>Ga0065711_1026241_pt1 | contig 88122 bp, 44 predicted proteins | sample Hoacrofraction12_FD_59098 | JGI IMG/M metagenome (GOLD analysis project Ga0065711, IMG submission 59098) | Hoatzin crop microbial communities from Cojedes, Venezuela - Epithelial fraction 12 v2 (version 2) | ecosystem: Host-associated > Birds > Digestive system > Esophagus > Crop | place... | reverse complement strand
CAAACTGAGGCACAGGAAGTTCCGTCTGAACATGAGGAAGAACTTCTTCCCTCTGAGGGTGACGGAGCACTGGAACAGGCTGCCCAGGGAGGTTATGGAGTCTCCTTCTCTGGAGATATTCAAGACCCGCTTGGACAAGGTCCTCTACTGCCTACTATAGGTGACCCTGCTTCGGCAGGAGGGTTGGAGTAGATGACCTACAGAGGTCCCTTCCAACCCCTACCATTCTGTGATTCTGTGATTCTGTGAAAATAATCTCAGGAAGTGGACTCAGGAGAGAATAAATTAATCTTTATATTGTTTGATTTAAGGGGTTGAACTGAGGCAGCAGGGAATTCAGAAGTGCTAGAGGGGAAACTGCAGGCTGGTAGTACCATCTACTTTGTGGTACTCCAAAGGAAAAAAAAATTGGAGCAGTTTTTGTAAGACCTTATTGTCTTACTTCATGAACAATAAATTTCCCTTTTCATAGAAAAAGGTGTAGAAAAGAACCTGAAGTTTTGTTTCCAATGGGTGGCACATAAACCCCATTACTCTTTATATAAACACTATTTTCTTCAACGTTTCCTACAGTTCCTTTAGTACTTTCTGTTCTCTGTCATGTCTACAGAACTCCATAAATCTGCCCGTTTCTGTTAAATGCATCCATGTAGCTGGGTGTCAGTGTATTTGGGCCTTACATTAAATTTGTGTGGTTCTACCAAATAACCTGTAGGTCAGAATTTTCTCAATCATTACAGTGTTACACCTTCAATGTTGCGCTTCTAGTACAAACTTACATAAAACTACTAAATATTGTTAAGCTATTGAAAGCAGTTATGTATGTCTAATGAGATCTAAGGAGATATTAATAAATAAAAAGTATACATGTTTGTATATAGAGGGGGTTTTGTTATATGTATTTCATCGTTGTTATATTTGCAAAGAACTGCTGTCTTTTTGCAAGTACTGTGTTCCATTGTATTTTAAGGTACTCTAGCTCAGGACAAAATATAATTATTATAATCAAATCAAAATATCTATTTGGTAGAAGAAAGTCCACTGTAAATATCATATTTTTACTTAACTTTTAAAATACTGAAGCTGGACATAGTAAGCTAACTAGCTATCAGCACTGCGGCAACAAACATTTTGACAGTCCTGGGTCATTCTGCCTATAAAAAACAATACTAACAACTTAAGTGTCCCCTTAGTGATGCTCTTTCAGAAATGGATTAAATAGTCAATCAAGTTCAATGGTTTTCTGTGGTATGGAATTGTATGCGGCATATCTGCCAAAAGTCATTGCTACATATTCAAAAGCATGTTATTACCTCCCTGTTAGGTCTTGAGGACAGACTAGTGTTCAGCTGGTTTTATCTAGTCCATCTTTCTATTTATATTATATTAATATCTAGAATCCCTATTGCTGTTTGTTTTTATCATTTGAAATTACAGAATGAAAGTAATCGGATTGCTTTTGAGACTCATTATTTTTAAAGTTTTCATGTTGATTTTTGTTAGGCAAGAAGGGTTTGAGTAAATTCAGGACTACATCTTTGCCTGGTTGAAACAAGAGTCTTCAATTGACTAAAAGTGCCTTGACCTCACCACATTGCAGCTTAATCATAGACACAAGGAGGCACAAGTCCTTAGTTTGCTTTAGCACTAGCAGAGATATCATTTATTGAGAATACAGATCTGTCTAAGAGTGTTTGCCCAAGCTTTGTGAAATTTCAGTCATCACTTTAGTAGGTGATATCCTAGAAGCTTGACCATTCTATATCTTGCCATTCAGGACAATGTTGTCTTAAATGACAACAAGAAAGAAATCTGTGAAACTTTACCTGCTCTAAAATTGCTTCCGGTGGCATTTATTTGCTAAGAAGTTAGAGGCATTTCCATGTCCTTATAGTCCAGGACACATAATGCAACAGCAGTTATATTAATGAGAAAAGCACCTACAAGCAAGTTCTACCTGTATAGCTGTACAACTGGGGATACTGAGATTTTCATTATGAGGGTGGAGTAGGAAATTATTTTCTGACTCTTAAGGGATGTTATGATTTGTGGTTTTATGAGAATACACTTTGATAATCTGTCTCAATGTTGAACAATCAACATTAAAAAGGTCCAAATCCTTTTTGTTACATAAATTATGAATAAAATATTGACTAAAGTCAGCTGAAGCACCCGTACCTTAACAATGTATTATCAAACTTTTTGTTGCTCAACTTCTTTAATATTTTTATTCTTAAAATGAGAAATTATTACACACAGAGAAACACATTTTGAAAATAGCAAACATGAACATTTGACAATTTCAGAAAAAAAACCCGGTGTGAATTCTCCAAACAGAACTTTTTCATGTCGATTTCAATGGACTAAGTTTCCAATGAAAACTTCCAACAGTTTTACTTCTCTCCCACAGCACAGTTTATCTTTATGGATGAAAAACATGTTATATTCAGGTATGTCTTACTCAAAGCAGTCAAAGAAACCCTTCAATGCTTCTTGCTTCCGCTACTGAAATACAGGGATTGGGTATGTACAGATATCCCATTTGTGAACAATTTTTTGTACAGACACTTTGACAGAGATTGCTCTCAATTAAAGTGTTAAACACAGTCTGTTTTGTTACTGTCACATGTGCTTTCTTATGAGTGTTGAAAGTCCAGGCTTCAGCAGGACCCCCTTAAATTAAAAAAAAAAAAAAAATCCATCTTTTCCTTGCACATGGAACAGTTAGCACTTCCTTCCCTCTCACCTAGCCCCATCTCCCACTCACAAAAGCAAGCCACCCAACTGCCTTTATGCCATATTAGTAGCTGAGAAATTCTCTGGTGTATTGTCGAAGCTGAGTACCGCGTATGCGACTGTGCTGGAATTGCCTGCTCTGCAGCCAAGATGAGCGAGGTGTCAGAGTGCTCGGTGCAGCAGTTTGCAAGCTGTTTGGACATGAACTTTTTAAACGTGTGCTCACAATTGTGTACTTGATCTTCAGGTCAATTAGTTAAGTTCCATCGTAAGTCCATATAATCAAGTATGTGCTGCTGCAGCACTGAGACACTCGGGCACTGGAAACCCTGAAACCATCAGCTCAGTGCTCCAGGAATATGCCGTCCCATAGAACACCTGCCAAGCAATCGCCTTTGTGTCTTTTTCTTGCATCAAACATGATTGTCCCCAAAATTCTAACAATTAAACAGAAATAATTTTGTCAAGTATACTTTTTCTGAACACATGCCTACTCCACAGAGATACAGTAAATAATTCCTTGTCTCTGAATTGGTTTACATTTACACTTCAAAACTGTGAGGAAATAAATCTGACAGAGCTATTTGATCTTTGCATGAAAATGGACTTCAAAGCTGAATGTGTATTTCTGCTCATTTTACAGCTACAGATTTCCAGCAGAAAGTGATTATGCCTCTGATTACTGATGCCTATTGTAGTAGCAGTTTCATCTAATGCTTTTTTAGAATTTAATCATTGTCTTTTGTTGACCAGCACAACAGTACAGAGAGCTTTGTACTACATGTGTAAGTGGCTAGTATAATTGAAAAACAGACTAAATCTACTGGATTTTTGTAATGCAGTAAAACATGAATAGGAGAATAAAAATGTCCTTAATGTCTGGATGTGTATTGTTACTTTGAAGCTACTCCCAGCTACCACCACCATAGGATCAGAGGAGAAGCTAACACCCACTACTTTAAATAAATATTGGATTCGTTTTTCTCATTATTTCTCATTCATTCTATTTTGAGCACCACCCCACTTGATGTTATAATTACTTCTCTGAAAAACCTTTTGCAGAATAAATGGTTCTGGCTTTGGAGTATTAGAGATATGACAACTACGTGTTAGCAGAAGAAAGAATTTAGTTGCCAAAATTTGCAGTAGGGACCCAAGTTTAATTTGAATATTAGTTAGAAAGGCATGCATATAAGAAGCATATCTTCCTCCTTATAAGTGGAAGCATAAACTGGATGCATACAATTTGTTGTTACATTAGTATGAGACCAAGCACACCGAATCTTTCAAAGTCACTTGTTAACAGATCCTTTCAGATACTTTTTTAGCTGATGTCAAATGAATGTACCCTTCCCCAAGCATATACATGCAAGTTCATCATTAAAAGGTAGAAGGGAAACAGTGATATTTGCTGTGGATGTGTCTATTCACAAGATGCTAAGGAATTTCCCTCTGTTCCTCTATAAGCGTTTTTAACATATTCACAAGTTTTTTTTAGTACAAGGGCTGTAAACATCCATACAGTGAACACTCTTTCGTTTCTGTCTTGTCTTTCATCTTTCCTGGCTTCCCCTGCACCTCTGCTTCAGCCTTTTAACTTCTGCCCTCTCTGTGCTCCTGACTTTGCACACCAGTCATTCCAGAGGGAAGTATTGGATGCTTCCGCTTCCTGCAGTACACAGCAAAAATGTAGTTTTAACAGTCGGAATCTAAAAGGCTTCTTACAAGCCACCCTTACGCCGAGAGCAGCCCCCAGCCAGTGTTCACCCAGCAGCGGACATTGCCTATACAGGAAATATTACACTTCTGAGATTTCCATGAGACTGACAGGAGGTGGTTGAGTCACCGTCCCTGGAGGTGTTTAAAAAACATATCGATATGGCACTTCAGGCTATGGTCTAGTAGGCATGGTGTTGTTGGGCAGATGTTTGGACTTGATGATCTTAGAGGTCTTTTCCAACCTTAATGATTCTAGGATTCTATGACAGTAGATGAAAGCCTCCAAGAATGGTTATCCCTTCTCTCTTTAGAAATTCAGTTGCAGGGAGGATTATATGCATCGGACAGAAGATGGCTCAGAGTATTGGCTCTCAAACCCTGATCTAGGAACAGACCCAGTCTTGAATGCAGCTCATATTGGCTCTCAAACCCTGATCTAGGAACAGACCCAGTCTTGAATGCAGCTCACACAAAGAGACAAAATCAAAGAGTGTCCAGTGTAATCAGTGGTTTCAGTGGCAATGCTCCAATATTTAAGAAGACTGGAAGAAATATTGAGCTCTTACAGTTGTCTGTTGGTATAATAATTTAAGGATCACGGCATTAGTGACAAGATGACTTGGTGGCATGGCATGACTTACAGCTTTCCTCCTTTCTTGATGCCCACTCACCTGCGCAAAACAAGTCTGCAACCAACTATTTCCTTTCCCGGAACTGCGTGTTCCTGGAAAATACTGCAAAATAAGGTAGTCACTCAGAATGCTAGACAATATAGGCCAGATTTCCCACTGCTAAATAAAAGTGGGATACCACTTTTATTTCAGCTTTTCCATTCGTCCTGCCAAATTTTTTTCCAGTGGAAAGAATTCAAGTGTTCCTCATTATCCTTTGCTGTTCTAGCAAATAAATACATGATATAAAATTAAGTCCTTTTCATTGGACAGTGTTTTAATGACTCAAATAGTATAAAGTCAATATTGGTATTCATGTCACATTCAATTATCTCCCTACCATGTTCCCCCATTTGCTTTTCCATGTGTTGGTTCATCACACAATGTTAATTAGGTCACTTCAAATGGGCCATAATTAACAATGGCACTTTTGCAGGTTTATATTTTCACACAGAAAATCTGATAATAAATTAATGACCAGCAATTTTGACAATTACGGTCAATTAAATTTGTCAACATCACAATTGACAAAATTAATCTATATTTAATATTGAAACCTTGGCATTAAGAATGCAGTCTTGGCAAGTAACCAGATTTAAGTGACATATATGTAATATTGCACCAAAATTATTCACTCTCAAATTACATATGCTTAAGTATCAATATCTTTTAGATCCAATACCCTACCAACAGACAAATAAAAAAACATTACTGAAGCTCGCATACACAAGTGGAAAAAAAAAATCTTCTAATTAAAGACCACATCTATGTCTAGGCTTTAATGAAGGTATAGCAAATTCCAGTATTGGATTTTAAGTGTTTTAACAGCATGCGTATTTTGTCTAAAACATTATCTGAAGTAACGAATATCTCTGCAACATGGCTTTTCTCATTCCTAGGCTGGCTGCAAATTTTTATAGGCAAACTGCAGAATACCTTGGCAATTTACTGGCAATGCTCAACTTTACTCTTATACTATTGGGTCCACACACCAGAACTACAGATTTCGTTCACTCTTCTGTGCAAGGTAGGTGCACTGATAGTAATCCTCCCCTCAGGCTGCATATACCTTACAGTCATAACAAAAAAAACCATCAAAATCAAATGCAGAATTAATTAAATGTAAAAATAGTTAAATCAGAATTAAAACATCAAAATAAAGATGACTGTAGAAAAATAAATTAAGGTACAGTGCAACAGGGTTTGTGATACATGTATGAAAGAACCAAACACAGTGCAAAGGATTCCTTCCCAGGAAATCTTGGAGAGCAGATTGTACCAAACCAAAACTGGGTAAGACTGGCAGCAGTTTTCCACTTCTGGATCGGGAAATAAAATAAAAAGTGAAATAACCGAACTTCATTTCAGAAAAAAAACCACTGGAATTTGAAATCCTGTTTATTGTTACTACATGTTGCCCTAGGCATATACACAGGTCAAACAGTTGCATTAATGCAATTCAGACAGGCTTTTTGAAATTAATCCCCCATACTTTGCAACACCCAGGGAGACTTCTGTCTTCTGTGGTCATTTGGAAGTCATTAGTCAAGCTAAACAGCCATGAAAAGCATTGATGGGACAGGTTAGTAAAGCAGACACAAAAAAATCCTTATTATCCAGGATATATTAACTGTGTATTTAACATGGAGCTAGTGCTATATCAACTGTAAAGTAAGATGGCTTGACAGACACTCATATAGTTGGAACTGTATTATCATACTCTAATGCAAATTGAGGATAATAGCTAGCAAATCCGAAAATAGACTTCATTAGCTTTCAAGGCATGTGCTTGCATGTGAACAGCATATTCCCATATTCATTTTGACCTAAAGTAGCTAAACTGGTTTAAAAAACTAACAGTTCATTACAGCACTGAGTTTCCTAATTGAACTATGGGGTCTAAGTCACTATTTTCACAACTGCCAGGAGGACAAAATCAAACTTCATGGCAAATAAGAGTAAAAAGGGGTACATGCCCTGTATAATTGTCCTTGCATTTTTCAGAACATAAGAGCAAAACCTAATATTTCTAGTGCTTTGTAGGATTTTCATCTTTCTTTATCTAAACCATTGGACTGGGTGGAGAACGCTGGCATGTCCCAGGGATAAAAATATAAGTCCTTATGTTTTTATTAGTAGTATTTGCATTGCTAGAGTGCTTAAGAAGTTCAAAAAGAAACAGAGTTCTAGCCGAGGTAGTCTTATACCAGAGTGGAAACAAGATTATTTAAAAGCAAATTTAAAGTCACTTTAAAAAAAAATAGCTGGAAAGAAATATAGGGGAGAAAGCAAAAGGACACAACTTAAAACCCTTTGTACTCAAGAGAAATATGCATGAAAATGTCAGATTTCCAGAAGATTTCCTCCTGCAGAATCCACATTTAGTTTGCAACGCAAAGCAATCGATACTCTTGGGTCTTGAAAACTCCTGACAATCTGTTTCCTGTGGTCAGGTATTTCCTCTTGTCTGTTCTGATTACGTCAGAGCAATGAGAGCAGGGAATCCTTCTGCCTGAGATCTGCATCACCATTTCTGACAAAGCGATGGTGACAACAGCATGATGTCAGCTTATTCCCTAAAGAAAATTCATGATGAGCACAATCATTATAAAGCAAGAAAAGAAATAATATAAAGGGCTATTTGATCACTGAGAATAAGTGTGTCCTCCACAATGGACTACACTACAAAAATAAGACAAAAATTTTCCTATCTATATGGACTGTAAATACAGCATTTCTTCAAAGAATGACTCGCTTTGTAATTAAGCAAGGTACCAAAAATTGGACCAATGGAGTATAGACTCCCTCCAGAATGAAGGAGGCTTGTCTGAGTCTCCAAAACCACCTTGCTTGACTATTCCCATGTATAATCCCATACTCTCTTCAACTGTAACCGCCTGTGTCTTTGTCACATTTCTGAGATCCCACCACATTGCTAAATCCTCCTTGAAAGAACCACCTCTGCTTGTCTGTTGCGATAATTTGTACAGTGGGAAGGAGGAGCACAAACCCAACAGACTTTCACAGGCTGTTTGAATTGCTGATGGAAGAAGTAGGCATCAGAAGCTGGCTTTGAGGAGCCAGCTAGGCAGGCTGACTTAGAAACTTACGGCTTCCAGAGAATGACAGAAAACCTTGAGCTTAGTGAGCATTTTTCCCACCCCAAATTTTCAGCACAATAAGTCAATGTTTATTTTAGCTGCCCTTTCTTTGCAATGCATGTTGAAAACAGTTCCTTTCATTCTTGTGGCCTGGTTTTTAAAATATTTTTTTGTCTTTCAGAGATCAATATGTGCATAAATCATGTTGAACTTACATGATTGTTCGTTTTAGGCTCCTTGTTGCATCAACAGTTATCTGCTCTAATTTGTAAATGCAATAAAAGTCATTCCAGACATGTAAATAACAGGTTGCGTCAGCAGCATATCAAGTCCCAAGATACACAACCCACGTTCACAGCAGGTATAAAAGTCATCATGTAACTGTTTAGAGTTACGGTGTGTGGATCTGTGTAAGCCACAGTACTCTCAAGAAAGCAGAGTGGAAGTCAAATGCTTCAAAAACCAGCTGGCATTTTGCTGTTTGGAAAATAATAAAGAGACTGTGACTGCTTCAAAATACCCAAAGCGTTCACACCTTGTGAGCTGTCATTCAAAGGTACTGTCCAACACCATCTTTCTGTACCAAATTTTCAGCAAAAAATCTTTTTCCTTATCAAATATAATTTGCTTGTCAAATAATATATCCACCTTTGAACAGTATATGTGAATATTGTCTTTAATAAAATTTGCTTATTTAAAAAAGATGGATTGTTTTTAGCTGAGTAAATAGATATTCTATTAAATAGATGTCAGTGAAGACTAATGGGGATAGCATTCCAGGCATCAAGAATTTATATATTATTAATAAGGTATTGGACTGCAGAATTTGGTACCTTGGATGTCAGAGAGGCCTAAGGGAAGAAGCATGGGATTCCTTTGGAGCATGTTATTTACTAACTGCTAGAGGATCACCTAGGTACAGTAAAATGATGTGAGCATGACCAGATCTGTCTTCTGTAGCAACTTTTGGGGAGTCTTCTGTATGTTCAGAGGGAAAATCTGAAACAGGGTTTTAGTGAAGCAAAATTATTTTTTGTACCACTGCTGCTGCATTTGGGTGTGGAATCCAAGGAAGTTTGTTCTCTTCCAGGAGTGCTCAGCCTTTAATACTGATGCATGTTGTTTGGTTTTTCAACCAGTTTTGCTCATCAGCTGAGTCAATGTGGGTTTCTTTGGCAGAGATCTTTTTAGATTTCCTGGACAGCATTCCAGCCCTTCCTTCCAGAGGAAATCAACACTGGTAACACTTAACTGAAAAGGGTGTTGTGCAATTCAGTTTAGTAAAGTTTGTAAGATAATTTAAAACGCTCAAAAGGAAGCTGCAGTCAAAGTACAAAGATCTAACTATTTACATATAAATTTGTAAGGAATCATTTGAATGCTGTATAAGTACCTGTATTATTTAATTTTTTAATCAGAGGATGAGATGAAGAAACTCACTGATCATAGCATGAAAAGTATAATACCTATTCTCAGGGATAAGGAGGAAGCTTTGAAGTTGTCACAATTATACAAAACACTCTTCAGTGCCTCTGCAAAGTTGCACAAAGGATGAGGCTGAATATGCTTTCATACAGATAATGTTTCTTCTGATAGAAATGAGCACTTTGTAGATGGTGTCAATAAGATATAAATACAGGCTCTTGAGTCACACAAACATATAGGCGAAAATTACAGATAACCGAGACCTCCAGGCAAAGGCCTACAATATTTCTACAGCATTGTTGGTGCACTGCAGCCATCTGTTCTCCAAAGAGTCATTTTCTTTTGCTATTAAGAGCTGCAGGCGGCACGCAGCAACTCTCTATCACTCCCACTTAGCTGGGACAAACAGGATTCCCTCAGCAGACCCACATGCTTTGAACTGCCCCCACCAGCTGAACTTATCTTTTTATGGTTTTCTAATGCTCTTACTGGGTTAGAAGCACGCAACGAGAAACAGATTCAACTAGCGAGGGGCACCGTGAGAGGCAAACACACACCACCAAGCCTGCACAGCCCAGGGGTGACTCCAGCTGTCGCCTTTGCAAACCGTTATTTTCTACCCCAGGCACTGGATCTGTGTGAGCGAGAAGAAGAACTTCCTCTGTGATAGCTGATGAGTCACCCACATGATTAAGTTAAGGTTTTGGAAGAACGATGTTGGTTGGACGTATCTGCAGCAAAGCTGCTGTCCCTGAGCATCCCACTCATTACTTTGGCTCAGCACATTTAAACACAGCATTTCTGGCCCAGTTTGGGAGGGAGGGCATCTGCATATTTTTTGCCGGTTTCTTTGTCTGTTCTCTGCTAGGTTTCTAATGTGGCGCATTAAAGAGATGTTATGGGTTAACCCCAGTTGGCAACTCAGTCCCACACAGCCGCTCGCTCACTCGCTCACTGACTCATCCCATCACAGTGGGATGGAGGAAAGAATCAGGAGGGTAAAAAAGAGAAAGAGAAAATTCATGGGTTGAGATAAAAACAGTTTAATAGGGAAAGCAAAAGCCATGCACACAAGCAAAGCAAAACGAGGAATTCATTCACTGTTTCACGTCGGTAGGCAGGTGTTCAGCCATCTCCAGGAAAGCAGGGCTCCATCATATGTAATGGTTGCTTGGGAAGAAGACAAATGCCATCACTCCAAAATCTCCCTTCCTTCTTCTTTCGTCAGTCTTTCACTGCCGAGCACAATGTCATACGTGTTGATATCCCTGCCTCTTGCCCATCCCCTGCCTACTCACTGGCAAGGCAGCATGAGAAACAGAAAATGCCTTGACTCTGTGTAAACACAGCACCATAGGAACTGCTATGAAGAAAATTAACTCTATCCCAGACAAAACCAAGACTAGATGTAAATGGAAATAATTCAACAAACAGTTTTGGTTGCACAGAAATACGTTTGTCTGAACTGAAGCTGCAAGAAGGCAAAAGCCATGACTACCAGCTGGGAAAGACAGGACAGAGCATGGAAAGACTTCTTTTCCAGCCATGTCATCAAGCCCTATCATGCCCTTATCTTTTTAAAGGATTTAATCGTTATCCTCATTTAGCCTAGGCTTTCACCAGTCCCAGCTGTCCCCACCATAAGATATATATTAGCAAAAAACCACTACAGGAACTCTGCAAACAGGTGTAAATACTCGTAAAACACGCCCATAAAAGATAACAGAACGAGTCCTGTTTATCTTGACCAGAGAAATGTGAATTTGCAATTTTAATTTTTCTCAAGTTTTTTTCTGTTTTTTTTTTAAAAAAAGTTGAAAAAAATTGGGCTGCTTGTATTTGAGTTCAGCGCTAGTATCTGCCTCCAGCAGCACTCACAGAAATGACGGTCTAGACTTTCAAAAGTAGATGAGTGAAATGAGAAGCAGAGATTACACTAACTTTTAATTCTACCTCTGTTTCTAAAGAACTTATGTACTCCTGAGGATCTCACATGGATTTTTTTCCCATCTGTCTTTCTCTTCCAAAGTATTGTGTGGGAAGGAGTCTTCAGACTTACATGGATATGGGAGCTGTGGGGTGTCAAGCTTTTTATATCTAGACATGACATAGAGATTTAACTATCCTTTCAGCATCAACTGGCACTGCACCTGGATCAACAGTAAAGTGGCTTACAGCAGCGTTAGGTTACTCTCCCTGCACTGCCCATGCTGTACCTGGTCAGCGGATAGAGGCAGCACCCCACATGGCAATGTGCCCTTCTCTCCTTCTTTCCTTCTCTGGTGGTAAGCATCATGTCTACAACAGTGAAGGAGAGACTGGTGTAAATGAATTCATTGTGGATTTTATTGGGAGCACAGTGAGTGCTGGGCTGGGACTGCAGGCACGGTGCAAGCTCTGTGCAGGGTGGGGCAGTGGGAAAACCTTCGTGCTTTGGTCCAAAGTCTCTGACGTGTGGCCCCACTACATTCAGAACATTTTTTTCCAAATAATACTAAAACAAAGACCAAAAGATCTGACAGAACAACATCAGCCAAGAACTGTTCTAGTCACTTATTTTTCCAATTAAGGATTTCAAATCTTTTCTTTATCCTGAATTGCATTCCCTTTAACTTGCATCTATCAGTGCTTCTGAAATAACAGAGGTTTGCTGAATAGCCCAAACGAGGAAAAGCCCCTTTCTACAGCTGTGTCTTTTTAAACCCAAATTTAGAGGGGGGTCCAGGACATAGTTTCAACTTTGGCCCTGAATTTTCTTGAAGTATGGTTACGGCTATTTGGTTTTCACAGCAGAAAAGAGGAAAGTCAGAAACTAGAGGAAAGATAACTGTTTCTCTTTCCTTAGAAAACATAAATACACACTTTTTTTTTTTAATAGAGATGTTTTTCTCAGTATGCTAATAGGTCTAAGAATTATCATGTGTATTACGATATTACGACCGTAACAAATGGGTGGTTTAATTGTAGGTCACATCTATTTACAAAAAATTGTGATTGATTACTCTGAAGTCCAATGCAGGGCAGTCCATTTAAGAAAAAAATAATAGAATCAGTATGTATGTAAAGCTTAGAGAAAAAAAAGCAATTGAAATTGAATATGCATATAGCTATTTTTCCAAACTCGTTGCAAAACCACTCGTATCATTTAAAAGCATTCAGAAATGAGGTCAGCTTCTGGCAGATCATGTGGTTCTGACTTTACTGAACCACTGTTCTGTGATCAGCTCCGTATGTGTCATCCTTCTGCTGTGTAATTTTGTTTTCAACGTCTGAAGATGCCATTGAAGTGACATGTCTGCAGCCCAGTATAAAAGACCAAGCACTTTGCAGCTGAAAAAAAAACAGCTTACAAATTTGTTAAACATTAATGATAAACATAGCAGAATTTCTTTGTGATTACTGTTTAATCATAAGAAACATCCTGTTTATTCCTTGAGAGAAAAAAATAGAAAAATATGATTGCAGACATAGAGCTTCAGGTTTCCCTAAAGCTTACCAACAGCCCTCAAGTTTTGTACACTTTTCTCTTTTCTTAATATCCTCCTCACTCGAACACCTTGCCTCCTAATTTCTTAGGAGAGGCAAGGTCTAGAACAACGGCTCTCACAGCACTGTCTTAAAGCAACAGCAAGAAGCACTTCAGCTAAATATTTAGGCCAAAAAATCTTGCTGTCTGATAGAAACCTATGAAATAGTTGATGCAAAGCCAGCATTACTTGGATGTGTAAGGGAGCTTCATAGAAGAGGGAGGTAAGGAACGTAACTTGGTTTTGTACCCTGAATTTCCCTAAAATAAGTTTGTCACTGTGTGGAGCCTTTTTTCTTCTCTTTGATATGTTACGTCTTTCTGAGCGTAAAGAGTCATCAAGCAGTACTCCAGCACTTTTAAAACAACAAGGGACAGCGGAAATGTTTCTGAAAAGATATGGCTTCCAAAATATTTTTAGCTATCAAAACTAATAAAAAATTGTTGCCCAAAGTAACAGCAAGAAAATTAACTACTTTTAGAAATTCAGAGTTCATGATTTTTAAACAATACTATAATCTTGTAAATTTTGAGTTAAGTTACTCTTTGTTGCAAATTACTGGAAAACAAAAGTAAATTCTCGTTCTTATAGGAGCAATGTAAAGCTAAGAGATCTTTTACACTGTCAAAACTGACACTTTGATACTATATTCAAACAACCCAGTGGAATGAATAAATTCAGAATGAAGAGTTTCAGTCAAAATGTTGGCATCCACATCTAACTAGTTCAGGGAACATGATCAATAAAGATCAAGCAATCAGCCAGAAGACAATTTCACCCTTGCCTATAATTAGAATAGGAGAAGCTCTTTAAGACTTTCATGTCTTTCATGGTTATCTTAGTCAATTTAAAATATATTTACTTGGTTTTGTAGGACTAAAGCCCGGAGAACCTAAAGATCATGATATCAGAATGAACCATGCTTTGAAAACCAGAAGTTTCCAGTCACCTGTAAACTGCAATTTAGAAATTATCCAAATTCCACACTAGCAATTTCTTTCTTTCCTTGCACAGGGACATACTACAGGTCAAACCAACAACTGATCATTCATCTACAGCTTCTTCTTTTTATAGTGTTTACAATGGAGTTTCCATCATTTACACTGGAGATAAACTCTAGATTTTTTTTTTTGTAGACCATACACAACTTAATTCCTTTTGGTCTGCCATGCATACTTTAAAAAGCATTTAATATATTTCATTTACTACTACAAGTGACTCAATTTTTCATGTAGCCACAGAAAACATAAATTATTTGGAATTAGTAAAATAAACTCCAGAAATACAAATCTTATAGGGTCAGCACAGAACTAGATTTTATCAGAGGTGGCAGATTTCACCCCTTCAAACTTTACAGGAATTCCTGGGCTTTACGCTTTTCCATGTTAGAGAAACACTAAAGTTTTGAAGAAACCGACTTCATCTTCCAGTTTAGGCTCAGCTTCTGCAGGTGTATGAAGGGTTCTTAAACACTGTGACAAACAGCTGCAAATCCTGCTACCAAATCTGTGCATCAGATCCCAATGGCCCAGCCATATATGAGTTATTTCTTTCTTTGAGCCAGTATTCAAAAGTATTTTCTCTTTATCAGTGCTCATCATTACCGGCTCATCCAGTCAGAACTCACAGTGGTGTAATTCTCACCAAAGCCAGGTACACTGAAACATCCCATGCCCTCTCTGCTTCCACAGGCCACGCAATAAACTTGAACAATTACATTAGGGAATGTTTTATGTTATGTATTTATATGTGCCTGCAACGTTAACTGCATTCAGAGGTGAGGTGTTATATATTTGACCTCTACAGTTTAGTTAAATGTTCAAAGCAATGCAGGCACCTGCACTGCAACTAGGTCTGTTTCTTTTCATTTGCTACCGCAGGAGTCTAGCTTTAATTTAGACATGGAATTCTCATGTATCTGAAGTTAGGTAAAGCAATCTCACTTTATATTAGCTGGGCCCTATAAAGACCAATAACAAATACTTAAATTTACAAAATAGAAGAAAAAATTTCTATATTCATTTCAAGCTTGCAGAATAAAGTATTGATAATAAAGTGAAAGTCTAACATAATATATGAGTAAGTGTAAGGAAAACGCAGAGACCAGCGTATGGGAACCTGACACTAAAACACTAGTCTCAAAGAGCTGCTTTGTAAAACAGGAGGTGTTACACAGAAATTCATGATATGCGTTGAAACAGCAACTATCAAGTCATACAGCACTGCTGTTGTGTGTAAAGGGAAGTTGAGTCCCATGTCGTGGATATACTCAGAATTTATATACAAAAAAGGGCACTTCTGAGGTGACAGTGTTTACTGAACAACAAAGTTGTTTAGAGCAGTAAAGGAGGGCATTGACAGTGCAGACATTATGATTTTGAGTGACTGGAAGATAAAATGACAGGGCAAGTTCAGTATACATGAAGGGGAACCTAGGGGAAAATAACAACAAAAAATCGTTACGTACATAGGTGTGAGTTCTGAACCAGCTAATACCTCCAAAAACAAAAACTTTTGGTTATAATAGTTAGTTCTGTGAAAAAAAACCTGCTTACTGTCAAGTAGAATTCAATAAAGGAATCTGCAAATGGAAATTATTAAGAAAGGGTTAGAAAACAGAAGAGAGATTGTCATACCAGTGTATAAATTAATGTTCCAGCCACATCATGAATGTGTTCTCTGCTGGCAGCCCAGGCTGAAAAAGAGTGTAGAAGGACTGTTAAAGGTGCAGAGAAGAGGATGAAACATATAGACAGATCAAACCTATAGATGGATCAAAGGAGGACATGCAAGTAAATATACCACCTTCCCTATGGGGAACAACTGGGCTAGAGACGACGAACAACTGGACTAGGGCTCCCCAGGTTCCAAAAGGGAAAATAGAAAGGGATATGTCTGAAGTTTAAAAAATTATGAGCAATCTAAGTGAATAGGCCACAGTGTTTCTTTGTCTTTTTCAGTACAAGAACATCAGAAGAAACTACATGTAGCAGATTTAAAATAAAAAATCACTGTAATCTTCATATAATGGACTCTTAAGCTATGGAGATCCCTGCTGCAAGATGTTGAAATTTAGAAAATTACGTGGATAAATCCACTCATAAAACCGGTTTAGAACTATTGATATTATTTACTCTTAAATGTTATTTCTGTGTTGCTGGCTTTCTCTGAACTACAAAACACAGAAGAGTGAAAATATCATAAAACAGTATTGCAGTACCTTTGTTCTTACCCTCTTAGCTAGGCACAGTCCGAATGAAAAAAAATAGTGGTAAATGGATCTTTGCTCTGGTCCAGTGGAGAATTTGTATTCTCTGAAAGGCAGAAAGGGTGAGACATGCATTGCAGATTGGCAGCTCAAGCTGTTTTGGGGCCTCACTGCTTTGCACAAGGAAGTTCTGAAGCTGCAAAAGTTCAGTGACTTTCACAGCAGTTCCTTGGCCATCCTGGAGCCATCCAACATTATCTGGTGTTCAGAGCTTAATTTGTTGGCTGCACGGAAACCTGGGACTGAAGTGTTAAATTGCAATCCGATATTGAAGCCAGTGGACATTCTCATGCAGAGGTTTCCCCATAGGCTGAGCCATGGTGAAGACAGGCAGCCACTTGTGGACTCTCTGAAATTTGTGTCTTGTCTTCATCTTCAGCAGTCAATGAAAATAATCTGACCACATAATGACAGATACTGTCATATCTAAATTGGAGAAGACAACATGATATTTCCTAGCTTGCAGTCAGAAAAAAAGGAGGATCTTCAACTGCTGCCTGAAGCTGAGAGACCATTTTGGGAGGAGCATTACCCTGTACTTACACACTACCCGCAGTATCCTCTGTTGATTACTCTCATTAACAGGACACCAACTGGAGAAACACAAGTGCCCTTATGTGCTTGTAGGGAATTTGCCCTTTTTTGTCTGGTCATATTCAGCAAACAGTCAAGCATGCCTCACAAAAGCCACATAATCAGTGTATTTAAAAGAAAAAAAAATCCGAGGTACGGTTTATTCTTCAGAGCATCTCCCTATTAACCAGAATAGCTCCATTCCTCTTGAGTCCAGCTGAGCTAGTTGTTATCTGTGCAAGAGCTGCTTTCTTACAGATACGATGTCCTCATGCCAGTGGCAGCAGCAGTTGCATTAGTGCTGAAAGAATTTTACAGGTTGTCTGCTGCAGTTGGTGACTAGATCATGGTTCCTGCTTTTTCCTGAGATGGTGAAGAGGAGACGGGATAATATAGAACTCTACAGAAATCTGCAGGTAAGGATGTTCAGAGAGAAGAGGTGGGGGCATATAGCTGGTCCCCAACCACCTGCCTGGTCCCACTAGGTCCTTAGCAGGGCAGAAACTACCTGGCAGCTGGAGCTAGTGAGAGCTCGGGAAGCTGAGTTTTGGGCAAGGAGTTTTGCAGCTAATCTCTAACAGGAGCTGTCAGCGGCAGTGTTCAGAGGACTGAAAATGGCATCCCCACCACAGTCCAGACTCTCTGTCATAGTAAGCCAAGTTCTCATTCAGTAGTCTGAGACGTTGCAGCTTTTGTGTGAAACAGAAGAATGTGTTTTCCTCCGGTTTATTGTCATTTACTATAGAATTCTTTACATTTAAATAACGGTAACTGGAAACTATAACCAAATGCCTCTTTCATTGGACATGAAATCTTCAGTGCTTTATAAAAGCCTTTACAATACGAGCTGCTTAGAAATCCCCATGTGACATGAAAGTGGCTGATCTGCCAAGACAATTTTTTTTAAAAAATATGTTATATATTTCACAAAAGATTTTCAGGTGCACAACAGATATTCAGCCAAATAAAAACCCCAAATTTTCAAAGAACCCAGTAGTTAGCTAATTAAAGCCACGGAACTTCACATATCAGGTAAAAACTCTTACAAAAAATGTTATTCTGGAGTTCACTGTCTTGCTCAGAGCCTTGTAATTCTGTCAGAAAATATTTTTAAGTTATTCCATTCTGTATTGAAAAAATGTCAAAACGTTGGTTGGGAGGTAGTTGCTTTGATTTTTAAAGCAGAGAGTCCTTAACTCCTCCTTAGTCCAAATTTTAGCCAAACACTTTGGGGTTCCTTAGACATTTACTTCACTGCTGAATCTCACTTTACCAAACAAACCTTTGTAAGACTGAAGTAAGTCATGTGCATGATGGAGGCCCATCCACATTTGCCCAATATAGCTTAGGTTTATTAATATTAAAGGACTCCTACTCGGAGCCTGTGTTTTGTTATGTAGGTGTTATAAGGAGGCTTTATAAGGGATTTTAGCATGATAGAGCCAAGGGGGGCTGGAGATTAGTGTATTCATTTTAGTATCCATAAACAGACCCTGAATTTATGAAGCCCCCTGTACTGACGAAGTAGAAGAGAAGAAGGGGTTATTTACATGTGAAGTACTTTCTATGAATCTTGATAATGAGGTAAGTGTGGAAACTGGAATATTGTTTGGATTTTTGTATGACCACCAAGTGTTCAGGCAGGCAGCTGAAAGGTAACAGGTAAATTGAAATGTATATCTGGCTGACTGACCCATGCAGCATTGTAAGACTCATAATGAAGCAGCAAACTGATAAATCTGGCTGGATTGAAAACTGAAGCATTTAATCTACACATTAAGTATAATTGTCCATATTTTGCTCTTGCATGTAGGTCTCCCAGGAAAACAGCAATGCTCTGTGTTGAAGATAACAGCAATTATTTATGTGTGAAAAACCAGACAGCTGTAAATAAGAGATTAATTTACCTATCTGATATTTCACTAAACATTTCTTGGAAAACTTCCACCTATGATTCAGTGTGTAAAAACCCCAAAATAACATTTTCAGATGGCTTTGAACATACAGTTTGTACAAGTTCTACATTTCTATTAGATTTTTCATTGAAAAACTGATAGAATTATTCAGTAACATCAATGACAGACCTGCAAGCATGTGTGCTTACTTTCAACAAACTCTTCTATATAAGTTACCTGAATGCTATTTTAAATATTCTCTCTCATTTTTATTTCATAAACTTGACTTTTATTTTACTCTAATGGTCTGTCTCCAGCCAACAGCGATAATTTTAATTTTTTCTGAGTGGATTTAAAATGTCAGGTAGCATTTGCTGTAAGACATTTTTGTTATCTCTTAGTTAAAAGCACATTTGCAGTAATTCTTTGAAAAAACATAAATATTTCACGACTACTTCTAATTTTCCTGACCTTCTGAGTGTCCAAACAAGTGTAACATACACATTTATAATTGACAATGCATGTTTTAGGGGCATTAAGACAATATTAAGAAAAAAAAGCACATGATATTATAGTTATGATGTGTGTGTATGTACTAACTTTATACATCCTATTCTAATTATTTATCACCAATAAATAGACGTGCTTAAGGCAGAACACTTCTATTTCATATCCTATTTAGGGTAATTCTACAAAAACTTTTCCTTTTCACTCCAATGTAAATTCATTGGAATAAGATATAAGCTTATAATTAGTTGTTCTTTGAAAGTCCTGAAAGATGGTTTAAACTGTAACACCTCTCTTCCATGGAAATCTGTAGAAAATATTTGCCTAATTTCTTAACATTTTTAGAAGAATACTCTGAAATCAGTGGAAAAATCACAGACCTCCTGCATTCACATATGCTGGAAGATGTTATTTTATGACTTACCTTCAGGTAATTTGTACTGGCAAGATGGGCCAACCAAATGGATTAGCCAAACAAAAACCAGAGAAACTCTTCTGTTTTAAAGACATCATATAATTGAAATGAATTATCTAGTCTTAGTTAAGGAAAGTCCTATAAGTATTTATTTTAAAAACAGTGCATTAAGACTTCATCTGAAATACACTGATAGAAAAAAAATCTTTATTGCCTGAAAAGAACTTCTTCCAGTAGCAGTGTTTCTTCAACTTTGAATGAATAATTGTAGATAAAAAAGAATTATTATGCATAAAACCAACCCCTAAAGAGCTGTATGCATGTTTGTGTGCTTTCAACATATTTTCAGATGCTGTTTTAAGTAACAGTTTTAACAGTCTTCATCTTAGATTTGTGAACACCTTCAGAAGTCTAATATTATCCTTATTTTATCAATCAACATTTTTTTTACATATACTTTCAAGTAGTACTGAAATATACGGTAACTGATTTTTCTTAGTTATGTTAAATATCTTAACTTTTAAACAAACATTCAATTTTTAATATCATCAGCTAAGCAATATTCGTAATTAAAACACAGCAACATACTATCAAGAATAATTAAATACTACTAACAAGAATCTTCAGCTAACATGTTTAAACACTTACAAAAATGTGAAAAATATTGATAATTCGTATAGCTACAAAATGGAACTCTAAACATGTCTACCACTCTTTTTAACCAATCTTAGGAAAGAAATACCTTGAGTTTTCATTCAGATATGGAAACCAGTTAGTGACCCAATGTGATTACATTTGATTAGTTCTAAAATGACACAGTTGTCAGAATAGAAAAGTAACACAATGTTGTACAGGAAAAATCTACGCTTTTTTTCCCAGCAGAATGTAAGATATATCTGGCTTGATAGACAGATAGACATACTGGAAATTATTTAAAAAACTAAAATATTATATTTAAAACTAAATGTCTCTACTTATGTAACTGAAACCTGATATTTGGAAAGTTAAATAATTCAGAACAGTTTAAAATTTAAAACAGTGCTTATTATTACCCAGTCTATTATTTTTCTATTCAGTTATAATGGAAGATTGTTCCTTATCTCTATAAGCTAATGTGTCTTAGTAACTAACAAAACACAGTACCCAAACTAGTATTTTGCAAAGGAACTAACAGCTGCATTAATTTAGCTTTTACTGAGTCCTTATCTTTAGCTTACCTCAGAAATGACTTCTCCAGCATACTTTCTTCTTGAATGTCTTTGCAGCACATTTCTACCACACATACATATGCTCCGGCTTTATTTATATCATTCATATGGAAATGCATCACATTAAAGAGCCTCAACACAACTGTGTAAGAAAATTGTGGATGGTAGTGAGAATACCATGTTCCTGAAGAGCTGCGTAAAGCATAAGTTATTAAGTAAGCACTGTCTTGAACCCAAATTCAGCTAAATAAGGATGAAAGCTTGTCAAAAAGTTGAAATGATACCCTAACAAATTGACAAAATTAATATATTATTAGAAGTCACGAATAGTTTGACCACAAAATTAGATGGGCAGATATGCTGCTGTTTTCTCTTTAATCAAATTAAAAAGTCTCTCTACTGTAGACACAGATGTGTAATCATATTTCTATAAATAATTATTTAAATTATAATCTAAACATTCAACTACTGTTAATATTTAAAACACATGCATTGATGTTGTGCTATAGTGTAAAAGAAAAAATATAAATGCTGCCACAGGTAATTATTAGTGGCTTAGCTGTCAGTTAGTCAAATCAACTAAAAGACCAATTACTCTGACGATACACAGGTTGAAAGGCTGGTTAAAGTAGAGTTCATTGCTGACATTAGGTCATGTTTGGCAAGTTCTGATTCTACAACTGTGGGGTTTTTTCCCCTATGAATTATTATAATGAGGATATTTTGCGTTTGAATTCACATAGAGTAACTTGATCTCAACTTTAATCTTACTTAAACGCTTAAAACGTGCACAGCACACTTTCCATAACTCAAGTTCTGCATTACATTTCTTACTAGAAAAATGAAGGTTTAAATAAAGACACAGACAACAATATAACACAAAAATGTTTCCTGCAAACTTCCTTTTCTTTCATACGTGTCCATAGAGAGCTGAGTAGGTCACGTAAGAAATTCTGCCTCTGAAAGATGGTAAATTGCTCTTGAAACTTCTACGTACAGACTACAGTCATATCCAGCTCATGGAAGATGTTTCCCCTCAGAAACATAAACTCTGAGGTGATTTTTCAGATGAGTTTAGGCAGTCTGGAAGGCTGTATCAGTCAGACGAATAGCCTGCTGTGGTCTGATGATGATGATTCCCTGTCAGAGGACTGCCGCTATAGCATTAACTACTTTAAAATAATAATGTACTCCTTTATGTTGCTTTTGCTAAAAAAAAAATATTTTGGCACACAAATCATAAATCTATGGAAGTAAATTAGCGAAGGATAGCAAAGTTTCTAAAAAGATGTCCTCAATCACTCTGAAGAATATTTTTAATTTGTTCACGTGTCTGTGCACACTAAGAAGCACAAAACCAGAGTACCCTAAGAAATCTCAAGTTTTACTCTTGAATGTTCAAAACTTTTAAATATTTTTTTCCAGCAAATAACTCTATTTATCTTCTTTAGTCATTATGTAATTTCAGCACCACATTTTGCTGAGAATATTGACTAGACCGGCTGCTAAAATGTTGAGAGAAAAGACATCTACACATCATCGGTTTTGAACCAAATTCAGGTATTAAGCACCATAATGCTGCATTCGTACTCAGGGTACTATATCTATAATCATGTCTCTCCTTACACACAAATAGCCATATCAACTGGTTCATATTTATTAATTTTACTCCTGTTGCACAAATTAAGACATATAAATTATGTAGCTTTATTACATATTGCTAACTTACAAGAAGAAAAATAAACCAAATTCTCTTTAATACAAAGAGATTCTGCATCTACTAAACAAGAAATAATGACTGAGTGAATTCCACAAACACTTTAAAGAGTCAAAATATCACAGAAACTATATGGAAAAGAATTAAAGCAACTCATGCATCTGTAAGTTAATTGGGCAGAGACAATTTGACTCCTGTTTAGATGCTATGACTGTAAATAAAGAACCAAAAACTTTTAAAAGAGGCATCTTGTTGTACATAATAATTGGCAAAATTACCAATTCTTGTATTGTTGACTGCCAGCACTTGCAGTTTCTCTTGTCCGTTACTGAGGTCCTCGATGGTAAATGAAGAGCCTCATTATTTAGCTGCATTATTAGATAATTTTAGTAAATTAAATTAGTTTTGAGTACCTGATATGTTAATGCATTTAGCTTATAGTGTCTCTTACTACTGGCTTTCTAGAGACTGAAAATTATTTCATCAAAATGTGAGCAGACTGTAATATAAATCTCAAATTGTCTTAATTTGTAATGAAACATCATTGTCAATGATGGAGCACTGTATGATCTGATTTGACTTGGAATACAAGCTTAGAGTGACTAGTACTTGCAGTTAGAAATAGCGGAGATTTTATTTGGTTTAATTTGTTGCATTAAAACTATTTACTCGAATCAGATCATAAAAGTAGAAGACAATGCTGAGGTGTACTTTCACCTTGGTAGAAGATGAAGATTATTGTTTCAAACTGCTTCGCTGTCCTAATAACAAAAAGATTACTATTAAATCTTGTCTTTTATTTCTCAATTCATCTTCAGAAAATGTTAATGATGTAATATATTTAAAGGAGAAGAAACTTGAACCATGACAGCTTTACTAACACACTGGTGTTGTTCTGCTTTGTATCACTCAAATGCAAAATGTTAACATTCTACATCATTTTCCAATAACAAAAAGAAATGTAAGGTATATCTCTTTATAACAATCCTTGTCACAAGTCTCCTTTATGAGGTGAAATTGTATAAAATATAATTGCAGAGGAATTATTTTTAAATAAATGTGTAAGGTCTATTAACTAACAGGAAAAGGGAAAATATATTTTTTAAGAAATTCTACAGCCACTTGATATCAGATTAGCAGATCTTAGGCAGTACTGCATTTCCTTAGACTGCAGACCCTCAGGAGGCTTAAACAAATATTCTCTTTACTGTTTCAGGATACAGTCTCTCCCGGGAAAAAATTACCCAGCCTTTTTCTCCTAACATTTTATACCAAAAAAATAATTGGCAAATAAGAAGAATTTAAATTCTAAGAAATGAATAGTAATGAACTGATAACTAAAATATTGCTTAGAGGTTCAAATACACAAAGATTGTAATAATACTACCATTCTGTTAAGCTATGTATACTTCATTGAAGCCAGCGGAAAGGAAAACATACCATATCACCACCATACCGCAGGCATTTTCATACAACCTATTGCAAATTCAAAGCGTTCTACAACTGTGCCCAATAAAACAGCCACAACTATTTTTAAATACATCAGGAGTCCATGACCCCATAAGTAGTAACTTCCCTTTCTTGATGGAGTGCGCATCTCACTTTTGTAAGTGTCAACGGTTTCTGGCTGGCTGGCTAGAGACCACGGCGTACTCTGCTTTTCTCCCAAAAAGGCCATGTCATTCTTATACAACTTAATCAGTGGCTACATACAGGAAAGCAACACTGCAGCCTTTCTGATCATTTTAATGAGGACCCCTGGCTATTCAGTCATTGAAATATAATTGACTTGCTCTTCTCTTATTTTCATAATAGACACTCCAGCCTAGGCCACATTTATTTTGCTATAAGAAATGTCAAGAAAGATTGGAAGTTTTCTGAGTGTCCCCATTAAAACTGAAAACATGCCACCCTGTCTTTTGCATTAGCTGCAATCATTTTGTATAGAACACATTATGCAGATAGTAGATGCAAATGTTTCATCTATCTCACATCTAACCAAACTGCAAGTGCCAAGAAAATAAGCACGAGAAAAATAATTTTCTCTTTCCATGTATGTGCGTGTGCCTGTGGTGTTTGCATTGTGTCACAACGCAAATACCCATGTGTGCATGTGCACATATGTGCTCAGATATAACATACAGCTCAAAGTCCTAATATTCCATTTCAGGTAAAATCAAAAGGTTGCTTGGTATGCATAATCACAGCTGAGGAAGAGCTCTACATAATGATAACTATTACTTTAAAATCAAAGGAGTAGCAGAAACCATTCAAATGTGAAGATATCTTCATGCACAGGAATGCATTCAGTGTTGTTCTATAACTAGAATAATGAGCATTTGCATGTCAAAAGTGTTATTATGAATAAGTCCTAGTCACTTACTATGACTACCCAGTTCACTAAATAAAATATCAGGTAAAGACCTGAGTCTATGACATGCTAACTAAGTTCTGCTCATATCTGGCTAGACTCTGACACCCATTTCCCTACTGAACACAACATTACATAGGTTCCCTAGCATGAAAAATCATTCAGTGTCCACTTAACTGTGCAATTTTCAGTGCAAAATGGAAGATCTCTTCCCATAAATTATTAATACATACAGCATCTTACTGATCCCACCAGTAAATACTGTCCCTATTACATCACCGCCTTTTTGTGTTTTAAAGACACAACTACACAGGTGTGATTATTTAGCATGTTACTAATCACTCAGAATAAGACCCTCATATGATTTTCCAGTCAGGTTTTCAGCCGTCTACATTCAAAAAAAATTTACATTTTTAATTAACCATGACACAGGCTTAACAATGAAAAGATCAGAAATGTAATAGCTACAAGATCTGATATTTTAAATGGCATTTGAATAAAGTGGATTGATTTTTCCAAGATAATCTTGTTCTGATATATTATAAGGTATTATGGAGGGTACAGAAAAATCATACTTTACCTTGAAGAAACTGCATAGTGAAATAAAAGAAAGGGGTGGCAAAACAGATATTTTAAGTCAATATTTAATGTCATTCATTATAATTTTTCCTTACGAGTGTCCTGACAATTCCCTTACCCATTTTTAGCACAAAAACATGAAAATATCATTCTTTCTGGCATATTTAGACAGTTTACGTTTGATGTCTTTACATACAGGGCTTGAGAAGGAGCATTTCTGGGCCCTATTTTAATGGGGCGTTGTGCACCAACCAACCCCAACCCCAAAGCAGTGGGGCCAGGTCCTTCCCATCTGCCCCACGCTGTCTTCTCAAAGATGTTGCTACACGGCACCTTCAGGAAAAAAGACGTCTAAGCATCATGCAAGCTATCTGTTTGCATGTACAGCCTGTCACCAAGCCTTGGCCCCCACGCTCTCACACAGATTACTCCGGGCCTGGCAGAAATAATCAGTGTACAAGAAGGAAGGAAAGAACCCCTAGGCTTCCTGTGGATCAACATCAGTGCACACGTTCATGAGAATTCGACAACATATGGGTGTACCTCACGGAGTACTTTATGCATAGCAGTAGTACTTGAACTCTAGCAAATTAAGGTCTCTGTAATGTAAGCATGTAAAAATAGTTTTAATACACTGGTGTAAAAACAGTTTTAATACACTGGAATAATGTTATATAATTCAGATGTCTGAAAAAGGAACTACAGAAGTGATGTTTATTTACCTTTTTGCTAGAGCTGCTTTAAAGATTTTACATCCAAAACCTCTAGATAATGAAATTTCCAGCAAAATGGTTTTAAATGAAATCATGAAAAGCTCCTATAAGTCTTCTAATGAGAATTTAATCTTTAAATTGGAAGTGTAAATGAATAAATAAATAAATAAATCTTTGTTTCTAGCCCAGCTCCATGTTCAATAAGCACTTTAACAAATGTGATTCTCAAAAAGCAACCACGACCTATCCTCATACAAATTAACGAAGTGTAAAAGTTTTGTTGCTAGTCTCACACATAATCTCTCATGCTCTATCACACACATCTCCTTAAAAGTGAAAAGATTTCATAAGGAAAACTAAAAGGATTTCTTTTTGAAAGCTGCTTGGCTGCCTGATCTCTGCTGTGTTCCACCAGGTGAGATGAAACACAGCCGGCAGCCATCACTTGAACTCTGCCGTGCTGCCCTTCCCATTCTCTGTCTGTGTCGGGGCAGCCCACATGGCTGACTTCCCAGCTCCCCAACTGCTGCATGGTCCTCCCGCCATCCAGGTAAAGGACTGCAGATCTTGCCTCCTTCTTCATACAATCCGCTTTAAGATACCATTCTTTCTCTTTTTCCTAGGTCTCGTTTGTGAAGTGGTTAATTGTACTCTCCACTCTGGCCTCCACAACACACCATTTTTCCCCAGGCAGTCCAGCCAGGAGGAGGCAGGAGGATCTCCTTCCCTGACACACAGGTCAGGAAGCACCAACCCTCACAAGTGCTGTGCATCAACTGACTTAAGTAAAAATGTATTTGTTCTAACAAAGCATATTCACAGGGAGAAGGAGGCCTCCTGCACAGGGAAGCAACCAGTTTTGGGGCTCAACAGGTTTGATTCTGTTTCTGGATTGTTTCTCCTGCGACCTGGAGAAGTAAAAGGCAGAGAAGCCTCAGCTTCATCTTGCTCTCAATGTAAGAGAGGACCCTTTCAGTCAGATCATCCTAAGTCTTAAGATGACAACATCCTAAGACTGAGTCTGCTTCCCAGGGCTGGGGGCTTGTGTTGCAGTCCAGAGGGATGTGATTTAGAAAGGTGGTTGTGCCCATATGGACAATGCGTTCTTCCTGCCACAAACCGAAAAGACTGTTTGGCCAGAGCATGATGACATCCCTCTACCACCATTAACTGGGACATTTATCAGCCACTGGAACAGGCTGCCCGGGAAAGTGGCTGAGAGACCATCCCTGGTGGTATTTAAAAGATGTGTAGATGTGGAACTTAAGGGCATGATTTAGGGGTGGGCTTGGCAGTGTTACATTTATGGTTGGACTCCACAATCTTCAGGGTCTTTTTCAACCTAAATGATTCTATGGTTCTATGATCAGCAAAGCTCCCACTTCCAGTCCTTTCTCATTAGCCTTGAAGATGAGAGAGTTGGGATTGTTCAGCCTGGAGAAGAGAAGGGTCTGGGGAGACCTTGTAGCAGGCTTTCAGTACCTGAAGGGGGCCTACAAGAAAGGTGGAGGGGGACTTTTTACAAGGGCATGGTGTGATAGGACAAGGGGTAATGACTTAAAACTAAAAGAGGGTAGATTAAATATGAGAAATAAATTCTTTACCATGAGGGTGGTGAGGCAGCGAAACAGATTGCCCAGAGAAATTGTGGAATGCCCCCTCCCTGGAAATGTTCAAGGCCAGGTTGGACGGGGCTTTGAGCAACCTGTACTAGTGGAAGGTGTCCCTGCTCATGGTAGGGGGGTTATAACTAGATGGTCTTTGAGGTCCCTTCCAATCCAAACCATTCTATAATTCTATGAATCCTGCTTGCCCTGACATTCCTCTGCATATATTGCCCTAGATGTCTTCTGTGCTCAACTCTCCCTCAGATGTCTCCATGCTGTTTTTCAGGAAACCAGTATTGTTTTTGCACCTTGATGTGTCTGAGGAACCACTTCTTCCATCCCTACACACAACCTGTGAGTGAACTGCTCTTTCAGCTGGAGACAATGGCTTCAAAGGCAGAAAATAAGTGAAATAGAAAATAAAACTGGACATGGAGGAAGGGTGGCAAGAGGAGAATTTTACTGTATTCAACCTCAAAGAAAGTGAAATTTACTTTATCTTTTCCAATTTGCATTTCACCTTAATCAAAAAATACTTTTACATACATAAGTAGAATTATTTGCAGGCGGGGGTGGTGTTCCTGATAACTGAGAGTGGCAAAGTTCAGACCTTGTTTCATGCTCTCTCTTCAAAAGTCAGAAGCGTTGCTTTCCTCTTGTTTTGCAGAAAAATCATATCAAACACTGGCCATACAGTAACGTAAAATAATATAATACACAATTATAAAAATGTTGTGCTGTTGCTGGTTCTAGAACATCGACAGTGCCGCTATCATCTGTCACGTTCTCAACAAGACACTGAGGCCTCTGCTCTTCTGCGTTGATCGGCTGTGTCTACCACAGGGTACTGGAAAATTCTGTGAGTGGGAAGCTGATGCAGAAAGGTCTTGTGGGCCCATCTAGACTAACGCCCCACCTGCCAGTCCTGCGGGGACTGGAATTGGTGCCCCAAGGGGTCACTGACACATGCTGTTACAAAACCTGCACCATTGGTATCCGGGGAAAAAGATAGGAAGACAGTCAGTGTCTCAGGTGAGACTTGTGTTTTCAGAGAGCACAAGGGATCCCCTCCATCTCACAGGCCTCTGATTCCTCAGAACAAAATTTTCAGGATTAGTGAACTGTGGGCGGACCTCTCATAATCCATCTGAGTTGTTTTAAAAGTTGTTACTGAGCAGATGATAGATCTTAGTCAGGCACAAAGCTACTTTAGGGAAGCTCAGAAGTTAGCTGTCTTCCAAGTACCGATTTCTTCCTAAGTATTTCCACTTCTAACAGTAAACCAGTCACTTTGGGCCTTAGAAATCCCAGAAAAGGATCTTATTCTCTGAATAAATTCTGAGATAATTTTATACTTCACAGGCCAAAACAAGTTATCTATGAAAACAAATCAAAGAATTCCTTATGCATGGTAATGTTGTTAATGACAGTTTGGCTCCACCATAGTCGAAGCAGAAAGTGCTTTTTTTCCCTTTCAAGTTATTCTGCATACATCTATCAAGGAAAATTGGGCAAGCACCACATATTATAGTGGACAAAAAGCAGCTTTGATAATGTCTTTTCCCTGCAAACATTTCAATGCACTAAGCACTCATTTCACTATATTGTTTGCCCTGGTCAGCGAAAGCCAGCTGCTACCCACAATAGCAGTGTGCCTTGATCAAATAGTTTGATTTATTGGAAAAATAAATGTTATGTTCAATTACATGGAAACCCAGCATATTTTGGACACCCCAAAGGAAGAGTGGGCCATTATGTAAAAGAAGGAGATTTATAGCCACTTTTCCATTAAACCATGCTGGACCAAAGAAGTAAAAATACAGCCATTAGTGAGAAGTCTCTGATTCTCTCAAGCAGGCTAATGGAAGGGAGAAATTGTATTGCTGCTGGAGCATAAATTAGGAATCCTGGAGCTTAGACAACCTCTGCTGAGTGCCAGAGAAAGAGAACAGATTCTAGCAGAAATTATGCATCAAATCACTTCTGAGAATCTGAGTCCTACCATTTACCTGATGCCATTTTTAACAACAAGCCAGTAACAGCTTTAGGAAGCTATAGATCTTTAAAAATGGGCATGGAGGCTGGAAACAGGGAAAGTCCCATGGTCAAGATATGGTAACATATTTTGTCTTCTTACTCCATTACATAACTTACCAATGGGAAAGGTAAACATGCCTGGTAAGCATGCCTTCCCAGGCTTCTGTATTTATCAGTGATTAATTGGAATCATTGGTCTTAATTGATGCCTTACTGACCTTATCTTCCTATCACTTATAAGGTATTTAGAAACTGGAATTATTTGAAAATCTTGTACATATATATACTTAGATATACAGATATGTGTGGGCATGCATCAAATGACATTGTAGTTATGATACAGTATACTCAATATCAAATATAAATTCCAGGCTTATTTTTTTCCCTTTAATGGGGAAATTATATATTTTGACAAAAGGAGCCATAACCAAAATATCATCCCAAAATGCTGCTTGTGAGGAAGTTCCAGTCAATGCAGAAACTTAATTATTAAAAAATCTAACAAAAAATATATCTCTGGATTTTCAGGCATTTTTTTGCATTCTTGCTTATACTGTGTAATATTTCAGAGCTACATTTCTGTCCTGACTGATGTTTTTTGCTTTTTTTCCTCATTTGAACAGGGGAAGCCTAGGGCAGTGGATGTCACTGGGAGTCAAGGTGCCTCACAGACAGGCATGCTTGCCTTCAGCAAGTCTACAGATTTGGTCCTCGGGAACTCTTGGTATCTCCAAGTAGTGGCAACTAAAAAAGCAGTCTGAGTATCCACATTTCAGATGTAAAGACCTAAATCCTGCTGCAATTTTTAATCTTCCAGAACAGCATTGCTGCTTAATTACAATGCAAATACCTGAGCTGCTCACCCCAAACTTTTTGTGCAATCAACAGCACTTTAAGAAAGAGATTCATCTGATCTCATACAGATAGCTAAAGCAAGACAAAATAAATCACGCCTAAAACTCCTTATCTCTCTCCATTGACCCTGAACAGCACAGGATACTTAGCTAGGATTTGGAGACCCATTTTGCAGGCATCTACATTTGCTGAGATGAATCCTATTGCCAAGTTGCCTTTTTTTCAGCGTGAAGTTACTGCATACATGCCTTATCCTAATGGTGGTCACAAACACATCAATGATTCGGAGATACCGGGACCCCTGACCTTGGTGATGTGTTGTATAAGTCTCTTTCAACATGTGAAAAAACGTGCTGGTTTATCCTGAAGTATGTACTAAGTTCAAATACAAGTCTCTTCCAGCTAGTTAAAGGCAAAAGAATTTCCTGTAAAATACATGATGCCAATAGAAGTTCATAGTGCAAGTAAAGGACTCACCATTAGGGTTTTAGAATTTTTGGCTGACTATTTGCATATATTCCCTCTGAGATTTGACACTGACCCTTATGTTCATGCTGAGTAACACCTTGCTTTACCAGTTCTCACGCAGAAGGCATTGTCGGAAGGTGGCTCTTTATATCTAAAGTTCTTGAAAATGTAGAAATACAAAAAGATGCAAGCAAGTAGGAGCAAGTCTCCTCAGCTAAAGGTACTATTCCAAGCCTGTCAGCAGAGGAGTGTGGTCCAAGACACGTACCAATATGTTTGTTTTTTGAAGTGTAATCAAGTTGACATCTATCTACACTGATTATACTTCAGAAGGGGAGAGGGAAATTCTGGAGGTGGGAGAGAGGTTCTCTGCTCTCTGGTGGCTTCAGATGTATCCTCCACAGGGTAGTTCAGGCCTCTGGGCACAGCCCTGAGAAATGGGTGGTGCATGAGAAATCATCCTGGAGGCCTTATGCCTCAGAGATGTTCTTCCCTATTCCTGCTTGCTCCTCAGGGCAGTAATTTGTTGCTGGTCTATACCAGCAGCAAATTATAGAAACCCCTGTGCCAGTTCAACTTGTATCTGGGAACTGGAAGAGGCGGGGGACTGAGGGACAGAGGGCTCTGGCCTTTGCCTGACCATCTGCCTGGTGAAGTACTGGTACTATTTAGTCAGTTTTCCGCCCACTCTCCTGCGCACCATGCAGGGGGAGCCGCGGCGACTCTGAAGCTTCATAGCCCTGACTCTGCTGTCTGTCAAACACAACTCAATCTGCCCTTTTCTTCTGACTCTTGCAGTTCACAGCCACACAAGTATTTCCAAAAACACAATGGCTAGACCCTGCTATGCTGAAACCCTTTTTGCACTGGACAGACCATGTACAGCTGAATTCTAAGCCCTTCAAAAACCAGAGAAGAAATGCTGACTAGCTTTTATTGTATTTGTGTAGCACCCCGAATGCTGAATAACACTCCTCTTCATGCCTGGCACAGCTTTACTACACTGCTCTGCAAATGACAAGATGCCACCATCACAAGATGCACCAAGTGACTCTGACAAGTTACTAGCAAACCTTTATACAGATTGCATTTTTATTTTCACTTTATGGTGGCAGCTTATCCAGACCCTCATTTTCAGCTCCTTGCATGATAGCTCAGCTGGTTTTTACTGCTGTTTGGTTATCAGATAGGTTTAAAATCATTGTTACAAACACAACTCTGTCCTCATTGCCAACAGCGTTAAATAAAGATCATCCTATTAAGAGTGGAAGTGCGAAGAGATTGCTCTTGTTTTACTGGTCTTGTATCCAAGGCAAGGAAATCAGGCTCTTTTAATTAATATGTTACAAATGTACCTTATGACCTTGAACGCATCTCCTCTGGAACAAGCTAGCCCTTCCCCTGCCTGCCCGATTTTGCCAGTGGTGTTAGAAGATGGCGTGACAGGCCCCTTTTTGAAATGTTGATTCACACACCACAGCTACGTTGCATAAAGAAGCAACTTCTCACGTCTTTCTACTTTTCTTCTCTTGCTAAAGCAATTTTCTTGATCTTTGCCTTGCACCAGTAAGTGAATATAAGATTACTAGGAGACATTTGGATGTCTCTGTCTGGGAATCCTGCCGTTAGCTAGCACACTTGATGCACAGCTAGTGCATGGTCTCTTGGCTGATTTCACCCACCGCCATCTGTTAGGCTGGCTGTGTGCCGGCTCACAAGTCAGTCAGCCTGTTTCACTAGGTCACAGGTGCCAGCATGGATGCACTTGGATGGACAGCACACACAGTATTGCAACATGCCATGCCTGCTTTGAGAGAAAAGAATTATTTGTGGCATTGTAGGACACTACTGGTTTTGGACTGTCATCTCATGTCGTCTCACCTCTATTCTCAGGGAAATCACCAAAGAAGGGGAGGATGGTTTATCTTCAAAACACTGAGAGGTTTTCACATGCACCTCTGTTTTCATCCATAAGTGCAATCCTTCTCCCAATTCTTCTTTTGAAAGGGAAGTTAGTGTGCAGTACTTCTTCTGTTTTCTCCTTGGTGGCTCCAGCATTTCCACAGAGACTTCAAGTACAATATGTTAGAATGAGCCAGTAAATCTGAAGTTCTTGCCTGAACACACATATGCAAGCTTCACTTCCTTGAGTAAAATAAGGAGAAATTTGAATACTGAGTTGCAAAATAAAGATTTGCACAATGAAGTTACACACAACTTCAAATTAACAAATAGTAACTGCAGTTTGACTGCTATCTAGTAAAAGATTGTCATCAAATCTGATATTCCACCCTACCAGCTAACACAGACTGGACAGATTAACTTCTGACTCACAAGGCCACATATTTTTCAGCTGGGAAGTCACAAAACAAGGTCTAGCCATCAATCTGTGTACTAAGGAATGCAGACTAAACGTATTTGTCTGTGAGAGACATTAGCACTTGTCCACGGACTCTCGGTGTATCCTGAGCTCTACAGTGGATTACATGGGGATGTGCAGACCAGTTCCAGGTCTAGAAAAAGCTCCATGACATGGGGCTATGCAACTGGAGTTACCAACACACTGTCCACACTAGCTCTACATCATAAGTTTGCACCAGCTTGTACCCAATCCTTCCTCTCTGCACGCAAAGCTTTCAAACATGTCGTTTGTAATAGGACCCATGCCTTTAACCGTTGGGTATAGACTTACCCAAACTGAAATGCAAACTCAAGCTAGCTCATGGGATCATTGCTAGTGTCACCTGCCCACTGCCTTCCCAAGACTCCGTCCAACATGCAGAAACGATGGAAAAGCCACTGAGAATCTGGAGATATGGCAAAGTATGCACAGGGATAAGTGCTGAAGGAAAAAATACCAACAGCACAGGTACAGCTATAGTACGGGAACACACTCAGACTAGGCTGACCATGATGATTTGGCTGAGGTACCAATAACCTGAAGTCCACAACATCCTAGTTCGTAACTGGGCCACCACATGCCATTCCAAATAAGCTAGGTGCCTGTTTGGTCATTTCAGTTAGAGATCTCAATGAAAAAATAGAGTGAAGCTACATGGAAAAATCAATGTACTGCAAAAATTTCTCACCCTGAATTTTAGTATTACATTCCAAATATTCTGACACTTATTTAGATGAGTTTTCTCGTTGGTGAATTTGGTGTTATTAGTCGTAAAAAAAGTGTGACCAGTATAGAGCTCAATTTATGGGAAGCATTTAAGCCAGTGGTGTTAGTAGATTTGAATTATTTTTTAAAGACAAAACACTCTGAAAACCAAATTTACTACACAGCCCAGACTGCAACTAATAAAAATGCGATCGTTAATATAAAGGACTCCTCCTCTTCCTCGTGGAGGAAAAATTAAAAAAAAAAAAAAAAAGACCAGGCTTTCAGGCAGCAACTTGGTAGCAGAAAGTTGGTGATTTCCCCCTCCTTTCTATGTACCTACCTTAACCCATTTGCGAACCACAGTGCCGGCTCCACGCTACCTCAGTGATGGGAGAGCAGAGGTGCTGCAAACCAGGACTGATGTGCCTGACAGAGCTGCACAGCAAAGTCTGAGTGATGGCCTGAGCCATGCCCAGCAGTAGCCAAAATTATGAGTCTTTTTTCTTTCCTGGAGTGCTGCATTCAACTACAATCATAAACGTGGCATATGCAGTAGCCAGTCAGCTGCCAGTGGATTCTATATATATTCTTACATTAAGGTTATGAAAATCATGTAAGAAAAAGGTTTTGCATGCAAAGAAATATGCTGCAGCTTGATGACTTACAGAGAGCTTTGGGGGCCAAAGCCAGAGTGGTACATTGGGAGATATGGCTTGGCATACACCGGAGTGCCTTCACTTCAAAGAAACATTCAAATCTGAGATATCTCTGACTAGAGAAGTGCTGCAGCTTGTCCCAGTGCAGACAGAATTTGTTTAATGTATTATTATGTCCCAAATTAATGTACCAGGGGAAAGATTGTATTCAGCTACTTTACTTTTTTCTGTAGCAACCAGTAGAATTAATCACATCTCTTTATAGTTGTGTTTTGCTCTAAAGGTGTTCAAATGTAAGAATAGAAATGTCTCGCAACAAAATAAAGGGCCCAAGGAAGACAAAAAGACCTATCTAACAAGTGAAATAGCTGAAAAATCCAAATGGCTTTTTAAAAATAGATTCTAAGTTGTTAAATCAGTGGAGTAGAATCTAGTCAGAGGATGAATCTTGGATTATACTGAAAAGGAGTCATAAAAGAGTCATACCCTTTCATGACAGCTTGGAAACTGGGAGCTGTTGATTCCACATGCCCTATTATTTTGTAAAAACATGCAGCAGTCAGTCTCAGACCCTGTTTTATTGTCTGTTACTATGTTCATATTCATGGATGAGTAAGCACTCTGGAACTGTGACTAACTTACGGTTTAACAGTTAGTTTTCCCAAATGCCCATTGAACATCCGTTCTCAAAGATGAGAATCTCCATTCACTCTCTGCAGACTTAAACTTGGATCTTCAGATTTACAACTCTAAATCCTTTATTTTGCCACTAAGGATAGTAAAGTGCTTGAGAGCTGGTGACCTTCGTAGTTTAGTCACCTATAAGAACTCAGAAAATCCTTTCTGCTAAAAAAAAAAGCCACATTTTATCTCCTTCTTCACACATACACACATGCAGAGAAAGTCAGCAGCTCTGTTAAAAATCAGTTGGTAAGTGGCTTTCCAAGATCTCCCATGTATTTTCACTGAGAGCTCTAGAAGCAAAGCACTTGGAAGACTGAGGACAAACAGCCCACAAACAAAATTATTTTCTTTTTTCCCCTTTAATCAGAATTCTGTTTAGATACAAATGATCAGGGAAGTAGTATCTGAAAACTCACCTTAAAAAAAAAACAGAACTGAGAACAATTTTGCACCCTCTCTGGGAAAGGAAATCAAATCAAGTCTACAAGCTTTTGTGCTACAATTCATCCTGCTATAATTTGTAACACCCAGGAAATTAACGCTAAACAATGAAGCTCATAATGAAAACATTGTGAGTGACAACATTCACATAATACAGAGAGATCCTCACTGCCTGTCTACCAACAGCTCAGGTCCATCCTCCATACACAGGATGCTCAAGTAAGAAAAAAGCAGGCCAGGTTTCTAGCTGCTAATCAGTGTTGATAGAAGCGCAGTGTGCAGTAGCAGAAGAATAAGATGAGATTAAAGTGAATATTGCACTAATGAGCGTGTTCTTCCCGATGAAAGATTTTAATGTAGACTGTAAATCCCTTTCTCTCTTCCACACGCTTATCACAAATGTCTCTATTTGGTAAACTTAACAGAGTTATATGGGTAGATGCCAATGGACATGATTTAGGTCTGCAGCTAAAAAGGATTGAGGTGTTTTGATTCCAAATCCTGCAATGCCCAAACTCAACTCACCTGACCCCGGAAGCGAATTCCAATCTCTGTGCTAGCTCCACAGTCTTCTACACGACACCAAGGCCCATCTGGGCTGTGTCTACATTCGCAAGCACTGCAGCCCAACAGGAGCCAGTCTGTAGTGTGGACAGTTGGTGCTGGGAATCCAGTCACTGCAGAATATGCATTTTGTGGATTTACATCACAGCGTCTCAGTCTGGTCCCACGGACCAAATGCTCCAGCACGTGAGCTTGCCAGGTGTCGTCCCGGAACACAGCTTCTGATTTCATTTCTTGCAAAAGAAACCAGATTGAGCACCTTGAGAGCACTCTGCAATGCAAAGCGAGTACTCTGAGTGGGGATGAGTGGGAGATACAGTTCAAGAACTCCTAAACCAAATTAAAACGTTCATGCACATACTCTTGGCTGCCTCAAACCAAGCCATTCAAACAAGCTGCACCATGAGCAGAGAACTGCCAGGAGAAGCTGAAAATATCAGAGTATGCTAAATCTGCCCACCTTTAGAGATGAAGTGTTTTATTCAGACAGGCTAATGTTCCTCACCCAGTTCCTAGCCAGAATTCTCCACACAGCATGGGGGCTTCACTGTGATGAAGACTGTAGAGGAGCACCTCAAAGTTTTTATTCAGTCAGTGAGTCCTTAAGGCAGAGACTCGCAGCCCCTGGATGCTATCAGCGCACAGACCACTGCACACTTGTATCATCACACCGTCACTGACAAGCTGCAAAAGCTGCAGGACTTCACACACCACCTGCAGCCCATTTCCCATGTTCTCTGAAGCCACCACTGTATTGTGTACTCGCTGTCTGAACAGGACCTGTGAAGCTCCCACTGGTACTGTAGGCTGCACAGGTCCTTGTTTTATCTCCACCTGCAAGGAGACACATTTCCTAGGACCGTGCCTGGCAAAGGGGAAGAATGCTTTCTATACCTCTATGAAGTTGTTCTGCTATACAGAAAGAGTTCAAAATACATGGAGGTAAAAAAAAAAAACCAGATCAAATAGAAGTCTGTAGGTCAGCAACCTCTATATACTTTTAAGGAGAATGAAGGCTGAGCAGGATTAGGCAGAGCAGGAACAGACAGGACTGATCAGAAATGTAAGTTCTTATAGCAGGTCTTCCTTGCCTGGTGAGTAGTCCAGCACTCCCCAGTGCTGAATGATCAGCAGAAAAAAAAGACGACATTTAACCGGAGTCCTCTCCGGTCTGCCTGAGCACTTTGCAGACTAGGCAGCTCTGCCTAAGGAAGCACCATGATTTCTTTTTTGCTGTATTTTAAAGCCAGATGCTGCTGGCTTAGTGTGGAGCTCAGTGTGTGGTGTTGTTGGCTGTGCCCTGGGAAAGCCCCATGAGTTCTAGATACTCCGGCTGTAGAGGTACTGGACCATAGGTGTGCAGATCCCAATAGGGCTTAAGAATAAAGTGAGATCCAAAATATAATCCTCTACAGACTGAAGTTTAATACAGAAATAGAATCTATGAAATCAAATAAGCTCCAAGAGACTTTAAGGGCTACTAGAATTAGACAAGTGTATTCAAGAACACAAGACTGCAGCATCGCTGAAGAGCTTTTAGAAGTTGATTTAGGTGTTTGTTACTTTTTTAAATAAAAGCACTCAGGTTTACCATAAGTTAAATTATTTGTGTGATCATGATATAATTTTAGTATCTATATCCTGCTTATTTCTACTTTAATTGTGTTTTTGCAATGACTTTACAAAGACTACTTGACATTCTGCATGCATGAATCTTCTCCACAGCTTTTTGAGCAAGCCTGAGATGATCTTGCTGAGACTAAGAAGAAAGAAGGGGGAAAAAAGGCAGCAAAAAAGGCAGCAGCTGTATTTATGCCTTTCTTGTTCCTCACTATGAGGGAGAAAGAAAGCAGGTATGAGCAGCGAGGGAGATATTTGGTTCCACCCCAGTTTACAAATGAGTAAAAGTTGCTGTAATTCCTCAGGATGTGCTCTGCTGATTAAACAGCACTTGACTGATGTCTCCAAGGAACATTTGCTAACTGCCACTGGGGCAATAAAGGCACACAGATAGCTATTTTGGCTTGATAATAGCTAAGAACTGACATCCCAATCCCTATTTGGCTCTATGGGACAGTTTTCAGACCTCTTGGAGTCTCTTAGCATCAGATGGCATCTAACCCATCGCAGTTTTATCCAAAATAGAAAGTACTGATGTAAAATTGGGTGAAGGTTCACATTCCTAAGTACAAAGAGCACATAGTAATGCAACAGCAGCTGTTATTTTCTGGGTTATTTTGTTAATTTCGAACTAGAAATATTCAGCTCCTTTTCCACTCTATTTTTTACTTGTATAACCAATATTTCATAAAAGAACAATTTTAAACATGCTGTAATAAGTTCAACTGCAAAATTATTTTGTTTACAGATCATTCAGTAATAAAGAGTGAACTCTGGCCATGGTAAAAGTAGCAACTAATTGACTCTCATTTTGAGTCACATGGTAGCCTACAGATGAAATTATGTGTTTGTGTGACTGAAAATAATGAATAATACGCAAAGGAATTTATGCAATTATATGTCTAGTGTCCTATACAAAGAACCAGTGAAGCCACAAGATCCTTGTGTTAGAAGAGCTACCTAAAATGCCATCCACAGTTGCCAATTGCTGGGGAAAATATTATTGCAGCCAGAAATGCCAAAAAGAAACCTATTTATCTGAACTTGCCCTGAAGCATGAGTGCAAAAGTGAAACAAAACAGACATTGCTTGTTGGAAGCACACGTATTTTGGAGCAAAAAGTGGACCCAAGTTTCCACATCTGGAGATTTAAATCAAGGTGTGAATACTATGCGGGGTCGCAGTTCTACCATGACATGCAGGGAATGCAACTGCAAGCTGATGTATTGCCCTTCTTTCCCCGTCTCAGCCCTCTGCGAGCTCTGGCTGCGTATTCCAGCCTACTCACCCTGAGCCAGAGAGGATAGCTGATGTGCCTGAAAACTGTTTCTACACACACGAGCAGAAGTTAGTTTTCAGCAGATTAGTATTTTCTTGCATAACCTAAATCACCTCTTCACCAAACACTAATTTCAGTATGATCTCCTAACACCTTCTGTCCTTTCTAGATCTAACCATGGAGCCCCACATCTACTAATCTGACAATCTGGCAAACTGTCAATCTGAAGTCAATCATGAGTTGTAAATTTTGGGTAATGGGTGAAAGGGCAAATGTTTAATTCAGAGGAGCTGATACTACAGGCCTCAGACTGTCTCTCCTATCACCATACTCATCATTTCAGTGCTGAATGGATAAAGGTCCAGGCTTCTACCTCTGAATGAATGGAATAGTTTATAACATCACAGAGGCTCAAGAAAAAGACTATGCACTTTTAAGATACATTTTTAATATCTTGTTTGCTGTAACAAAGGATTGAAGACAGGGCTCAAGAAGTTCTCTCTGCTCCTGATTTCTTTCACATAAATTCAGAGACACAAGCCCAACAGGAGCTATTAGGCATAATGATCCAAATTCTGGCTGAGGTAGTCCCTAACCTGGTGTCTTCTGGAAGCTTAGAGGATGTACAAGAGGTGGGATCAGTCTGCTATAAAAACTTGCGTGTTTCAAGAACACTATTCTCTGCTACTGGCCTAGAAGAAGGTGTGGGATTCACCAAAACTTTGGCTGGACCAAGATGATTACCCTTATGTTTTCACACTCGTGTCTCTACCAAATGCTGCTTGATGACCAGAGTTATGAAAGCATAAAGCCAGGTTGGCGACACTTGTTGAAAAGAGCTCTCCCCTGTCTCTATTTCTGCTGCCTTATATTAGCGTTTGTTTCTTAAAACTGGAAGCTGGGAAGAAGCTACAGTAAGCTCTGGGAAAAAAAAACCAGCATGGAAATCTCTGAGATCAGAACAGGGTATTTTACGGGAGTACCAGGTAAATTAAATGAAAAAATAAAGAACTACTGAATCTTCAGAAAAACATGCTACTGAAAGTACAAGGTAGGATAAGGTACATAGAAGATCTTGTTCGTCACCACAAAACAATTCCTCCAGGGAATCAAGAAAAAAACATAGAGGAAAAAAAAAAGGGGAGGGGGGTGGGGATGTATGATGTCTCTTTCAAAAACATTCAGTAAAATTCAGCAACAGGGGTCTATTAAGGAATAATTTTAAGATTAATAGTTTGCAGATTAGAATTAAAAATTACTGGGAGGATGAAAGAACAGCAACAGCAAATTTTCTGTATAACAGGTGATAAATAGACATAATTAAGGCAGTATTGCCTAATATAGAGAGGGCCCACAGTAGCTGGGAAAGAAAAAAGAAACAAAAACCCAGGATGATAAAAGATGACATGAAAGCAGTTGGGCTGTAAGCTCATAAGCACAGAGGCAAAGTTGAAGGTTTAAACCTTCAGCAAGCGGTGCTGTAGCAGCTGTGTGCACACATGCAAGCTGAGTATTTGAATGCCTGAGAATCCAGCAGGCTGCACCTTGAAAAGCAGGCATGAGAAAATTGTCCTCAATTCACCCAGGGAACACTTCCCACGGTTTGGGAAGGGCAAAGCTGCTTTTCAAGCTTGAGATGTGTGCTTACATCTTTTTGAAAAAGTGGCTTCACTCACTGGGTCCAGTTGGTGCAGGTGTGATTGGACCCTGGGCAGCTGCTGAAATCCCTTGCAGGGTTAGCTGAATGCAGCTGGCTCGGGGAACTCACTGTAAGCAAGGACGGGTTGCGGTGAAATGGAAAGTGTGATTTGTGCACCCTTCCCAACTGCTGTGGTCAATGAAGACGTACTGATGAGGAATGAGGAATGACAAAGGTAAATTCCGAATCCTCTCAAAAGTCAGAAAATTAAGTTGCATTTGGAAGAATATAGAGCGATATGGGTGTCATGATAGACCACCAGCATGTTGTGTTCATTGACTTTAATCGGTTTGTTCCTTCTTCAAAAAATACATACAAAATATGCAACATTTAGGGAAACTTCATGGTGTCCCTGTCCTTCAGGAACAACGAGCTCCTATGTGATTTCCAGCTCACGCTGCAACTGTCCCCTTGTGTCACTGCCGCATGGCTGCAGCCAACCGAGCTCCATAAGCCAATGAACCATGAAGTGGAGACCACCAAGCACCAGGGCACACAGTGGGACCCAGACCTGGATCACACACCTCCCATGTAGAGGGAGGCAAAGGCAGGGTGCAGAATTGTTGTCAAAGGAGCGGGTCCTGCCTGCAGGACCACTCTTAGGAGTTGAGGAGATACCACCTTTGCATCTAACACCTGCCTGAATCCAGATCAGCACTTGGATGAAACAGTTCTTTCCCAACCCACATAACCAACTGAATATACGCCGGGGGAGGAATATGAACTTCAGCTTCACAGAAGTCAGAGATCTGCTAACTGCTGGTATTAAGAACTGATCACCCTAGGTTACTGGCTTTCATCCAACAGATAATTAGCTACAAAAGGAAACAGCCCTACTGCGAAAGGCTGAGAGAGTCGCCCTTTTCAGAAGGTGCCGTAGCAGAACTGTCAGCGTGCTGTCCTTGGCAGCTGGACATGTTTACTGAAGCTACTAGTCCATGTCAAAAATAAAATGTGTGTCTGCAACCAGCTCTGACATGAGGCCCATTTGCTGGTTTAGTCCCACAGAAGACCACACTGGAGAGTGTAACTCAGAGGCATTTGGGTTTAAGTTTGACTTAAGTAAGTAAGACTTGAAGAGAGATTTGCAAGATCTTTTTTCTTAGATCCAACATGGATCCATTTTCCTACCTAAAAAATCCACTCAGACTATTTAAATCAGCAAGCAAGAAAACTCTTCCTAAACTGCTGCCCCATATCATCCTGTCTCTGCTAAAGGCCATGTCAACAGCCCTTCATTTTTCACATTTTTCTCTTGGATCCAAACCCCTCTTTCCATATCCACTCTTCCACCCAAGCACACCACCTCCTTCCTACATGGTAACTGTTCCCAGACCTCCAAAAATACCTTTTGTAACAGTGTTCTGAGTTTACTTGTACCAGTGGGAGGTAAACTCGAGAGCCAGGCTCCCCTCCCGCTGCGCCATCTTCACCAGCAGACCTCAAGATGCTCCAGGTCTCTCCTTTCCATACCTGCTCCTCAACTGGTTCCCCCATCACCACCTCCCCAGTTATCACTTTCGCCACCGCATAGACTGACCTGCTGGACTACACTTCTAAACTGGATCTGGTAAATGATCTAGTCCAAACCAAAACCAAACCTTCATCATCACAAGTGTTGGGAGGGTGTTAAACAGCTGATTTGGCAGATCCAGCTAAGAGCCGGGCTGCAGAAAAAACGGGAGGAGCAGGGCTGAAGGGAGGCAGCAACCTCCCATGGAGGAGGGTGAGAACGCACAGCTGGGAGAGGCGGAGAAAAGGTGGAAAGCTCTTCAATCCTGACAAGAAAACTTAAGGGAGAGTTGCAGATGTATGTTACAGGATGAGTGAAATATGTTAAATTCTATTAGTGGGTAGGTGAATTTAAATTGGGCGTGGAGCGCTAAAGAAAACGATGGAACAACATATCAATAGGGGGCAAGTGTTTTCTTGGAGAAACTGTTCATATGCTACATTATTTCCTAGCAGAAATACAGGAGCGGGGGTTTTATTTCATATGTTTTCTGGTTTTGAGTAGCTAGATGCCTGAAACAGGTAAAATAGGAAATCAAATGTATTCTTCTCTTTCTTTTTTGTTCTTTTTTTCTACTTTTTCCAGTAGTGTCTCAATCTTTCTTTAATTCCTATAAAACTAGGAAAAGGACAAAGAGGAAAACACACGTGCTCAAGTAAAAGTGGATGTTGACAATTACTAGTCGAACGTGAATATTTCTCACACAGGGAGAAAATACAATCCAATAAGAATAAAATTTAATGTAATATTGTGTAACAAGCTTAGTTTTTCTTTTTTAATTGCTTTGCAAATTCTCAGTATTGTGGTGTGCACTATTCTTAATAAAACAAGTACTGTATTAACAGAAAATAAATCAATCTACCCAAAAAAACAGATTTTAAATAAATGCAACACATGAAAATGTGATACTTTTGACTGAAACTTGCTGTGAGTTGCATGAGTATAATCAAAGTCTCCTTGTACCAAAGATTCCATTCTATAAGGGTGGGACAACTGTGCTGATATTACACGATTAATACTCACAGTTACCTACAGGCAAAACCAGGGTAAGGCAAAGAACACCGATAAAACTAGTCAAAACACTAAGTAGCGTGGGATGGCAGAGGCCCATGAGGTTCAAAAGCAAATTATGAAAGTAGCTACTGAGGGCTTAGACCAAAAAGTTTTTCACGCAGCCAGTTGGTTAGTACCATCTGTGAAGGCAAAGGCAGTAAAAATCACCGCTGTCTACTACCTACAGACCAGCCCACAAACCTAAAACATGCACACCTGTAGGTAACCAGAACAGATTTTTCCAACAAAATATTTGCTTTGCCATGTGACTAGAGTGGCTCTGTTGATCAAGCTGCACAAGGCTTTGCACTGCATGCTATACTGCCTCTCCCAAAGGGAGAAGAGCTTGCTGCTGGTTGCCACTGGCACATAAAAAAACAGCTATAGCTCCTCCACAGAGCACAATTGCTCTAACAAACAAGCGTTAATCATGCACATTATGCACAGCATAATACGTGTGAGCTTGTCAGCAGGCAAACAGCTCCATCTCTGAATAAGATCCCTTACCAAATTAGGAGAACCAAATTACACAATCTGACAGCTGTTTGCTGACCTACCTAAAACAATTTGGTGGTCTCCGTCCAGTCCCTCGCAGGCAGGTGTCCGCTTTGCAGAAAACATCAGCACCATTTGCACCAGTGACAGGCCGGCCAGCAGTCCCAGCAGGCAGGCCAGGGCAGGACAGAGCCTTGCAGAGGCTTTTTTCCCCTGGCCTCGGGACTGGTCCCCCCAGGCAGGGAGGACAGACCAGGAATGTCTGGAATGGCAGTGAGCACCCTCCTAGGGGCTAAAAGCAGGGCATGAATTTCCAGTCATCTCAGTCTGCCCCACAAATAGCCCATTCCACTGAGAGCAACAGAAAGATCAAGAACTATGTCGGTTAGCAAAATAAAAATCACCAAACACTGATGGATTTTAAGAAATAAAATCTAGGGTGTCACGGCTCTATTTAGTAGGAGCCTTGCTTTTATCTGGCTAGAAAGCCCTTCCTGAATTCAGCAACAATGGGCTTGATTCTCCACAGCTTATTTATTTCCAGCATCTTCAAGCAAAGCATGAACAAGAAATAAAGACCGTAGCCTTTTAAATTTTGCTTTTCTCTCTCTGCTTGAGCTTTTCATTACGCTGACTTGCACTATTCCAGGGAATTAAATCCACTGCTTTACGCCCATGCTGCATGCAAGAAAACTCCTGCAGAAAGAGCTTGTGTATTCAGCAGAAGGCAACTACCTATCTCAGGTATAATTAGTCCAGGGACAGAACCACAATATCCTCAGTGTCAGCATGTACACTTACGCCACCGGTGTAAAAAATCTGTCCTTTTTACATACCAGACTTTAAGATGTCAGGCTTCAAAACCATCCAATTCTCTGATCAGTCTGAAAGGACCTGTATCAAGAATCTTCACAATGAATTTCAGAAGTTTCACTTTTCCTTCCAGCTTGGGTCAGAGCAGACAAAAGAATGACAACTGATATGTCTGGAGTAGATTCTCCACTCTTGGTCTTTTTGCTGCCTGAAAAAAGCATCAGGACCTCTGATGCTCCAACATGGTACCTTGTCCTGAGACTCAGTAACCGAGGAATCATCTCTGCAGGCATTAACATAAAATCCAAGTTACTTGTTTGAATGCTGCCACGTGGGGTTAACTGGTGTCACTACCACCTTCACTTGTTCCAGAAACTCTGAATTTGAATGTCAGGAGCTTTTGTTACTGATGCATCTGTAAATAATTAGCATTTCTTTGTTGAACACTAATTGTGTCTGCCATGCAGCTGTGCCAGCAAAAGTCTCAAAATAGATGTCATAAATGGCAATGGACCAAATTGTCTCCTTACTCCCGGCTGACCCCAGAACATGAGAGTTGTAAGTCAGACCATGGCATGGCCTCAGGGGCCAAATTCACCTCTGGGTGAATCTCTGCTGTTCAGTTTTATGAGTCATTCATTTATTAATCAGCCTCACACAGTGAGAAGCTGCTGTTTGTCAGGAACAATCACGATAGCTGGTAACCTCTTTACCCAGCTTTGGGTTTGCTGTGTGACTTGCCAAGCAGGGTAGACCAGGGGGGATGGGGTGATCAACCAACTGCTTGCACTGGCTCAGCAACAGCATCATTTTGAGCTTCTCTTCTAAAAAAGAGCACACCTGTGGATCCCACTGCAATGCTCTTTTCATTTTCAATGCTCTAGATATTCATGATGCTGTGCACAAACAGATCCCTTCTCCATCAGTTCATACCTCTTTATGTCTGCAAGAAAGTACCCCACCACCTGTGAGGGAACACTTGCTACTCCTGTAACACCCTCTCTGCAACCATCCTACTCCCACCACCTCTGTTTCCAAGATTTTCCAACTTCCAACCCCTCCAGCTCTCCTACCGATAGCAGCTCTCACTCCCATTCTTCTGCCCTTCTTCCTTCATCTGCCTTGGTTTTGTTCCTCAGTTAATCTCCAGTTTCCCAAAATATTAACAATATGTGTCTATGATACCAACACTTCACCTGTATGCCTCGTAGGCATAGCCACCGCACACCTAGTTGCACACGTGTAGCCACTATCTTTTTTCCTTCTCTAATTTCAGCTCCCTCTAATATGCAATCAGTTTTCAAATGAGATGGATTATTCTGGCTTCTGAACCAGGAAAAAAAAGAGCAAGATCAACCTCTCCCTTCAGCTTCCTCAGACTAGCTTCTTGTTTCCTTCTTGACAAGCACCAGAGCAGAAAGCGTTCAAGAAATTTCAAAGCAGTTTTTAATACATTGTAAATACCTTCTCACATTTCTTATGGCTCAAGTGACTATAAATTCATGAACATATTAGCAATCCCATGACTTCATTTTTCAGTGAATAATTATTTGTGGGGAAAAAAAAACAAACACAACATCTCTTTATCATCTAGTGTTCTTTCCTGTGAACACCTACACTCTTTCCTGCACTTAGCAGCACTTTCACCTCCTCAACACCAGATTTTCCTCAAACTTTCAAACACATCCTCTCTTACTTCACCACACTACAGACTAACTGTTATTGGAGCATCTCATCTGCTGTATCCCTTTATTTCTCCCTCAACCCACAATATTCCCCTCCAGGTTTATTGATCTTTCTCTTTATTGTTTTCCACTTTTCTTCAGGAAATTATCACCATATGCTTGCTCTATTGCAATTCTCTTTCCCCAAGTGGCATCTTCTTTTGACCATTTTTACCACCAATATACTTGGCTAGGTCTGACTCAGTATGGCCTTTCTTATGTTAATCCTAATTGAAAGTTCAGCCTCAATCTCTGCATCTGTCTTCTTCCAGCCAATACAATATCCTAGCCTGTCGCTATGGCATTCTGTCTGAAATATTTGATCTTTGTCCTACATTTAACACAACTAGAACTGAATTCTTGGACTTGAGTCCTCGACCACAACATGACAATGCATAGATAAATGGTACTCAGGATTTAAATCTGGTTCAATCTCTAATGGTTTCACAGCATGGTCCTTGCAACTTTCTAATGTCTATATTAATTGCCCTCAATTTGTAAAAAACTATGCGACAGAGATTACTCCTGAGATTATAATTTTGACTGTCCTTGAAATTTTGACTGTCATTCCCGTGTGTTAACTTGTTGCTGCTATTCCTTCTGCCACACGACACTTCATACTTAGTCTTCCATTCCTGATTTCAAGAACTCAGATAATTTTACTTCTCTCAGCCTTGCCTCTTCAGGCCTGTTTCCTTAGTGACACCGGTGAAGGCAGCCTGAGTGCGGTGGCTGTTTTCCCACCCTGTGTCCCACCGTGCCTGTTGGTGGCAGAATGGCCCAGTCAGTGATATTGTCCTATTCTAACCCCTGCTCAAACCTAATTTATTTCATGGCACTCAGTTTCAATTGTTTATTCTGCTCATGTTAGGAGAGAAGTATTGCAAGGAAAGGAGGACTCTAGCACAACGGAAGCGTGATTGCAGGAGTGATGCGACACTGAACAGTGGATGGAAGTTGAGAAGTTAATGTTGTTTAACCAGGGGCGGGGAAGAGGACGCACCATAAATAAGCCCACTGATGATTACTGAGCTGAAGCCTGGTGTATCCTCTTCCCTCAATTCATACATATTTTTTCAGGATGTGTGCCCTTAAGAAGAGAGAGTGTGCTATACCCACAGGAAACTACGCACCCAGCAACCTGGTTGTAGTATTCATTCAGAAGAGATAGACCCACACTGGCACATAAAAAAAGAACACTGTGTCATTAGGACCATCATTAGGACTTTGTGGTAGATACCCTGAAGTGGCCAATCTCCATACGGCCACCACAGCCGATTGCCGTTGCCTCTCCACCGCAATGGATGTTGCGGGGTTTGAGAGCAGGAGTGCCCTGGAGCCCTGGCCTGCCATTCCACCCCTGGGGTTTGAACCATACCCACTTACTGCCATGTGGCAACTCCTGGAAACAAATCAGAATAAAGGCTCCTCCTGAGGAAAGCTAATGATGCAGCTCGGGCAGAGGCTCTCTATCAGCAGCAATGAGATGCTAACATACGGCAGCGCGGTTTGCTGGGTTTTAATTCAAAAGGCTGCCTTTCTTTTAGTAGTAAAGTCAGGAGCTGGAGGGCGTAGGGAGCTGCATGAGTGAAGAATAATGGTGCAATGCTAACCAAAACAAAAAATTCTTTGTAGTAGGAACTTGAGTGCAACTAATGTCTTCAGCAGCTCACACAGCGTAGAATGGACTAAAGCATTTACCAGTTTGGAAAGCAAGCATCACTGGGAAAGTTAATTTGATGGACAATAGATTGTATCTTCTGGTGAACCCAGCTGAATTAATTAAGAGGACCACAGTCCAAAAACATCTCCTTGATCAGAATTAATACTCCCATTTTCTTTAATTTCACAGACCTGAAATGATCAGCAGCTCTTCATTATTTTTAATCCTTTTCTAATATCTGCTGTAGTATTCGTATCTTTTCTCATTCCTGCAATACTGAACTACGAATTAAATTTATTTATTTTTGAGATAGAAGTGCTCCTAAGCTGATAGTGCAAAAATCTGTGCCACAATATTATACATAAAAAGGACCAAATATCCCATTTAAGTGATTTAACATTTTGTATATTTGAAAGTAATCATAAATACTAATCCAAGTTACTTTCTTCCCAAATCAGATTTTCTGCCAAACTCTTCCTGAATTCTGCGCTATATCCAAGCCAGGAGTCTGATCTTTAAGTGACTTACATTTTACAACCTGTGTCCAAGCAACTAATGAATGAGAGCACCCGTGAAAAAAACTTCCTTTACGAGGACTGAAGATTTAAACAAGGCTATAAATGCGTCATGTTTCCTCCCTGAACTCTTCCCCTTATTTCCACCTGTTCTTTAACATCTGCGTCCATCACAGTAAGTGTATTTCTTGTATTTCTACTTCCATGTCTCTTAATCATTATTTTCTCTTTTTTTTTTTCTTTTTTCCTATGGAAAGTTACAGGTTCAACCAGTCAGGATTCGCAATTTTTGTGATGTCTTTCAGATGGGTACTGTGGGCATCTGAGCTCCTGCTCCCACCAACAAGCAACTATTTTTAGAGTTCCAAAGCCTACATTGTACAGAGAGACTACTTTGGAAAATCACATATCGGATAAACCCAGCAACTCTGGTTTGGGAGGAAGGGCAAAGAGCATCCAAAATGAAAATTCCTTCGATAATTATACTTCACTAGATTTTCTCCTTTGGTGATACTTTTTTGCATTTACAAATTTCTGTTAAACACACCCTTTTCTCAAGTCTCTGAAAACCAGTAACCAACCTTAAATTTTCACTTCACTAGCACAAATTCCCAGCCGCTCTAACTTGCAGTCATAGATGCCTCCCTTCTTAGTTGCTCTGTCTGAGTCTCCAGCAAAGCAATCTCACCAGAAACGCCACTTCTCTGAAAATTCTGCAACAAATACATAAGAAGTAAATCTGAACATCCCTAATTGCACATGTATGAGGCTCCAAAAGGAATATTTTAAAGTTGAAAAAATTGCAACCTGACATCAGTATTTTTCCAGCTGCAGCATGTTTTGGTGATGTGATTCCCAGCTTGCAGGACTGAAAGCAAAGGTGTTAGCAAGAAAAAGCAAACAAGCCTGGAGAATACATTTCAGTCAGAAAAACTTCTGATGCATGGGAACGCAATTTCCACCCGTTTAGATTTTGACAAAACCCCATTAAAGCCCAGTGGCCACAGTATATCAGCTGGACTTTACACATTCCTTCAGATTTTGCTTCCCAGTATTTATCCTTGTGATTGTTGTTCAAAGCCATCCACATTGTCCTGAGCAGTTAGACCAGCTTCACACATTTCTGTTCCGCAGTCAAATAAATGTCAGTGTGCTTTAACAGCTGCAACCATATAATTAGTTGATTGTGTTGGGTTGGATCTGTAACAATAAGTTAGCGTGTAACAGAACTGGCTGGCAGATCTCCACTGTAGCCATGCCCACAGCAATCATGGCCCAGTTGCATCTGTTCTTGTGACTTTTAACTAAGTACACATAGCAAGGAGCTATTTTTCACAGTGCTGTCCTTCCAAAAGCTGCATCACCAGCACTGTTAGTTCCAAGTCGTAATGTTTACACAAAGTAGGTATACAGTGCCATGCGGAAGCTACACAAATGTACACACAAATAGTTGTTTACAGATATTTGTGCATACAATGCCCCACTTTGCACATTTTATTATAGGAACTGTGCTTGCAAATAAGCCTTGTCCCTACTTCCCTGAAACATCAGTCCCTTGATGAGACTGACTACTGTATTTCAAAACTCTTTTTAGATTATAATGCTATAATGCTTGCGCATACATTTGTGTTGTTGCCACATGGCACTGTACATCTCCATTGAAGGCAAACCTTACCAGTAAAGGCCGAGGCAAAGCAGACACTGAGTAACTTAAGGACCTTTTCAATGTCCTTTGTCAGCCAGTCCCCTGGTCCATTCAGCAGCTAGCCCAAATTGCCCCCAGTCTTCTTTTTGCTGCAATGTACTTGTAGAAGTCCTTCTTGTCCCTTCCCAGATTCAACTCCACATCGACATGGCTTTCCTAACCTCATGCCTGCATGTTCAGACAGTGTCTGCATATTCCTTCCAAGCCACCTGTCCTTTCTTCCACCTCTTGTATATGTTGTTCTTACATTTAGCTCAGCCAGGAGTTCCTTGTTCATCCTTGCAAGCCTTCTTGTTTGCAAAGATGAGGTCCAGTGGAACATCTCCCTTCACTGGCTTCATGATTGCCTGTGTCTGGAAGTTATCACTGATGCACGCCAGAAACCTATTATATTGCTAGTGCCCTGCTGCTGTTGTCCTTCCTGCAGATCTCAGGGTGATTTAAGGCTCCCATGAGAACAACATGGCTTGTGAATGTGAGGCTCTTTCCAGTTACCTGGAGAAGGCCTCACCTACCTCTTCCTAATCAGGTGGTCTGCAGCAGACACACCATAACATCATCCATATTGGTATGCTTGCTAGTACTGACCCATAAGCTTTAGGCTGTCTCATCATCCATCCCTAGGCAGATCTCCACTCATCCCTGCCCTCCTCTACTGCCAGGTCACTGAACCAATTCTGGAGCAGCAGATCCGCAGGTGGGGCAGGAGCCATCCTCTGGTGCCAGAGCTCACAAGCTCCCAGCCTTCCTCATTCTGGGAGTCTCTGTTGTCTCAACTCCATAAGAACAGACTCTGCCGCTGCACCTCCTTTGGTATAGCTGGGGTTCAGGCTCTGGTAGCTGCAGGGTCTTGGAGAAGCTCCAGTCACTCTCCTCTTCACCATCTCTGAGGCTGTACTTGTCTTTGCTTTAGGAGAAGACCAGTCCAGGGGGATCTTTTTTTTGTTAAAAAACAGCCCTGGTTAAGAAAAGATGCCAAGGCAATAGCAATGTTATCCTTCAGAATTATTTATATCCAATAAAAAATGGGAAAGTTGACATCTAGGAGGCAAGAAAGGTTAAGGCAGTCTAGTCTGCAGGTGAAGGTGAATATGCACAGAGCACCAGTTACATCCTCAGGTCACTAAGCCCCCTATAACTTTCTATAACTGCATATATTTTGTAAGGAAAGCTAACAGCAAAATCGATACATCTGTGAGTGGCCAAAGAGCTAAGGGGAATTCTTTAAATATAGGAAGTACAAACAAAATCTTTAAAATCTCCAAAACACCTATCATCATGAAGAAACTGGTTTTTATGTTATTCCTGTATTAAGCAATCTGTGGATTTTGAAGGATTATTCAGCCTTAGAAAGGGAAAAAAAAAACCAATTATCTTTGCTAGTAAGTAAAGTATGTACTCAGGGAAGAAATTTCTGGTAGTCTGTCGCTCCTTCATGGAGCAGATCAAGGTGTAGTGGTTAGAAAGTGATATAATGCAACTCTGATTACAAGTAGGGGGGTAAATTTTCAACAGTGAAAGATGCCAAGCCCTGAAACCGCCATGGACATGGTGTCATTTCACCACCTCGAGTCCTCAAATTATAACTGTATTTCTTTCTCAGAAATACAGCATTGGCCAGGCAAGTGTTACAGGCTTAATGACAAATTAGTGGATGAGGATGTTTGCATGCGGTACAAGGTGTCAGACTACACTACCATTGGTAGGTATTTAGGACTACCAGGAACTCTGATACTAATGATCTACACAACTAAACACGTAGAATGAAAACATTTCCTTGTAATTGAAATTTCTCAACCATTTATATGTTGTGTACTTATATTCGTGTGTACTATAGAGTTGCTGAAACAACTTATGATACTGCTGTGAGATCCTGGAGGAAAGGATAGCTGGGTTTGCTTGATTTTGAACAGGTGGCAGAACACAGAACTGTTGACTGCCACTGGATCATATAAATAGACTTCTCCGAAAGATTGCAACACTGGTCTTCTTCCATTCTAAATTATAAGAATACTATTTTACCACATGCCAAAATGCATTGTAGATCAAGTCCATACAGTACTGGTAGACATCTGCATATCAAATAGCAGGAAAAACTGCAAGCTGTATAATTGGTATTTTCTTGTAAAAAGGGTCCTTCTTTCCTTATTAGTTTCTTCTTTGCATATTCTTTATTTGAACCTCTCTGAAGAATGCATAGATTGATGTTTTCTATATGTAAATAATTGCATGATCACAGGCAAGTAGCAACTCTTTAGTGGCACCAGCATATAAGGATGTTCGCACAAAAGACCAGACTCAACGTCGAGGGCTTCAGTTGCTGGAGAAGGTCTCAGATCAATACGTGATATCTCTGGAGCACATGCTACCTTATTAGAGATGCAAATAATTCTTATTCATTCATGGGCATCATATGTCTAGGAATGAAAGCAAAAAATACCTAATGCCACTGTGCAACAGATAGGACTTAATCCATTACACAATAAAAAAAAATAAACTAGAAAAATCCCACTGGATGCCATAAACACAGTCCAGTATGTGAAAACTGATAACTCACTGGGAAGCCCAAACAGGGGCCGCGGGAGCAGAGGTCTGCTATGCACAGACCTCGAAGCAGGTCACTAAATTACAGCCTCTCTCCCATGTGGCCCTCTAAATTATCCATGCATTCACATAAATCCATTAGAACTGTAGCTCGGACAAACAAAAAAGAGTATTTCTTCATTGACCTATGCTGATCAACTTTTTCTTTTTTAAACACCCCGTGTTCAAATAGAGTTGTATGAAACTACTTGTGACTGTAGCTAGAACAGAGTTATTTCTAGACACACCAAAACTAATTCAATTTATTCCTCATATTTAAAATCATGTTTTAAATATATTAAATATTTCTCCTAAATAATGTTCCGAAGTAGAAGTAAAATAGTATTAAATCTGATTGATGAGAATTGATATTAAGAAGCATTTTATTTAAACATTTACACGAGTATATATTTTTTTGTTGTTTTTTCTAGGACTTGATTCTGAAAAATAGCAGCTTTAATCCTTCCTAAACAAAACCCAAAAAAACCCTACTGATATCAACCATGGGGACGAATCCTCTATAACAACCTGTGGCTTGTCTGCAGACCTTAATTAGTTAGAGAGATCATGATATAGAGCCTCTTCAGAGAGGAGAAGAGTGGTAGTTCTCTATGGAGAAACAGAGCAACCTTTTGTACCTGGTAATTTAAGCAGCAGCAACAGGCTAATCCGCCGCCGATGCCGGGCGTAGCATGTGGTGTGGTTCTCAGCAGAACAGCAGGCCCCTAATGAGGTCCAGGAGTGGATAGCAGCTGGTAAACTCGGTGCTCAAGTAGGAGGCTCGGAGAGCCTTTATTTGCTAACAAAAGGCTGCAAATTGCTCAAAGGCCTGAGTAGGCAATGAGAACATGTTCATATGGTCAGCCAATATATAAATTTTCAAAACAAATACTACAATATATACATTTTTGTTGCAGCGGGGAGCGGTGGAGTTTCTGAGGGCTGGACGGTTCAGAAATCATTCGTACATCGGCTTATTGCTAAATTGAGTCCCCCCAGAAATTACACCAGCTCTTCTCTCTGTATTGCAGCAGCTGGACTACACATATACATCTAATGTATTTGCATGTGATTTTCAGCATAAAATAATTTCAGATAAGGTACACACAGAGTTAATATATTAAAAATATTTTACTGTATTCTACTGTCACTTGAGTTTGAAAACTTTATTGGCTTCTGAAGCATAATGGATGGGGAAAGATGATTTATATTTAATCAAAGACCTTTGACAAAGGATATCATAAACCGTAAGTTCAAAGATCAAGTGTTTGAACAAGATCAGAAGCTGAGATTTACTCGGATTTTGTTATGCATCTGGCCTTATGCATTCTTTTCTTTATAATATTAGCATAATTCCACTGGTACACAATTTTGTTTAACTACATGTTGCAAGCATGTTTCAAAAGTAGTACATGGCTGACAAAAGATCAGTCATTGTTGCTACCACAGAACTCCATGGGTCTCAGCCCTCACTGCAACTTCAAGATTACCTTCTATCATCACAGCAAATACTAAAGTAATTTGTTTATTTTTTCCTGAAAACTAGATAAACAAGAGATAGAATCTGCTTTTTGTTATAAAAAAACCTGAGTACATGTTCCTTACCGTTGTAACAAAAGAATAACACAAGTATAGACAAGTAACCTTAAAACATTTTCCCATGAGGCTCTGGTAATAGCAGACACCCTACAGACAAACACACTCGAGGAAATCTGGTCTCTCCATTTGGTTGAGGTTTTGTGTTAGAACCACAAAGATGCAAAAACAATGTCTTTAAGAGTTTTTTAAATTAATAAGGATCTATAACATTAATCTGGGACAAAAAATATGACCAGCTTTTTACCTAAAATTTGAGGTCAGTTTTTTTCCTGGGCTGTGAGATTGAAAAGAGCTTCCTACATAGATTCAATGACGGTCTTGCATTATTCCCATTAACTAAAATCCCAAAAGCACCATTTTTCACTGGGCTTGGAGAATGAGATTAAATAATTGTCAAGTAATACATCAAATACAACTACAGCAACCTCGTGAAATTGATTTCTCCATTAAATCACTGCACCGACTTTTCCCGGCCACATGAGTTAGATTAAGAATTCTTTTTATTAACCTGGGGATAAGGATAAATAGAATATTTTTCTAAACCTTCTTCCCTCAAGCGATGAAAATGTGGGGTGCAGCTCTGTTCATAAATGAGGTATTGGAGTCCTCAAACATAGGAGTTCCCTAGTTTTACTGGAGATGTGAAGACAGTTCAAAGGCTGCTGCGCAAAAGCAGTGAATAACCTCGGCCCCTGCCCTAAACCTGGGTCAGCAGTTTAAGCCCTGGACGTTTATGGTGCTGGAAAGCAGCAGCATCTCGGCAAGGTGCTGAGGGTCTCTGCCCTCGCCAGCACTGCCACGCTGCCCCGTGTCCATCGCTTGCAGCAGGGGTGGGCTCCCACCAGCTTCAGCAGGCACAAACCTGGGTCCTTCTCTTGACGTTGTCTCCCAGCTGCGTGCTGGGAAGAGAGGGATGGAGGGGGTTCCCCAGAAGCTTCCCCAGGAGATAAGGCAGGCTGCTGTCAGTCACTGTCTGGCCCTGCTCCTTTTAGGTCAGGAGATGCCTGTTCTCAACTGTCTTTGGCAGGTGTGGTTCAGGAGGAACACAAGTCGTTTATTTCTATCATCTAACAAATATGGTGGTTGCGTTGGTGTCTTTTAAGTAGGATCTGCTGGGCAGAAATACAGTATAATAGAGTATTTTACAATTGTACTGGTATAAGAAAAGGAACCCCAAGGCAGAACATAATTTGATTAACTCTATTGCAGGAAATTATGATTATCAGAACTCATTGAAGTTAGGCCAGTGTGTAATCATCTACAGCTTTCAGAAAATATATGCTACTTTAACTTTGATGAACTTGACTGAATAGCACACTGCCTGAATAGGTTCTCATTTCTGAGTATTCATTATGCATTCAAAGAGCTTTTGGTACAAAATAAATTCTCAGGACTGCAGATCCAGATCCCTGCTAGACTTTCAATAGTGTTGTCACAAAGGCAAGATGTTTGTCACTGTTTCCTCCTTGTATCTATATTTCAGAGCAGAGACTAGAAAGACTTTATACTGTCTTTAACAACAACAGCGCCAAGCAATTGATAAATTTGAAAAACAAATTTTCATGAATCTATAGATATAAAATAAATTATCATTTTGGCTGTGTATTTTTGACTCAGTGGATTTTTAAGCCTAAGGGTAGACCTTTAGAAAGAGAGAGAGAGATGATTAAATTGCCAGATTACACTAACATCCATTCACAAATACAGGTAGCCCTATTTCAAATAAAAAGCTGACCACGAAGTCCTTTCAGTAGACTCTTGCAAGGGTGCATGTAAATATCCATACATGATTCTGCACCATTAAATAAATAAACACAGATTTTGTTGCAGATTACACTGGGGACAAAATCTAGTCTTTAATGAGTGGATTACATAGATTAATTGATAGAGATAAAATAGCTTAATTGTGTTTTGGTAAAACACTTACTAGCGACTATAATTTTGGTTATCTGAGATTTAAAATTCCAAAAAATATATAGTAATATAGATGTTAATTTTATTTTTACAAAAGATAGATAAAAAAGCAGAAGTTAGCTTTAGTTTAATTGCAGAGGCAATGAAAGCAAAAATCTGTGTGGGAAAGATGAGAAGAAAAATCAATTATTTTTTAAATTCATGTGTATTTTTGAATGTTCTGTCAGTATGAATAAAAAGTTCAGCAATTAACTTCATAATTACAACCTGTAAGAGAAAAAAGTATCACACCTGTTATTAAAATACAGTAATCAATCTGGTATGGTAGATTATTTTATTGCTATAAAAAGGCATTGTTTGTGCATAACTTAATTATTCTACAGGTAAGAGCAATTCCATAAATGAACCGTGAGTTTTATGTTCATGATGTTGTACACGAAAATAATTTCAACTACCTCACAGTCAAAAGCTACCAAATTGCTACAGAAAAGCCTCAAATGTTGGGGGGGGGAGGAGGAATGAAGTGTAGGATTTAGTCTTTTAGACAACATATTTATCAGCTTGATTGTTTCTTGTCAGTAGTCTGTCTAGTTCTAATAGACAGTTTGTAGCATTGGATGGGGATTGGGATATAATGCAAAGAGACTGGGTCCCTGGAGGAAATTTTCAGATGGGGCCAATTGCCAAAAAGAGAGTCCAGGTCTGAATAAAAGGGGTGAAATCCTGGCCCTATTGACATAAATGGCATACTCCCAATTATTTTAATATGGCAAGATTTCATCCCTGGGGAGAGGGAACCATCGCCATCAATGCAGGGAAAGATACACTTTACTGCCTGTTTTATTCCCTCATCTTGTTTAAAAGAGAAAATACTGTTTATTCCTTGTGAGGTCTCAGCACTGCTGCTTTTTGCTACATTCTTGAAAACTAGGAACTCAGAAATAGGAAAAATATTGTGCATTTTCTGCGGCTATTCTCCTTTCCCAAAACCTTTCACCAAAGTCTCCTACTGAGCCCAGAAGGACTGCAGCAGACAACTGATGACCTCACATGCGCTCTTTTTGCCTTTTCAATCAATAAACGGGTTTCAGATCGTCTGATGTCAACAGCAAGCAGCTTTTTTTGTTTGGTTGGTTGGCTTTGCCGGAGGCTAGTCCTAAGGACCTGGCTGCGTAACAGCGGCTCGCGCTGGGAAGGAGGCTCTCAGGCCTGTCGTGGCACCGGCATCTGCTTTGTGTTCGGGGATGTGCAGAGAAGCTGAAGTAAGTGTGGGAAAACAGCAACTGCAGATCAGGGTTTGCCATAAGGCAAGACCTAACACATAGCCCTTTCTGGTTCACCACAAACAGATGGAAAAGCACATAATGAGCTCCAGCTAAAACTCTTCTGTTCTATTCTCTTTCTTATGAATATACCACTGAGAAATTAGCAAAGTTTTTCAAGAACACAAGAACACTCACAGAGAAAGTAGATACATAATTGCAAAGCCTTTTTCTATTAACGATTTTCATACAGATATGGGAGACATAATGATTAAAGGAACATGTGTCCAGTGTAGTTCACAATGAACACATTTATTTTTACACGCCACAATTTTTGAGCAACACAGTAATTTTTACCAGCACAAAAGAAAATTAGGCTGGCCACATTTACATCCTGAGCCCTCATATGCAGAACAGAGGGGAGGTCCTTCTGCAGAAACAAGCCTCCCCTCCCTTTTTTTTCCCCATGTGTTCTTATAGGTTGGTGGGAAGAGAAACAAGTAGCAGTCTGTACTTGTGGCTGCTCGGTGAGGCTCAGGTGAAGTCCCTCCAGATATAAGGAACTGTATATAAACCTCTTCTTACCAGCTGGGGCTTTTCCTTGTGCCAGAATCAGCAGTTTCATTTGCTGAGATTGATAGCAGAAACTCTTGGAGCTATAATCTCCCACGGGCATTGCATGCTGACAGGCTTTTGGGGTGGGGGGGAGATATGGGTGAGAATGAGCAGAGTTTTCCCTATTGTAAGTTGGGCAGGGTGAATAGGTTTGCTAGTTTGTTCCTCATGTGGTCCCCTAGCACTTTGAGAACCTGGGGGGTGTCAGCTGAGAAATCGATTCAGAGAGGCTGCTGGTGTCCGCCAAAAACACTGATTGCATATAGGAGGCAAGTCCCCTTTAGCTCCCATAGCATGGAGGTAGAATTTATAGGGGAACTAAAAATGGGTTAAAATTATAAGGGGACTTAAAGTTGAGGAACGCAATTAGGCACCTTGACATGGTTTCATACCCTCAAACACTAGACCTCTACATCTCTAAACATCCACATCCCAGTTAGTCATCCAAACTCTACAACCCACAGCAATGAATGGGGACTTCTCAGTTACATCTCATCTTAAAACAGACAATAGGTCACAAAATGGTATCCTAAGCGTGCCTGTTTCTCTCTCCATCACTGCCTTGGACTGCTTTGTACAAAGCTTTGCACGCATGTTAAAAGCATGTACCTGGATGATCTTGGAAATTTTTTACTCTCTCTACTAGAGGTACCCTGCACTCAGCCTGCAATAGGGTACTCAGAATAGCATCCTATTCATAGCTTCATCCTTGATTCTCTCAAGTGTGCTCCATTTTCCCCCAGGTGTGGATCAAAGGCACATTCACCCCCAAGTAAAACCTGTGTTGCATGCTGTATCACTAATGCAAAAACAGTAATCAAATTATCACTTCCAAAACAGCAATCCAATTAACGCACTTCCACCCATTTTGTCTTTCTTTTTTTGTTTGGGGAAAAAAAGCATGCATCAGTGCTTCCATATGAAGAAATGAAGAGCCTCAGCGTCCCTCCTCTACATCCACCTCCAGCCACAATAACTGTTTTTTTTTCCAGTGGAGTTGTTATAACTCCATATGAGTGGGAAACAGGAGAGAATTTGGCCCACTACCACTTTCTCCGAGCTTTAGTGAAAATAGCTATCTTTCACAGGCAAGCTAGCCTCCAGTGGCAGTCATAGAGGAGCAGAGCAGGTGTCTGCCTGCCTGTCCTGGTGCCTAGCAAGAGAATACAGACAAAAAAAGTTAAAATAAAGATTGATGCCAAAAGGAAACTATTCACTTCTTCATGTAGGTGCTTATTATACTGCACTGGAAACAACTAAAAGCAAATCTGCCATGGGAGTGCTGCAGTTGTGGCGTAACTCGGTGCCAAGTGGTGGAAGTCATGGCAATGGCTGAGCCATCTACTGCTGAGCTACAGAAAGAGCTGCGTTTGGCACGCTTTTGCCCGAGGAAAGGTCCAACAAGCAGATGGAGAGATGGGCTAGGCCTCTGATGCGCTGTCAGCCAGCACAGTGGCAGCAGCCTCATTCAGCGTGGTGTCTAGCTGCTGGCAAGGGCTTTAGAAGTCACCCTACAACCCAGCCAATGCTGAACAAGTTACTGCCGCAGGAGTTAAGCTGCTGTGGCTAGAGAATGTTAAAAAAAGGAGTACACTAAGGTGAAGATGGGTATTTAACAGCAGGCAATGCCCAAGAAAAAAGGCCAGGTGGAAGAAGTTAAAACAATGCCTTCAAGGGTCTGACCCTGGAGCAGCATGAGAGGAACTCTGTAAAAGCTAGAGTTAAAACCAGCTCTTATCCCAGCATTCGAGGAACAGGCAGCCCACGAGGCTAACAGAGGGAAAGAGTTGTTGTTTCAGCCACTGTTGCAGGTTTGCATGCCAAGGTTTTGGTAGCGGGGTGGCTTCTGTGAGAAGTTGCGAGAAGCTTCCCCCATGTCTGATAGAGCCAGTGCTATCTGGCTCTAAGATGGACCCACCGCTGGCCAAGGCCAAGTGGTAGTGCCTCTGTGATAACATATTTAAGAAGGGGAAGAAAAAAAAACTGTGGTGAGACGTCAGTTGAGAGAAAGGAGTGAGATGATGTGAGAGAAACAACTCTGCAGACACCAAGGTCTGTGAAGAAGAAGGGGGAATCACAGAATGGTAGGGGTTGGAAGGGACCTCTGTGGGTCATCTAGTCCAAAAGGGGTAGGAGGTGCCTGAAATGTCAGAGCAGAGAGTCTTCCCTTGCAGCTCGTGATGAAGACCATGGTGAGGCAGGTTGTCCCCCTGCAGTACATGGAGGTCCACAGTGGAGCAGATCTCCTCTTGTAGCCCATGGAAGGGACCCCACACCAGAGCAGGTGGTTGCCTAAAGGAGGCTGTGACCCCATGGGGAGCCTGCGCTGGAGCAGGCTTCTGCCAGGACCTGCGGACCCATGGAAAGAGGAGCCCACGCTGGAGCAGGTTTGCTGGCAGGGTTTGTGACCCCATGGGGGACCCACGCTGGAGCAGCCTGTTCCTGAAGGACTGCACCCCGTGGGAAGGACCCACACTGGAGCAGTTCATGAAGACCTGCAGCCCGTGGATAGGACTCACTTTGGAGAAGTTTGTGGAGAACTGTTTCCTGTGAGAGGAACCTTCACCCCGGAGCAGGGGAAGAGCATGAGGAGGCCTCCCCCTGAAGAGGAAGGAGCGGCAGAGACAACGTGTGATGGACTGACTGTAACTCCCATTCCCCGTCCCCCTGTGCTGCTCGGGGGGAGGAGGGAGAGAAATGCGAGTGAAGCTGAGGCTGGGAAGAAGGGAGGGGTGGGGGGAAGGTGTGTTAAGATCTGGATTTATTTCTCACTCTTCTACTCCGATTTGATTGGTGATAAATTAAACTCCCTTTTCTCCCCAAGTTCAGTCTGTTTTGTCTGTGACAGTAACTGGTGAGTGATCTCTCCCTGTCCTTGTCTTGACCCTCGAGCCTTTCTTCGTATTTTCTCTCCCCTGTCCAGCTGAGGAGGGGGAGCAATAGAGCAGTTTTGGCGGGCACCTGGCTTTTATCCAGGCCAAACCAAAACACCCACCCACTGCCCTAGGGCACGGACACAGCTGGCAGCACGGGCACAGCTGGCGGCACGGGCACAGCTGGCCTCCCAGCCCAGCCCCATGCAGCACAGCCAGCTGTCCAGCCAAGCAGGAGACTCACATCTTGAGCCCTGTGAGCTGCACCCACTGCCCTACCACCAAGACCGCCACTTGTGTAAGCATCGGAGCTGAGGAGTGCCCCGCAGGTCAGTGTCCCATGGTTCACATCTTTCCAAGGTGCCAAGAAAAAGTAAAAAAATCTTTCGTGGAAACAGGCAGCATGCTTTTTGCTATAGCGAGTTCTTCTTCAGAGGAAACAAAAATCTCAGTTATAATCCTTGTATGAATACCTGCACCATTTTGCTACTTTGATGAAACGTATGACAATAATTCCAGATTCTGATTGCTGCTGGCATTGCACCTGAATCCAGAGCCTTCATACATTTTTTTACCGAATGAAGAATATCCACAGACATGTTCTCATGTATATTATTTTTTTGTGCAGCTGTAGATCTCTAAGCAGTTTATCTGGTCTTGATCTTTAGATGTTAATTATATGTTATTGCAAAACAAATTAGCTTTTGGTTACTAATACATTAAATTTGTGTTGTGGGTTTTCAAACAATTACATTAAAAAAATACAATGTCATCTACAAGAGAAAACTGTGCTATACTATTGTGACCCAGTTCTCTCTGGACCATGCAAGAGACTCATAATATGTTCTGATTTCTGGTATTTCCTCTTAATTTTCTTCAAGATAATTATATGCAGCTACAAAGAGGGTACATAAAGAGAAACTGCTTGAAATAATATAAATTACAATTCTAAAAATGCAGGTCAGAAAAAAAAAATCGATGGCTGATCCTACAACTGCTGAATTTCCTTAAACCTTTGTCTCCCAGGAGACTGATAGAGCCTAATGAAAATAAATTACATACTGCACCGATTGAGCTGCAGTTATTAACTGAAAATCCATTTAATAGAAAATAATCTAGCTTCTACTAAGCAGTTATACTTGTTTCAGCAGGTGATACATGGATGGGATTCTAAGGTATAATCTTTCTAAGATACTGCATATCCTGTATGCTAATTTATAAATATAGATTAAAGTTTGTATTTACCTGCATGCTCCTTTTGTCTTAGTAGAAGACGAGCAAGGGATCTAAAGAGTCACCCTTCCTATTTGTCCTTTTACTTTGGTCTGTGTGGCAAACAAATGAAGAAAGGCCCTGAATTTGGCTGGCAAGTTTTCTAATGTGCGAGGTAGAAGAGAGACCCATCAGTACAGAGGTATGCATGGGAAAAGTCTGCTGTATAGAGGCTCAGGATAATACTGGTAAGTCTTTCATTTTCATTTTCCATTTAAATGTGCTGTTAAAACTCATCTGTAAGCATGAGACAAGCCTTTCAGTAAGTACAAAACGGAAAGTATCACTGAAATGAGTAATGTTGCTTGCCCCATTTCTCCCAGCTGCAGGTTGGTAAAGTCAAGCACCAGCTTCTTTGAGTAATTTGGAAATGAGCAGAAAACTACCAGTGATGGCAAACTCACCTATATAAACGCGGAGTCGCGTGTAGGTCTGTGCAAAGCTACAATTCACAGTATAATGTTTTGCAAATCTCTTCTTACACAGCAAGAATGTAAATCTGCAGTATCCAGTCACTGAATTTCTGAGAACCAGGAACCCTGTGCTATCAGCAACACCACTTACAAGTTTTGTTCATGTGACTGTAGAGATGGTAACGTTTTATATGAGCGTCAGACTCAATTTGTTTTCAGTAACATCCTAAGACCACTAAAACCACGCTAGGAATTAGTCAAATCTTATTTTAAAAGAGGGGAACCAGGGGTATTATCTGCTAATTTAAACTCCCTGCAAGATTTTTTGCCTCCCATCCAAAACTTTCTTAACATCATCTATTCAGAAATGTCAGATGCTCCTTTGCAATTCATAACCTCTTCACTTCTTCTACAACATTCTTTAAAAATAGTTCTTCCTTTTGGTTGCGTTATGCCTTTCAGCTCCGGCTTCCACTTAGATTAATAAATTCACATTTTGAGGAAGCATTTTCTCACACTTTTTCATAATTAATCTGCCAGCATAATACCAGTGAAAAGGTAAAAAGTAATCTTTTACAGTGGTTTTCGGTTTTGACACTTTTAGAGGCAGCATCTTGGACTATCTTAAGAACTGGTCTTATGAAGAGGGCAACTTTGTTGGAGTCGTGTTCTTAAACTTGTGACTCCCTGGCATTCATTTTTGCCTATCAAAAATGATTTCCCCTATTACAAGAAGAGCAATCCAAAGACACAGGTATGTCAAGATGCTGGCATTGTGTTCATTGCTTCTGGCACAAATCAATAGGTCTTTTCCATTTCACTGTGGTCATCAGAAAGGTTATAAACTACCCTTCTATTTCATTAGAAAGTAAGTTGGTTGAAATACTAATCTGGGGTTTCTGAGCTCTCTGTCATGCCATGTTTTGACATCTGCAGCTGGACAACATTCAGGGTAGCATTAGTCATTCCTCCTCCGTTTCATCATCATTGGCTGCTCTCACCAGGGCTGCCTCTCCCACCATTCAATGTTTTGATGAACGCTGGTGTCTCACCATAGCTGAAAGGAGGTTTGGAGACCTCCCCTGCAGAAGTGCACTGACCTCCCACGGTCATCTCAAATGGAGGGACCAACAATTTCAGCAACTTGACACTACTACGGCTATTTGCTATTTTCAGCTTGGAACAAAGCTTTTATCTCTGTTTCACCTCATCTGTTTAAGACCTTCTGCGAAACAAAAACAGTATTTTTAAAATTTTATTTATTTACTAAACTCTGCCAATATTCTAGCAACTGTCAGTGTTTGTGACTCCGTTATATCATTTTTGCTATTTTTGGAGGAACTAACATTAAACGCAAGTCTGTTGCAATAGAGATTAATGTTAATATGCTTTCTTGTAAAGCAAATATCTTTTTGCAAATCACGTACAGATCATAGCAGTTGAAACTGATGTAATATAAAGATGATCAGGTACGTATTTCTAAGATATGACTTGGTACAGTCCCTCTATATATAATAGCAGTAAATAAATAATAGAAAAGCTATTCATTGAGTACTAACAGATGGACATCTAACTGTGAATATGGACTCCTACATCCTGGATTTCCTTTTCAATTGGTGATAGAGGAATTAGTCTAACACAGACATATGATTATTTTATTCTCACAGTAGTTCACCTGAGAACTTCTTGGCTAGTTCTTTTCACTCTTAGTTCATTTATTGTATTTTTGTTTTCCTGAAGTGCCTACAATAGTAGGGGAGGGGGAAGGAAAAATAAAAAATAAAATATTACAGTTAGCAAAAGAACTACTCAGATGCGTATACAACTACGCTAAGTAGCAAATTATAATTTATATACAGCATGGCAATAAGAATTCATAGAGCCAAATGAACTTAATGAATACCCAGCTTCTGCCTTCACCAAAAGCTTTTATATACAAATACAGCTTCAGTGTAGTCAAGTATGTTTCAGTTTGAGAAAATAGTAAGTCATGTTATAATTTTTTTAAAAAGCTCAAAACTCCTGTGTCAAAAACATTTTTTTAATGCTTCCTACAATGTTACGTTGACCTTCTTATCAATACAGAATAGCTGAACATGAGTCCCTGTAAATGTGGCCAACGTTAAAGAAACCATTGATGTAGGAATTTCTAAGAAACAATGAAAGGCAAAATGCTTATTTTCTCTTTCAATAGCTTGTTTTGTCTCTTCAGCACTCCAGGACTCCTTTTAGTGGTTTTAATACAATTATGTTATTTTTCAATATTTGTTCCTCTTCAGCAAAACTAATTTGTTGAGTGCTTTTCTATCTTCCTTTGGGATATGAATCTGAGAGCATAACATCATTTGGAGTTCGGGGTGTGTTGCACCCACAAATCACCTCGCAGAGCATACATTTTTATGGGTGGCATCTTCATACACTACAGTGAGCAGTGTAATAAAATGCCCTGAATACAATCAACAGTTTTTAATATATGTTAGCAGCACAAGAGCCTTTACTACAACCTTTGTCTTAAAAAATAATCAGTTTCTTGAAAGTCTATTTTGGCTTTATTTGAATCTTGCTACATATCAAAGTAGAAGGATGAAGCTTTCTTCCTGCTGTCAAGACAACCACTGCCTCTTCAGCAGAAGGGAAAAAAATCAAAGACTTGTAGAATGCCAGTTGAGTTTGAGCCTGAAGGCCACAGTCTCTGAGCACACCTGGTACTCCCCACAAGAGCAGGATACTCAAGAAAATTGATGCTTCAAATGAACTTCCATCTAACAACCTACAATTTCTTTTCAGGGAGTGGGGAAAATGTTAAAGGAAAATTCAACATGACAGTCCCTTTGCTGAAGCACGAGGAGGAGTTCAAGATGATCTTCAGAATGCTGCAAGACAAAAGCCTCATTACACATAATTACTGCTTACCAGTACCCCAGATTGATAACAAGCTTCCTCTGCCAATTTTACTCTATCATTATATGAAGAGGTGATTAAATTATTTGACACATCAACTTTCCTGTGCAATATGGAGTTGTTGACCTCAGGTAGAACAAAGCAAGGTTAGGTAATGAAGGCGGCTAAGCGGCATGGCAAGTTTAAAATGGTAGAATCTGTCCAAAACTTAGGTACAACATACAGGAAGCATTCAAGGTAACTCGTGAGCTGGTATGTATTTGAAAATGAAAAAATAAATGTTGTGACATTGTAGGATGTGTCAGCCTTCAGACACCACCTTGCGTGCATTGCCTCCTTCTCCTTTGCAGGTAGAGGAACTCTTCCACTTTTGACGGTCTTCCCTGTGTCTCCATGGTAGCCCACTGTGGCAATGGCTGCTGGGGTCGGCTGAGAAGGAGCGAGGCTGCCCGGGCAATTCACAGCAGGCTGCTCAGTGTGAAACATCTTTGCCTCTTTCTGGGTGTCTGGAACAAGAGAGCAGCCCTGCCACGGGCCACATTAAAAATACAGTACAGATGGCTGCAACACAGCAGCTGGCCACGTACCCTGGTCCGGTTTGGTTTACTGGTGCAGACACAGCCAATCTTTTCCACTTCATCATACAAAAGACATTTCTCCTGTAATCAGGATGTTGTTATTCCCTCTCTGTCCATTTGCAGTCTTTCTTTTGAGAGGCAGGAGGTCTGCACCAATTACCATTTTTTTTCCTGCTGGAATCGAATCCTGCAACAGAAAAAATGTGACCAAGAGCAAAAGAGATGTCTTGAGTGTCACTAGCTGAAATTTCTGTGCTGAAATGTTCTTACTCAAATGAATATGAGGTTTATTCAGACGCCGTGGACATGAAAATAAGGCCACACGCGAAGATCAATTTTGATAAGCAGCCCCACTCTTGGTGAAGTCAGCAGGAGGCACCATTTCAGAGACTGCTTCTACACCATACTGACCTACTGCGTCATAAGAAACAAACAGCCTGAATGTGAGCCAGCAGCTTAAGCGGGATTGAAGCGGGTAAAAGCAAAGGTCAGGCTGATGTAGCAGTGCTCTGACTGTTTCCGGAACTAAGCTGCATGACCCCCTGGTACAGCTATATTCCAAATTAGCAAACAAGAGGTGTGGAAGAAGAATCCTTATCTGGAAACTGAGTGGGGCATTGTTCCCGCCACCTGCAAGTGAACACACGACCCTGACCGTGGCCTGAGCTGTCTTCTCCAGGCTCAGCAGACTGAACTGATGCTTCCTCATTCCCCTACGCAATGCACTCCCAAGCTTCCCCAATGGCCTCTCCAAAACTCCTCTGCTTTGTCCTTCACCTTAGCCGGCAGGCGACCACCATCTCATTGGGCCAGGCTGGATAAAGAGAATCAGAATTTTTCCGACTCACTCGCATGACCTCTTGGCCAGCTGAAAAAAAAATGTTATCCAAAGCAGGTGCTGGCAATAATTGGCTCTTTCTAAAACCCATGGGTTGAGTGTGAAAATGGTACTACATATGCTAATTTCTCACTATAATATGTGCATGAACTATTCTTTTCTAAATCCTTTATTTTGCCACATGAGTGCTTTGTTTTGAAAATCCCACGCTGTGTGGTTTCACACAGGCTCTGCTGCGCTCTCTTCCATACTGTGATTCAGGGCTGGTGCCTCCCACCACCCCTCCCGTGCATGGCCACCACCAGTCTACTGTTGTGTATGTGTACATTACAAAAGTACAAAGCACAGTTCACTAGCAGTTTTTAAAAATATGTAGTTGAAATTGAAGATCCTGCTTCATTATTTGTTTTTATTTCGACTTTCCATCTCTACTACCTAAAATACTAGTTTTGTTATTCACTTGATCTAAAGCATAGTTCAGCTATTCAATGGGGTATACGGGATTCTTTTTTGTCTGTTTCCTCTTTCTGTTGTACGGTTATTTAAAAAGATACCATTCCGTTTTATAGAGCATTTCTAATCTTGGAAATAATAAGCTGCCTAACACGAATCTTTTACAAGTGGCAACTATCTGTCTACTTGCATGTCTGTGAGACTGTCACACAGAGGCTATCCAGATCATTTTCTCTCCTCTTGATAACATCCCCACCCTCCTCCATAGGTAGCAACTCCCATTGCTTATCTGCTTCCCTAACTGGTTGAAAGGATCATGTTAAACTCAGACAAATCATTCTCAAGCAGTCTTTGCCAATTGTGTTTCTAGAATTACATGCACACCAACAGTCATCATTCTTTCCGGCTTTTTCATTGTATTCAACTCTGTAAGTCACAACATTAACTTATCCTATAATTCTTGGTTTTGTCCTTTCTATGATGTCCAGAATCCAGCAAAAAAATATATATATATATATATATGTATTTTCCAGACTTGTGTTTTGAAAGAATTGTATCTATCTTCCTTGAAAATCAGGACTAAACTGTCAAAGATGCAATTGCTCGTTCATGAAAGTGTTCTCTCAGTAACTGGTTGTTTGTCAGCTCTCTATATTAATTAATTCCTGTTTGTTGTGATTAACTTCTATAAAAGTATATGACACATTGGATAGGAATGTTATATGGGCAATACACTCCTGGATTCTCGTGATTCCCTTGTGACGTACATTTACCAGGGTAGTTACAGAAATCTTGTCCACACATATTTCTTGTTTTGGATTGCATGATTCTGCCATAGACAGATTCCTGCAGTACTTGTTGATTTGCAAGAAGTTTGTTCTTGATTGCAAATTTGGTGAGATTAGGAGATGTGCCAAAGATGACAGAGGAGGTGTTGGGAAAATACATTTCAGGACATAGTCTTCTCATAGTACGGGCTGTAATTGTGTAAAAGGTATTCTATAGAAATCCTGTACGTGATGGTATATGACTTAAGGCAAGGGTGATTCTTGTGTTGTAAACAGGTGGCCCAGTTAGAGACCCTGCTTATTCATCCAGAGGTATTCTTTAAGGGTGACTGATGCTCTTTAGTCTGGTAAGATGAAAAGCTTTCCCAGAGCAAATCTAAGCCTCTCACAATGTCACCTGAGATCTCAGCTGGAAATTACAAATTTTTCAGTGTGTTTTGGAAAAATTTTGATCCTGTGGGAGTAGGTTTGTGCTATTTTTTATGTAGTCATGTGTGTGTCGTCGTTTTCTTGATGATGTCTGTAAAGGGTATGTGGATATAAGAGTACTGCAAAGACTGATGAAAAGATGGCTAATTGATAATAGAAAACTACGAAGTCAATATTTTTAGGTGATGCAATCAAGGTTTTCTTCCGAATTGTGCATGTCCTGATTCATCCAGAATGCTACACCTTAGGGCGTTACTAACAAGTATCTTCAAAGGACACTTTGAGCTTTACCCCAAAGCATCGACTCTTTGGGACATGATCCTCTCTTAATCATTAAGGTGCTCTCAATGCAATCAGTAGTACAGTTCAAGAAAAGCTAGCAGTTCCTTTTGCAATTGCCTGTTGGAACTGGCCCTGAGCTTCCAACCACTTGCAAAAATGATTGTAAAACTGAGTTTCCTTGTTCTTTTTACCAACCTCCCACTTTAAATACTATTTCGGTTCTTCTGTTGTATTCAAATTTTTAACAAAATGATCCAGAGTCCTACTCTCCCACAATGATGTGAGCAAACTTTTCCAGGCAAGAGCACAGCAGTTCAACACAGCATTTAGAATATGGGTCACAATTCTTTTTCTGATCTGTGAAAGAAGCATTAATAAGCTCTTGGCATTTACAGAAACAATCTTTTCTCTTTCTTTCCTTTTCTTTTATTTATTTGTGTTCATTTGAACTTTTTTTTCCCCAGCTTTCAACTTCTGTAAGAAAAAACCTTGGAAGAAAATTAAAACTTCTTTTTTAAACACACCACAATTTGTTGATATTTTCAAGCTTTTCAGCATAACTGCATTCATGAGTTGAATGTGTGTGCTGTTTAATACCAAACAATTGTTTTAGTCCCATTTCAAGTGCCTGGCTGTGTTCATGCCTGCTAATTAAATGTTTTATTAAAAAAATACAGCCTAAATAGTGCAAAACTTCATCTACATCTGCTTCTCCTATGAAAAGATGTCCTTGGAACAACTCCAGTATATTAAATAGAAAGCCGTTTATTACAAATAAGACAGTTGTTTACCTGTAGGTTTTAGCATGAGTTACTGTGTATTAAATTCACCATACACTCACTATTGACAGTCAACAATGCAAGTGTCTCTGTGGGATAAAAAGAAAGTATTATTTTAACCCTATTTAGCTGTGTTATGCTCTGGTGTTTGCAGTGTTTGGCAATACCCAAATATTTCTGTCCCATCTCCAAAGACTCCAGGGTGGAAAAAAGGAGTCGTCATGTTTCCCGCTCACATTCAGCACAGAGGGTCATTACAGGCTACGGTGGCAACACCTGCAGGGTCCTTCAGAACAGGGCACTCTCTTCTACATGCAGCAGCATCGACACGAAGCCTTTGAGGAAGATGGCGAGGGTCTGTTACAGTAGGCAGAAAACACGTGCGTTTACACCTTATCACTTTTATATTGTGCATTAATCACACCACTCTGCAGCTTTCTCAATACCTTGAACATAATTGAAAAGCAAAGGATATAAATATAAGCAAGCTGAAGCTGACAGTGCTAAGAACAGAAAAGCGCTACGGAGAGCCTGTCTTGTCTGGACCATCCATCACAGCAACGTGATGCATCCACGAGGAAGCTGGTGGGCTTCTGGACTGCTCAAGGCTATGAAAAGCCAAACTGTGATCCGCTCAACCATTGCCTCCCAAAATGACCACTGCACACTTTAAAGAAAGAGAATCTTCTTCATGCTAAGACCCACCACAAGACCAAACCTAGCCTCCTACATATGGCTTCTTCCTTTACAAAAAACATTTTCTATATATCTTCTAAACAGTGAAACTTTCAATTAAGAGCACAAAATGTGTGCTGCAAGAGAAAGAAATCCTAGAACTCAGCACTGAAAAGACATGAATAATACGTAAGTTTCTTTTTTTCTTCATTAGCTTTCTCTCAGTAAGGTTCTTCACAAAAACATACACACACGTGCTTATTAAGAAAAATGGACACAAGTCCTATAAGGTAAACAATTTTTTCTGCAAAGAGCCTGAAGAGAGGCTAAAAGAAAGCAACAGAGTCACACCTTTCTATTTTTAAGAAGTAGAGCTTAAGGAGTCACTGAAGAGATAACGTGTTTGGTAATATACACACAGATGTCATAGAAGTGTCAGATTTATCCAAACTGATTTTCCTGCCCCTTTTTTTACCTGTGTAATTTCTCCAGTCAAATTTCTTTGTGTTCTTATAGCAAAGAATGGTCACAGCAGACATGGAATATCTTGTTCCACGTATTGCAATATGCTGTAATTCTTCTTGTAGATAATAATTTAAAAAAATACTACAGAAATTGATGCATGTTCCTGTGAGATAAGCTGGAATCAGTCTTATCTAAAGTGGGTGGAAAAAAACAAGATGAAAAGCAGTGTGATTTCCCTTGAACACGTAAAAGCCTTTGTCCACAGAGTTAGATCGCCATAGCACAACACATCTGGCAGTACTCAGTGAAGACAGTTGTCAGATTCTCTCAAAAGAAAGTGAAAAATGTAACTCATCTTGGCATAAATACCCTTTAAGTTCACACTATTACAATGTAATTGCTTCAAAAGCTTCTAAAACATTGCCAGATCTTTTCAAGAATGAGCTAGGTGCAATTGGGTTTACACTGAATTTTGGAACCAAGTAAATGGAAATTTGAGCTTTTTTCCAACTGAAGTTGAGTGGCACTTTTGTTGTCACAAGTTCAGTCACAGCAAAGGATTGTTGCTTCAAATAATTTTCTCTACACATTTATCAAGATAATAAATGTAGTTCTTTTGGAAGGAGAAAATTCATCTGCTTGCTAGATAAATATGCACTATCACTAGGAATCACTTATGTCTTGTAAATCTCCTGATCATTACATAGTCCATTTTCTTAAGCAATAACTGAATAAAATGTACAGATTGCTGAAGAGAGATCTTTAATTAGATATGAAGTAGGATTTTGAAAGATTAAGTGATTCTTATTATAATACCTGATATGACAGGCCTGTTTGCCCATACATTTTAATGAATAGGTTTTTAGCTCTAACCTGAACAAAGGCGATTTTGTTAGTAGCAGAACAAGCAACCCAGTACCATCAGCTGATGTACTTCCATACATTACAGATCTTCCACATTTTGTGTGGAATCACATCAAGGACACGTCAGACCCTTGCACTAACTTGTGTTTCCTCGCTGAACCAACTTCAGAGTGAAAAGCAGCTGCCTGAAGTGGGGACTTCTTTTTGCAGCAAAATGTAATTGTGGACCCACAGCTATGAGGAACCACCATTCCACTCAGCATGGTCACTGGTTTAATTTTCCCTCTAACATTAGCTCATTTTAGCTGCTGGAAAGACTCAGCTCCAGTCTGAGATGTGTACATGGAGGTGTCTGCACATGGGTATGTACTTATGCCCTGGCTCTCACTACCATCAGCAGAGGTTGAGGCAAAACTGTCAGGGGAGACCAGAGCGCGACTCGGCTTCCCCGGGACAGACACCTCCACGTGGGCACCTTGCCTCTGCTGAAGGAAAGGCTACAGTGCAAAGGGGGACGACAGGGGACATGCAGAAGGTATCATAAAGAAGTTCAGGGAAAGGAAGAACATACAAATCCATAGGGAACCAGACACTTACCTGCTGTTCTGCTCACAAAATATTTCCTTCCACCTTTCAGACCACAATATTTCAGATCAGGGACCAGCTTTAATCTTTTGGAAAAATGCCCTGACTCAGCAGTGCAAAATCTATAAATCCATACCTGTATGAAGACAGTTCAAGACCCAAAATCAGATGTTTAATATTACAACATTCAGAATTTATTTGCTGCTTATGCAACTGAAATTCCACTTTCTTGCACCTATTCATTTCACTTGTCTGGCCAGGTATAACACAAGAAGTCCGCGCTGATGAAGCACAGATCTGTCACTGCCCAGACTGCTTATTAGTTTAAAAAGCACATTGTAGAAAACAAAGCTTATTCAATTCAAAGGGCAATTTTCAGAGCCCAGATCTGGGGAAATTTTCATGAGAACAGCAGAAGATCCAAGTTAAGCTTCAAAACTATTTGGTCTCCCGTGTTCCTAATTAAAAACATGAGTTATTTAAAATTTGGAAAAAAATTACACCACAGCAAGACCTTTTTATCCTCTCAACCACCTTTTTGGAAATATTTCTGTGAAAACAGAATCAAACCTGTGATAGACACTGAAGCATGCAAAACATCCATCCAGTTCCCTGTTTTTTTGAAGGAGAATCTGGGGCACTCTTGACAGCGATGTTTCTTCCAACTCTATGTGTACTAAATTCTGCAGCCACTTCATCTCAGTTGCCATTAGATTCATGACAGGCCAACACATGCAGGTGTCTTTTTTCTACCAGTCATTCACTGTACCTGTAACATCATGGATCACAAAAGTGATGACAAAGTGACTGCTGTTTCTGAGCATTCTCACATGATGTGGGTCAAGTATATAAAATTGCTGCAGGCTATGAAGACTGCTACTCAAGAACTCTCCTACCTGTCATTCAGGTTCAGTCACCTGAGGATCATCCACCTTAGGACTGCGTATCCAGGCTGTTGTCAAGCACCAGCTCTCACATCTCCACAAGACTTACATCCAGCATTTTCCTTCTGTCCCAGTAATTACAGTCTTGGTGCAGTCCATGACTGTATCATCTACAGCAACCAACTCTTTTCTGCGTTTTCCACCTCTAGCAATACTGCTCTAGTCCAAACAAAATACAAAGGCCAAAAGTATCATCCTCCCCTGTCAATGAACTGACACACTTCAATCAGAAAAGTGGCTGTGACATTATGCAGACAGTAAACTTTTTCCTTCTATCCAAAAAAACAGAAGTATATTTCCTTCTCATTACAAATTCTACGGTGGCTTACAGTTAATAATCATAACAACAGAGACAGCAAGAGTAGTCCTGCATCCTTCTCTTTTAGAATTTTATATTTACTTGCACAAAAGACGGTAGAGCATCAAATTTCCAGTGGAGCCCAAAGTAACTGGAAAAACAACATGTCACTTTATGTTGCCTGCATGTTTTCTATTGTATTACTCTTAAATCATAGTAGTTACAGGTAATTAATAATTGCTAGTTTCTATTAACATTAAAAAAACAACATCAAGAACAGCTCCTTTTTAACAATGGCACATTTCAACTGGCTTGCCCAGGATTCTTGTTTCTATGGCCTGGGCTTGACAGACTAAGAATACACCCAGCTGGTTTTCAAACTAACTCTTTCAATAGTCTGGGGAAGGGCTGTGTGACTTGTCATAAAAACAGCTGCCTCTGTCTCCCCAACCAGCCAGGAATAAGCTGAAGAGAACAAAACCTTGAATGAAAACACCTCGACTTTTCATGCAAGGACAAAAGGTGGTCATTATGCATACCAGGAAGGTTCTTTTATAGCTGGTAATTACATATAAATTGGAGAGTTATAATAAAAAAAATCATTTCTCTCTTCATTTACGTAAAATGTGATTTCTACAGCCATTATATAATTACTGGTATTTTTCAGTAACATTATTAAGAACAAATGAGCTAGTGTTTCTGAAATAATCATAAAGATGCAAATACTGAAAGTTCCTTATTAGAACTGGTTGTTCAGCACGAAGCAAGTGGCAGGAAAAAAATCTTTTCTTGAAAACTGCAAACTGAACTTTTTTCATTTTTAAAAAAGGATCAATTTCTATCTTTCTACTATCACAAAATAAATTATCCCTATTATCTCCAACACATTATTTCAAGCTCTCCATTTTTCTCAGTTTCTTATTTGTTCAGAAAATGTCTGCTGACTACTGACCTCCAGCAGCAAACCTAAAATACGTTGTAGGAGGATCAAAAAAATTCCTAAAAGTACAGGGAAAGCTCCCTGCTGTCACTACTCTTCTGTTCCAGAAAATGTCAATCCACCATGAAATAAATGTTATACATGACACTTAGTCAAGCATTCATTCACATGTGCAAGTCTGAAATGTTTCAGTGCAAGTAACAGTAAGCAACATCTTAGTGAAAAAATACAAAAATAAAGAATAACCATCTCTTAGGAGATACTCCTGTCTCCATGAGTAACAGCCTACCTAGATAGCTTTTAAACTGCCAAGTTAGATGATATACCTCACCACCTTCAGGTGTCTTGGAGGCTGAAAATACATACTGAGTATTGTTAATTCAGAAGAACAAAAGGAGTGATGCAGAGAACAAAGAGGAGAAAAAGACTTGTCTGTATTTAGACGGAGAAGGAGGATTGGAATTGGAAGATGAATACCATGATGTCATCATTCAGTTCACCATAAACTTCATATATCTTAAGGAAAATTAGTTTTTATTACTGATAGTGTTTCTCTAAACAGATAAAAACAGTCAGAAAGCATAAGAAATGGAGAATTAAAGCTCCAGTCCTCCAGGACCTTTTCTATTGGCAAAAAGTGAAACAATTCACACCACCTCAAGAGCCTTGGGGCTTTGATGTCGGCATTTCCAGTGTATTCTTGCTCTCCTGAGCTACCCTGGGCCACAATGGCAGCCAAAGGCTCCAAACAGAAAAGAATAACACAACTCAAAATATGGGAGAGCAGACAGAAACCCATTACATGTGGGCCCAATGTCAGTCCATCAGACTTGTGTCTCCTTTCCCCCAGCCCATACCACTCTGGCCCACCAGATGCTTCTGCCTGGTGAGGGCTCCCTCCCAGGGTTGGAAGCCGTTTCTCTTCTAGGACGAAGCTACAGGTTAGAACTGAGCTGATGATAAGAAATGACAGCTTCACTACCGGGGTGAGCAAGATACCCGATTTGCAAGACAAAGTATTTTTTACTTTTCTAAAGGAATAGAAGTTTTTTTTAATTATAGCAAAGACACTTTTTCAACACATTATAATTCATCTGTCTTCTTGAAAATTTCACACCTCCGACTTACTCCACTGACGACAGGGAGAGGCTCTCTCCTTAGCTGACTCAGACTATTGAAGCGGCTTCTTCCTGGCTTCTTCCTGGCTAATAGTTAAACATCCTGTTTTAGCATAATTTGTTACCTGCTCTTTCTTTTGTGATTATATGTAGTGTTTGAATACCTTCTGTGATACAGTTGCTGATTTGTAATGTGATCAAAAAGTTTGGAGTCAAATGATTTATCTTCATGATTTATCAGAATAGTTTTAATCTCGTATTTTAAAACTCACAGTAGCAACTTAAATTTGACTGTGAGTACGTCCCCAGTATTCGTTGTAGTGAACAGAAGTCAGCCCTACAGATTTTCAGTCTGTTAGTAGGAAATAAATCACAACTTATTGATCAAATTATGTGATACACATATTAAATAGTACAAATATGTGAGTACCTGGAAAAGTATTCCTGGGTTTGTATGGAGCTCATAGGTTCTTCAGTAAGGCCCTTTCACTGGGTTCACATCAAACACAACACTAATTTACAAACTAATGTCTTTTTCTTTGTTTGGTTACAAAATTCACCTTATTTACATGTCTGGCTTTGCCCTGAAGTATTTACCAGTCTTCTTTAGCTGCTTTAAGCAATACCTGGTAGCTACTATTTGACACAAGACACTTACCAGTGAGTAAAGCCCTGTATCAAATTCACAGAGAGAAAGAGAGAGAGAGGGAGAGAGGGAAGTTTTATGAAAGTGGAGCTTGGATACAATAAATAAGTCACAGAAAAAATGAAAATGGAAAGGTGCAAATTATAAACAAAACAATGCGTTTGTGAATATGAAGTGTGGGGTTATGGCTGTCTAAAAAAATGCTAATTCTTGCTCTTGAGCCTAAATGCCAGATTGCAGTTTTCTGATGAGTGTTCAGAGTGCACCTTTGCGTGATCACTCCATTTTCTGTGTCAGTTTGTGCCCACTGCCTCTTGTCCTGTCACTGGGCACCACTGCGAAGAGCCTGGCTTTGCCTTCTTTACTTACTCCTGTCAGGTATATGTACACATTGATTAGATCCTCCAGAGCCTTTTCTTCTCCAGGCTGAACAGCCCCAGCTTTTAGCCTCTCCTCGTATGTCAGGAGCTCCAGTTCCTTAATCATCTTCATAGCTCTTCACTGGACTCACTCCAGTAGTCCCTGTGTCTCTTGTACTGAGAAGCCCTGAGCTGGACCCAGAACGCCAGATGTGTCTCACCAGGTCTGAGCAGAGAGGAAGGATCACCTCCCTCTGCTAGTGATGCTCTGTATAGTCCAGCCCAGAAGACTGTAGGCTGTCTTTGCTGTGAGGGCACATTGCTGGGTCATGTTCAACTTGTTGTCCACCAGGACTCCCAAGTCATTTTCTGTAAAACTGCTTTCCAGACAGTTGGTCCTCAGCATGTAGCAGTGCATGGAGTTCTTCCTTCCCAGTGGCAAGACTTGGCATTTCTTTTTGTTGAACTTCATGAGACTCCTCCTAGACCATTTCTTCAGCCTGCCAAGGTGGTCTGAACTGCAGCACAACCATCTTGTCCATAAATCACTCCTCCCAATTTTGCATCATCTGCGACCTTGCTGAGGGTGCACTCTACTCCATCATCCCAGTCATTAACGAAGGTGTTAAACTTTGTTGGCCATCCAGACACATTGCTGGTGACTGGCCCTCTGTTGCTGATCATGACCTTTTGAGATCAGTTCAGATGGTTTTCTGTCCCCTTTATACGTTTATCTAGATTGTGCTTCACAAGTTTGTCAACAAGAGTGTTGTAGGAGACGGTGTCAGATGCCTTGCTAATGTCAAGATAAACAACTATGATGTGAGACATTCTGTTCTTATTCTTTTAATAAGACCAGCCATGGCTCCACTGTGTTTACCAGGTCTCCCAAGCCAATAGCAACCTGGCCTGAACGATCCTGCACTGACCCTGCCACCAGCAGGAGATTGGGCTGGATGGCCTCTGAGCAATCTCCTGATGCGTTACAGCAAAGACAGATGAATTGCACCTCATGAAGAACAGGTCCCAGGGCTACGGGAAGGACCTGGGGTGGGAGAGCCAGGGAACTGCTGTGAAAGGTCAAGGATCAAGCTCGCTTCTCCTGTTGGACAGAAGGAGGATAAGAGAGATGAGGGCCATGAGTGTTGCTGCTGGGAGGGTCATTTCCCACATTCTTCTCTGAGCTACTGCACCAGCCCAGCTTCCCGCAGCCCAGCATCCACCACACCAAGTGTGGGAGCCCCTCATGTCAGCCTCAGCTGCCTGCTGCTCTGGGTGAGTCCACCTGGTAATTAAGAGCTCTGGCTTACAGCGTTCCTTTCTGACCACCAAAGAACATTTCCTGGTTGCAGGAATGAAGGTAAAGCCGGAGGATTAAATCTAGAAGAAAAACAGCAGAAAGAGGTGCATAACAAGGAAAGAACAGCTGATCATGCAGACTCAGCAGTGTGCAAAAGGGGGTTTTTTTCCTAGTATTTTTTTCTATTGTTTGCTCAGCAGTGCTAAACGTTCAATAGCCTACAGTGCAACGGGGATAGAATGCAGTTATTAGATTGCACTAAAGAAACTCAAAGAATATGAGATCTTAGAAAAAAGATACCTTTAAAAGACATGCTTTTATTTTAAAAAAAAAATCTCAAACTGGTGATTTTTTTTTTATCATTTAACACACCTGAGATTGTTGAGTCAGATGTGCAGTATTGTAACACCTGTGGCAACATAAGGATCAGAAACACAAATTGAAAAAGTAACTTCTAGATGATCTTCACCTAGATTTCTAAAGACTGCAGAACCAGACAGTAAGCTTTAAAGGGAATATAAATAATGGTACAGGGAACTGAAAGGCAAAGGCAGAGGAAAACGTCATCCTGAAGAGTTTGTAAATTACAAAACTAAGTATCTGGTGAACAAATTAAGACAGTATCTGACATATACGGTGAAAGTCTGTGTAAACATGATGAAGTTATGTTGAACACAGACAGACAAAACTGAGACAATAGAGGAGTCAAGAAATCACTCCTTACTGTGGTAAGGTGAAATAAAATCTCAAAAAGCTAACATTCATAAGAGTTTGGGGAAATAGAGCGCTTACTTTCAGGTTGAAGGTATACCATATGTTCAGTCCTGCTGGTCACTTCAACATTAGTTATGAGGTTGTTAATTTGAGTCGTCCCTGTGAGCGCATCCAGGACTAAATCATCCTTCTCCATCCACACTGCACGCCACTTTTGGAGGCTCCCAGTGATCTCCATACTGCCCCAAACAGGTCTCACCTGTCCTAAGAGGTCTTAACTGCACACATGGCAAGCTGCCTTCTCCTGGGCTTTCCATAGTCATTGCTGCACCGTGTGCCTCCTTCACAGCCTTTATAACAGACATGTCATTACTTCTTGTTATAAACCAGGGGCTAGGCAAGATGACGATTGGGAACAGGACAGTTTAGTGGGTTATCAGCCTTTTCTGTGCTCTTCCCATGCTTTGAGTTACTGACAAGATATACAGAGCAGTGAACGTCTGCTCTGTAGGGCCTGCTCATCCCAATGCAGGAGGCTCCTGCAGGCACGTGGCACACTGTCACATCTCATGGTGTTCATTTGTCATCTGCCCAGCATGTGTCCTCAAGCCTGGGCTCCCTCTCCTTGGAGCGAGTCTTTGAGCCTGGCTCAGCATCAGTAGCGCTTGCTGTTACCCAGGGACATGGCCAAGGCTGGTGGGGAATCAGGGGCCTCCTCTGATTAGTCTATGTTCCGTTGAATCCTGAAGCTAAGGTCTTTCCCCAGGGCACTGATTCAAGAGACAAGACACATGTCAACAAGCAAGATGTATTTTATTTTTGCCAGAAATCTCTACTGCAGTGTGATGTCAAAATTCCTACTCAAAGACGTCATGGGCAAAAGGCAGGCGCTTTTAACACCCCCTTAATACCCCATGATTATCTAACTCATTTCACAGAGAGTGATCTCTCTCCCCTGTTCAAACACCCTGAAGTTGGCCACTTACAGTCAGAGCCTGGCTTAATCCACTGCGCTGAGCGCAGGAGACTTCGGGAATGACAGCAATGTTCAGAGATGTCTCTCAAAGGAAAGAGACCCCACAAAACCCAGCTCTCTCCTTCTGAGCCATTAAAACTGAGGACTAACTGTGTAAGCAGCCAGGAAAAAAAAAACTTTAAAACAACCTCAGTCAAGCTGCCCTCTTACACAAAAACCCTTAGCAAATCATTTTCCTCAAACTTATACTGAGATCTTTGAGCTGTTTCTTCTAACTGAGCCTACAAAAGAGGATGAGCATCTCTTACAGGGAGAAGCAGGAATGGGCATAAAGCAAACCTTTGAGTTGCAGAAGGGCAGAACCGAAAATGGATCATTCAAGCAGAGAAATCTTCATCATTGTGCACATTTAGTGTCTGACACTTTAAGACATCTTCCTAAGCAGGCTGATTTTGAAGGCCTCTGAGAAAACCAGAATTATGACAAAAAAGTGGTTATTGCAGTCATGTTTGCAGTGAAGTTCTCGTGGATACATAACATTTTTGTAGAAACAATGTTAAAATTGTTTAAACCATGTTTAGAAAAGCTAGAGAGTACAATGCAGGTCCCTACCTGACCCTATCCAAGGCCAGAGCAAAATGCTCGACGCTAATGTCATCAGAAATTCTGGAATGTTTTTTAATACAAAATGTAGAAAGAGATCATCTGGCATGAAAAAAATGGTTTAAAAAATGGTTTGGAAATAGATGAAAGGGGGCAAGTGCAAGTTGATTTTGGTTAAGAAGGTCTATCTGTGTATTAGCAATACAAAGGACCCAAATTAACATATCCTGCTCCTCAGGACTTAAAACTTGACCCAGTAACTCAAGTGAGGACTATCAACTGGCTTGGCTTCTTCATAAGAGCTAACTCTGCTGAAGAACTAACTCAACTTCAACTCTGCTCAATAGCTAAAACTCAAATTAAACTCTACTAAAGAACTAACTCTAGCTGAGAGCTCAAAAGAGCTAATTCTGCTGAAGAGCACTGAAGTTCGCTATCAGTGATTTCTGTTCAAGCTTTAAGAAATCTTTCACATATGACATCCAGGGTCTAACCAAATGGTGCTGTAACTCCTCTACAACATTTCCACCAACTAGCTTTAGCTCAACTTCTCTACTGCTTACAGTTTTAACTTTTGGTTTCTTTTGTTTGATTCAGTTTCTCTGACACCCTCCCTGTCCCCAAAGGCCAAGTCCCTAACAAGGACTTGGTCTAGCAGCAGGTAAGATGCACTTCCCTTATTAACAATATAATATGGTCCAACATGAGTATGTGGCACAGTTGAGCTTTTTTTATTTTGCAAAGTAGAGAGTTGTTACTTACATATAGTTCGTTCTCAGTTCTTGGGCAAGGTCCATACAGAGCACACAGAACAGTCACATTATTCGTGTATGATTTCTTTCTTTTTACACTCTAATCTTCTCCACTAGGGAAAACAAGATGCTTGTGGTCTCATGAGGCTTTTAACTAGAAACTTGCAAAATTTAAAAAAAAACAAAAAGAAAAAGATTGCCAGAAAAGAAATCGGAGGTAGGGAGTAGGAAACGGGGGCAGCTTGAGCCGGGCAAGGCAGGCAAGAAATGGGCTAGAAGATCAAAACAGAAAGACAGCTGGGAGCTAATTTGCACAAGACCTTGAAGGAAAGAACAAGGAGTCTGAACTGTATGTGGAAAGCTAGAATACAAGAGATTTTTCCATACACATTAACAGTGAGGGAATATATTTAAAAGCCTTAATGAGATATGAATTTGGGTAATACTTCAATTGTCTTTCCGAGAGAATGACTCAGGTTATCTAAGCCTCAGGACTGTGCTTCATATTGTTTTCCCTATCTGCAAAGTCACTAAATAATTATCCCGTTATTGTGATCGAGGTCTCACTTCTGAGGAATTTCAGCAACACCTGGATATACCGATATTAACTGTGGCTTGATGATTAAACTTCCTGCAGTTGCTTTAGTAACCACTTCTTTGATGGAATTAAAGAATTCTGTCACAGTCACTCTTCTGAAACCCCCATTAGTCTCTGTTTTACTAATCCACTCATTTAGTTCTTCCTACTTACCAGTGTGCTGACCGCCAGACAACAGCACTGATCGCAGGTCGTGCCTGCTGGGGTGATACTTGAGAATGTCTTTGCAAAGTTGTCCTAGTTTTCCTCAGTATTTGAGCAGGCTTTCTTCTCTGTTCAACATCTAATCAGCACCTGACTAAGGATCCCAAAAGGGTGTTTCTCCATTCCAGAAAGGACCTCTGGAAAGGCTGCGGTGACACTGCCTCTTTCATCCTCGAGGTCTTGGATCAGGTGAATGAGCTACACCTTTGCATCTCTGTTGATATAGGTCTTCCTAGCAGTGTCTTTCCAGGATCTAAGCTAACAGATTCTAACTAAGGTCAAGGGACAAATCACCCTATGTTGCATCTGGAATTTTCTAAAGAGCCCCTAAAAGTTATGCACCAAATTGTCCATTCAAATTCCTCAAGAGTCAGGCACTGCGCTCCTTGAGTAATTCTTCACACTGAGATATAGGCGATATGACGAGACCTGGCTGTGTTCCGATGATGCCTCGTGCTGGGTGTGGGCAGGAGACCACAAGGGCAGGATGACATTAGAAGCCATGTGGCATCCTGTGCTTTGATACTTGTGGGTGGTCACTTCTGCAGCTCTTTTACCTCTAGAAGCTTTAGGTACTGTGCTGGAAATAGGCACTTTATGTGAGCGCAAAGACCTGTTGAGGGGAAATCTGAATGAGGTTCTAAACATGCACCCTTCTGTGGGTGCCCAAACATCTCTTTTTCATGGAAACATATCATATGGCCAACATGTGGCAGACCAATGCACTCCAGTGCCCACTCTAGCAAAGGCCCTGTCACATGCCAAAAGGTTAGACGGGATTTACAGGCAGCTGGAGTCTAGCTTGTCCTTTTAGTAGCATGACTGTACCTGTCAAAGCTAAGTCCAGAAGTGTTGATGCACAGACTTGGACCAGGAAAACTACCAGTTTTTTGGGATGTTCTTCACAGAGGCTCTAGCACAAAAGATAAATGAAATTTGTGTAAACTCCTATTACGCCTGCTACACATACTCTTTAGATAAAAGGTATTTTTTAGAACTGACTGTAATTCTGTCACTCGGTCCCTTGTTAGTTTTGGCATCTTTCACAAGCACGATAGATAGAAGCAATTCTGAAAGTCTTGGAAGGGTGCAGAGGAGACATCAGGAAAAGCACGCACACCACAGAAGACTGTGCCAAAACAGATGAGTTTATAAACATCACTTTGCTATGTAGTCTTTTTGAACGTTTTACATGCCATGTCTTTCACTGTATATTCTTCAGACTATAAATAAATCAAATTGACATATATTCACAATCTAGCACCATCTGCTGCATAAAAGGGGAAGACATTTTAAAAGCAAGAAAGGATCCGTTCCTTTCCTTGCACGATACAGCTTGATCAGTGAAATCTATTCCTGTTTTCACAAATGTCTAGCTTGACTTGAAATATAACGATCATTTGAAAAGAACCATTTGAGGAAACCCTTCTAACTATGGAGTCTCATTTACTATTAGTTTCTGCACCACATTGAAATCCATTTATTTCCAAAACACTAAGCTGAGAGCAAGAAGCAGGAAGGTCTTGTTTGAAGTGTGGTGAATCAGACCTCTGGGGAAGAGATGCATAGGATCAGACATAAGGGTTATGTTTTGTATGTACATTCTTCTAATTTAAGATAAACGTTGGATTTAATAACTGAGGCACGAAATTCTCTGCATCATTGTATAGTGTTTTAATGTGCTATTAATATTTTTCCACTGTTTTATATATACCCTTACAACAGGTCTTTTGTTTTCTTCATCAGCTGTGACAAAAGCGTGAGATGTTATTCCAAACATACTTCATTCAGGAACAAAAGCTCTACATTTCTTTCCTATTTATTACTCATTTTATATACATATGTATATATATATATTTATATACATTCCTGAAATTCTAAGTGTCTCTATCTCTTTTTAAAGTTTCTGTAAGATCATGAGAAAGCACTGAGGCATATTCTAAAATTAATACAGGCTGCCTCAAAAAATTAAGCCGGAACTTAACTCTCCTTCATTACTTCAATAGCTAAGCTGCCTCATTTGACTTTAACATACAATCTGCTATGGAATGACTAAAATCATTTAATGTAACAAACTTGTTTACAGTTTCTTAAGTCTCTCACACTAAAGCACTGAAAAATTATTTCGCTTCCTCCCTCTGCTTTGACGAAAAGGCATTATTCTTAGCAAGCTGGCTGTCAGCAACACAAAACCAAGGGATGTGAAAATAAGTTTCTGCTTTAACAACAAAAAGGAAAAAAAGATAAACAGCCCACAAAATTTCAGTGTATTGATGCAGTGAATTCCGGCCTGTGTGATGCTGAAGCAGTTCTCCTTACGGGCGCTGACCTAAAGGCAACTATCGCTGTGGGCCACAGGTTGCTGTGAACCCCAACCAGAATCCTGCCTGAACTCAGACCAGAGGCTGAAGATGGTCCCCTCAGTCCTTTGTTTCAATCAAAAAATGTATATTTTGCATATTGCTACAAGGAGGGGCTCTCTCAACAGATAAAAAGCATGAACTGTAGGACAACCATCAGTAAAATAGCTATTTGGACACAATTTTAAGTTGCTACTCAGCTGCAAATGTGCATTCTCAATAGGATGCTTTAGCCCTGTGCTGTGGCTAGTAGGATCTTTGGTGAACTACCTCTGAAAACCCTGGCGTATCAAGCCTCTTTGATTATTCACTAAATACACTAAAAAAATACAGTCTGCTTTTTTGATCGTTTCTTTTGGTGAGCTACTGTATAGTTCAGGGCACCAGAAAATGGAAAAGTGGAAGTTCTACGCTGATGAATAGGACTCAGAGCTGATATGTATTTTTAGTACTTCAATTCTATGAATAGAGCTAAAAAAAAAAAAAAATTGCTCATGCTGTAACAATCAGTCATATGCTCCAACATTAACGACAGGTTCCAGCTGCTCTGACTCACCAGCAGGTTTCATAAATTACAACGGAGTATAAAGGCTTCACCTCTGCCCATTCTTCCTAACGTTTTCCCTATGCAACTGTTTATTCATCCACAGCGAGGCTAAAGTGATGCAAACAGCAAAAAAGCTTTGAATTATTCCTTAGCACTCTGAACCTTAGTTTATTGATGTTGTCTTTCTAAAACACAGTTTCTCCATCTCACATCAGGACTTCAAATTACCTCGTACCAAAGCACTCTCCTCAGGAGCAAGCAGTCTCCAATTTCTAAAAAAGAATATGAACACAATCCCCTCCATTACCCTTGAAACAGGATAATACATTCCAAAGCAGAACAGATAAAAAACTATGAAACACTAAACATCAAAAACCACACCCAGCTGCAAATCCACAGGAAAACCTTGTGAACTTCGCTCACAGATTCCCATAACATTTCAGAACACCAGCTCTACACACACCTGAATATATGTACCTCAGATCTAGTGATCTATTTCTTCAGCTGTTTTTTCAGTTGCTGAGAAACTTCTTTCTCCTGTTTCTTGTAAAATACAAGTTTATGACATCCGACATGCTGTAGGGAATCATTCCTCATTGGATTGACTTTGAATATACCTGAAAGCATTTTGTTGCTCCTAGATTTTATCTGCTATGGTCCAATGAACTCTAGTGAGCTTGAACCCAACCTTGACATGTTGCTTTTTACCTTCAGGTGATAATTCAGAAAGTAACTGCTCACAGTCAAGTTTGAAATCATTCTTTGCAGACAGTTTTGAGGAAAACAAAAAGATGAAAAACAATCCTTGACCTTCACCATTCCCTGACCTGAAGCCGAGTGCAGTTAGATTTTCTTCCATCCTCATGTCTCCTTGTCACATAGGAAGTCTGAATCCAAGGCTTGCTGCCCACCTAATCAGGTGCAGGCCTGGGGTTTCTTTTTTGTACTGAAAACAGAGCTTACAAATGGAGTAACTATTTAAAAATGTAGTTCCAAGCACACAACTTCTAGTGAAAACAGAAAAACAGTTCCCTGAAAATATTTTCAGCATGAATACACCGAAATGAATTCACAGGCTTTTCTGAATCAATACATCATTTCTTTGCCACATCAGAGTTGCAGCCTGTAGGCTAGATGACCCACAGAGGTCCCTTCCAACCCCTCCCATTCTGTGAAAGGGACCCTGAAGAACGCACGCGCTTTCATACCCATAGCGGAGCTTTCTGATCGATCATTTCCATGTGTGTGTGAATTTAAAATACAAGATTAATGCGAAAAAAGCTTTGAAACTCTATTCCTGTAAGTATATAGAGCCATTGCCTTACTCAGAAGTGATGAAGTCCTCCCTGAGTATTGTACTAGCAACCGGTCCAAAACCTACACTCCTTTGCGCTACAGCAGACTACATCCACCTCACTCGTCTGCCAAAGAACTTGGCAAATTTTAAGTCAGTCCCACTAGCCTCACTGGGAAGAGCAGGTACTTGACACCTTCGCAAAATCAGGTCATTTGACGGGTTGTTTAAAGCTGTGAACTCCAGTCTTGTGTTTAAACCCATTCAGGAAGTTTAGCTGAGCAGGACCTAGATCCCTGGTCTGCGAGACCCTGCCCCACAGCTCGGTCACTCCCAGCGCCACTAGTCTCCTGGATCATGGACACCTCATCCTCAGATTATGGACACAACAGTAATTACAACGTTAGCCAGCAAGGTATATGGCAGTTTCGTACCAAAAGCAAGATCAGTTTGAAAGCAAAATTACCCCCAGCATCCTGCTTCTTGGCAACGCTTTGCCCCTCCTGCCAGATGCACCCAGACCTCTTGATGCTGTTTCTATGGACAGGCTAAGACAGGGCAAGTCAAAAATCATCAAAACTGTTTCTCAAATCAATTGTCTCTACAAGAAAACTTGAGGCTAGGCATGAATTTTTGGATGCTGAACGACCAGTTTCCAAAATGTTTAGACTAGTTTCTAATAATGTCCAAAAGCCATCCCAGTGTACGTATTCTTCTTCGCTCTTGACTTCCAGAAAGCAAAAAAGGTTCTATTATTCACTCGCAAAATGCAGCTTTTTGTTATCCTCTGTTCAACTTTACCCAGGAAACCTCAGTTCTCCGGTACAAAATAAAATAGGGAAATCTTGTCATTTAATCTCTGTGGCCCTTGAGCAAACAAACCTCTCAATGAGTAGTACTTTCAGGAGATAATTTTTCTTCAGCCTCACCACCATTTTTTCTGCCAATGGTTTCCACTTTGCGTGGCTCAAAACAGTGTGTTCTTCTCGTCTAGAAAGCTCTTCTTTGCTGTAAATGTGATTAATTATTTTCTCCAGGTTAGAAAACACAGAGGACATACATCAATAATTACCAATCCAGAAGCTAAAACCAGTCGACGTTCCCTTTTTCCCTAGCTGCAGACAGCTGTCTCTGTGGCCGCCAGCCAGCAGCGATGGCAGCCCTTGAGATGCCATGAACACAAAATCTGGAGCACGTCCTACCGAGGCTGGCTCTGTATTCCGCTCAGCGCGTACCCCACGACCCGCAGGTCTATCATCTCCTTTCAGGCCCGAATTTGCCTCCCGGGAGACCGAAGGATGCAGGAACCGCCATGACTGGCGTATGACTTAATGACCCAGGAGCCGCAACCCACCAGGCCACAGGCAAACCCGCCG
>Ga0065711_1026240_pt1 | contig 88220 bp, 40 predicted proteins | sample Hoacrofraction12_FD_59098 | JGI IMG/M metagenome (GOLD analysis project Ga0065711, IMG submission 59098) | Hoatzin crop microbial communities from Cojedes, Venezuela - Epithelial fraction 12 v2 (version 2) | ecosystem: Host-associated > Birds > Digestive system > Esophagus > Crop | place... | reverse complement strand
TGACCTCTAGGGGTCCCTTCCAACCCAAAACTTTCTATGATTCTGTGATTCTATGATTTGGAAATAGGGAGTCCCCAGCCCTGCAGCTTCTCTCTTATTCTCTGACTTCTGGCTTTTTCTCCAGAGCAAATATCAGAGTACTGTATAAGGTACAAACACAAGGAAATATGCTAACAAAAGCTACCGCGAGGGTTGGTGCATTTCTGTTAGCACACTTTCAGGGTGCTTTGGTTCAACATGCAGCCGTTGTGCCATCCAACAGCAAGCATGAGCTCAAGTAGGGCTGGCGATGGCTGGTTGCCCTGACCCTAACCACAAAGTGAAATTCATCACAGTTAGTGCAAACTCACTGTATAGCATAGGACATCTTTCAACATGAAAAAAAGCATAAGAGAATAGATGACCAAGCAGAAGAGAGATCCTTGTCTTTCAGAAGATCCTTTCTTTCCCGGTTATTAAATCAAATCCGACCATCTTCTAAATTCATTCTATCATCTTCTATTGAATTTTTATACAACATTTTCCATGGCCATATTACTTCAGATTTTTTGTTATTGCTGACCTATTTTTAACCTCAGTATTCCCAGAACTTGACTCACAGATCTAATGCATAAATCACAAGGCTACTCTGGCTAATCTTGCAACAAAAATGTCATCTATAATACTTTGCATAGAAGATAACAACAATCTCCACAAACGCTTTAGCACTGAAGTTTTAACTGTCAAAGATGTGGAATAAGCACGTATCTCATCCTGCTACTAGTTTGCTACGTGACTTCGGAAAGACTCCAGTTTCCCCCAGACTCCAGCATCTCTAGGGATTAAAAATATTTATTCACCTTAAGGGGAGCACTGTGTGGCTTGATTCATTAACAGATTTCTAGTGAAGGTATATAACACAGAGATGCTAGGATGTAGACATGTGATAGTTGAAACTTAAAGATTCAGTGTTGATTTGCTAGGTTACCAGATGACCAGTCCTCATAAATCAAACAAAATCCAAACAAGAGACAGCCCAAAGAGTTAGCCTCACCACCTTTTACTGAACTCCATTTCCTATTCAATTCAAAAGACTATTACTCTAACACAACCAAATTGTACAAGGTTCCAAGTTCAAGTCAGAAAAAGATGCCAGATGTCCACAAACTCACTGACACAATAAACAACAAAGAAGGTGCTGAGCACATTACCAGATGTGGATGTTAATCGTTGTCTTTCAGTTCCTACAGACATCATTTAACAACTACATTCCTTTTATCTGAAAGCGTGAAAAGGAAGTAAGAGAGGAAGAACATAGCTCAGGTTGCTACATTAAATAATGCTTTGTGCCTCTAGGAGAAAAGTGATAAAACTGGACAGTTTTGAAAACATTCTATCCTATCATCATGAGACAGAACTAATGAGGACAAATAATTAGCAACCTTACATTTACGCTGTGATTCCAGAACTGCTTTATCTCAACAGCAACAAAACGAACCTCACTAAAACCTTCACAAGGCACCAGTACTCTGCTGCATGTTTTAAAAGCAAATCAGCTTTCTTAAACTACAATTTTATAAAACTGCAATTTTTTCAATGAACATTGGGTAATGTCTGTAACATGTTCTTGATACAAAAGCTGCTAAGCATCATGATTTGCTGCCCTCCTCCCCAGCCCCAGCAGCGGTGACAGATCTCAGAGCCGGTGCATCAGCTCAGGGTACATTTTGTTTCGTTACACAGCAGAATAGGCCGATACACACAGTTCCTACAGGCCCAGGCCTGGAAATTCAAAGTGCTGCCACTTATTAAATATCGTGCCATCAAATCACGTAAGAAGTATTAAAATGTAAATAAACATGACTGGGTCACTGTTTAGACTTCTCCTTAGCTCTTCCTTAAAGTGGTTTGAGGAATTTTTTTGCAAACCCCTCAGTGAAGCAGCAAAGGTTCTTTAAAGATATTTGCCTTTGAAGATCCAGCTGCAACAGGATTAAATTTACTTTTGCAGCAGCCTGTGGTTACAAAAAAACATCCTACCAATTGAGAGGTGGTACAATACCTGGAGTGCATCCTAACAACTTTCAAATCATTGGAGCCAACCAAGGCAACCAACTTGTGTGCATCCCAAGGAGAAAAAAATAATTTAACAAAGAGACAACAGCTCCGAGGTCCTCCCAGCATCCGTCCTATACACAGAAAGGGTTGAAGAAAACATGTATTCCAGTGTCAGCTCCGATACCTTCCAGGGAGTGGGGAGGTTAGGTGCCCTCTCCCCAGGCCACATTAGAGCATGGGGGTGAGCAGCGTTTCTTTTTTTCCATGTATTTGCATATCTTAGACATACAATCTTGTTGCAAACGAAGTTACTGCTATGTCATATTTTAATTTTTTACCTACAAAAATCCAAGCCCAGGGCTGTGTGTAGGCAAATATCCGAGTGAGTGGGAAGCTGGAGAATCATTCACTTGAGGTTAAAAGGTCCTTGGTAGATAATCGCACCCTGTTCCTTCACAAAGAGTACCGAAGGCAGAAGCACAGATCTCGTGACAGGTATTCCACAGATTGGCACATATTAACGTGCAGAGAGCCTTTGAGAAGGTACATGATGTGAATGACACAAATACGTGTACTTTGTGCTGCTGTTTTTACCTCCAGAGTTTTTGCCTAGCAAGTACACTGTTAGGCAGGCCTTCCATGACTACACACATGCGTGTGGGAGAATTCAGTAGTGAGGGTTGCTCAGCACTGCAAAATCTTCATGATTATTAAGCTACAGTAACTGCACTTTAACTAATGCCAAGGGCTGCGTGAGTGTGTTTCCAAATATGCATGTCTCTAGTTCAGCATGGTGCACACTACATTTAACCTCCACATAAGATTACAGTAAAACAACTTAACCAAGTACCTGGGGTCAAAGAAATACATTCTGACCGCGTAACAGATATTTCACATACCCTTTAAAGCAGCTGTAATACATTCATTCTCTCACATTTAAAAAGAGGTTTTTAATAACAATTTCATTATGCCTCACTGTACCTCTGAGATTAATATATCTGGAAAAGCTTAGTGCAGGAATGTTATTTTCATTTGTTTAGCGCATTCCTCAAATAAGATATTGCAGCTCTTTGTGAAGTCATTTAATAATTAGGTAAAGAAAATGGACTGCAAAGAAACAGAAAAAGCTCAAAGTACCGAGTCAATGCCCAAACAGTCAAGGAGGGTCTTTCCTCAACCATAACAGGCTTCAGATCAAACTCTGGAAAGAGCTCCGTGCCTCCGCTGTGTAAGATCAAGGTTCAAGCGAAATGAAACAAATTCATGGATCCCTATAAATTAACATAGCTTTATTTGATCTTTACTTGAATGGCACAGAGAAGTGAACAGCTTCTTGTTGTCTATTGCAGAGATGTCATGCTACTAAATAAATGAGGTACCAGCATGTCAAAATAAAATGGAAACTTCTTTGTAGTGTATGCACAGGTATGTTGGTTTGGAGAGGGACAAAAATGTGTTGAGAATTAGGCTGAAATGAGCAAAATCTTTGGGTCCAATACCTGGAACATATTTTTATCAGCACCTGAAAAAGTTTCTGATGTTTGGCAATGCTTTTTTCCTACCAGAAGGACACTTGACATTTGAAATTCAGCTCTGGTAGGTTGTCGCACATGTGATTTCAGAATTTGCTTTCCATTAACATTAATGCCAATGCAAAAGCATAATGTTTATAGAGGAAAAACAGGCACAACCATGTCAAGTCACTTGAAAGACCTAGATATATTCAAACTGTTTTTACAATCTCTATTCTTTTCAACCAATCCATTTCACCATGGTTGTACTTTATCTGTTGCTACAGGTATAGGCACTTTATTTTTCTTTCACTATTAGCATTCTTGTTAAGAATTAAAAATTTTAAAGGCTCTGTAATGAAATTCTCATCTTGAACATCTTAAACCACAGCTACAGCTGCGGAAGTCAGCAAGACTAAATCCAGTACAGTGGGTTTTCTGTCACAGCCAAAAAACTTTAAACAGTATGAAAGACAAAAGGTTAGAGTTCAAAGACAGCTATAAAAATTCTCATTTGACTTCTCAATACACAGTTAAACAGACCTACTATAAAGAAATATGCTGCTGCCTCGGATTTCAAGCAGCCTCTTAATTTCCACAGTGTCTTCTTACTCTGGTATCACAATGTATTCCCCTTACAAACTGTCTCAGTAATCCTATGCCCCAACTGGATGATGATGGTGCAGATGGACAGAAGGAGCCATACAGATGTGTCTGTTGTCAGCTCCATGTATTGAACTACAAATTTAGGAATCCAGAGCATTCTGAGGTAATCTCTGTAAAGCAAACAACATGCTTCTGTGAGGAAAGCTCTGGGAACAGATGCACAGAAAGAGTTTAACTACAATGAGTCTAATAAGATTTTTGAAAAAAAATCTTATAAATTACAAATATAGCAAATCCTGCCTGATGATTGGCTTAAACAGTAGTATTTATTTAGCCATTTAGTTCTTTTCACAGAAGAATTGTTCATAGCAGTTCATTTCTGGATATATAGTAAATGCTATTACTCATTCAAATGAAAACAGAAACAGAAGTAGAGAAAAATGTGAGTAGCCCAAGTAACAGTGGTGAAGCACAAAGGAAAAAAAATATATAGAAACCTGTTCCTATGAAAGAAGATTTCTAAATTGACTTCAGTAAAGCCAGGGCTTTACTCTGGACACCATGATTCTTACAGTATTATCATTCTTATACCACTGCTTTTCAGCAAGACTTGAGGTGGTTGTCTGAGCCACAAAAGCCAACAAGACTCAAGCCTCGCACATTTTCCCCCTCTTGCCTCCATTCCAAATTCTCTGTATGTTTAGATCTGATTTGTGACAAAATTGTAAAAGTAATCTGCAGGAAGACTTTAAATATTAAGAAAGATTCCCTGCTATTATTATAACCATTTGACTGCAGAAAATCATGAGATGGTCTCTTAAAATCTGTCTCAAGTTACAGCATTTGCAAAACCATAACCAGGCCAGCTCCCAAATCTGAGGGAGCTAGAAGCCTTGGAAGTAATCCCTTGTACATTCAATACAGTTCATGATCCTTTTATGCGTGTTTATTCATTTGTTCCTAGTTTTGCAATGGTAATGAAAACCAAACCCAGGCAAGCTTTATTAGATTTTCATTGCAAATATTTGCAACTGAGACGTGGTTAATTAAAATTAAAACAAAAAATATACCTTGCAGAGCATGTTCACCATGGAAAACTGTTTATGTACACTTTTCCTTGATCTCTTTGGCAAGGTCTGTGTTAAATCAGGACTTCAGAAGATGCAACTGAAATAATTTAGGACAAAACCACAAACTAGAAACTTGCTTGAAATTTTCATCATATTGTGGATAAAAGAGATCAAGTCTAAATGAAAATTTAAGACATTTGTTTATTTTCCCAACCCAAAATCTACTTTAGCTAAATGATACCTGAAACTTGTGTAAAAAGTTCCTTATCAGGAACAAATAGCAGATGACACCATACTACTGCCACAATAATATTGTTTATTCGTACCGAGATAGTACTTTCATAGCTAACAACAACATTGGCATTTATTAATTAAAACAAAAATTTCTTACTACAATGGAATTCTATTCTTTTTTTCACTGAAGGTGTGAGGTTTTTATGTTAGCATTAGTGAGAACAGCAACTGGCCAAGTAACTGGCTGACAGCACATGAAGGAAAACAAACTGATCACAAAAAACTTTATTTTAGCAAAATTGCATATTCTTATTTAATAACAGCTTACCCCTTTTATCTTATAAAATAAAGCTGTGTACATCCGTACATGTCTTCTTATTGTTATTGATGGTATGTAACGGGATTAAAACACCACATCAGATCTGAGCCTAGTTCATCCTTTGCAAAGGACAGCTACACTGGGAGAGGATCAAGTCACAGCTCACAAAGTTAAAGGGCCATATTTTTTTCTGTCCCCAAAGAAAGCAGTGCGTGTTGGAACTAGCTGCAGCTACAGAAACACATTGCTGCCACTGTGAAGAGAGTTTGCCTGCACACACACACAACATGCCCAGTACTCCAGCACAGCTTCCCTGCAAGCAGAACAGCTTGGCCTTTAAAGGCACTTGTCCTAACACCCAGATTCAGGCTAGGGTGGCACACCTGCGACGGGTGTTGGGGAACAAAGCACCACTCCAAGAGAAATATAAAAACATAGCTTACCTATTTGCAAGGCTTTTTGGGGCAGCCATAATTTAAGCTTCAAACTAGTGACTTGGAACAAAGGGAAGCACGACATGTTTTTGCCATACGGTCTCGGCTGGCAGCTGTTGCTGTCTCTTCCATCTGTTCTCATCCAACGGAGAACATGTGGCAAGTAGGAGGCAGAGGTGCCACCAGCTGCCCGTTTAGCAGATCTGACAGCAATGCCAGTGGATTTCAACAGGCCATTTGTATGGACTTGCTTGGTCCCCGACGTCTCGCTTGGGTTTTAGAATGTCCAAAAGATCTGACAAAGGTCTATTTAAAAAAACCTTTCAGCTTCCTTTGTCCATTCAGGGAATCCATACAAGCCAGGCATCATTTGGACCAAAAAGAAAAATTTCTCTTCTATTATTTTGGGCAAAAAGCCTATGGTGACAATATTTCACCCTCAAACCTCTCAAATTTAATCTTACTTACTCTTATTTGTAAGGGCTAATGCATCTGCACTCACACAAAAACCTTTTTTTGCACCTAGAGATCTCTTCAGAAATCTTAATATTTCTTCTGTCACTCATGAAGCAGCTTTAATACAGCATAGCAAATCCTGTATTGTTGGTTCTAGTGCATTCCTTTTTTTTTTTTGTCAAGTAGTTAGAAAACACTAGAAATAAATTTATGAGCCCTCCAGAGTAGCACATTTAATTGGTATTTTTTCACAGGCTGTGTAGGACAAGTACAAGTCATGTTCCAAGCTCAAATAAAAAGACTGATTTAAAGTACTTTTTGCTTTTGCTATCAAACTGGGATTACTTCATAGGAATATGATTATTTTGAAAAGGGACTGACTCATGTTTTAATCTCTTTAAAGCAAGTCACACGAATGAAACTTTATGACACCATTTTAAAGCAATTTTAAGGGTGAGACTAGCTAACAGAAAATACTAACATCTGTTAAAAATCTTCCAAAATTAAATGAAAACTTTAATTTACTGCACTTAGGGTTAAATATCTGTTCTTTCACACAGATGTAAAAATGTAGTGGATCTAATTGTAATACCCTAGCAATTAATATGGGCTTTATTTATGGATGATATTTAGCTATTTAAAAATTAATAGCTTTCAAGAAAAATGGCAGAATCTCTGGAGGAATATAGCATAAAGGCATCTCTATTTGTTTTTAAACATTTGGTTAGGGCTGACTCTTAGAAATAGCTAGGCTGTAAGCCCTTACAAATGCAATCTACTGGTGCAGTATTAAGGAATGAAATCCTTTACCGCACCTAGAAATGCAATACCTAATTCAGAACAATTGCTGCTGAAAGTGCCATCATCTGGCCAGGACGGTAAAATAACAAAAAAATGAGGGCTTACTCTCTGAAATAATGGAAGGTTCTCTTATTCCACTAAGGGGTTTAATTTTTGGGAGGGGTGTTGTTTTATTGTTATATTAATTATCTTACAAGTCACATCGATCCATCAGGATTTCTGGAGGGGCTCTATCTGCCTGCAATATCTGTTCTTTCATGTTTAGGTCCCATTTGGTTTAATGTATTTCCTCTCACATACTGAAAGTCAAGGTGTCATTTTAGGACATGACCATACTAAAAAGAGAGCAAAGTGTACCAGGTAGCTTAGCTAAAATAATTTGCTACTGTGTGATGCATCTGTTACAGATTCTCTCCTGGATTAAGATAAGGTTGGAGTTGATTCATCTACAGATGAATACCAGAAAGTTTAAATTGGAAGAAGGGATTAGAAAGCATTTCTCGGTTAATCAAAAAAAAATCCTTAGGCCTTTAAATGATGACCTGAAAAGATATGCCTCTTCAAGTGACTTTCAGATTTTACAGTAATCAGGATATTCTGCAGGTAATAACCTTTCAGTGTTCCCTGTTTACTGGAGGAAATTGATATTGGCCAAAGACCTGTACTGCAGACCACAGACCACCTCCAGGAGTATGCCTCGGCACTTCTGTCAGTATCTAACAAGGTATCTGAGCTGCTAATGTTACAGGAGGCCGCCTGTTCTCTTTGCAAGAGTGAGCCTCTCACTCATACGCAGTTCAGGGAGTCCAGTGCAAAAGTCCCACTTGAACAGACTTCAGGAAGAACCACAGTCTGGGAGGAAAAACTGTAAAAACCAACAAGCTCAGCTGCCTCTACTTGAAGACTTATCTCTGTTACAGGACTGAAATCTCTCTGCTGAGATATTTGCAAACTCAAGAATGTCCCTGTGCCCCACCTTGCTCATGTTTACATGTCCGTCATCTGTAATGTCCACAGGTGGTAACAGCCCACAGGTTCCTGCAGGGTTAAGCACCATCGTGTTTGCCAAGAGAGGGAATGGCACCCCGATGAGGATGAAGTAGAAGTCAGTGGGACACAAAGAAGGTTCCAGAATTAGCCTGTGACCATCTTATTTTGGCAACTATTAAAGCAGCACAACATCACCACCATCTCAATGCATATGTTAGGTACAAAGACTGAGCTATTTGTTAAGGCATTTTCAGATGTATTTATTAATAGCTTCTGGGTTTCTTGCTTTTCCCCTGAGTCTTCAAGGGGAGACTGAGGGAAATGCTTAGGGTGACTCACACCTGTGCTTTACTAAAAGCAAGAAACCCTGTGCTCTTGCAGCTCAAGCCATTCTATTTGAAACAGACTTTTCTTAATAAGTTACCAGAAAAAAATATTAGAATTGCAGAAAATTGAAAGCCTGCCCTCATCCCATCTCTGGATTTCATAATGTATCCTGGCGCTATCTTTCACACTTCAGTCCTAAAGACACTCCACTCAGAGCTCTGTGCCAACCCCACCAAACCACTAAGCTGCATTGTCTCCAAGAAGATGATGCAATTTTGTGCATATTGTACCACTCCATGGGCACTACTGCTACAGAGATCACATTTCATTTTAAATATATCTATACTTTCCAAGAAAGGTGGGTAAAACATTTAGAACTTTGGCCTGATTCTCTTAAGTTTAGTCATAATAAATAAGGAATGTACTTCTCTTAACACTGCCATAAAGATTCAGTGAGTCACTGTCCTGGAGGTGCCTGGGAGGCAACAACCAGCAGCAATAACTGTTTTTACAGTAAACCATAAAAATGCATGAAGTTTCAGAAGTAACTATTAGCTAAGATGTTGAATTATACACCTCATGCTGAAGTATGATAGTATTATCCCCTGGGAATTTAATTCTTAAGCTTAGATGGGACATCACAAAAAAAGAACTAGGCACTGCAGAAATAAGTTGTAAATGGAGGTGCAATTCTGCAACTTAAACAGCATTTACTAGTCACCAGAATGAAAAATATTCCATGTAACGGATACCAAACCAGCCTCTCAGCAGGGGATGTGAATCAGTAACAAAGCACTACCAGAAACGGGCATTAAGGGATAACATTTGAGGCTTCATCTGAATAATGGCACACCAAGCAACATAATATTCCGTTATCCTTTGTTGTTATGTTCATCACCAATTCCACTATTGAAGCAGATTCCCTACACTTCTGGAAGCTTCATTTAGGTCTTTCTATCATGGACTACGCAGCAAATTTTTCAAGCCGTTTTTACATTAACACAAGTCCCTCCCAGAGGTAAGGAAAGTGATGCCTTTGGTGGGGATTTAATCAGTGTATGTGGTTCAGAAGAAAAATAATTTTTTAAAAAAGTCCTTTGAATTGTCCCTTTCATCATAACACACAGAATCAGAAAAGCAAAATTAACAGGGTCCAGCAAAATACCTTAGATTATTTTATTCTGCTTCTCTGGCAGCTTGCAGAACTCCTTCATAACATTCTCATAGTCTGCTCTTGAATCACTGAATGATACTGGTCTCAGCTACTCTTTCTGGCAAGCTATTCAGTTCCTTATGAACAGGAAGTTATCGCCAAAGAAGGCCATTCAGAAATTTAATTAAAAAAAACTTCATTCAAAAAAACTGCAGATTTACTCATTTACTAAAGTTATTGACACAGTATATATTTTAAGCTATTTTAACATTTTCAAGATAATCCATATCTGTGAGCTTGCTTTTAAAGACACAAACCTGGGACTGAGTGTTGGCTGCTGGGCTCTGACAACACAGCTTAGCTGCACGGGTATCATCTGTTTCAGCACAATTTTGCAGAAAATCAAGATTTCTCTGCATATTGTGCTGAAGTTCATCTACAAACACTGGCTTTTGGCTGATAATTGACCAGAAAACTGCAGTGGCTGAGGTAGTCTCTGAGACAAAAGAAAAGCCAAGGACTAAAAGTTACTATAAATAAATTGAAGGTAACTGCACAACCCTGGAACTCCATTGTGTTAGAAATCATTGGTTGCCTGTTAAACTCTATTAAATCACCATAAAAGTATGCCTAAAGTTAAAAAAAAACAGAAACCAAACACAGATAAAAGTAGATTCTTGCTTTAGGTAAGATTTCTGTACAGTAGAGAAAACTGCCTAGAGCAAGCAAAAGACATGGTACATGATTCAAATTGCACCTGTACACATAAATAATGAAAAAAATCCAAACTTATGTGACCTAGAAGAATGACTTGCACTCCAGTGAGCTGAAATCTAAGTTATAATGTTTAATTTTATTATGAATCCTTTCTCTTCTGCTACAGCTAAGACTATCTATTTATACTCCCTTATTCCTAAGCTATTACATATAAAATACAAAGGTAAGTAAAGGCATATCATGCTAGCTGCTTTTCCATCAAGAAATCCTTCTAAAAGAACTCTTACCTTTGCATCTCACAACAATAAACAAATCAGAAGTTTCTCCTGACAAATTTATTGATTATGACTTGCAGGGATCAAAGCCCAGTGCATTTCCCAGAAATGGAACAATTATGTTTTGACAGTAGTTAAGAATTTACAGGCATTAAGACAGCAATATATCAGAGGTGTTTACAAATCTTTGTCATAACAGGGCAGAAAATGCACACATACAACTGTACAAATCACAGTCTTGCTCTCACTTGCCTTATTCTTACCAGTGTGTTTCCCATCTTCCTGCTATTAAATCATAACATGCGTATGTAGATCTACCAGAAGCATAACTCACTTTCACCCCAGCCTGACGATATTCTGCTTGGACAGCCACAGCCCCCACACATCCCTCTCCTGCATTTCAGGACTGTGCTTGTGTGGCTGTGGGTTGGCAACTGTCACACCACCCCACTCTCCCCAAGCAGCCACAGCTGGAGGGCAGGGTCCTAAAGCAAGGGACACCTGCACCAGAAGAAACGTCCAGCAGGAGCCTGTGCTCAACATCCGAGAGCCCAGGAAGATCTGCTTATGTCTGGCAGCAACGTCAGGTAAGAAAATCTGTCAAAGGGGGAATTACACTGCTTGGGAGTAATGTTTACTGACACATACATGGCTTTTCCTGGAATATTATGTTCTAAGGGCTGGTCGACCTTGGAAGATTACATGGTAATTGGAGAGCTAATATACAAAATTACACAAGGGAATATATTAGACAGCAAGCAACTGATGAGGAAGAGGACTTGGTAACCGTCTCAAGCTTCAGTGTTTTTCTTTACCTGGATTGAATTTTATTAAAGACATTACTCTTCTTTTTCCCCCGCTCTAAAAGATTCAACCCTACATTTCAGTGACTAGGTGATAATTCATGCTATTTATCTATTTATTTTCATTACTGCAGTGCCTAAGCACCTCTGCCAGGCTTCTTAACACATGTAACACTTCCTGTGCTGGGTTGCTATACAAGGGGCTGACATTTGGGATAGCAATTGGCAGATAAAGGAGGCATCATCATGCTGCTGTTATTGCCAAGAAATGCTTCTTCCACTGAGTCCCACCAAGAGGTTTCAGAAAGCCTGTTGGCTTATTCCAGCTACATTAAGCCATCTAACATCACACCTTACCTGCTCTAAAGGAGTTTGCGTCTCTCGGGTGCTCACAGCCACAACATTACTGTCTTGAGACTAGCTAAACATTTCAGCCAGTGAAAACCACCTGGCTGAATATGAGCGGATCCAGCAGTAGACTGAATGTATTTCTTCTTGACAGCTTGATACTTTTACCCTCCCCTCCCTCATTCAGAAGTACTGTGAGAAAGATAATGGAATCCTTCTTCAGTATCTATGTAAGATTACTTTATCCATTTAAGCATTTTATGAATGAAATCATTTAGTAAATCATTATACTTTGCCTTTGGGTAAATATGCTAGCAAACTTGAATGAATATAATTACTTGCTGGCTAGTTATTCTTCAAGATGGATAAAGGTTTCTAGAAAATCATTATATTGTGTGGCATAGCAGTGAGATCTACCCTCCATTTTTTCCTTGACTTCCTACAGAATTTTCTCCCTATTAATTTAATCCCAGGAAAAAGAGTTTTCTTCCTCCAAGATATCCAACCCATGCAACTGTGACAGCAACAGTAAGCTCACCAAACTAGCCCAGGCACAGTGGTAACTGTAATAGCTACAGTGTCAACCAAGCACCACTCAAACTTATTGTAAGTGGATTAGCAACTACCACCATTGGGTAGCCAGAGCAGTACCTGACATTTCTGAATCAGCTCATTCTAATTACTGAAGCAGAGCAGCCACGTTTGCAAAGCATTTCATCTTGGTTTCTCCAGAAAAGTGGAACACAAGTTACAATTATTAGTTGCAAGAATACAAAACCCTAGCTGGAAAACTTTTTAACTGGCCATTTTTCATAAAAACTATTTTATCTAGGCAAGTAGTTTATAGAGATTCCTTTTAACTGCTACCGGGGCGGTTAGATTATTTTTTTTGCTTGAAACAATTAAGCTGTTTAGATAGATAAAAATCTTAAACAACCTGCTTTCTGCTTAAATTAGCATTTGCATTGGAAAGATCTCTTTTCAACTTTTATTTCAAACAAAAGCCGCAGAACAAGACAAAAATCATTACAGCATTTTTCAAAAATCTAAATCATTATTTTTTTTAGATATATGAAATTCAGACAACTACTTGCAGTGAGCTATTCCATAACAGTTCAGTCAGGACACTTTTAGAAAAGGACAAAAAAAAATGTGGTTTTATTTAAAAATTGCACACTAAAGCATTTGCAGTTAGGTAGGTCCTAACTTAATGCAGCAAACTCTTGAGCGTACATTTAAATTTCCTCACATCATCCCAGTAAGCCAAAACGTAAAAGTAAAATAAATCTCATGTGTGTTTGCAATATTATGGCTTTGGACCCTTAATCACCCTAACGTGTATGCACACTAAAGTGACCACACAGTAAGCAGAAATGCAAGACCAACAAAGCCAGATCTAATCTCACACACATGAACCATTATTAGCCCTCAGTTAATACTGTTCGCAATTATATTTGAATTCACAACCCAAACTTTTTAATGTACAGTTTGAAACACACACGACTGGATTTGAGGCAACACCACAATGTAGTGGGAAGTATAAATGAAACAGAGAAAGTTTTTATGCGTATCCTGTGTGCCTAATGTTGCTTGCAGGAAACCAAGCTGATATGTTAAACATCAATAACACTTCAGCATGAGACATCATCCTTCTCCCTCTGACACAAAGGCGAGCACACTTACATGGCCCATATTGCTGTAGTTCACAGTTACGCATTGCGTAGCAGTGACCATGTCAGGACCAAACACAGGTTACCTTCCTTGTGCTCTTTACAGAAGAAAGGAAAAAAAAAACCCACACTGAAAGAAGAAACTGCTTTTGAACAGAGAAGTTGCAGTTAATACCCCTTGTTATATTTCAGCACTTGGTCAACAGACTCCCTTCACCCTTACAACTGTCTTTTAAAACTGAAGGAATTCATGAGGAGACACTGGCATAACTGCATCTGTTGACAAACTTAAAGCAACAATGAATGTATTTCAATTTCACCTGTTCATTCCTGGTCAGGTTTAAAATTTCCCTTGCTTTCGAAAACAAACAAACAAGAAAAAACGAAATACAGAATGCCGATTAAAGGCAACTCTACCAGTCTTTAAAACAAAGGGTAGCACTTGCTTCTTCATACATACACAATTTGTAAATGATTCACATATGCAAGAACTTCTTGTGTCTGGTTGAGATTAAGTTGCTTCACACAACAACAACACTGTATTTTTAATAAGGAAGAAATAATCCTCTACAGATATGAAAAGACCAAATCCAAGACCCAGATTTATAAAGCACAGAGACCAATCGGAAACCTACCACACAGCAAGAAGCCAAGAACCACCAGTAACAAAAGTCTTTGGGTGGAGCAAAGCCAAAGCACCTTCTATAATGCACAAGACCTACCATCTCACTGTTGGCTTGGGAACATTTTTACGTGCAGTCCAGCCAGTATCAGGAGGGTAGGGAGATGATCAAACAGAACTAGCTTTGCATGTTCATCTGTGCCTATGCAGTGTTTGAAGTCCAAATGATTAAGAATGGACTCAGAGTGCAAGTTTAATTTTTCTCAATATGCACTGAGTTGTACAGTATACTTAATGTGGTCTAATTCAGTTTTGTTAGACAACTCCTAGACCAGTTGACTGAACACTTTTTATTTTTAATATCTGAAAGTTCCCAGAATTGTTGGGGAAACACACCGAGTAAAGGAGGTGGCTCCCTTAGAAACAAGAAGTACAGCTGATGGGTTTTAATAGTGCCTATTGCTTTCAACTGCTGATTACATTTTGTCACTGAAAGTTGTTGCTTTGAAGTTGGACAACAAAAAATAGGAGCTTTTATTATCTGGTTAGCATGATTGCTTTTACTGTCTGCAGTAACCATGAATCTGTTGGTGGTTGGTCAAGCTCTGAAAAGAGGAGAGCACAAGAAAGTGGGTTGATTTATTACCTTCTCCTTGGATTTCCTTCTTACACACCACAAAACAGTTATAATAGTGCTATCTTGCTTCCTGTTCAGCATAAAGCCACTTAAAAATATCAGCTGTAAATAGCAAGCTATAGTTCATAAATCGAGGATTGATAAAAACAGTAAAATTAAATGTGTCAAAGAAACAAGGGGATAAAAACACATTTTGGTTACGTATTAAAGAGGTGGTATATTTCCAGGCATACATCTTCCAGGATTACGTTTTAGAAGTGCTGCCACTGTAGCTTGATGTAGTTCAAAATGTCTACTTTCTAACTGGCATCTCAAAAGCTTCAGATACTCCAGCTTTGAGCAAACCAAACCAAGGAATATTCGTCCTGCAGATGCCCTGAAAGAAATAACCCAAATCCTTTATTTGGCCTAGAAACATGATAATGCATACAAGAGTTTCCAGAAAGTGCTCTTTCAACTTCCCAGGGTCTAAAAGCTCTTTTTAATCCTACTATCTCTTCAGTGCACCAAGAGCTGGAAGCAGACCAGCCTTCCAGCTACAACAACAATTATTCCTATTTATGGAACACCAACAGTATGCATGGTGCTTAATGATACTATGGCAATAATTCTGAGTATAGGAAATAAAAGGATCAAGATCTGGCCCATAAAAGTTGCTTAGAAGACAGACTGCCCCAGCTTAATCAGGTTTCATGCCATAATGTTACTCATTCTTTGCTGAAGACTACAATACAGGCTACAGAGCACAAAGATTCTTCTTGTTTTCACTTTTTTTCCCCCTTGTTTCTATTATTTTTTTTTTTAAAACAAACTGGTCTTTCTTCTAAATCTTCAAGCAATTTAATGACTTTTTTCACCTCTTTTGGTTTAACTTTAGAATGGATATGTCAGACAAAAACCCCTACCAACCATGACTATTAATTTCTTCAAATCTTTTCCCGGTCTGGCCACGCTCTAGGAACACCTGAAAAAATTCTCCTCTTATATTAAGCTGTGGCATTGCATGTTCTACACATGGCACAATCCTTGCTAGACTGCTGAGCAACAGCAATGGGCTGCTACATCTGTTCCCAAGGTGCGAGGGAGTTCATACAAGTCAGCAGCTATGCAGCCTCATTCATGCTGGATTCAGCTCTTTTTCTCTTGGAATAAAAGTCTGCTTTAGTCTAATATTTTAATAAAATACATATCTTCCCCAAAGTTAATTACTGAATGCAAATACTGTTTCTCCACACCTCTCAGTGACTATCAACCTTTTGACTCACTGTCATCCAGAGAACATGACCAGAGACCACACAAGTCATCCACTACTCCTTTTCCTCAAGCCCATAGAGTGGTACATTGTATTACCTGCCCTCTTAAGCAAGAGGTGGTTCAGTAGTTGCACTTGTTTTTAAGCTAAATCTTACACCCAGACTCACAAACAGTTTGTAATAGAACAGCAGCAATGAGGTACCACCAACTCAGCATGGATCTCCTCTTTCACCGGGTTGGCTCTCACACACACATTAGGAGTGGTAGCCTTGCTACAAGCACTCCCTCAACCATGGAAAAATCACACCAAGAAACAGATGCCAGCCCTATCCCACCATTGTCCTCACATTTGCGAGACTGAAGTGGCAAGGCCCTGCATACTCTGGGACCTGTTTTCCTGCCAAATACTTCTATTGTGCATTACTGTCTCAGATACTGTCTACCAACAGGCTTTAGTTATCAACCGTCTGGAATAAAAGAGAAGGGACTACTGGTAAGCTATTTCCTAAGTGGGCCTTGTACCAAACTATCCCTGGTGGTCCATCATGTTCCAAGCCTGTCAACTGTCAATGCTCCATCACTCCTGTAAACCATACTCTAGAGACCTGGAAAACTAAAAGCTTCCAAGTCAGTCGTTCAATGATTTATATTTCATAACTACAATGAGGCCTGTAGCAATCATTTTTATTAGTACCTACAACTTCAACTTGTCTTATAAACACAACTCATTAAGAACTAATAATAAAGCCAAGTTTATACTGTTCCCCTCTAGTATAGTATTTTCTCAATATACACTGAGTTGTATATTAATACTTACAATATACAACTCAAGATACTTACAGCCTTGATCCTGTAAACACAAACACTGTGTGCTTAGAATTAAATATGAGAGTAAGTCACATACATACACACATACAGGACCATGGCTCAAGGTGGGTATGGAATACTCATCCAAATTCTGTTGATGGGGATTGTCCACCATAACATGAGTTATGGACTCATGCGCTCCACAACTTCCCATAGCCCCAGCTGGGCATGCAATGTTGAACTTCACTTATTTACAGTGCTCAGAAGCTTCATCCATCCCAATCCTATGCCCAACAAAAGCATAACCCTTACAAATACTATTTTCCTAAAAATGTCACATCCCTAGTCTGGGCTGAAAAACTTCTAGGGAGCTTCTCCACAGAATGTACTCTCAGGCAGTTGTTTCTGCTCTATTTATGGCCACTTACTGTTATTATGAAAGAGCAAGACGCAAAACCAAGTCAACCAACATTTGGCATACCTGAAAACCAGACCCTTTACACTGGGGAGTGTTAATGTTCCTCCAGGAAAGTGAAAGCAAACAAAACAAGAGGCTAATAGCAAATATCTGAGGTTCTGAACATATTGTGAGGAAAAAGTTATTTTCTTTGTCATTTTTATAAGATTTTTTTTCCTCAATTTGTGGCAATTCATTGCAGTCATAAAATGGCCATAAATTAAAAATATGCAGAGACCATTGAAGAATGCTAAAGTCAACATTATGAAAACTAAATGCCCAGCAGTAACCTTTATCTGGAAATAGACGTAGTCATCTAAAACATACAATCTCGAGAGTTAACCAAATAAGGAGGACCCCCTGCAGTTAAGGAAATTTACTGGGTTTACTGCAGTTAAGGAAATTTGCTGGGTTTACTGCATTAACTGTATTGTTTAAGTAGTGCCATTATACCATTAAACTTAAAGTGGTATCAGAGTTTCCATCTATGCTTTAATTTCCACTTTTTATAACTACTATTAAAACAAAATACCTCAGGTTGGACTTGGACTATCAAGTTTCTTTTTTGTTTGTTTGGTGGTTGTTTTTTTTTAATGCTTGTTATGCTGGCTTGGCTGTCTATATTCCAAGGCAGTGTAAAATAATTTATTTCAACTGAGTTCTTCTTCCTTTCTTTCCTTTTAATACTCAGAGACATTTATGAGTTTTAATTTGAACATTTACAGTAATTTTCTTATTTTCTGCTCAAAAAGGATGAATTGCCATTAGCAGGCAATGCCATATGATTTTAGCTTTTTAAAATAGCTTGTAGTCTGATCGTCTCCAAAAACAAACTTATGTTAATTTTTAAGCCTAGGAATCCAGGACAAAACCTATCACACTTCTCCTGTCCCTGCAATAGCTCGGCACCTTTGAAAATCAGGCCACTTTCACTAAGATGTCTAAATATAGTTTTAGATACTTAACTTCATGATTTCAGATATTTTTTTAAAAAATAGATTAAAATGATTAAACAATATTGCATTACCTTTGACATTCATAATTAAATTAATATTAAAATGGAACTAGATGCTTCAGACTTTTTGTATTTCTTTCTGCCAATACTCAGTTGTCTTTTTTTCTTATTTGCAATATTTTATGGCTTTACTACCTAGACAGCTTGCCCTCAGTGTCTGAAATACAGTGGTACATTCCAGCAGGTTTGCAAGCTAAAAAGCACCATTCTGCCACCTTTCTGATACAAAACACAGCATTATGAGTGCTTGAAATGGCTCGGCGGGAACTGCAGAAGCAATATTCCAGCAGGTGCACTAATTTGCTGAAACGCAAGGCAAATTGCCCCCATACCACAACAGGAAATGATAGGAACTGGAAACCTCAGTCAGGAAAAGCTACAGACTGGCATAATCTTTCTTCTTTGTGCAGCAGAGATCTGTTTTCCTGCTCTGCACTTTGCTCTGCAGGAGCCAGAGCACTGTTTCTAACAAGGTGTGACATTACTGATCAGCTGATGGATGGTACCTTGTCCTGCCCAGACTCCAGAGAAGTTTTGAGGCATAGGAAGCATACCTTCCTTTCTTTTTCTTTCCTCAAGTGAAGTCATAGCTCACACTGTTGACAGCTCAAGCAACACAATCATGATCAAATTAAGACTAAATATGTCTTGCTCAACGTCACCAGAACAAGAAATATATTAGACCTACAGTTCAATAGTTGGGCAGCAAGAGTGTGACCTTCCAGGATTATGGAATCCACTAACCATAATAAGAAAAGTATAGCCATTGAATATATTTTTTTCCCCAAATCCTACAGCAATTCTCTGCAGTTAGTTCTTCTGTTAAGATGATTCCAACAAAGATCATTCTATGTTCACATGCTGGTAAAGAGCAGCACAATGCCCACAGAGTCATCTGTAAAATGCAGTCCCTAATATACAGCAGATGAAGGAAAAATCACATTTTATTTCCCCCTCTGCTTTGAATCTACTTGTGGTTAGTCTGGAAGTCTCAACCCAATTTTCCTAACTGACATTACATTACTGTACAGCTATGCGTTTGCACTTTAATGTTTATCTCTTAAATCTTGAGCCATACACTTTGGTCATGTCTGCGGCATAGGTGATGTAATCTCACTAGATGTGTATAATTAGAAAGATATAATCAAAAACCATAACCCAAAGGAGGATCTCTTCCAGACTTTAAATTCATAAGCAATGTTGAAAACAGTTTGTAATTTAATCCCTGTATGCAGCAGATCACTGAAGTGTACGCTGCATATACTGAAAGGACTTTGTTTAAGAAAAATAGTTCACAACACTCTTCAGCATCTACAGCATGTAGAGAATCACCGTACATGAGCAGGTTCTACAAAAATACCTTGCAGTTCCTCTTGTACATCTATAGGACCTGAAGGAATGCATCTACCTTGCATTACTATTGCTCAAGAACAAAATACTTCAGTTCACTTTCATCTCCAGTTCAACACAACACCACAAAACTAGGGGTAAACACATCTTTCCCATTGCAATTACAAGATTAAAATACCATTAAAATATACTGCAATCTCCGTGGCTGATAATTGCTATAAATGAAAGAGATTAAATGAAGGGGAAAAAAGTTTGGTCTGGGTATAAGGAAAGAATTCCTAAGGGTAAGATCTGCAGTGCATAACCCTGAAGACTACACTGGCAACTTGCTTGGAGCTGGACCTAATTTGCATACAAATTTATAGCAAGCTTTCATCAGAGATAAATGTGCAAGGCTTTATTTATTTATTTATGCTGTTAAACACACAATGCTCTTCAAAAATACACAGTGAGACAAAATACAGCTCAAGAGCTTCAAAGGAAAGCTTTATTAGTGGAAAGACTGGCACTGCTGCTCTGAAACCAGCTTCTTAATGACCAACTTTATCTACAATGAGGCCACCCGCAGCACAGAAGACACTGGAGCAGTGCGTGAGGGCAGCCTGCAGGATTTAGTGAAGTCCCTGCTTCCAAGAAGGCTCACACAAATGGAAACCATCATACACAGGGAGCAAAAATAGATTTGAACAAAGTTTAACCCTTGTTTAAAATCTCGTTTTAAATTTATTTTAATGGAGACTATCCTTTTTTCTTTCTGAGGAATTCCAGAGAACCATTTCTTTCAAAAAAGAAAAAAAAAAAAAAAAGCAGGTTCACTGTGAAAACCAGAGGAATTGTACTGATTGAAATACATTTCAACCTTCAAAATGTCAGAAGTTCCACGATTTACCAAATGTTTTCTTCCAAATTTTAATTTCTGGCTGATGCTCATGGGAAGAGTGCAGAAAAGTGTAAATACGAATATACACACTTCTGTCCAGTGGAGCCTGATGGGTTAACTTGAGCTATTGCTCTGCTCCCAAAGGTGGCAGGTCAGGGACCAGCCTGGCAGCATCCAGCCAAGCTGGATCTGGGAACCAACAGACATTGGGATCTGGGAACCAGCAGCAGACATTGTCAAGCAGACTATTCCTCCCCCAAGAATACAGCAATCACAGCTTTTGCAATCCAGCAGCATCAAAACCAAATTAGTCACAGATAGCTTTTTAATAGTGCTTGTCCACATCGTGCACAACACAAGGCAAATGTGTGCAAGAGACATTTTGAAATCTGTCTGTGTACATCGGTTGCATTCCTTACTTCATTTTACGGCTCCTGAAGAAAAATAAGTGTTCTGAGCAGCTGAATTAGTTAACTCTTTGCTTTGACTGCAAATTGCATCACTCCCTTTTATGAGTGACATGGTCACTTATTAAAGAACGTGTCAAATGAGGTGTTTTACAACACATTAATACCTGCTTCTCAACTACCAGTCATCTTATTAAATTCTCAGCATGTTCTCACTCTAGAGCCATCCACATAATATAGAGAGCAACATTAACAGCAATAAAGACATTGCTAGATGTAATGTAGTATCTAATTAACAGTGGTCTCCGTGGGGCCAGGCCAGGAGAGGACAACTGAATAAAAATCATCTGCATTATTTAAAGTTATTAGAATATACAATTAACGGCAGCAGCACCAGTTTTAATTAAAACTTAGAGGTGGTGATCCAAATTGGCTAAATCTGACAGAGCAGTAATGGCCCCAACCAGGTTTAAAGCAATTAACCAATCTCTAGCCGTCCTTTTCTTGTCTTTGCCACTTCTGTATGGTCTGATGTCTATTCAAGCCCACTGTCTCCAGTTGGAGTAACACACTTTCCTTGCTGCCGTAGTGATCACCAGCCACCTGAATTCAGTACTGTAAGAGCACAGCTCAAGAGGTCTTCTGTCAGCTTTTACACCCACTCGCTTCTGTGACTGCCGGCCGATAAAATGGGGATAAGGGTTAGCACTTCTGCAAGTTGCTTGTTGTAGACATGCTGGGCATCGTCAGGACAAGCAGAAGACAGTAAGTTCTGTGGCTGCCAAGGTCTCACAGTTTTCAGGAAGTAAGATGGTTTCACAGGAGCCCAACATTGAATGAAACTAAGCCATTTGCTAGCATATGTTTCCTTATTATAATCTCCTGTTGTTCTTCGGTGCCAAAAGAGTGCTTTTACTCCAACCATAATGCAAACCACTTTGTTTCCAAGTTTGCTATATGCAACCTCAAGGGTGCTTTCCAAATATTCTGTCACCTGTTTCTCTCATCATTTTTGTAACATACAATGACAGAGGAACGTTTTCCATATTAGTCTGAGGGCAGTGTTTCTGCAAGTTCACAAGTTTCCGTGATTGTAGATGTTGATTTACTTCAGATAAAGCCTCCCCAAGCCACCGAACGTTGTAATCTGCTCTCGAGCAAGAATTCAGATTGAATGATCGAGACGCATTTTTTTCTCCTTACTCTGTTCTCAAGAGATGTTTTGTTCCTTTTCCAGACTAGAGCTTCCCCCTTAACTTGTGAATCATTATAGGTCTCCTGTCTCTCACAACACACCAGCTCCAACATTCTGTTTTGATGAAAGAATTGGCAAGCCTGTATAGCTTTTTCACCTGTATTTTTTAAATTTAGTTCAGTGTCTTCTCCTGCAGCACATTCCCTTATAGCCCACATCAAGATAATGCTCCAGCCATTTGTGGATAAAAGCTTCTTCCCTCCCTGCCACAGCCAATCCAAACATGGGCAGCCACTCCCAGGAAGCCGCTGCTAATAACATCTTTCCTCCATTTCCTTCTGCAGTTTTTCTTTCTCATTCATTCTCCTGAACAGGATATTGAAAGGTTTCTGAACTCTACAAAGGTCATTGCATTAACAGACAGCAAATCCTTTCCTCAGCACTGATATTTTCTTACTTCTCACAATTTCAAACTTCAGTACAAACTTTTAAGTTAATTAAAAGCTTCTTGCAGAGAAATTATTTCCAAAATATTCTTCCCAAAGTTTTTCATCCACTCCAAAACTCAATTTATTTAACCACTAAGAAATAAATATTGTTCACTACTTTGCTATTTATTTCTTTGTTCCCAAGCAGATATCCATTATCCATCACTCTTTAAACACACACACACCCCCAACTCACCCCTCCATTGTCAGAGGTCAGAAATCAGTCTGGGCCAAATTGGTTGGTCAGGTAAGTGTGACAAGAAGCAGGGACTAGAAATGTTTCATTATTATAGCTATTCATTCAGACATCTACTACCTAACATTGTAAGTGGGAACTGTTATTTTTAATGGTAACTTACTAAACGGGCATTGTGAACGTACTGTGTTATTTCATTTGAAGGATATTTTCCTGCACAGTATGTGCCACGATTTCCCTAAATGTTGGATTGAAACTGACTTGGAATGTTTCTGATTTTACATTTTTTTTATTTGTTTTCAGCAGTTGTTGCTTGGTATTTAGTAGGTTTTAAGTTTTACACAGTCTGTCAAAAGGCTGACTGCAATGTATTATTTATAAGACTAACTTTTTACTTGGGTCTTCTACTTGATCTTGTTTAGAAATTGAAACTCTATTCATGTATAGAAAAAATGCTTTCAAAATGTCTTGATTCGTTAAAATGCTTAATTTAAATGCACGAGTAATCATTTAAAATAACAAAAGTTATTTAAAACAACCAAACAAGTATGGGAGTAGGTAGTGAACTGGAAAAAAGCATTTAGATCAACCAAGCCAAATTTTTACTTAGAAATTGGAAAGGGGGCTTTTCATAGTTTTACAGGCTCAAACAGGTTTCTAAACAGTGTATACACTATTTAACTGAGCTAAACTGGGTAAAATGAATGAAATATTCTTTCCATAACTACCAATATTAATCAAAGACTGACATTAATTCAACAAAGTCTAGTGTCTAGATAATAAATCACCTCAGTTCAGCTTTCTCTAAGACTTTTTTTCAGCAAAATCCAACTCCTATAATTTTAAACTATGTTCTTGTTTCCACATCCTTTCATACAGCAAATTCCATGAACATACTGATAGATGGAAAAACCCAAGAAGCTGGGGAGAGGGGTTCTGAAAAGTATAGTCAGCAAAAAGGTTGAATTTTACTAGCCATTTCATGTTTTGATTATTTGCTGTGTTTTAATTTCTTGCCAATAGCTATCAGCTTTAATGATGAAATTGAGCCCTGTCAAACTAGGACTTTGTTTAAACTTTTAAAAACTTTGATGTTTTAACGTTTACAAAAAACAAGCAACAAAGAAAGCAGATTTCTAAGCACTGGAAGAGGCAAAGTGAAAGAGGCTAGAGCTTCAGGTAATATCAAGGCTCAACTTCTGCCAACACCCGTGGCCCCAAGAACTGAAAACCTAATGCCAAATATTGCACTCCCTAGGCCCACTGTGATATTCCTCATTTTAACGTCTTTCACTGTCATACTTTAAGCCGGCGTTGGGTTTGACTCACACACACCAAAAGTTGTGTAAAGAATGAAACGTGAGGAAGTGATCTCATTCTGAATCCAGCAGATCTTTTATTGCCTAATCATGGGTGTGGGAATTTCCTGCTGCTTCTGTAACAGTTTTTCTGGAGCGCTCTCAAGACTGCATTACAGAACAGATGACCAAGTCCAGAACTGTAAAACCATAGCACGATGGTGTGCCAGAGCTCACAGATGTCTAATGAATAATTTGCTGAAGAAACACTTCACCATGTACAAGATAATGCCCAAAACGTTATGGAAAAATATGATGTTTACAGCAGCCCCAGACTCAAAACATATCTGACATTATGCTGGTACATTGCAAACTTATGTCCCATGTTCAGCCCCCTAATCAAAGGACAACAGCAAATGAATTGCCTTCTAGCCTGTACACAAAACTTCCCCTTTGGAAGTGGTATCTAATCCCTCCAACTACCTCTAAGAACACAATTATCTCCAAGCAATATATTATTTCTGAGAATTGCTCATATCAAAGCCCACCGCTACTAAATTAAGCTACCAGCATCCTTCAAATAAAATGAAAGCTCATAACATCAATTTCCACCTCATAATCCTTTGAGACGTTTGTAATGACAAACTGCCACAATGCAACCACATGAAAACAGGTTCAGTCTTCTTCCAGCCCTGTATGGTATAGGCGTATGGTTTCTAAAAGTCAAACTAAAAGCAGTATTTTGTCTTCTCTGCTTGTTTTTTTCTTCCCTTGTTAGGAAGAGACAATGAACTGAGGCTTGCATCTAAGACTGAATTTAAATATCTTTACTTCCAATGCATATATTGATAGAACTTTTCACTCCCTGTTGAACGGGCCTGCTTGCCATCACTTTGTCACTTATCAGCTGACTACCACCTGTACGCAGACCATATAGCCAAAACCACTTTTGTAATTGTTCTTGTGTCCAGCAGCAGCTTAACATCTTACCGATGAACCTGAAGATGAGCAAAAAAGCTAGAAATCCAACAAGAAAGAGGAAGAGAATCTGCAGAAATAGTGAGCAATACATGTGTTTTGTGTTTTCCTAGTCACCTGCATCTCATTATCCAAGCACAGCCTTCCCTACACCTAAAAGCAGCTACACTTAGTCAGACGAAAAAAATACCATTTTACATTTGCGCATTCTTTCTGCAAGATGAATACAATAGTCTACACTGTACTAAAAAAAGGCTTTATGCACTGCTTCGTTAGTAAAATGAAATCACAATAAATGAATAAGAATTCCAATCTGAACTGACATGCTGAGAATATAAATTATGTTTTATAAAACCATTGTACATAACTGCATTCTAGATAGACACTGCTCGCATGAGCTATTAGACAACACTTTAAAAGCTGCAGTCTAGTTTAGTGGAGATAATTTTAATTGACTCAAGGGTGTATCTCAATGGTCCTGAAATTGTTAGGAAAATGTATTGCAGGAAAAGAGCATTCCCTTAGCTGTGGGGAGCAGAGTCAATGCAATCTAATAATGCTCTGAGTTTCCAACTGCTAGATGCATTTTGCGATTGGAAGTGATTGCATTGAGGATGTAGATGGGCCACATAAATGGAAGCTTTTATCGCTGGTTAGCGTAATTACTGCAACCGTCTGCGCTGCGTTTGCATCTGCAGGAGCTTGGTTAAGACTTTTGGAGAGTCACATAACAGGAGGACAGTTGTGTTCACAATGAGCTGATTCTGTGGCTATTTATATGAAATGCTGACTTGCACCTTCTTGGGGTTTTCTGCTTGTCTTCTGAAGAGGACAAAACACATAAAATGGGCAGGCTTCCAACAACCCACTACCTGAAGACCAAGAGCCACGCTAAACTGTTGTAAGTCACTGATAAATGCAGAGCTCAAAACCAGATGAAGTATCCCCATACTCACAGACATTATCTGGGAGTCTAGTTAAACAAGAAATAGGACATGAAAAAACAAAAAATCTGTTCCTTTCTGTTGATTCCCTAGCTTCGGAGTACTTAGCATCTTGAGAGAGGTCTCAAGTCAGAAATGCCAAACTAGAAACAGCATTTGTATACTAATCACCGCCTTCCTCTCTCTCTCTCCATTTTTGGGGGTTTGGTTGTTGGTTTGCGGTGTTTTGGGTGTTTTTATTTTTGAAACCTTTCTTACCCCTGCACTTCCTCCTCTTGCTTAATTATAAGGCAATAAACAACTTCTTGATTTTAAATAAACACATATCAGTGCAGTGCTCCATATCTTATCTTCCTTTTGAATTTAAAGGGGTTTTGTTACGTCATTCGGTTCAGCAAAGCTCTGCTATTGCCATAGATTCACCAGGAGTCACCAGGAGCACATCATGCAGGGCTCAAGGTGCTATGCTGAAAGCTATCCTTTCAACACAAGTCAAATTCAGTTTCAGCCCTAATCTTCAAAGCCTTCCCAAGGTTTACCCTCAGCCACCTGTAAGGTGGGCCCCTTCCGGCAATACCGCCTTCCTGCAAGAGCTTGGCTGCTCAGCGGGGTCATCCCACGGCTAAGATTCACAGCCATGGGAAACAGCGCTCTCGGCAGCTGGTCTGCAACTGGGACACTTACATCTGCAAAGGATTATTAGGTTGGGCTGCAATTCTTACCACTGTCAGAACAAAAGAGTAGCACTCACTCTTTTGCTTTGGCTTTTCCCACCTAGGTTTTGAAATAAATCAATAAGGGGGAGGAAAGAATTAGAAATCGCAATTGCTTTGACAGAGGATTTTTCACATGCTTTGAAATACAATCAGTACTACCAAGCGACTGTCTCAGCTGAAAGCCTCTCAGCGTGCATACTGCATTTCCCTTTCCTTTAAGGGAAGCACATGTAAGAATTCATTTTGCCTCTGATTTTTCCCGATACCCAGAGAGAGCACAAGCAACTAGAAGAGGCCTCTGATTGGTTGCTGGCCTTGGTCTATGTGCCTGCAAAACAGATCAGACTTTATCAGGCTGAGCCAGACACCATCGCACCCCTGGAAGGGCCTCAGTGCCCCAAAATGGTAGTCTCACTTGTTGAACCAAATTAGATCTTTCAGCTTTGAGTCACACCGGTGATGGAACATAAGTGGTGTGAAGCTAAAGCTACTTGTCCAGTTCATTTGTAACCAACAATTTTTTAACATCTACTAGTCCACCATTGCTATCGCTAAATATATAATTGGTCTTAAAACAGCAAGACTACCATAAATCAGGATGTAACAATGTCATATTAGCCCCAGGAGACACAGCACCTACTTTTACAGCAGCAAGTAAGGGAATTTGGAAGCCTTTGATTACATTAATGCAGATCATTTCAAGTGAAACAAATATTCCACTCACCCTGCAGGTTGGGACGCTTGCACAGCAGGTGTGCTGCAGCTGCTGTGCTGCTGTTACCTTTGGTGTGACAGATTAAGCCACGCAGATCTAGTTTTCCAGTCTATGGGTATAATATATTAAAAGGATTATTTTTTGATGCTAGGTTCCCATACATGCAATGGCAGTTCATTGAAAAATTCAAGTGACCATCCCAGTTCATAGCACAATCCCACTGTATTTTCTGCCATGTTGAAAGAACAGAAGTGGAAGCAAGAATTTAGTTTACTCATTTCAGTTTCAGTTCTCTTGAAACTGGATATTTCTTGTCAGTCTTCTGTGAGTAAAATTCTGCTTTTCTACAGCAGGCAAGTCCTGCTGATATCAATTTGGTTGAGCATCTCTGATGGCACCATTGAAGAACCCAGTTTCTATAGGCACATGTCTGTGACACACAACACCACTCACAGCACGGGACAGCACCAGGGTACCTGCCCTCGCTGTCAGGCTCTAAGGAAACCAGCCCTACGCTTCTGGGGCAGCCAGGGCAGAGCCCCTGGGCCTACAGCTGGGACACTCCGCAACCAGGTACCTCTTTCAGAACTTGTGACTAAATTAAGTTAGCAGAACCTAGCATCTACAGTTCCATATAAACTGAAAGTAAAAAAAAAAATGGGAAAAAAATCTTTGTTGCTTTTTGCTTTTTTCCCCCCTCAGTGTCATCACCAGTAATGGATGTTGGGCTGATACCAAGCAAGCTGCTCTGCAATAACTACAATGAGCCTAGTACCCAGCAGCAATTAAAGCTACTTAGGTTCACTTGTGACATAATGGCAGAGTTACTGAGTGCTTTCTTTGCTTCAGTCTTTACTGCTAAGGCTGACCATCAGGCATCCCAGTCCCTGGAGTTAAGTGAGAAAGCCTGGAGAAAGGAAGATCTTCCCTTGGTCAAGGAGGATTGGTCAAAGAGGACTGGGTTAGAGATCATTTAAACAAACTGGACACCCACAAATCCATGGGCCCTGATGGAATGCACCCACGTGTGCTGAGGGAGCTGACACATGTCATTGTTGAGCCACTCTCCGTCATCTTTGAAAGGTCCTGGAGAACAGGAGAAGTGCCCAAGGACTGGAGGAAAGCCAATATCACTCCAGTCTTCAAAAAGGGCAAGAAGGAGGACCCAGCGAACTACAGGCTGGTCAGCCTCACATCTGTCCCTGGAAGGTGATGGAACAGCTCATTCTGGATGTCATCTCTAAGCAAGTGGAGGAAAAGAATGTTATCAGGAGTAGTCAGCATGGATTCACCAAGGGGAAATTATGCTTGACCAATCTGATAGCTTTCTATTATAGCATGACTGCCTGGGTGGATGAGGAGAGCGCCGTGGATGTTGTCTACCTAGACTTCAGCAAGGCTTCTGACAATGTCTCCCATAACTTCCTCCTAGGGAAGCTCAGAAAGCGTGGACCAGATGAGTGGACAGTGAAGTGGATTGAGAACTGGCTGAAAGGCAGAGCTCAGAGGGCTGTCATCAGTGCTGGAGAGTCTGGTTGGAGGCCTGTAGCTAGTGGTGTCCCCTCAGGGGTCCGTACTGGGCCCAGTCTTGTTTAACTTCTTCATCAACGACCTGGATGAAGAGTTAGAGTGTACCCTCAACAAGTTTGCTGATGACACAAAATTGGGAGGAGTGGTAGATACACCAGAAGGCTGCGCTGCCACTCAGGCGTGACCTGGACAGGCTGGAGAGTAGGGCAGAGAGGAACCTGATGACGTTCAACAAGGGCAAGTAGGGTCCTCCACCTGGGGAGGAACAACCCCATACACCAGTACAGACAAGGGGCTGACCTGCTGGAAAGCATCTCTACAGAGAGGGACCTGGAGAGCTGGTGGGCAACAAGTCGACCATGAGCCAGCAGAGTGCCCTGGCTGCCAAAAAGGCCAATGGTCTCCTGCGGTGCATTAAGACAAGTGTGGCCAGTAGGTCAAGGGTGGTTCTTCTCCCCCCTGCTCTGCCCCACTGAGGCCCATTCTGGAGTACTGTGTCCAGTTCTGGACTCCCCAGTTCAAGAAAAGTGAGGAACTACTGGATAGAGTCCAGAGGAGGGCTGTGAAGATGATTAGAGAACTGGAGTATCTCTCCTACGACAAAAGGCTTAGGGAGCTGGGCTTGTTTAGCCTGAAAAAGAGAAGACAGAGGGGATCATATAAATGCTTATAAATATCTTTAGGGTGGATGTCAAGAGGATGGGACCAGACTCTTCTCAGTGGTGCCCAGCAACAGGACAAGGGGCACAAACTGAAGCGCAGAAAGTTCCAGCTAAATATGAGAAAGAATTTCTTCACTCAGAGGGTGACAGGGCACTGGAACAGGCTGCCCAGGTGGGTTGTGGAGTCTTCTTCTCTGGAGATATTCAAAACTCACCTGGACATGGTCTCGTGCAGCCCACTCTAGGTGAACCTGCTTTAGCAGGGGGGGTGGACTAGATGATCTCCAGAGGTCCCTTCCAACACCTAACATTCTGTGATTCTTTGAAAACTGTTTTGGTTTTTTTTCTCCCCTTACTAAAACCAATGCATTAGTCTGAATATTAGAGATGCTTATCATAAACTGGCAAAAAAAAATTTTTTACTTGGGTTTCTTCAAAGCTGTCTTAGCAAGAACTGTAAAAACAACCACCAAAATCCTAGAAAATTTCTTTTGGATTTACAGTACCTCAACTGACCATTCTCATTGAGAAATTCTGACATATTACCTTTTTTTATTTGGTATTTTTTTCAATTTAACCAGTATAAAATGGCTTAAAATACACTGTAGTCCTAAACCATAGGATTTGGGATGCAATAAGCTTTAAGCGCCTCCTGATAAATAGGCTACCAATATAACAACTAAAGCTTTTATGTAAGAGCATGTAGTAAACATCAGTCTTTAACCTACCACAGTAAACGCTTTCTGAAATACTAAAAGAGAATGTTTCTTGGGTACTAATTGCTCCACTTTCCACAGAGATAGAAACACATTTTGCAGACAGTAGTATACTTTTCAAGAATGTTTAGTACGTTAACCACAAAATTACATATAAATAGTTCTGACTAAAGCTTGCTTTTGGGTACCAGTACAAAGTGTGCCAGGAGGAGACAAAAAGTACTTAAAGACCTATTCAAATTTTATTTGAAGAATAAAAACGAGCTGCAGTGAAGACTTTGTTCATTGCTACATCAATGCCAAATCCTTATTTGCAATATATAGAGCCAAAATGAACAGAAGGATCTATCAGTTCAAATCCTGATCCTTGGATACTCTATTAATATTAAGTACAGTCTTTTAACTGAATACAAAATTACTGTCACTCAAGGTAGTAAGTTCCAACCATGTAACTTGATAAATCTATCATCATTATCACCTTGTATTTCTTCCTCTTCCAGTGAATTGCACAATATTGGCTGCCACAAATTAATTTTTATTTTAATAGAGTAAGACCAATTTAAAGAATTCAAGTATGAAAAGGTCTAAATTGATTTTTTTTCTCTTCTCTTATCAACCTGGACCACAATCCCTGTCATAAAAGTACAGGCTCTTCAAAATAATTGTTCAGGACCCAATTTAAAATCTTCAGTGAGAGTTTAATTTGATCTTCTATCTAGCCCCCAATTAAAAGAAAGACACCATAAAAATAAGGTTGTTTCAAGGTAGCGATGACAGCACTGATTTTAATATATTTATTTAACACCATACACAAGTTAAAAGCAAGATGTGTAAATAAAAAGGTTTGATTTTATGCAGAACATTCTTTCCAGATTTTCTAAATAAGTGGCAATATCATGCTGTACTGATCTTTATAATTATACATTAACATTTGGTTCATCTACACCGTAATCACCTTTATTAAAGCAAAGTGGAAATCAGTATTTTTGGTTTTGAAAGCATGTAAGTGCCCAAGATTGTCTGTTTCTGGATTCACTTCGTATGCTTAATCACAGATCACTAATATTATATATACAGACATTAATGTACAAGGAAGCTTGAAAAGCTGGGTGTAACCATCCACACAGCAACTGATTCAAAGTTCAAACAGAGAACATCTGATGCTACATACCACTTCTCCTAGTACATCCTCTTCCAAAAAGTAAACCTTTGCATAAGAAAAATAATTTATGAAAAAGTAAAACAATTGATGTTAAAGTGATCAATATTTCATTTAGGATGCACATAATGCATCAGTGAATAATGTTTAATGGCTGGAAATGAATCACATCCAGAAAATTTAAAACCACATCCTGCAATAAATATTAGCTCGTCTGTCAGGCAATCAACCGGAACATTTCTAATGAATCTTTTAATCATGCACTTAAGTTAAAGCTGTGCCCTGTCACAACAAAGTCTGAAGCTTGTGAGACCTCAGACAGGAGGAGGATTTTTACACCATTGTCTCAGAACTCTATATAAAAAGTCCCATTGATAAAAGAAGCCTTAGTTCAACCTCTTTACAGGATTGTGTGCTGTAGACAGGAGCCAAGTGTGCTGAGCGCTCTGGAAGTTAAGGCCTCCCCGAGACCGACCTGACCAGGGGCAGGCCCCTAGCAAAATATGCCTTCCTGCTCCAAGCCAGAACACACCTCTGTTCTTCCTTCGTACTCCCAGCAGTTACAGAGACAACCTACCACATAGTGCTACACTCTCAACATGTGTCTTTGTGCTAACACGTTATATAATACCTGCACATATGCAGGTTAGCCATGCCGCTGCAATACAGTCTTTAAAATTAAAGAAATTAAAATAATCTCTTTCATATTAAATGGTCTCTCTTTGTAGTTGGCCTGCAGTACAAGTTTTAAGATAATTAAAAGCTATGTACTACATCTATAAGCTGTGACTTGTGGTTGAACACACTGTCTCCAGAAGGGCTTGTTTGGGTGGTATGATTTAGATTTAAGTATTCAAATCTTCTCTTCACCTGAAAGGAACACTTCCATTATCTTGCTTAGTACCTACAGTCCAGATAACTTGTGAGAATATTTTTCTATTCCCATGCTGTATTCTGTGTTTGTTACCAGCAAGTTGATTCCAGGTCAGAAATAAAAGCAAACTCACTACAGTTGGTAAAGATAGCTGGCCACATGGTTATTTTGGGCACCCCTGTGGTATGAATTGAGGGAGACAAGAAAAGAACAAAGTCTGAAGGTGGGAAAACTGCAAAAAACAAGAGCATTTTCAAACAAAAATATTTTTTCCAACTGCACTTGGAATCACAGTTCAACATGAACGCTATTAACACTAAATACGAACACCAATAATTGAATCCTTTGCAATTTTCATAACTGTTTTTATCTTCCATTAAATAAACTATTAGATTCCTTTCTCTCATTCTGCCTTTCTCTATTCCTTTGTCTCAGAGTCTAGGATGGCTTATAGTCTTCAAGACTAAACTCACAGTGACAGGAGGATGCCTTGCAGTTTTTAATTTTGGGGGTTTTTAACTGAAGATTTATCACTCCCCTTTAGCTTGAATCACTGAGTCTTAACATCATCCAGTGATCAGAGGAACCATTAGACAGCATTTTTCTGACATATTTATAATATATCCCACTGCATCATATTGCTTTTTGACATCAGAATAAGATACAGTATGATCTTCTGGCTGATGTCCTTGCAGTTATATCAATCTTACCTTAGAAAACAAAAATCAAAGAATTTCATTCGGTGATGCACTATCTGATTCAGCCCATGCTGAAACTGGCTACCTGTAGATGCTGATTGGATAGGATCATTTTTCTTTCATGTTACATAGATTGCCTATCCAAGATGGTCAGAGAAACCTACACATTTCTGTTGATGACAGTGCACTTTCATATCTAAACAAATTATAGCAACTGCACCAGGCAGAAGAAGTAATGTAACAGAAAGCATGTAATGACAAAAGAGAGAATTGATTATATGAAATCATACTACATTAGTTGCACAAGTGACATTTATCATGCAGGAAAGTCATCCATTGACCTATTAAAACATATTCTTATCATACACACATTACTCCATTTGACTTTTGGGGATGTTACCAAGGAACCCGGCCAGAACAGCCCAAATAACAAAGCTTTCACCTCTCATAATACTGTAGTTTAAGATAGAAGGTAGTCTATAAATCAGCTACATATGACAAAATAAGAAAGAATAACCAGCAAATCTTTTTTTCGTAATAAAATTTAGCTAGGAATTCAACTGATGAACAATGATTTTAGAAGTTAAGAAAATGGGGGGGATGTCTGTTCAGAATACTTATGTTACATGGCAGAAGTTCTTCTAGAAATATGGCCCAGCCTGGCTATTCAACGCCTCCAACCACATGGTATGTATTTATGCAGTTCTATTGGTATGCTGGATGGGCCTGTGGGGACAATAATCGACAGCTAGTTTTTCACTGAGAGAACTGCAGCACAATATCAGAAACAGACACACTTTTTTTCCTGAACTGCATTGCATTACAATCTGGGAGTTGTGCTTTCGTTAGGAAAGCATTCCCTGCATGACCTCAAGTACAGCATTTCCATCAGCTTAAGCCTGGGCAGCCAAAGGAAAAAAATTCAAACCAAGCAATTCAGCTAGATGACGCAACAGGGAACACTTTCGAATGTTGTCCAAAAATAAATAATATTTTTTAAAAAAAATCCTAACAACCTCCTCCTACAAAGACCAGACTGTGACTTAATCACATAAGCCTTTATAAAAACCTCAAAACATAATGAGATTTTTGCAACAGTCGTCAGAGCTGACAAGGCTGCTAAAGACGCATTCAACCTCATCCCTTTACTGTAGAGGTTTCTATTTCTTGTATTCTTTTGATATGAAATAAACCCATTCAGACTAAAAGTATACAGCTGCTTTTTATTTCAGCCAAACATAATGGATATTCTAATATTGTACCATATCTCCAACTTAACTTAAACTCAAACTCATCACTGACTCCTTGCAAAGTGGTGAAATTAGAAAACTGTCTCAGCCAGCTCTCCGAGATAACGCACCAATGCAGTAGAGCTTTGCTGAAGTCCTTTGCAAAACATTCATTGCTAACTTTGCCTGAAAGCAGTCCTTCAATTACTGCATCTTTTAAACTTCATACTGCATAAAAGGGATGACCTGTGGGTGGCCCAAATATTGATTTTGCGTTCCAAATCAGAAGTCTCACACACTTATTTATGGGACAATTCGCAACTTCTTACACAATGCTCTTCTCCACCCACTGTTGATTTCCTAAAGCTCAAGAGGTAACCACAGCAATTACTTACACAGAAAAGTAATACACTACATTATGGAAGTAACCTAATATGTTTTATCAACCTATACACAGATGAGTCAGCATCATGTAAGCAGTCAGGTCTCCATAGACCACGTACTTTTTTTTTAATAGAGAAAAGGAATTAATCCCACCAAGATTTCTATTAAAGTGGTCACACTTTCTACAGGCAATGCCCAGCACTCTCACAAGGAGGAGTGTGAAATAGTGTTACTCAGAAAATTCCTGCAACTTTGCAAATGAGTCTTAACTAAGATGTTAATAGCCAGTTAGAAACCAAATTCTTCCCAAAGAGCAACCTACTAGAATCCCAAGTTAAACAAAACAAAAAGATGTTCTCACCCTTTAGAAGAGCAAACAGAAAAAGCAAGCGAGGGCAGAGAGGAGCAGGAATTATCAAAGGCAACACTAGTGCTTTAACACAGCTCTGCAGTTCTTCCTTGAGGGAAGTGCTTGGGAAGCTCTGAAAGGTCAGAGGCCTCTGCCGCCCACGCCAGCCCCACTGGGTACCTCTGATGGACTGTGGCCAGCAATGCTGGTGTAATGGTGTAAGATAAGTGACAGAGTGAAAAGAAAGACAAAAGAAGTGGCCATTGGGTTAATTACCGTCATTTTCCTTCCATGTAATGAGAGAATAAACCCTTAATGGAAACATCTTTTCCTCTTGACTAGAGCTCTGTAAAAACAATTGCTCCAACATTTATAAAGTAAAATTCACACCATGGACCAGGATATGGTTTCAGGAATAAAAAAATAATAATACTGAGGTCACAGAAGCTAACGAGTTGTCAGCACACATTCAAAAGTACTCTGTGCTACATATAAAATCCGTGAGATGTTATTCTGAAATCCTCAAGTCGAAGTTAGCTCCAAGGGCATGTAAACCCCAGAAGAGGCAGGAGAGGGGCCATGGGAAGAAGCTAGGTAAATGGTGGGATCCTGCTCTCATGTAAATTCCCTAGAGTGAATCCATAAGACACCCCTACAACTTTTCCTGCATGTTTTTACACTCATAGCCACCAAATTGCTGGAATCAACAACGAAACATCTCAATAGCTTCAGGTTATGCTGCCACTGAGTCTTTCAACATCAAAAGCTGATTTTGGTGCCTAAGCTATTTTCATCACTACTGCAAATCAACTGAAGGAGAAAGGTGATCTCACCTGATTGATTTTCATTGCCCACAGCTAAAGTCTCTCTCTTAATGGAGGTAGCAAACTTGTCATCACACAGCACGGTATTTTCCTTACAGGACTGTGCACACAGTGAAATACTAGAGACATGCACCCGTCTCAGCCAGAAATTTTCCCAGAGGAAGAATTAATGTGTGTCATATTTTACCTTTGTTTACCCTCCACAGCTGTCAAAATCAGAAAGTATTTTAACTCTTTCATTCTGTTATTCCTCAGCAATGTTTAACAATCCTTATGCTGTGTCAAGATTCTAAATGAAAGTTTTAGACCCAAATAATTAATTTTCCACTAGATTTTAGTCTGTTGAAATGGAGAGGAAATAAAATTAATCCCAAAAGAGCCTGCGTGAGAATATTTCACGTACTTTCAGCTTAATGGAAAACATCACTAAAGGCAAACCTTTAAGAGAGATTAAAAAATAAAAACTTTGCTTCATTTATATATTCTTGGCTGTCTCGCCTCTAACTGAAAGGAAATTATGTTTTCTTATTCCTACTTTCTAGATGGTTCTGCTCACACCTAAAGTACTTCAGTTTCCCCAAGAGAAACTCGTTGGTCTCAAAAACAAAAGAGCTGCTGTCTTTATCATCATGCTAAGGATAGGGAGTTGTTTTCTGTTTGTTTTCAAGTAATTCTGGATTTTCATCATCATTTTTTCCTGCATGGAAGCTTTCAGGCTTTCAGTCTTGTAACACAATGATTTACTTCTGCAACTGACACAAAAATGTGCAGAAAAAGTGACTGGATTTTCAGCATCAAGCTCATGTCATCGATTGTTGGTGAGCTGTGTCCAAACACGCAAACCCAGAAGAAAACTTGGCCCTACGAACACTATCCATCCCAACGCTCCAGGGAATTCACTGATCATTTGGATTGGAGATGAAATTTCTTTCCTCTTTTGACCAGAGCTCTGTAAAGAGCAGATGTTTTCAATGATGTATCCATAAGGATGCCAAGATGTATTCTTTTTCCCTGAGCAGTTAATTTCACATCCAGCAACGTGTGCAAGTAATTTAAAGTTGTTCCTTCTGATGCAAGATACCTCACACTTGTCTATCCTGACTTTCATGTGCCATAAAGCTGTCTGAGCCAGACACAGCCATACAGGCAACCATGACTGTAGGGCTGGGCACAGGAGTGCAGCCTCTCCCCTATTACACAGCCCAGAGCACGCACAGGCACCCGGAGATGCTAAAGGAGAAAGCTGAACTTTCAGTACCACTCGCTTCCCACATTAGATGAAACCTCAGCCTTGTTGCCTGGTTCAGTTCAGTTCTCTTGAACTCCCTCCTAGTCTACATTAACACCAATTAAACAAAATACTTGTCACCCATTTATTTTACAAATCTTAAAGTGATTAGTAAGTATATTAACAGTACCGTCTTTATACAGAAGCTTAAAACAAACCAAAAACATTCCATTGTTGAAAGCAGATTCATTCACGTTCTAACCTAAAAGCCTGTCCACAGAAGTGCAATCAAAAGGAATAATGCAATTATGTTTGCACATATAGCAGTGATGTACCTTCAGAATTTGAGTATTCTGTTTCGATTTATCCAGCAACCTGAAGTATGAACTGATATAGCACAGCCACACTCCTGCCAGCAGCTTACCTGGGTAGGTTTCAACAATACAGTTCAAACATCAGGACCCTGGCAGCCTGGGCTACCAGAGTTACTCCTGCGCTGATGGCCGAGCCAAATTTGACACTACTTTCAGCATCTTTGTGCTACACTGCAGAAATGCGTCTCCTGTGGAACCCTGCCCTCTTACAGGCAGTAGTCATGGGAGTTAGGGGGTTTATCAAAAGTTTCCTGCTCTATCACCGTTTAAGAATACAATGGCAGAACTGGACTAGATTGCCTGCAGTGCTCACAATTCCCACTTTCATGCTTGCTATGGATTAATTCAACTTGGAGAAGACTTGAAATATTTGTCCAATATGTACTCCTGTCTATACAAAACCTTTTCTTACAGTCAAAAGCAAGAGTATGCAAAGCCAGGCAAGAACATGGCCAGGACACAATGTGTTTTGAATATCCCAACTGGCATCTAGTCCCTTAGGGACCACCGCCAGCAGGAACAGATGAGCTACTCTGTGCGTAGAAGGTATAATAAACATGGCAGTTTTCAACAGCTCCCTGACACCTCCACCATCTGCTACAAGAAGATATTAGTGTGAAACAAGAGTCATGCGAGTCTGAATGCAGAGACTTGCGCTTGGAGTACAGTGAAATGAAACTCATGTTAACCAAAATAAGGTGTAATAGCACAGCTATGCACTGAGAAACATCCTGTAGTGGGTCTGCCTGTCTGGTGGCTGTAAGCCTTGTAAGGGCAAGACTCTCAAACCAATTTTTTTTTTTTTAAAGGCCAAATTTTCATTCATGAAAGGTAATTGTGTAAGGGATGGACAATGAGGATCAAAATGCAGGATTCAGGCCTTAATGGAACTGGCGAAAATGAGGTGGCTTCTCACAACGTCCTGTAAGTCTATTTAAAATTTCTGCAAAGTACCTGGAGAGGAAGTACATTTCAGACCAACAGGATGGCAAAACTATGTCAAGTAATTGCTATGGCTGCTTGGAAAGTAATGGAGATGTTTTGGCACTCACACTGCTCCTTACTGCCGTCATCATGTTTCTGGCTTATTAGAAATCAATGTGAGACAAACTAAATCTGGGTGGCAGATGCTAACTACCTCCAGAAATGTTTTTCTCCCTCTGTATTAAGACACAAAAGGACCAAGGCAAAAGTCCAGCTTCTTTATAGTAACAACTGAGGAACTGGTTCCCCAACAGCTGGTTCTCAACAAGCTTTGCTTTCCACAAAGCATCTAAAAAACGGAAGAACTTTTGCAAGCAATTAAAGAAAGCCCACAAACTACACACAGACTTTACAAAAAACCCATTTTTTCCAATCAATCCCTTGACTGTATGCAGGCTTTCCTGCAGCAAGGAAAGGAGCCCTGTCAAAAATTAATCCCGACACCATTTGAACCTTAGCCAAGATAGTTATCTAGTCCGTATTTTACCTCATGTTTAGGTTGCCTAATCAAATCCATAGCTTCGGTCCCTTCCCAGCCTCCTCTCTGCCTTTCCCTGCTTCAGATGCAAGACAATACACAAAACACGTTTCAGATGGAATGATTTTATATGGAAAACATACAGTTCATCTAGAAGGAAAGACTTCAGATATGAAAAGGCTCCAAACCCCTGTGTATCAGGGATCTCTACACTATTTGTCATTTTTGCTTCATGGACATGCTTATTATAGAGAGATAATTCACCTCCGATTATTGTAATATGAAAGTTTCCTATCAATACTGCTTAATACTTACTGTCACCAAGGAGTAATCTGAGCACACATCAGGTTTTTGATAAGAAATATGAAAAGACAACGTATCATTTTGATGATATGGCAGGTCCTTGAAATTTGGAAAGCAAGTGCCACTGTTTACAGAAAGTCCATCTAGTCTTGAAATATCATTCAGATTCCTTCCTAAAAACTAAAATAATTGAAGTATAAATATTCTGTTCTTTATCTCACACTGCAAGTTTATTTTAAGAGAAAATTCTGTATTACAGGTCTATTGTCACCATGATTTAGAACCTCATGCTCCAGACAGCTATGCTAATCGTTTAATTTCCAAGAACTGTACAAGAGCAACACAGGAGCCTGGCAGTCCAGTGTTCTGAATCTCTCACTGATTTGTCATGGGGTTTAAGTCAGCAGCTTCACTTTGCCTCAGAAAGCTTCAACCTATTAGACATTTGAACTGAAACAGAAGACCATCCACTAACCACTGCTACTGGATGCTGAGAGATGTTCTTGTCAGAAGGTGTGTTCTTGTTTGCGCTCCAGCTTTGCAACCCAGAAGTGCTTGTGGCTGTTTTACCCTGCTTTTAATAATAGCAGTCAAAATATTTCAAGATAATAATACAAAAATTGAACAGCAAAGAAATGGTGCGAACAAATTTTAGAAGACTAGAGTGAAGGGCTGCATTTGGTTTAACTCGCAAAAAATGAGATCTTTCAGTTGCCTTCTGATCTATTCAGTATAAAACGGGTAGTAAAGCCTCGTACTTTCCCGTCTATATAAGCTCACAAGTCTGGAGTTCAACCAATGCTCTTCTACAGCAGAAATACTATAGATAAGGAAAATCCTTCTTGTATACTAGAGCCACACAAAGCAAAAGCAAGCAATGATAAGTAGATTTTCTCCCAGGGGAAACTTTTAGAAGGCTGTTCCCTATAGCAGCTACAAAAATTGATACATCCACATATATGGTTTACAGTCCCATGGAATTGTTCTCTTGCTTGAAATGTATGCTGTTTACGCTGTTTCTAGTTTGCATAGTGATAGCTATTTGGCTATGTGATGGAAATCACAAGCAACATCGTCACACAAGAGCTTGCTAGTGCTTCACAACAAAGCTCTCTCCATCAAGCATGATTTCTTTCCAATTGCTCTTCCCATTCATACTTCTAGCCATTCCAGGATCAAGGCATCTGAGCACCCACTCGTCACATAGCTCTGGGATTTACAGAATCCCGTGCACAGATGCGTTAAGCAGAATGCTCTAGGATTTCACTGTTAATAACCACACTCCACCTTCTATCTCTCTTATTCTCTTACCTGCTCACATGCTTGTGGGCCTAAACTAAGCTGTTATTGTGCTAAAGTTGAAGAAATAAACTGTGTTAAAATATTCCCTGAATAAACCACTGCAATATTGGTGAGGGAGGCAAATTAGTAGGCCACATGTGGCTCAAATATTTTCTGTGATTCTGTTTGACCAAAAGGCATCCACCGCCTTGTTATAGAGCTCTGCAGTTGGACCCCATGGAAATATCTTGGCATTCCCCTGAAGGCATGAAATGCAGATGTCGCGGTTTGCACTGAGCTGATGCTTTGGAGATGTGCCATCGCACAAACTCAACACATTATTAATCTGGTCACAATTTCCATTTAAACTCTGTGACACTTTCAATAATATGTTTTTACATTTAAATTATAGATAGGCTTGGAAATATTTTAATCAGTAATCGATTTCTTACCCCACCCAAAAACAGATGGTAAAATATTTCAGTTAATAGAAGGAATGTATGAAGGAAAAAAGGCTTAGAAAATAATAATAATAAGCAACACAAAGAATGTTTAATAAATAGACCAAACCCTGAGATCACCAGAGCTGGGGAAAAATACTGCCTGCACTTTGATTAAGTCAACGTTGGGTCACCGGCACATGTTGGTATTTTCTTGTTTTCAGCATATGCTGCGTGCTTCCAGAGGATGCTTTCAAATGAAGTGTTAAAAAATAATACTTGTCAAAAGTAACAAGTCTTACCACTTTCTTATTAATCATGGTAAATACTTTTTTCTATGAAAAATTAAAAACAGAATTTGAGTATCAGTTCAATACAAAATTCTCCCAAAGGCAGCCAAACATGCAGCCATGGTGTCACTGATTTTTTTTTTTTTAATTTTTTTCAAAATACAGTGTAGCAACCCATGCCATTATATATAAATCACGTAAGCGAGGTTTATGAAGAAATAGTACACCATCTAGTTATCTGGTTAGAACCTCCTGTTCTAGCTCCAGCGTGACTACAAGGAATAATTAACATCTACTAGCCAGCTCAGTATTTGTAAGGCCTAATATTAAACTAGCCATTGAAGGCAAACTCTTCATTCCTATCGAGGTAAGAAATTAAAGATCATATATTAATTAAATAAAGCTATTGTTTCTAGGTGTGCTTGAAGTTTAGCCAAATTTGAGTATGCTTGTGTAGGAATATGTAAATCCCAGACTGTCAAAAGTCGATCCTATGACTAGCGTGATAAAAATTAGTTTTGTAAATAAAATATTTGGAACATGGCTGTTTTAAAGGAATCAAGGATTTTATTTTTCCAAACATCATTATTGGACATGACTACATTAGCGTAGATAAAAGAAAACCTTAACCTGAACTCTGGAGAAGTTCATCCCAAAAGCTAGAATTCAGTAAAGTTATGAACTAAAATAAGCATCTTCTAGAAAAAAGTGCTGAGCAACACCGGCAAACAGCACTATCAGAGAGCCACCTGTAACACAGCTAGCCAGCGAAAAGCATCCACAGCCCGACCTCTGGCTGTAGCTTCATTCATCCATCTTTATTAAGAACGTAATATTCAGGAGACACACAGTTGCTTAATTACAGAATACCTTTCCTTCTTAACTTCAAAGATCCTTGCTACATGCTACTTTGCAACAGAGCGGCCAAAAATCACTACATAGCCTGACAAGTTGCCTTGTTGCAGTTTTTTGTTTGATGAAGGGAAGGAGCACTTGTAACAGAAAAGTTAACACATGCCATCACTGTACGAAAAGAAAGACACCATCATGGAACACCTATTCTTTTCTCTTCAGGTTCATTTTCTGTCAGTCAGCTGAAGAAAATATTTTCAAGCCACCTCTATTGCAAATTGGTGTTTTCTGCTCAGTCTTTCTAGCCCAGCCTTCAGACTAGTATTTACCTTGCAGTTCTCAATCATGTAATCTATCCATAGCCAGAACCACCCTTTTTTTATTTGTTAAAAGTTTTGCAGGATCGAAGAATTTTCTTTAGTAACCATTGCATAAACCCAAAAAGTTTACTTGCTCACCTTCCAAAGAAGCTAGTTTCTGGGATTTGCTGGTTTGCAACATGCTTGTAAAGGTTGCTACCAGAACAGCATTTAAAGCAGCCTAGCTTAATGCTGCCGTGGTTTCTGCAGCATTCCCTGTACTTCAAAGGAAGTATTTCATCATCCACAATACATATACACACCATAGGTAATACTGTCTCTAATAGTGCTGTTTTACTGTCTTCTGCTATCAGCTTTTTCAAGGCATGCTGTTTTATGTGATTAAACTAAACCCAAAAACAGTGTTGGAAAAAAATATACTTAAAAAGTGAATAAAACATGGAGTCATTATACACTTCAGCATGGTTTGTCACTGGATACCCTGAGTGGAGAGTCAAAAGAGGAGAGGCAAGGGAGTTTGACCATCATCTTCAACATGAGCACCTCAGGCATACTGTTCCATTTGAGCTCTGAAGAAGCTACCAGAAAATACAACGAATAAGAAAAAAGTGAATGTCGTCTTTTCTGTCCCAAGATGTCTTGGTCACAGCTAGCCAATTTTTATTTTATTATTATTACACTGTCATTGAGAGCATCTCTTTTTCCTTTCTTAAAACAGTGTGCTCCTTTCTCAAAATGGTAGGAAAAATAATAATAATTTAATATTAATTTAAAAAATAATAGTAATTAAAAAAAATCACTCACCTGTACCCCCCCTTTCTTGAATCACAAGGATACAAGGAGTCACTCGCATACAGCAAAATGTCTCAGGCTCACCAACACACCCCAAAGAGGCCACAGCCAAACTTTACTCTCCTTTGAAAAATATCTCTTAACAAAATGAAGTAAAGTGATCAAATGCACACTCCTGGAAAAAAATAGTTTTCTTTGTCAAAATACTTTAAGCCCCAACAAAAAGCAAAAAAATGTCCTAATTTTGGAAAGCAAAAAGTGTTTCACAACAAAACAATACCTTTGGGGACTTCAAAAAAATCCTGAAAAAGTCAATACCTCTTTTCAAGGGTGTACCACTGTGTAATTCTTTAGAGGTTACATCTTCCCTTAAGAGTTTATAAACCTATGCTCTGTTTTCAGAGGCAGAGAAAGGGAGAAATATCACTCCATAACAACACCGACATTTGAGATTCTGCTAAGAATGCGCATTTAGGCAGGACCAGGATTAACATGCTATGTTTGTGGTGGAGATCAAGAAATGGACTGCACTTTGTAATAGCATTTTTCATTCGTGTGAATTGCTGAATGAAAACCCAAAGCACATGACATATGCTCCAAATTTGTTTAGAATATAGGATTTCTTTCAGAGCAAGGAGGTATATTCCAGTCTCTCTATAGTTAAACATGGATATGGACAGGGGCTTAAACCAAAATGAGAGGAAAAAAATACATAGTTGATTATCACAGATTTCTCTTCTGACCTATGTTCTTGGTCACAGAGAGCAAATCTTCTGCCACAGCATCTGTCAGCATCAATTTTTTCCCACAAAGAACAACTCAGTCCATGCACAAAATGGAACAAAAAAGCAAATACCTGTACCCTCTCCTTACAATTGATAAATACTACTTACAGAGATCTCAGTGTAGCTGTTTGTGATGGAAATATTAAAGTTATAGACAATTCATAACTAAAAATCTATGCCTTTAAGCATCTTTTCTACTTACTTTCATTACTACTCTTTATATTCAAAGCTTTCCAAAGTTCTGGGACAGCTGCTGCCTTAGAGACATGATTGGATCAAGTATACCACCATGCAATCATCACTTCAATATTAAATGAAGCAACAGCCTGTGTATTTTATACCTGAAGATCATTATTCTCATACTGATCTAACTAAGACTGTGACCCAAGGAAAGAAAGTGCCTTCAGTGAAGTTTGAAAGCAACTAGATTTATTTCATTAAGAAGTTGTCTACAGTCCTTGGACTTAACCCACAGAAATCTAAATTAAATGTATCTAAAACCTTTTTATGGCTCTCCAGTTCTCAAAAATTCTGCACAAATAAGTGATTTTATTTATTCCATGTAAAGAAAAGACAACCAGTCTTGTCACCTGCAACAGCTCCCTCAGAAATAAATCTAAACAGAGAACTTAGAAGTATGTGACTCTTATGGAAGAACTTGAACAGCATGCACAATCTAGAGATTCCTGTCATGAGACTGCAGTGACACTGATTTTTATTGCTTCAGTGACTTCAATAACCCAAAACCTAGAGGACTGCACAGCATTATGCTCGGAATGCAAGGTAATAGCTAAAGAGCAATAGCAAAAGAAAAAAGTGCTTAGTAACCCAGCTATAGGTCCATAGCACAAGTTTCAAGGCATTTTATTTTACCAATTCACAAATGAGCTCTGCCTCCACATTCTCTACTGTTTTCTAAGCTGCCCGTAAGATCCTTGCTTAATGTGTTTTTACAATCACTGTGGCCTAAGACCAGAGCCATGTTGAAACCGAGTACTGACATTAATCTTTGCTCTGTTCAAGCTTGCAATGAATTGCAGCATGGCTACTGAAGGAAGCCATATCCCCCTTGTCTCACAAGGGGACATGGCATTTCCACGAAGGTGGTATGAAGAAATTAAACCAGTAGCTTTGAAACTGCATAAAGAACGCTGTTTCTCAGGGTCAGAGTCAGTGCTATGTCAGTTGCTGTACTAGGAACCCACAAACAACCTCTTCCCAGTGCTTTTAGTTTCTAAGATGTCTTCAAGAGATTTGGGATTTTAGCTGAAGTTCTATTTGCTTTCTGTTCGCTAGTTATAGCATTAAAAAATGGGCTACCTTATAAAGCACTGCAACTTAATCATCATTATGGTACTGTGTGGTCTAGTTCGAACAGCTGCTCTGTCTCCTTGGTCCTCAGCAGGAGTCCAGCTGGTCTCTGCACTGCCTTCGGCCTTCAAAATTGTCATCCTGAGAAACTGTTACAGATGAATCCCTACACTAGAATGGGATCCTCCAGTCACTCCGAGGGGACTCCACTGAACTGCATGGATCTAGGCAAGCAAAACCGATGCATCTGAGCATGAACCTTCTGAGGGAATTTATAAATCATCCCCAGATTACTTAGTCTATCACACAGTGATTTACCTCTTTAAGTGCTGTAATATATTTTTAAAAGCAGAGCAAGTTCTATTGTTACTCCAATGTAGCAGCAAAATAGAAGAAATTATGACATGGTAAGAGTATTACATATGCATGAAGCAATCCTGCTTGCTAGGATAACACTGTACATAATGGTTGGAATTGATTTTCCAACTAGAAGACAATGTTATTAATAGTGTGACAGAAAAAAAAATCCAACATTTTGATTTAAAAATCAAGTAATGTCTTTGTGTAAAAACCAGATACAATTTCAGTAATGAGTGTGTTATTATAACCCAAGAGAAATGAGTAGGCATTTTCAGTGTAACAGTGAGAGATATCTTTCCTGACTCGGGCAAGTAAACAAAGTGGGATTTTCAGAAACAGTCACTTGGCTCTGAGCAAGGCAAATTCTCAGGGACAGCCATGTGACCTCACACTCAGATGAGCCTCTGAATTTATATCCTAGTGGTGTAGGAAACAATAACACCTGCCTATTTTGATCCACAACTTGCTTTCCTGAAGAGAAACACCAAGATTCTCACCAAGACTGAGACGAAGGTCTTTTTACTAGTTCAGTCAACCATGAAGAGCACAGCTTCTCCTTAGCCAGTCTGTGCACAGGCAACCCGATACCGTTTACTGACCCATTTAACCCCAGCACAAAGGCCATATACAAATGCTATAAGGAGGTTTTACAGGGAAGGATGAAAGCAAGGGAAAGAGATAACATCATCTAGTACAGCATGCCCACCACCCAAGTCAATGATTGCTTCGGATAGGAGCAGCACAGATAAGGAGGAGTGGATAGCATGCATGGGTTTCAGTTTCCAAACGTGGAAACAGGAAAGCAGGCTAACGCTGAGGATTAGGGATTGACAGAATGGAAAACTCACTGAAGAATCAGTCACAGAACTGCCTCTGTTCAGACTGACTGCACATTTTTCTCTACATCACAAAGAAATGCAGGCAGAGGACTGTCTCTAGACAGCGCTATTCCCGAAAGAGAAATTGCACGCACACACACCCCATGCAGCATCCCATGCTCCTTTCTCTATCTTCCTGCACACAGAGGGATGGATGCTTTCTCACACACATGCCCACCTCCCTTCAAAACAGTCACAATTTCTCCTTCAGTTCTTCCAGCAAAGCCATCTCATATCTTTGTATCTGTTACCCAAGCCTCCCACATTCCTCTTGTCCATTTCAGGCCACACATCTGAGGCACATATCCACTCCAGCCCCAAGCATCTGTTCTACACATCCCCGCTTAGGCAGAGTTCTCAGCTCCCACTTTCTCTGGTTACTGTTTCCTCCTCTTCCTCTGCCCACTCCTGCATCCACAGCCAACGTCTCACTTCCCCTCTTTTAGCATGGTTCAGTTCATCTTCCTGTTTGGCTTGTGCAGAAACTGCCACTCACACACCCCCAGTTCCCCAAAGGCAGAGACAGACATTAAGGAACAGCTTCGAATAGAGAAGAGCAAAAGGTTTTGGTCTAGTCCTGAAGTATTTGAAGTCTGCAGAACTGCAATTTTTTTAAAGTATCTTAAAACGTTTTCCCAGCAAAGCCATGCACTGGTGAATATCCTGGGAGTAGCTTTGAGGCCTTTTTTTTAATTCCCAATAGCTAGAACATATCTACAACAGTATGCATGTGTCTGATCATTTAATAGTTAATACTATTAGCTCCCAGGTACCCACCAGGTTATTAAGTCATTAGCCATACCCTTACAGCCCAAGATGCACTTGACTGTGGTTGGAAGGGAAAGAGAAGAGTCTTTCAGATCAGTCTGAAAGTTATTTCCAAAAGAATCATCCACACAGTATGCTCCAGAAGGTGCTCTTAACTAAAGTAAACTTTAATAAACAAAGTGGAAAAAATAATTTACTGTGCAACTGTTGTCAGAAACCACTGTGAACTTCAGAGTGGGCAGACATCTGTTTTATTGAAAACCCCTAAGGAATATTCAGCAGTTTGACACTGCAGTTGAATGTTATAGTCTCAAATATGAAGACCATAACACAGCAGGGTGTCCAGGGACAGGGAAAGGCAATCCAAAGGACTGCCCCATTTTCTGTTAAAAATGGGTCAAAGAGCCAGTATAATCAAAGTCTGGCAGTACATACTAATTACTGACAGCATGTCTTACACTTGCATTGACTAGAAGAAACCCATACACAATCTTATTAGCTCAAGAAGCCTTTTTAGATATTTATTATTCGAAACAAAAACGTAGAGCTCCTATCACTGCAAGACATTGGCTTTACTCTGGAGGACCTGCCAGATTAATTTCTAGTTAAATCAGTAACTAATGGAGACATACTTTCCACGTAATGATGTAAAATTCATTAACGTATATTTGCTGAACTAATAAACAAATATGTTACACTGTGAATCTCAAATAGCTTGTAGATATTGCTAATAACACGATGTGAGATTGTTGCACAAGTGCATACAAAACCACCTGTGACAGCACTGGCAGAGAGGAAATGGAATCAAAGTAGAAAGAAGATTTTTCACATTTTTAAAGGTAATTAAAAGACAAAGATGGGTCTCCATACCTAAAAATGAATACGTCCTCAACATTGTATTTCAGGCCAATCAGCATTTTTACAATCCCTTTTAGTTTTTGAAGAAAGTAGGAGAGGAGGAAAAAGCTAGTGTTACTATATCCTTAAGATAGAACATCACTAGTCTAGCTTCAATCACAATTTGCTCTACATACCCATGCTTTCCGAGTTGACAAGGATACCAGAAAAAGGAAAAAGGCCGAGAATTTCATTTCACAGCTTATGTCAAAACAGTAAGCGAACTGACCTGTTAAACCAAGGCTCTTTCCAGAAACCTCAAGCAAGCTCACAAAATCTTCTTAAATTAACACCTGTAATGAAATAAAGAAAAAAATAAATCTTGAATCTGGAAGCTATGTGATATGTCATTGATTTCACAGTTACATACATACATAACTTGCACATTGCAACATTATTGACTTGGCTGTGTCACCTCTCCTCTTCGATCTGTTCACCACACCAGAAAAATCTGAAGTGGCAATGACGTATTTACTAGGCAACAAGACTACAGGTCTCTGCATCCTAGGTAAGGATTGCAAACAAATGTTTGCAGAAGATTCTTTTCCTTAAGGAATGTTTCTCCATTTTCAAAAGGAGGAATGGGAGACCAGATAGGTAATATAGCATATATTTATTTTTTTCTGTATCATTATTGAATTAGCATGATTTCATCCAAACAACAGAAGTGTTAGGAAAATTTGTTTAATTGTGAACCAAGGAAAGGTACCATCTTCCTCCTCCAATGCAAACATTTTGGATACAGCTAATGTGCAATTTGCTACTCGCACAATAGAGCTTAAAAAACAGAAAATGCACTTGTCCATTCAAAGGAATGAATTTCCCAATTATAACAGAAGCCACACTCAGCAATACACAGAAACTTTCTATTTTTTTCAGATATTTTTAAATTAGGAACAAATAAAAGAATCTCATTTACTTATAATCTTTATAAGGGTATATTTTTATAACAATTGGATAATGTTGTCCCTTAAGTTGAAACAAACTCCTGTCATCAGCAAAGGTCTCATGGTGAAGAGCACTGTAGATTGTGTTTTGCAGTCGACAATGAATAAAAAGCTGGCTGGAGCATTATTGCCCAAGCCAAGAGCACATAACTGAACATTACTTGTCAAGAAATTACTCTGTTAATTTAGGGCTTTTAAATAGGATATTCTAGAATTAATGACTGTGTTTTTCAAAGTTTGTTTTTCCTGTGGCATAAGATACTTACAAATTATACGTGAAAATACTAATATAGGTGATTATACACACACAGGGGTAAAAGGGCATTGTAAGTACTTAGCCCCATAAGACCATAAGTACATAGCAAATTCAGATACCTTCAGTTTTCACTGGCACTAAACATTTTGTACTAATTTCATCCAGTACAAAATTATATCAAAGCAACTATACATTTTGAGGCTTTTGACCCAAGAATTATTGCTTCCAAGTCAGGTTCTTTTGACAAACACATCAGTCCTGAAAATCCACTCATCCCTCCAGCAGGACTTTGCTGACAGCATATCCGGCTGCATGGGGAAAGAAGGCCCTTATTAGAATAAGTGGATGTGTATGGATGGATTAGGTATATTGAAAAAGTTTACAGGAATGTCTGCAAGAAAGATATCAATTTAGCATATAATCAATATAAAAATTCTGTAAAGTCATCAGAGAGCATGGGAACTTGGTAAAAATCCATTTAGACTTGGCTTTCTCCTTTTCTTCTGTCAAGATTCACACTATTAATATTGAATTACATAATTTCCAACTAGTTTAATAAATCTAGATAACCTGAAGGAATGAGAGACAAACAGTGAAGACATAACAGCATGGCATGAAGGCTGTGATCAGCACCATTTACCTTATTAGGTGGAAGGTCACAGAAGTTATTTGAGTGTTGAAAATGTCTATAAGAATTCCGATTAAAATATTCTGCATTTCAGAAGCAGTGAAAAATATTTCTTTAAGATGGTTAATTCTGCTGTACAAGTAACAGCAGCCTCTTCAATTTTCTCATGACAGCATTGATCCTGGAGGCAGGATCAGTAGGAGATTGATTAGTGAGGCTTTACACCAATCTATCATTTAGTAGAGGTTATCTAACACTTATGGGTTCTAGTCTGTTGAAACCAGCCATCCAGCTAGTAACTACTATAAACTCTCTGGTTCCAACAGTGCCAACATGGACCAATTGGTCTATTACAGGAACTGCAGTACTGTTCACAAGTGGCCTGTTATTCGAAGACAGCAACTATCCTAATTTTTTGTCTCCATGCTTTCAAGGCAAGATTGTTTTTCACTATTACTTAATTGCACCTTGTAAGAAATACAGAAGCGGAAATCACATTATAGTCGTATTTTGGCAGTATTTTTCAAACAGAGGATTCCTTCATGAACTATGTATAATGAGCAGTCAAGAGTCAATTGAAGCACTATCTGTACGCTCGCAAGCTCAGAAAACCCAGTCACTCGCACATTGCTGTTTCTCTTGACCTTAGCCACAGACTTACAAAGCCAAAAAATTTCTCAGAGCCAGTCTCACACTTGACTAGTCCACCACAGCTGAATACTGTGTACAACAGTGTATGTACATACAAAACAACTTATTTTATTACTTTAAGAGATAACTAGACCTGATAGCTGGTGAAAACAACTCTCAGACAATGCTGAGTACAAATACTAGTTATGAACTCCATGACATCATTCACATTTTTTATTTTCCTACTTTTATAAACCGGAAATTGTCATAAATGTTTTCTTTCTAAAAAAACTGTAAATTAGTTGTGTCCCATAACTAGGATTAGGGGAAACTAGTCTCCCCTTTGATGTTTGTTAATGCTAAATGAAGTTTCATACATACACGATGAGCAGACGTAAGCACACTTTATGTGAAAGCTTCTGTCCAAAGCAGATTCTTCTGTCCAGTTTCCCCAAAGAAACAAGTCATGGGCAACCATACTACACATGTGCACTTGTCCACTTATCTGTCCTCCCAGCAGCTTTCCAATACATTGTCCAATTTGAGCTTCATTTGCTCTTTGAGAGTATCACAATTCTAGCAGTTTCACAGAAATTGGTGGCTATGCAAAAGGAGATGAGGAAAGAGACACAGATGCATAATTTTCTTTTCAGACATTTAACTCATTCCCTGCCAAAAACCACTCCCCTATACAAGCATCTGGAAAGCCTGTACCTCGACTGCCCAGGGACAACAGGCACACAAAGCCAGACTCCGGGCAGCCAGCAAGCTGCTGGCCAGGTCCAGGAGCAATGTCCTCACAGCTGTCCCTACTCACCATTACCCCACCAATCCCCATACCACCCCTAATTTCCCTGAGGTCCCCTTCAGCAATTTTTAGGCACCTAGAGGAGAACTCAGCTTCCCCAGGCTGATCTTGGCATATTGGTACCTACCAATAAGTGTCTGTCTTAAAAATAACATCTTTTCTTTCAAGAAACTGAAAAAACAGGTAGGCACAAATTATTTCTTAGTATGTGATTTTTTAAAATCTTATTTGTGTATTTTAAGTAACACTCAAAAATAAAAATCCACTAACCCTTCTCCAAGTGGTATAGACATTCATACAAATGAAGCAGCAGAAAGACTCTGAAGCTGCTTCCATTTACAAATTTTAACTACACCTTCAGAACTCTCAGATATACCTTTGTAACTCTCAGATATATTCCTTTGTTTCAATGTATTGCTTACTTTGCACCTTGCTTCATTAATTTCTGAGACCTATTTGGACAAAGATTTTTGTTTTGATTCCATCATTTAAACAACGTTCCTTCCAAATGTCAAATGGAGAACAATGCTTCAGGTACAATATGCCTGTTAAAATTCAGACTCACTTTTCAAGCAGGGCTGAGTGAAAATCAGCAACAGGAGTACAGCCTTAAGACAATACCTGAAGTGGCACACAAAATATTGAAATTCTGATAACGTAAGTTTTAAAATAAAATATGATGTCTCATAACTAAGTCTTGAGACCTCATCAGCTCACTACAACTGTCTCAATGCTTCCCGTAAAAGCCAGGCTGTCTCCAGGGAGCCATCTTGCTAATATTCCTCAGTAGAACGTAGTCTGAGCACAATTGCCGCTAATTTTACTTACCTCATTTGCTAGGTATCTCTGAGTTTTATAACGGCTGGCACTTCTGATGCATTTTAATATGGTTTAAAGAGGAATCTGGCTGAATAAAGAGAAGAAAATACTCCTTTTCCTATGTAGCTGAAATCTAATCACAAATGTTTTCCCATTTCTCTGTCAAAGCTACCAGTTATTCATGCAGGTCTCATTCCTAAAGGTGTACATTGTAGTTCATTACAAGGAATTAACTGGTATCAGAGCATGGTGTCCAGCCAAACCCTGGACAGCCTGTGGGTAGATGCTTAGGGACAGGAGAGATGGTAAGGTCCTGCACCACTGAGGGCAAGGAAGACCCCTGGGTCTGTAATTGGGAGGCAGGTGGGAGCTGGAAAGAACAGGCCTGGGTCTCTCGGGGGGATACTGTAACACAGCCTGAAGGGAGATTGCACAGCAAGGCAGCCATAGCTGGACAGAACCACAGCAGAAACACTAGCTCAGAGAGCAGGACACACCATAGAATACCGCGAAAGACGTGTGGTGGGCAAATTCACAGGATGGACATTTCTGTCTTTCCGCCTCCAAGCAGCCATCTGCCCTTCTCCACTTGATGTTCCTGCTCTAGTAGCAATGGCTGTGACCTCTGCAGGCTGTTCATTGTGCTCGCAAAACCACAGGATTCAAAATTAGCAAATGAATATTTAATCAATTAATATCAGGCAAGTGTGACAGCCTCAGATAAGCCAGTCTTTTCCACAGCGGGAAATCACCAACATTTCATTAAACAGAGCATATTACCCTGCATACGTCATGTGAAACAGAAATAATAAAACAAAAAAACAGAAATAAAATAAAAAAGAAAAAATAAGCCAATTGCCACAAACCCCTCTAATGGATATTTTTATCTACAATACAACTGTGTATCAAGCCTTCAGTACATATTTAAGAAATAAAAATGGAAAGTTGCAAAATTATTTTCATTTCAGACGCGCTTTTACCCCACACTTCCCATGTTTTTTGAAAAAAGTCCCGAATTCCAATAATTGTCTCCACCTCATCTCCTGGGTAACTCGTCTCCTGCTGTCACTGAGAGCAGCAGTAGAAATTTTAAAACTACACAGCACTATTCACTCTACAGAAAATGCTCCATACCTGTACAAAGAAGCAGCAGTTTCCTTACGTGGGCAGAAATGGCCACTCCTGCCCAGTACACATGCTCTGGTTTGATACCCTGGGTTGGGAGTCTCTGGTCAACACAGTGACATTACCCAAAGAGGGCACCTCCACCAGCCCCTCTATTGTCCCACAACCCTTTCCACCCAACTAGGTTTTCCAGCAGCCCCTCCCCAGGCAACTCATCCTTCTCTGGGAGGGAGCTGCAAGCGCACTGGGGTCTTGATGCTCAGGCATGCCCCTGGCAGTGGGTCTGTTGCAGGCTGTGAACAATTTTCTTCGTTTACGGAGATCACGGAAAAAAACATTTAAAAAATTGTAGAGGCTTCTGTTGACACAAACATGCATGCTGTGGGCACAACAATTACTGAACCAGAATTAGCATCAATATGTTTTTCAGTAGAATACAAAATTAATCGGCCTCACTTTTACACATCTGTTTCCACAGAGATCTCAGTGAGGCTAAATTAGAGGTTACAGAAACAGGTATGGGTGGCCTGTCAAGACCATGTTTTCAAGAGTTTTCGAAAAGTATATATACTCTTGCGCAACAGTTACCAGCGAGCACTTCTTTTCACTCAAGTGCTCAGGGCTTTTAGCTTTTCAGACATGATAATAGGTTCCACTCCCCAGAGTGGATTTATGTATGCGCATTTCCATGGATCATTTTTCACTCGTGACAGTAACTGCTGTCCCTCCCTGCACAGAGTTTTCACCTTTCACAGTGTAAGAAAGTCCATGTGGCTGCTAGTGTGAATGGTAAGGCACTGATTTCCCAGACCACCACCTTTCTAGCTCCAAACCCCACATCCTCAAAATTTCTTGCCGATCATGAGCTCAGAGACCACCAGCCACCTGTGAGCAGGCTCATCTATTTCATTTACAGCAGAGGTGCGCAATCTGCCTAAAGAAAACATCGAAATACTCCCTTTCCAACACTAGTTAAAATTAGTAAGATTCAACAGCAGTACCAGCAAATTTGGGGATTGTGAATGGGCACTTTGTCAAAATCTTCCTGTCTTGTCATTCTCCAACCATATTCAAAACAGCAGCAGGGCTGTCAAAATAGCTCTCAGTGCAACAAAGCTGTCTTATTTCTGTTCCTTAGCAGTATCCTCTATAGGTTTCCTTTGTTAAAAAGGTAGGGCACAGTGGGAGGTGAAAAAAAATATGTTCATTTTGCTTTTTCATCCTCAGGAAAAAAAAAAACAAACAACCTTCCCACCCATATCTTTTCTGTTGGTATGCTCCTTTTCTTCTAAGAAAAATATATCCCTATATTTAAAATACCAAACTTCTTATTTTAAAATGGAATTTGCAACCTGCATCTGGATCCTGCCAAAACATGTGAACTTCTCCCCTTCAGTTTGCATACCACGATAAGCCATTTGTTTGGGAATGAGATCCCTCTTACTATGTACGTAATTAAGAAAAAGCCTATTTTAAAGCAGGATTGCTGCCTGCAGGTTATCCATCAAAAATCCTCTACTGCACAGCAGGTAGCCAAGTAGGCTTCCCTTAATAAAATCTAACTGCGCCTTTAGCCTTCCTGTAAATGTAGTATTTACCTTATGGTAACAATCTTTCATCGATGACAATAAATGCACTGCAGACAGAAAATAAATACAATTCTATACAGTGGTGTATCTGTATGACAAAATAGAACTATGTTCTTCTGTGCAGTAGCATCTGCCAAGTCTGATAAGCAACTGCAAGAAAACAGGGTTTTAATGTATAAATCATGATCCATGTGTAACAAACAAAATTTGAAATGTCTGGAGAAAAACCTGAATAATGCAATGCTCTAGAATTACATCCCTGGATGTTACTTATCTGCCTTGCAGTGAGCATAGTGTCACCTTCAAATACAGTCTTTGACTCAGAAAAAGAAATATAGAAAGAGTTTCTTAAATATGAGGTTGTGCACAGCCTTTCACTCTCAGAAAAGAAGTTTCTATTTCCAATTATATTTTTGCATATAAATATTTTCCATGCAGGAAGTGGTAATACACAGTATCTTGTTATAAACATCAAAACAAATAGCCTAGAACTCACCAGAGTATACTTCAAGTAGTACAATTCCATTGAAGGTGGAAGGAAACACTTTCTTAGCTGCCCTCAAAATCATGATTAAATCCTCTGAACTGGACTATGTAAAGTTTATAATTACAGGAGAAAAATATGTCACAATACCACCTTAAAATAAGAGTATTTAAGACAGAAGAAATCATATATTGATGGCAAAATACATTATTACCCCTGTGTCAAGCCACAGAAAACTGGTGTGCTGATGGTTTTTCAGCAAGGGGAAGAGATCTCTCTGATGCACACTTGGGTTTCTCCCACTGTCATTTTTGTTGTGAAAAAGTCCAGATTCTCCAAAAGACAGTGATACAGATAGCACATTGACAACTCTTTTATGGAAACTTTAGCCCTATTACGTGAACAAACAGCAGCTGTCCTCCACCCTCTCTTTTTGGACCCTTCTTGCCCACCATAACAGGAAAGAGAAGAGAAAGTGTAGTTTCCTCTACTAAGTGGCCAGAGCACCATGCCTGAGGGTCCAGACTAGTCTTTTCAGCCCCGGGAGGAGCAGCTTCACCCACTAATGGAAAAATAATTAACAGCAGAGACAAAGAAACCTCAGAATTTTTTAAGCATACAACTTCTCAGGATGAATGTTAGCATTTGTTATTTTGGTGGTTGGTAATGCTAATCCTACTACTTAAACCTCTGAGTACTTCTAAATGGTCATTAGCAGAAGTATCCAACAGGTTTACACACTCACAACAAATACTTAAACAAGCGTAAAAATAGCCAAAAGGGCTCTGTTCATTTACATAATTTGCCAGTACCTCTAAAGTGTGTGCTTGCAAGTTGTAGACACGTCAGGATATACTTTCAGTAGTAGATGACACTGAATGTTTGATCCTTGCTCTTTAAATCCAAAATACATTTGATTTAGTACAGAAGACAAAAGCCCCTTTCATCCATACATATTTAAAATATATGGGCAGTTTATGCTTTAAAAAAATATTTTTATTTCTATACAGCATTAGAAAGATTTTAACTATTATCCCAAACTTCTGTGGCTGCACTTTCATTGAAAACACAAATTTGGGGGTACCCTGGCCATACCTTTATATAGGAAAGATATATCGATCCCTCAAGGTAGCTGTTGCAAAATCAGCTGTTTTGCACAAAATTCAAAACTAGGAAGACTGAAGAGTTCAAACTAAAACATTGAAGTGAATGATCAGTTGTGACCATTTCATTCCCTATGGTATTGCCTTTGAAAGGCCAAGAGGTGCTTCCCAGACATTCACCTCTCCCATAGTTCACGTTCAGTCCTATCAGAAGCCACTACTATAATATTTATGACCCAGTCACAGGAGACTGGTGCTCAGCTGGCCGTTTCTGTTCAAATTCCTTCTTATCTACCTCGCCATTAGGTGGCAACACAGCAACATGAATCACTTGCCTCCTGTCATGGTGGCTGAAGACCCGCTTGCTTGTATTGCTGGCAAAACTGATAGGAATAGAAGTATTCTGAAAATACCCAATGGAAAAAAAAATGTTTGTTTTTCTCTCTCTTTGCATTGCATTTGAGTTTCTAAGAAGTTTGATCTACAACTCCCTGTCCCAAATTTTTAAAGTACATATTCCTATTTTAGCGTGATAAAGATTCCTTCTGAAACTTCATTTTGCTTAAAAGAATAGCTACCAAGAAAGTGCACTCTGCTAGAGTGTCTGAAGGGCAGGGAACAGTTTGGAAGGTCAGACATCTGACATCTGGTGGGACCTAGTTCTGCTGCAAACCATGGAAACATGAGGAGTCACATCAGCACAAAACTGTCAGTGGCTTCAGTTATAACTTGAATCTCTTCGCACTCCATCACATGATGTGGAGAAGGTTTATTGTGAAGCAAGGAGCAGATGTAATCATACATAACAGGTTTTGTCACACGCTAAGGGTTCCCTCACTGCTCCAGCAGGTCACAGGCAATGTACAGGACTATCACAAGCATAGAGCATCAAGCATTGACTTCGTCCAACATCTGCTTAAACAAAAGGACCCTAAAGTGTTTCTTCCACTTCAGATCTGCTCCTGTTTTGCTTTGATCTCTATTTTTATAGCTTAAAAGTTCAGGAAGGGATGTTTAGGACAGAGTGTTGAACTTTAAATAAACCTAGGAGACTCCTCTTTTGCTTAGAAACCCAGCAATTTCACAGAACAAAAGGAGAGACACTGCTCCATCCTGGGAGCAGATGGATTATACAGAGGGTGAGAGCACACACCTCTGCCCTGCAAAACTACTTAGCCCAGCCCAGATAAAAATGACTCTTTTTATAAAGACCATACTTCCGTAACAGACCCAAATACTGCTTTCCTAAACACCAGTGTTTAAGCCTGAAAGAACAATGGGTGTTTTTTAGGAGATGAATTCTGTGGTTATCAAAAAAAATTGTCAGAGATTTCAGGGAAGGTTTAATTTGACCCAGAAAGCATGTTCTACCCTTCAGCTTGTCAGGCTGAATTGGGAAATAAGCTTGTCTCCTATAGGAAAAAGAAATTACAATGAAAAATATATTTTGAAAGTTCAAATATTTCACATTTAAGAAAATAGTTTTTCAACTGAAAGTATAACTTGGTCACATTTGAATGTCCTGGATTTCTCTTTGTCTTGCTTTGATACATTAATAATGCCAGAAAAGTAGCTTTTAACAAAGCAACAGCTGGAGTCAAACTCTCTGGGAATTACTGTGTTTTCATCTATGCTTGGTCCACCTCCTAACCAGACCACTTCCTCTAGAGGGAATCAAAGTCTTTTGTGTCACAGGGTCACAAGCTACAACATATGTAAGTGCTCTGCAGGAATTCAGCAAAAGCATTTGCAAACAGAAAGGAGGGGAAACAATTTTTTCCCCAAGTCTTATTCACTGACTCTTTAAAATTCCTGCAAACAAATTCCACAGTCTGCTTCTTATTTTGTTTGTGGACCATAACATTGGCCTTTGCTTTAAGCTTGTGTTATGAAATTCAGCTGTACCCAGAGCAGAGAGGCCAACTGTGAAGCAGCAATGAAACAAGAGACCGCAGTACAAACTCCTCTCCTTTCCTTCAGTGTTTCTACAGCAGTTGGATACCAGTAATTCAGATGAGAGAAACCGAAGATTCAAGCTCTTTGTATAATTTCATTTTGGAGAATAAGCACACACATAAAAAAAATGAGAGATGTGGAGAAGTCCAACTTCTACACAACCAAGTTTTACAACCTCTAACCTGTGACACAAATCTCAAAAAATCTGGCCTTGCAATAAAACCTGGGCTACTTAAATGCAGACAATTAAACTAGAAGTAGTATCTACATCAAAGACAACATCACTTCAACTTTAATCTTTCAAGAAACCTCAACCCAATCTCCCCTTAACTGAAAACAGACCTGGAGGGACGCAGCAGGCAACCTGGTGACTAAGCTGCAGCAAAACATGCATGCAATATCCCCCAAAGCCTGCCTGACTAGTCCATACTCTTCAGTACGATCCTCAAGACTTCTCGCTCCAGGTTTGTCTTTCCACTCCTTCCCCTGCCTGATGCTTTCCTCCGTAAAGAATATAATACAAATTGTGAACAAAGTAGTAAGAATCCAAATACTGTTTGTCATAACAAAGGGTTTTTACAAGCCACCTCCTCTTGTGTACACAGGCTGATCTTCCTAGGTGCAACTCCTGTATTCAGAGGGAGGGATGCAAAGGCATGGGCACACTGAGCACATTGGTTGATCTCCCTGTTCACGCTCTTTGCTACAAGGAACTTTACAGAACAAGTGTTTTTCTCCACAGAAGAGTGCCCATTTCCACCCATGTTCTCCTTTCATTACCTGCACTTGGGCACCTTGTTAGTGGGTAGCCAGTAGCCCCTCAGTATCCGCCTCCTCATTGCATGGCTTTGTATGTGTGGCCAGCTGAGCACAGAATGAGTACCTGCGACTGAGAGGCCTTTACAGCTTTTCATGCCTCGCCCAGCACACACCCCCATGCACACGTGCCATCGGCAGAACTTGAGAATTCATCTTTGGGAGACAACAACAATTCATCTAAAATCAGATGGTGACAGACAATCAGGGGGAAAAATGTGCCTGTCTCCTTAGCCCTCACCCAAAGTGAATGTCTAATAATCCATAAATAGCTACACCTCCTTCCGAACAGTCTGCTTTAATTACATTTCATATTTCCCCAAAATAAAAATTCAAAAGAAATCCTTTAATAGCGACAGGATGTAGCTGCTGGCCTATAAATATTCCCCAAGTTATTGCTGAAGGAGCTGTAGGAGCCACACGTGAGCTGCTGTAACTGCTTAGGAACAGAGATAAATTAGGAAGGATAAGCAAAGCTGTGGTTCAAATTTGCATTTTGGGTAAAAACGTGCAGATAAAATGGGGCAAATTTTTCAGTGACAACCATTTGATTCTGATGTTTGTTCTCTGCAATGACACTATCTCACAGGAGCACCACAAAAGCCGACACAAACCCAGATCAAACTTCATCATGTGCCCGTGTGATCTGTCTTATATCAGCAAACCAAACCACAGGGATTTCAGCAAACTGAAAAGAGCATTTAATAAAGAAGATTTTAATTAGAGTGAAGCAGAAGCTCCATTTTAGCATGCATTTTTCCCCCCTTACCAACTCCGTTATCACCACAATAACAACACTAAAGTAGTGAAGAAAATGTGTAATATCAGATGACCAAAGAATGACCTATAACACCTTGTTTAGCCTTCATGCTTAGCTATCACATGAAGATTTATACTTAATACACGTTGACAACTCAGTTCAGTTCACATTTACCACACACTAAGCCAGCAGCAGCACTACACAGGTAGGAAAATCAGGATCAGTCTATAAACCCCATTTCTTATTGCCACTAAGTTGACTTTTTGGTAATATAGTGTGCTTAAAACTGTATATTGTGACTAAACATAAAGAAGTAAATCAAAGTATGTATCAGGCTACTCTAACTATTTGTATTGAGAACAAAGCGTTTCTTGCTCTCAGCTTGAAAGCTGTCATCTCCCCCAGCTCCTAGGTGCGCCTTTATGCAAGCAAGGTGCGAGGACCTTGGGTACACGCATGTGACTCGCAGCATGGCCAAGAACACAAAGGATTTGCAGCAGACTGAAGCAGAGCATGGATTTCAAAGGCTGAAAAGCACTGCTCTCTGGAAGCTTTTCACTATGCTTTACAACTGTGAGCTTTTACAGACATTTTTTAAAATAATCATCCTGTTGAAAGCAGTGCTCAAGATTAATTTTCTTGCTGGTAACTTTATTTCACTTATCACTGATTTATGCATTATTGATACATTTTCATTTTAATCATTTCTACCCTATTCTTATAAACTCAGAAAATATTACAAACCTAATCACTCTTCTGTAGGACACGATCCAGATGACTGCCAGACAAGTTAGTTTGTTGGATGTTTGGTTTTTTTAAGCTGGTATGAAGTTTGGTATAATTAATGAACTCACACCGCCATAAAATCTATATGAAAGGCAGAGAACAAGGCCAAAGATGAGCAGATCCTACTCTGATTGACAAAGTTCACATACTTACTACCTAAGAAACACTAGACACAGTATGCCCTGTTCTGCAATAAATAATGCCAAGCACAGAGTGGATTATGCAAGCCTGATGATAGCATCCTACAGTGCTCCCTTGCAAACAGTAGGGTAACAGTTTGAGAGAACATTGCCTAAGCAAAACACTAATGAGAAAGTGTGAGCATTTAAAGGAGATCCATGTAAAAACCTTATTTATTTAGAAAGCACAGGGACAGAAAATGGAACCCTATATGCAAACTCAAAGTCAAAAATTGTGTTATTAGAGTGTTATTTACAAGGCAATATGACGCTCGCTCAAGCCAGGGAATTCAGACTCAGGGAAACTTGTGCAATCTTTACCCTGCCTTCTTGCATGTCTCCTCAGTGCACTGGGGTATCATGCAACAAAAGGTAGTTGATTACAAAAAAATGTCTATCACGTTGCATATTTACCATGCTTCTGCGAGACTAAATATAGTTGCTGGCAGCAGAAGAAAGCTCTTATGCTAGACAGAAAAAATAAAAGCAATGATTTAAGTAGCCACAGGGGCAAGGTGACCGAATTTGTCGTCTTAAGACAGCAAAGAACATCTGGCTTGTCTCCACGGGTATGAGGACCAAGTTAGTCTGCCAAGGGGACTTGCCTTAGTGAGATCAGACTCTAGAGCAATAGATATCATTTTTCAGATGGTGGCTACAGAGTATAGTTAGCATTCAAAAGCTCTGAAATAACTTCCCTGAGGACTGATCCACACAGAGTCAGGAGGCAAGTCCAGCATAAGTCAATCCCTGTCCTGTCACTGGCCACTTCCCCCGAGTATTTGTTCCCCGAGAAGCAGCCTCTGAGGCTCTGCCACAAAAATTGACTTCTAGCTTTTACTACTCAAACTACAAGTTAAGTCTGATGCCAGCATTTTTATTGTACAAAAGGAAGCAACAGAAAGGAAAATAACTGTATCACCATCATACATCTGAGCTAGGATGGAACAGAATTTAAGACGACAAAGAAACAGCATTAACACAGTCTTAGGGCTTTCCTCTGCTGACTTCCAAAGGCTGGAGATACACACACTGGAGGTGTTGAACTTCTCCAAATATTGCAACAAACCCTTCTAACGAGAGGTGTTAGGAAGTCTTTTCAGAGAGGTCACTGCCAGCTCCCTCTGTAACAAGTTGTCACTTGGCTAGAACGGTAGAAAAGCCGATGACTCACATATTACCTCTACTTACGAAAAAAAGGAAGCAAGCCAGCATTTAGAGACAGATCAATAAGTCATGCCTTTGTTTATCATTAAAAGAAGAACAGACAGCATAACCTCTGCACCTCAGCAAGACACACCTCAACCTGAGATGGAGAAGCTCCTTAGTTTCTGATAAAGCACTGCCCATTTTTTATTCCCACAATTTATTCCTTTAACAGACAAGTAGAGAGTAGAATGAGGTAGTTAAAGACTTTTCTACCAGGCAGAGAAGGGGTAAGGTACCACAGCCATATAGGACCTGCAGACTGATATAGATAATAGCAAGCTTGTTACTGAAACCACATACAAACATATACACACGCTACTCCATGATCATTACAGCATACTCCCAAAATTTTCAAAACACATCTCCTAAGCTCCAAAACCATGCAGTTAATAACCACAAATGTACATGGTATAGGCCTTCTTGTGCTATCACATCTCTCTAGAAACAACCAGGCTGACCTATGATGAGTCACTGGCAGCACCTGGTCAGACAGGGAGGCTTGCACTACAGTAAGCAGTAGCAGTGCTCTCTCCTTGTCTGGGCACTACAGCAGCCCCAGGAAAGGGGCCATGTCACCTCAGGAAAGATGGCAGCTCACCCAGCTCTGCCCTTGAGCCTCTGGCCTTGCACCATCTCCTAAATTTTAAAATCCCATCTGACCTCCTTGAAAGAGGTGAAGAGTCTTACTCTTGCTTTGCAGCGCAGTAATTCTGGAGGTTTCTATCATTCAGTTCCCCAAAAAAGTGACTGGCTGGCACAGCAAGAGCTGGCTGTAAAAGAGATTCCCCAAACCACTCTTCTAGCCTCACTGCATTTTCCAGGGAAGCCAAGACATGCACTATGTAAGTCACTTCTAGTTTCCACTGCTCTCATGAGATACTGTATAATTTAGGGTGCATCGTAAAACAAAATCCTGGAGATGACACAGGTTCAAAGCAGGGATGCTGAACTTTAAAACACACGTTCAGCTGGGTCTGCTTTCTTTTTTTATTATTTGTATTTTTAAAGCACAACTTTCCCTCCCACCTTCAGCTGTGAAAAAATTAAGGGGAATGCAGAATAAAAGGCAAAGGCAGCAGTAAAATGAGAGAGGTTAATTCTGCTAGATATTACATAGGTGCAAGAGATTTTGCTCAGTTCTGGGAGAGTCTGGATTTTGAATTATTTTTATTAACTCCTTCCTCAACATAACAGGACAGAGGACTAATTTCTTTATTTTTTATAACCAAAGCAAATGAAATTGACTTCCAAAAATCTAGGATGATGGATTCTGCAGACACAAAAATCAATTTTTTTCTCCGGTTTTGGTCATCTCTACCAAGTTAAAATTCATTGCAGATCTTTTGCATCTGCATTTTAAATCCTCAAACATAAGTGTTCACATTGAACAGTAATAGACTTCAGTGCTGCAGAGCAATACAAAAAGCTACAGCGAATCTCTTGCTAGCAACAAATTGTAGATCTTTGTTACAGGCACAATCTTCTGTGTAATATTTCTGTATCATTCTGCAGCAGAAAAAGCACTAGTCTCCCAGCTAGTAGCGGAGTTCTTCATTTCACCTATATTTTCTCAACTACTTGCTAAAGCAGTGAACCAGATTAAGCTGGTTTGCACTGCCTATGACAAGATATTAGCTATCGAAAGGCTGCATCCATTAACTGCCAGAACAGATGAGTGCTTTAACACTTACAAATCACGGGAGGGGAAGAACAGAGAGAGGAGAGATCATTCACGTGCTCCTCGTTTAGATATGCTGATATCTTATCAGCTTGCCACAGACAAGCCAGATGTGGAGGTGAGCAGAATTCAAGTACAAAAAAAAACCCCAACCTGTCTGCAAGAACAGGCGGCACATACCACAGGAGTGCAAACGAGAGCACTTTCAGAGGTGCTAAACTCCAGCACTACAGAAATTCCAGTCGTCAAAAACCTCTATCATACATGGAAATTAAATCTCAATCCCCTGGTGAAAAAAACATAGGAGGGTCAGGGCAGGCACAACTTCCTTGATTCAGTGCAGGCGGAGAGCTTGCCTTGCTACTCACATTCCTTAATCGCAGTCTACTACTGGCGAAATAACATGAATTCTGCTTAATCCCCATTTTGCTGCACATTGCTATTTGCTCACACAAGAATTTTCATTTGTTTCAGCCTTCCACGAGGTTATTCAAGGGACAGCGTGAAAAGTTCAAGGGAAACTAAGTGATTATTCTTCCAGAAGCTCCTCTATAGTACAAGAAAATAAAATCTCTATCGCCTTGATGGACTAGATAGAGGCTGAGGCTTCCCATACACACGTAGTGCTTGTTTTAATGAGTGCAGTAACTTTACATCTGAGGAAACACATTTATTTCTGTACATAAACAGAAGCTTAAAATACTAAGGACAACTATGCAGCTGTTTATCTGTAACATGTACACTATTATCTGACTTGGGACAAACAGACATTTTAACCTCTCCTTCAGCACCTGATGTAGCATTCTTTCGTAGTCAAATACCTTCATGCGGCTACTTGCAGACTGTAGAGATGCTTGGGCGAGTGGCGGAGAACGGGACTCTTCACATCACACTGAAGGCATCTAGTGGGAAGGAAGAGGGTAAAACCCTTCTTTCCTCAATCTCAATTCACTCCCTATCACTTTGTCTCTGTCACTTCATAAAGCATCACTGTTCCAAGTGCTAAAGTGCATTTGCACAGTGAAGAAAAAAAAAAAAATCCACAATAAACACAAATTCCTTTCCAGCCAATAGAAGGGGGGAAGACAGAATTTGCTAGGATTAGACTGCTCCAAAGTGACCTGATTCATTTATTAAAAAGTAAAAAATGTAGCTATTAGATCCATCATGGCTTTCTGCAAGCAGTCAGAATCTGACTGATTTTCACCTTACTATATACTAGTAACATGCTAACACTTTCAGTATAGTAATACATAATACAGTGTAGTAATACTTTCACTTACCTATAGCTGGGCCTGCTATGATAGAACAAGGTGTAATGAAATTAAACTAAAAGAGGGTAGATTTAGACTAGATACAAGGAAGACATTTTTTACAATGAAGGTGTTAAAACACTGGCACAGGTTGCCCAGAGAGGTAGCAGATGCCCCATCCCTTGAAACATTCAAGGTCAGGTTGGACGGGGCTCTGAGCAACCTGATCTAGCTGAAGATGACCCTGCTTATTGCAGGGGTGTTGGACTAGAGGACCTTAAAAGTCCCTTCCAACCCAAACTATTCTCTGATTTTTACTCCCCTAGTGCTGTTATTGAGGTTCACGGGGTATCTGAAGAGTGAGACACTATTAGACCAAAATGGAGGTAATTGGATCTGGCTCCCAAAGACCCGAGAATGCCTGATAGCACCTAGCAATAGTGGGAGCAGACACGTACAGAGAGCAGAAAACAGTCAACTTGGTGCTCCAAAAGCATGTCCCATGAGGACAGGAGGCTCAGAAAGGTGACCAAGGAGCGTAATTAAATACACAGAAACTCCAGAGGTGCCAGCAGCCAGGGCTACCTTCCATCTCACTTCCCTCAAGGGCTGATCCACACAAGATGTTTGGACATTTAGAGCTGCAGCTGTTTAACCACCACTGCTACCAAAGCAAAATGTTTCTCCAATTCTTGTTCATTGAAACAGGTAGACTTGGCCAGACCAGAATACTCCACAACTTTCTGAACCATTGCAGTTTAAAAGAATATTCAAATGCTAGGCGGGATGAATTTCTTTACACTTTAGTATAAGATTTCAGGCATCAGTAAAAAAAGCATTACTTTTAACTACAAAAAGGACTAATGAAAATTGGAACAAACCATTTCCCAAACAAACCAGTTTGTTTAAAGTCTAAATGTTTGTGGATTTTTTTTTAAGGTTTGGGCCAATCAAAAATACGATTACTTTTTTGTAGTCAAATATTTAACACAGTTTTAATAGCCAAACTAATGCCAAAATGGTGGATAAGTCAGCCCTTACAGGATAAACCTTGACAGCACGTCCCTCTAACACGAATCTGGGAGAAAGAGTCCTAGAAATCTCTTCACAGGGAGAAGGAAGGCAATTAATTCCACATTTCCCAAAACATTTTTTGAGTGTGTTGGTTGAGCTATTAAAAACACTGTTATTTATAGAAACCCGTAGGACTCATGTGAAAGGAGACCTTGTTAGGAGAAGTACTCATTTTGGACCGGCCAAGTATAATGTGTGTAGTGCTTTTCTACCTGCAGGGTATTTCCTCAGGGTAGAGCCAACATATAAGAATGCAGATTTCTGCAGTATACAGCCTCCCTCTCCCATGTTTCTGGAGGTTAGTCTTCCCCAGGGAGGAAAGGGACAACAGAGACCTACAAAAATCAAAACATGGAGGCACTGGCTGACTACCTCCCCTTCAAAAAGGTGAGATACATATACACACAGACATATATATCTGATGGCATGTCTTGTAAGCAATAACCTTCTCTCTGTCTTTGAGGGAAGAGACCGCACACACATACACGAGACCCTTGAGTTTTGTCATGGTGCTTTTATCCTGGCCCCCTCCCCCAAAACATATTCTATCTTTTAGTAGCTAGCACTGCTTATTTAAGCTGCAACTTCAGGTTTTTTTCCCTAATGCAATTTTAAAGTGGAAGAAAACACACCAGGCTACGTTTCTGTAAAATATATGTATGCTTCCTATGAACTGTTACCTAGATATGTAGGTCTAAACTTGTAAAAAGGATGTGCTTGCAGTTTTGTCAGTTGACACCCTGTAAAACTCTGCTCAGTACAGAATGGGCAAACTTAAAATTCCATCTTGATTTTGTCAGCCAGACAAACCCTTCCACAAACTGTCAGGGTGAAACAGCATCTTGTCTTTGTTCATTAGTACTTTCAATGCTGCCAACAAGAACAGATGCAGATGTAGCGCGAGGATGCTGGAGGACAACACGGTGACCAGAAAGACATGCTGCACCAAGCAGTGCAGGGAGGCACGGATGCACCGGCAAAAGGTGAACCTGCACCTGGCTGGCTATCACAGTTTAGAGCATTTTCTTAGTTTCTCAAGAAACTGAAACCTCTACACCTCTGAGAAGTCTATGCAGATAGAAGATATCTGAATATCAGCTTATAGATTTATGTAAATTTTATGCCTAATTACTCCCAGATTCTCTTTGGGCATACAGAAAAGCTATGCAGTTTCCTGTATCCAAGACATTCTTAAAAACTCTGGGATAAAACTGATTTTAATTTGGAACCAGAAATGTGGTACAAATCAAGAGCTAAAACTCAGCATCAACGTGACATTAGGGGAATGTCAAACCAGGATTCCTGCCTTCCTACTCAAATGACTTTTTTAAGCCTCATGTCAGTCACTGCAGTTCAAAGCCTTTTCTTTTTTCAGATTGACAATGTCTGTTCCCACAATTTCCTACTCAATTCTTCTTCCCCTTCCACTATCTTTTACTCTGCTACTGTCTTTATTAAGAGACTAAAGGTGCAGACTCCTTTAACTTCTTCCTTACTCAGCCACCAATTTATACAAACCTTATAGAAAGTTACCTTCTTGAAGTCTTCCACCCACCTGTCTAGCCTGGTTAAAACTAGCCAGTCAGTGAGGTAGGATATGGGGCAAGGGATTGACAGTTGGGTAGACAGAAAGCACAAGCCTATTTCCATAAAAAAACATTACTACCAAATTCAAGGAAATAGAAAACTGAATCTGTGCCTATAATTCTCACAGAACACTTTGCTGCTGTTACTTGGACCATTTTATTCGTTCTTGGCCAGGTGCATATCCTCTAGAAATGTAGACTTTTCAGGAAAGGATTAAGAACCTAAAGTAACAGGGTCACAATCCTGAACAGAAATGCAGATGCAAACCAGGAGAAGTTTTTTATTGCACATTAGCACTCCTAAAAATCTCAACCAGTAACCACGGAAGCCGTATGCCAGGTGTTAGCAGGCATCTTCAACAAGGTCTTCCCATGCAGTCCTGCACAATTATTGATGCACAAAACCTTCAGACTTGGGACGTAAACTGTCAGTGATCAATGGCACAGACAAACTCCAAATCCATTTGAACTGTTACAGCCATGTAGTGTGTTATGCCATTACTTTTAGTTACTTTATCTCCTAGATCATTTTTTCTTCCCTTAGCAATTAATAATACCAGTCATTACTACATGAAGTCATACTTCTTTAAAAGCATAATTGCGGCTTCCGCTCCCAGCTAACAAAAGGTAACAATCATTTGTGTGATGAACCTTGGCATTTTATGCTGACATTTTTTGAACCCAGAGCTGAAATACAGAGAGCAAATGACAAACAGTTCAAAGAAATACTTGCACTATGGATTTTAGCACCAAATCACAAAGTAATTTTCTTCTTCTGCCTGGGAATGTACAATTATTTAGTATTCATATTATAGTGCAGTCCCATCCTAGGCTGATTTAAAGCCTGCATTATAATTGCTAATGATTACTCATGAAAAAGAGACTATTATATGTAAAAACTGCAATCAGTGCTAATCTATTCACCTATCCATTTTATACTGATACATTTTCTAAACAAAGCTCTGTCTGAATTGCTCATAATTAGCTTCTATTCTTACATTTTTAATTGCTCTTCTCCCCCTCCCATTTTCAAACAGAACATTTTACATATCTTCAGACTTTTATTTTTTTAAACAAAAAAAAAAAGACTTGGACTGAATGTCCTTTTTATGAGTGAAAACCTGACACTGTACAATTTGGAGTTTTAAAATAACTCCAGTGTTGTCAAATACTAAATGCCTAAGCAGTGTTTCAGGAAATAAATATTTTAAAACAAGATCAAGATTTCAAGCACAGCATCAGTCTGTATAGTCTGAGAGCATATACGAGTTACTGTACTAAGGGAGAAATGGCAGCTTAGCTGCCTTTTTTTTTCCTCCAAAAGCCAAGTGCATTCTGCCACTCATCTGCAGGCTGTCAAGGGCCTGGTAATCAAGAGACATTTGGTACTCCAGCTGGGAAAAACACTGTATTTAAGGGTCTCTCTCTTCTGGGACTCTACTGCTGTTATGCCAGCTCTAGTATACACAATATTGGAGATGCTCTTCCCACTCCACTGTTCTTCAGATACCCGAGCTGTGTTGCCTGGGAAGACAATGAGAGAAGCTCACATGTTAGAGCCAACAAAGCCTCCTCTGCAGTGCATAGATTAAGTTCTCCTAGACATTATGGTAATTTGTCTTGCTTAGAAGTATCCCCCTGTCAGAGTGACACTTTGAGAAAATGGAATTCAAGCTTCAATTTTTATTCTGGTATTTTCTTCTTCCGGCTCTGATCGATTGATCCCACCTTATACCCAAAATAATATCTTATCTCTGGTCCACAGAGATAAGAGTGCATTTGGCTGTAGTTAGAGGCTGAAGACCGCAGCTTGTTGCTGAGTGTTCTTTGCCAATCTCTTGCACATAAAAAGTTATGTAAAAGCAGACAAAATTATCCTGTTTCAGCATATTTGACTTGTGGCAAAGCCACTGATTTTAATGAACTGTTCCTCTGCTAAAGCACTCATAAGTGGCATTTGCTAATGCTTGTCTTTACATCAATTTCAGCGGCTGTTGGATCAGACTCTCAATCTGCAAGAGTCCTTCACCACCAGTTTTGTGCAATTTGCAGTGTGTTGTGCTAATCAGTAGATCCTTTAATCTTCACAAATACAGGAAGACTCTTAGGCACTAGTGATACAGTGGCTAGAGAAACTCATGCCAAAACATTTTATTCCTTTTAGAAGCCTTGAATTTTCAGGCTCAACAGAAAAGGCAGAGTGCATAACCTGCATGAGTCTGGATCATGAAGGATTCAGAGCTAAAAGTGACCAAATTCACAGTATATATCTAATTTCCAGCACAGCTTGCAAACCAAGTCCACCGATGGATTTCTAATCAAGCCAGACAGCACCATGAACTGTCTGTCTTAGTTTGTTCCTGTATTTACAAACTCCCATCAGCTTTGCAAGATTTGTATATATGCATCATGTTCATTCATGAGAAAATCATGCATTAAAGTACACAATCACAGACTTTCTATTTCCAGCTAAACGTCCCAGCAGAGTATCTACATTTTGCCTTCCAGGCAGAACTGCCTGATGCATCTAGGAAAAGCCACCTTTAAGATTTGCTGGCCTCACTGCTGATCAGGTTTAGCTTACAAGCACAACTTACCATATCATCAAAATTGCTCCAGCATGTACTTGCAACACATCCAAGTACCCCTGCCAGCATGAACAGGGAAGCACAGTGTGCTTCCTGACAAGTTCTTTTTACCTCTACACCCACACCACACTCAGGACCCAGAGGAATACGTTACTGTAGACAAATTTACAGGAAACCAATAACATTGCAGTGGATGTAAGGAAGGGAGGAGAAACTGAAATCTGGTTAGCAGGATTTTTCAGATTTTGCCTTTTTCTTCCAATACCACCTGTACTGGTTCTGGCTGGAATGGAGTTAACTTTCCTTGTAGCAGCTCATGTAGTGCTGCACTTTGCATTTGTGGCTAGAATAGCATTGATAACACATCGGTGTTTCAGCTGTTGCTGAGCAGTGTTCACACAGCAGCAAGGCTTTCTCTCCAATCTCCCACCCCCTCCCCAAAGGACAGTAGGCTGGTGGGGGGTAAGAGGCTGGGAGGGAACATAGCTGGGACAGCTGACCCAGAGTGACCAAAGGGATATTCCTTACCATGTGAAATTGTGCTCAGCAATAAAGACCTGAGGGGAAGTAGGGGGGACACATGACACTTGTGGTTAAGGCACATGTCTTCCAAAGCAACAGTTACATGTACTGGGGCCTTGCTTCCCAGGAAGTGGCTGGACATCTACCTGCTGATGGGAATGAATTTCCACCTTTTGTTCTGCTCCTATGTGCAGCCTTTTCTTTTCTCATTAAACTGCCTTTATTTCAAGCCACGAGTTTGTCCATCTTCTGTTCTCTTCCTGCCCTGTTGAGGAAGGGGAGCGAGAGCACAACTGGGTCTGACAGCCAGCTGAGGTCAACCCACCACACCATCATATCCATTTGAAAGGAAAAACTGACATTGCCTGTGTTTTGAAATCAGTTTAACTCTTAAAATCTTGTACCCAAGACCACTTTGACTCTCCCAGTTATGCTGGCGTAACAGCACAGCTCAGTACAGCAGCACCACACTTTCATTCGTAGCTTAATAAAACAGGACAAGGTGAATGTTGCCAATTTTAAGACTTCTGATCCTGCTGTGCGAGCCAAATATTCACATACAACAATTCAGGTACGTAAAACTTCTACACCTACTTGATGCAGTATCTTCTCTATAAGGATTTAAGTGTCCTTAGGAGATGAAAACCTTAAAAAAAAAAAGTCCAACAAGAAAAACGCTGTGCAGCCCATCTATGCTTCCAGCCACCTGAGCAATAAGATTCTCTCTAGTTGCAGCTGTATCACCTTAAGTGTTTTTCTTGGTCTCAAGAGGGAAAACAAGATTGCAACTGCCTCATGGGCCCAGAGGTATAACAAGCAACATAATTATTCATTCTATTGTCTTATCCTTGTGCCAAGAACATGGCCATCTTTTGAGCCTTAATTTGAATTAACACTGCTGTGTTTTGAACAGAGCTGTCAATCATATTTAGGACTTGCACAAGCCTTTCCCAAGACTTCATGAAATAAATTCAAAGTCATTTGATTATCTGCCATTCATCTGTACTTGGTAAGATGAAGAGACCTAACTTTCAAATCCTTTACAAAGCAGTGAAGGCATTCCTTCACAAAGTCCCTCTTTAAAGACAGAACAATGTCAGCTTGAATGAGTAAAGAATAGAAGATTTCCTCTTACCATATCATACAGCAGACCCTTACAACAAAATTGCCAGGAAGTGCCTGGAATTTTAACACAAAAGAAGGGATATTGATTACTATGTCCTGCATGTACATAAGTGAATCATTCTCCTTGTAGGAAGAGATAAGGGAAAAAGCTCAGTAAAAAAGAGCTAATGAAGAAGCACACTACACAACCTCTTCTGTGAGACACTGTGTACAACAGTACCCTCAGACATTGCTGGGTCTTGGGACCAGCCATCAGTACCAAGTTCCCACAAAGCCCCACTGCAAGAAGGCAGAGTTTGGAAACCAGCTTTAAGACAAAGCTCTTCAGCATTGGGTGATCCCAGGTGGTACAGGATCCTGAAATACAGACCAGAGAAACAAGCAGTTCCTTACTTGAGAGATAAAAGTGAGTAAACTCCTCCAGGTCTGCAATTCTTGCAGATCTTTTCTTCTCAAAAAGTCTTCCTCATTGCTGAGGCACTATCAGTGAAGCCCTGCGTTTCTTGTAGAATATTCTTACTTTCCCCAAATGTAATGCACCAGTCACCTCTCTCCCCTCTGATTGAACTCTGCTTTGCACCCAGCTGCACAAACTTTAAGTTGACTTCCTGAATTGTTTCCTTTTACTCCCATAGTCTTTCAGCTCAATCTTCAAAGAAGAAAAAAAAAAATACCACCACCAAAACACCACACTCCTTTTTCTCCGTCTTTGATAGTATTGTGGCATGCCAACTGCAGACTCACATCAGGCCTAGCAATATCTGCTAGGTCAGCTGTTGTCTACATCTCAGATTCCAGAACATCCTTGGCTTTAGCAACACAGAAGCCCTAACGTACAAGACAGATCTGAAGACAGCAGCTGGTGAGTAAAATTCTGCTACATCTAAAACCTTGTGAGAGGTTTTTTCAAACCGCATGAATCCTAAGTACTTCTCAGCCTAGGAAGTTTACTGCCATTTCTACTTCAGTGAACTTCTACTTCCTGAACTTAACGTGAATATGACTGCTGTGGATGCTTTTACTCAGGTTGATAAAGATATTTTAGTTCACTTCAGAAAAAAAAAAAATCAAACTAGAGCTACGCTAAGTCAGAAGAATTCACCTATCCCCTCTCAACATTTCCCCCAAACTATTCATCCTCATCATTAATGGAAACAAACTTAGACATCACGGAGGCAAATTGCTGATGTCAGCATTGCCTGGCAGAATTTATGAAAGTGCTTTACTTCTTCCCCCATGTTTAATACTTCCCACATGCAGTTTCATTTTCATTTCAAAAAGACTAGTACATCACTCATTTTTTGCTGCAGTTCAGGATCAGAGCAGCACTAAGCAATCTTAAGGTAGGTGAGAAATTGAACTAAAAAACAACTGCTGACTGGCATACGACAGATCAGTCAAAAACCTACAGATTTTAATTACTGCAATCAAAACTAACAAACAGTGGCTCTCAAAGTGCTTTGCCATGTTATTGTATGACACCCATTCTCAATTATTGCTTGAGATACACTACCTCAATATCTTTCGGAGGCCACTGATTAGGTAATTACATTTATTAGCTACCACTAAAGCAGCACATACTTTTGCCTTGCAGAAATTTTACATGCACTTGCTACAGTAAATGAGGATGTTATGTTCACATGAAAGATCTCAGACAAAACTCTACAGAGCCTGCAAGAATTGAACCAATAACGCATCTGCTAAACACTGATAATGACATGATTGTTAGTCTGCTGACACTTATGGATGGAAAAATCTAGTTGGCATAAAACACGTACTTCTCCACAGTTGGTTTTTTTTTTCTGTGCCAAATCATACTTCTAAATGAAACAATGATTTGGGTATCTGAAATGAATAAGTGACAGATTCCAAGATTCCAAGTTGCCTTATAGCACATGGGGCAGATGCTTAGAAATCTCAGACAAAAACGTTCTTGCAAAGCCAATAGCACAGTGTGGAGTTAAACAGCCACATAACATCTTAGCAGCTCATCTGATGTCAGTCTTCTAGTTTGATCCAAGAGCAAATTTTTTAACCAAGCAATCATCTGTGGACAAGAAAGCAGCTCTGGGCTTCATATTTTTGCAAGCATTCTGTAGCTTTTCCTAGGTTGCTGTAGTGTAATGACTTTTTATATTGATAGAACAACAAAGCAGTGCTTTAATTTTGAATTTTGTCATTACTTACATATCCAATTTTCATGAATTAAAGTTTAAGTAGAAAGCATAAATGAATGCTGAAGTTATGTGTTTTTCTTCAGATTTGTTCCTATTTCATATGGCAACTACAGAATGTAAAGTGTGTGTTCATTTCTAGTTGTCAAGTAATGCAACCAAGTTTAACTGAATTACATCCAAAAGTTACAGATGCAAAAATTCTAAAATAAGCTTGTGTAACTAGATACCTTTGATATCTTCAGCTTTCATCAAATTACAAACTTAACTAGAAATTATATAAAGTAATTCTTCACATAAATAGTTAACACTTCCTCATGTTTTATAATCAATTTTGCAACTAAGAAACAATTTCAGATTGCCAACAATTGACTTCATTTATTGAAGACTCCCTGAAGTACTTCTCAGGTGTGCATAGTATGAATTAGGCAGTAGTTTATACATTAAAAGCAATGTCAGTCTCAAGTCAGATGACATGCACATACAAAATAACTAAAGCGTAAGTACCATGGCAGGGCAAAACCTGAAGCAGGTAAAATAAAAAGAGGACAAGTATACTTGTACATAATAGGCATGTTTTAAAAAAAACCAGAGATTTTCATATTTGAAAGAGCACGATGCAGCTAACTGTATTTATTTTCAAAGGAATTGTTTTAACTGTACTTATATGCATTACAGATACAGGCATAATAGAGATACAGATAAATCTGATGGCACATTATAAAGGGAATGAGTCACAAATGTTTCATGGATCTTTTAAGTAGAAATCATGAATAGGATCTGGTAGCTGCAATTTTGAAGCAGGAATTGCTCACCTAATATAATGTAGTAAGTGGGATGTAACATTTAGCTACATAAGTGTGTTATTGGGCAACAAGTTCTATTTTTGAGGAATACTTATAAGTTTTTGCTAGAAAAAAACACAGATTTTGATTATGTTTCTGTTCAACTTCTTAATCGCATATAAACCTGTAACAGGTAAAAAATGCAAAGACCTATTAAAAATTCTTGTAATGTTATCAAAAATTACTTATTTACTTCCTTTTTGTTTTCCAGTCCTTGTTCAATCTGATAGCAAATGTTGTATATCTAATCATAATCCTGCTGTTACCACAGCTGTTATGTGCTTTATTTTTGATGACTCAGACAGATGTCCCAAAATTGCCCTAGATCCCTGCCAGCCTTTTCAATTGCATTATACAATCAATTAAACTTTCTTGACCCTATTCCTGTCTCTAGATAAGATTCAGATGTTGACACTTCAAGAAGCAAATCATGTGTGTAAATTGGTTCTAACGACAGCTACTGATATGTAGTCATATGCAAATGGAGTATTATCAAACATTAAAATGTCCAGAAGCAGTAGCTAGATGGATGCAGTCAAGAAAAATTAACAAGAAAATGCATACTCCAGATACTTCCCACAGTATGTAATGCGATTAAACAGAAGCAAAGGGAAATTCACACTAGAAACTGCCTCTCTCCTGCCGTGCCTATTTATTCCCCATCATCTGTTATTATTGTTGAGAATCTTCACATTGTGTCCCAATTAAGCAAATCTCTCAGAATTAATAAGGGTTCGCCTTCTCTATCACCACATCTTTAATGTTTGGAACTGAAAACATTGGCACCTCATGCTGTACGCAAGCATGAGCAGTTAGAATAACAACAATTGTAAGAGGTGCTTGCCAAAAAATGATTACAAGTGAAGCTTTATTGCAAGGGTGTCTTGTTTAGGAGGATTTAGCACAATTCGATGGGGTGACAGCGGTTGTCGGCCATTGATACTGAACATAATAACTATTAAAAAGACAACTTATTGAATATTCAGCGTGCTAAACCATTGTTTGGGCATGTTTAGAATACAGATTAATTTGCTAGGGTTTGTTAGTCTCTCAAAATGCAGACTTTAAAAACACTCCAGAAGAAAGTTATTTTCTTTGATAACCTACACAGTAAGATTCATAGAACCCAATGATAACAAGATGACAGCATTAAAAATTTCCAGAGTATGACTAAATCATCTTATCCAAAGTATTTCTTGATCCTAACTTGTAAGTCACCTGATTTCAAGGATTCTGGTGTATTATTCACCACATTTCAGTTACAGCAATCATGTTGTTATTTGTTTTACTTCCTTTGTATTTTCAAGCCAGCTCTCATGGCTTTTTGACATTTCATTTCAAAGATGATCAGGAGAGGACAGGAGGAAATTATGCCTTACCAAAGAACTGTACCATTTATTTCTTCCTCACAATACAAGGCAAGCTGATAAATTAAGATGCAAAACAGGTTTCAAGAGCTATGACTGAAGGACCTTCCAGTTTTTTACTGCAATATGAATCCTCCACTTCAAGTACTGATTTTTCCCAGTAAGCATCTGCAACCATTCTGGAGAGGTTTTGTCTTTCATAGCCATCCATGACATTGCACTGGGTGGGAGGGGAAAAAAAGAAGGTGCATGCCTCTCCTTCCTCATGACCTGAAATATAATGAATGGTCCTCAGATAAAAAACTTGAGAGGATAATTCAAGGAATATGATTTTATTTAAGAATGTCTAGTGTAATATGCTAGTCCACCACAGCTCTGCCTTACTCTTTGCCTGTTCTTTCATTATCTCACACTCTGTCCCTCACCTTCACTCTGCTGAAGGAGACTGCATAGTATTCAGAAAAAGACTAATGTTGATGTTTCTTACACCACACAGCACATGATACAGTGATTCTCCACAACCGCTTGATGTGGTTGCCACCTCCACATTTAGGCTGCATTCTGCTAACACTGCACGTAGCATGCTAACGTTAAGCACAATCGAAGTTAAGGATTAATTTTTCTCCTGCATGTTACTGCAGAGAAGAAAATGGCAGCTACACACTTGTGAAAAAGTGCGGTGAAAAGCAGCAGCTATTTTGGGATCCCTCTAATCAGGAGGAAAATCTTGTCAAGAAAAAAAAAATATCAGAGGACACATTCAGCTCAGCTCAGTTGGCCTCCTGCAAGCCTTTTTCCAGACTACACTGGTATTGTGCCTCAATTCAAGCCAATATCCTACATTATGTTCACCTGTGTAAGGCAGAAGGAAGGGACTAGAAAAGTCAATACTATTATTTAACATTTAAAGTTAAATCGTTCCTTTTCTGACCTGATTTTTTCAAAGAATAATTTGTACCTTCATGAAAAATGAAGCACAGGAAGGGAGTTTGACCTTGATTAGACACCAGCTCAGTAAACTGGATTTCCCTGTTTCTCACTCTGTATTGTATTATCATGAGCACACTGGAAGTACATAAAAATGTAAAGATACAACATTTATTCTTGTTCTCCCCTTTCTTCTTCCCCTATTTTGCTTTCCTTGCCCAAGGAATGTATCTTGGGCAACACAAGCGGAGACTATTATAATGTCAGGGAAGTTACCAGTTCCTGGTATCCGGTGAAGTAGTAAAAGCTCCTGGATGTGTTACAAAACCTCCCCAGAAGCCCTGGAAACTGCTTGAAGTTGAGTGGAGATTCATTAATCAGAAATAAAAAAAAAAAAAATCTTCAATCAGGTGTAAAAGAAATAAAACTGGAAGAGAGTGACAATCACAAACTATTCAAGTACAGAATCACTGAATATTACATTCTCTTTACCTAGTCATATTGTACCATATTTCCAGGTCTGTATGGGTGACAGATGCATAAACATTGCTTATTTGCCACAAATACAGTGCCTTTTCTGCCTCACTGAAACCAAAATAGATACCTATCTTATTCGTAGACAGCACAGAGCTTTATAATTACCTGTTGAGCTCTTGTGCCAGAGTTACTAAAATGAACAGAACCAAATAGAAAAAAATACACAAGCAAATCTTTCATAATACACCTGTTGTAAATACATATAAGGGAGATAAACACAGGCCTAACTTGTTATTGTTTCAGAACAAATGTGTTCTAGTCCAATGCTGGTGCTTAAGACATTAAATGGTATTTCTCATAGCAGGATTTTGACTAGATTGTACATACATTAAAAATAGTTTTTTTGATTAATCTCTTCAAGACTCACCCCTTCCAACTGGGAAGCTCCATTATAAACTACTAGTAGATCCAAAGCCAGTTGTTGCATTTAGAAACTTTGAGGGGACAAAATAGGCACTCATGAAGACACACCCAATTGAGCAGGTACTGACAGTCTGCTCAGACTATTGTCCACTGTAAGCCTTCCCCCCCCACCTTAAATATTGTAAACACTTCAGAAAGTTCAGCCACAATACCAACACTGTGCAAGCTACTCTCTCTTTTGGGAACCAAATTTCGTTGCTTTGTCTTAGGCTCAGACCCGCTGGGCCTAAGTTTCACCCAAGTCTCTCCCCTTTACCGCATCATAGGAAACACTTGACACAGCACAGGGGTTTAGGTGAAATTAAGGTGGGTGAAAGTGGGCCATAAAACACAATTCAGCTGAGTTCCAAGTTAGAACTTAGATCTGAGTTTAAATTTGAGTTGGTACTTAACTGTTGGAGAAAGACACAATTCTTGTATCAGGCCTACCTTACAGGTACGCAGAAGTTATTGCAAGGCTGGAGAAAGATTTTTTAGTTTAAACTGGAGAGTCTAACTGAACCTAAAGTTAAATATTACTTTTAACTTAAAGCACATTGCTTCCTCAGCGCAGCCTTCATTACTACAATTTTGATTCTTGTTTTTCTGTGCTATGAAAGGCTCCAAACTAAGCCAAAGAATTCCCAAGAAACACATGTCTTCTTGTGGCTGCTGTGGTTACAGGCAGCTGTGCATATAACACACTGTTAGACCCATCTAACCTGTGTCAGCAAGCAGGATGGATCAATCCTCAGTTTCTGCATTAGTGACCACAAATCTGGCCTCCAGTCGTATTTGTTGGCTGCACCTTTCCTCGGTATCCACCATCTGGTACAAATTTTAATTATCGGGAATCTTTTAACTGAATTAGCAGACTTCAGGTCAAAGCCTTGGTGAATGCTTTATTCTGCTAAAATTCAGCAAGTTCAGACATACAGGTTTTGCTGCTCTTACTGTTCTTTCAGATGGACCTGCATGAAGTGTTCTCTCCTTTTTCTACAAATTACTGTATAGTTTATTTTGAACTACCACAATCTTCAATTATCCCAAAAGATCTTTCATTCATAGATCTGTCCACCTTTGAACTCCTGCCATATTTTTGGAAGAAGCGTTCTCCGCCTCACACACATTAAATATTTGCCACAAAGGCAAAATCACCAAAATCTCTACATTGCCATGAAGCTTAAAATCCACACATCTTAGTGAAATGCTATGTAAAGAGACAAGCACATATGAAGGGCATAAATAAGACAGTTCAATAGTGACAACAGGTATAAGTCTGTTTTCAGATTCTAAACCACAGCATCTTTGATGTTGTATATTGCAGTCATAAAGGAAAGCTTTAATTAAAATTAAAATAATTATTTCACAATAGTAAAGAATGCCAACTCTATCATCCATTAGACTTCTTAAATATCTAGATAAAACAATACTAAAAATACACATCAGAAGCAAACTCAGTAAAACCAGTGAGGGTGTATCTTTAACACACATATCAGATCTGAGACATACTCAAACCACATAACAGAAAGTAATTCCAAACATGTTTTGTTTTTTTGAAGACTTTCCACACACTTTTACATAGTTATAAACAGGTTAAATGAGATCTTCCTTAAGAAAACAAGGTAACTACTCATGTATTTATGAAGAATTTATATTTGACATCAATGTGTTCATTGCATCATTCATTAGGTATATTACTCTAAATAAGGGCCTCTTACCTAGTCAGAAAGGCCTTGCAACACAATGTATATTGAGACAATTCAAAAGCTCTTCCGAATGAGCAACCTAATCCTATCTCCATCTACTGCTCCTTAGGACAAGCCCCTTCTCAGTCCTGTTTGATCAGAGCTCTTCTGTGGAATCTAAAATTGGGGAACGTCTTCCAAAATGTCAGAAAATTTCTCATTAAAGTGTGAACTTTGGGCGCACTTCTCTCACAGGGCTTTGATTTCTTACTACATGACCACTGTTCCACATGTCATCTTATTTCAATTTGAAACCCTTCCTAATTATCTTTTTATCTTGTTAAAGGGTGAGAATTCTCTCAGTAGTGCTTTTCTCTGGAGATTTGTTTCCACCAGAGAAACTTTATTAATATTTGCAGTCTGATTTGCTGTCCTTTCGAATTCATCTAGGTCTAAGGCTACTTGTCACAATCAAGCAGGTAGGCTAACTATAAAGTAACAAAGTAATTCCAATACTTTCCTTTCTTCTTTTCAAATCTTTAATATTTAAAGCAGATTTCCCCTTACATATTTCCTTTCCCCTCACATACTTCTCCCTTCTTTACGATTGCAATATCTCATACAAGATTTTCATTAACACTTATATATACTATCTCCGCCTTCTGTTTCACTATCAGACAAGGCAGTTTTCTGACTGAGAACAGGAAGCAAATAACATTTAATATGCTCTGTTATGAGTGCTAACAAGCAATGAACTAGTAGACTCGGTATGATCTATTCCATAAAGCTCAACGCATACAGTTCCTAGTACTGAAAAACAACGCAAATTATAATTTGTCTTCAATCCTTGACCTTCTATCTTGATTTCCACAACCCAAGTTTAAATCAGTACCTAGAGTTCAAACCTTGACAAGTCTACATACAGAAACTGCATTTTAGTTTATACTAAAAACCAGAGCTATCACAAAAAAAAGTAAAAGACAGAATGAGATTTACAGGGCTATGCAAACAGTGTCTTGAAACAGTTTTTACTCAAGTTGTTAAAAGTTCACTGACACGGCAGCATCACAGCTTTTGAAATACTAGCCTGGGACACAGTGTCAAATAAGTGAAATTCTTGTTCAGGTCTACCTATTCACAGCCATTAAGCTTTCTGTTAAAGTAAGTGCCTCAATAATATTGCCTAATACATCATTTTTCATCCACTGTAGCCACATACTAAGTTGAATTCCCTTAGAGCTTGGTGGTTTTTCAGGGTGGATTCCCAAGGCTGGACAGGACATACAGAGAGCTGGTAGTTAAAGAAAAAGGATTCTTCCCCAGGTGGCAGAAGCCACAGTGTGCATCCTGAATCAGGAAGGTACATCATTTATTTCATCATTATGAATTTATGTATTTATTTCATCACAAAATCAGGACCTCACACAGCACAAACAGATAAATGTCCCCATAATCTCCCTGGTAAATCCAAGTGTATTTTCAAGCTACATTTACAGAATTAAAATCAATTTACACAACTAAAAATTAAGTTAACTTGGAAGAAATTCTGATCTAATCCCCAGATAGGCTAGTAACCAAAACAGACTAAAGCAAACACAGTGATGGGAAATCTGGTGTCTGAAGTTCTTCTGCTTTGCTGCACTTACCCCATGACCTAAGGCAAATCTTTTCACCTCTTCCTGCGCTTGCTTCTTACTTCAAGAGCAGGATTCACAATCCACGTGTTGTAAGATATAATTCGTATTTATAACACTAAACAGCATATAAGTAGTATGACTTTGTACATGTGACTAATTAGTTCTCCACCGTGAGACCAGATGGTCGTTAATTCTTACATACAACTAATTTTGTAATTAGACTTTGCGGACCTTGGAGCATATCACAAACCTCAATATTGAGAGAAATGTATGCTTTGTAAGCTATACTAGATTCAGCAACACAAAGTAACAATTCAAATCCTTGCTGAAATTCCTGTTACACAGTACTGAACAAATAAGCACTACACACAGGCTTAAATCTTGAGAAAATACCTCCATTTTCTGGAAGAACCTACCCATGAATTCATCATCAAGCACTCTGGAAACTTTCTTTTCTTAGTACTACACCTGGCACAACCCATCTAAACTGCTGAAAGAGTCAGCCTTACACTGCAATACAGCTCTTTGCCTGGCAATTGGTAGACCTCATGCTACGGACTCTGGAAGCAACAGAGACCAATTTGTGTGTGATCTATTAACATTCATCCTTCACTCTGAAACTGTAGTGCCCAGTCCAATTTTATATTTATGAGCACTACTCCAAACAAGCAAAAGGCCTCCTGCTTCTTTCTGCAGAATGAAAGCATGTGTCTGACAGGAAGCAGAGAAAGCTATTTCAGGATTATCCATTTGGCTCAAAGTTAAAAAGGATCTCAAGATGAAAATGTACCAGGTCTTTAAAACAAGATAACGCCTTCATTTTTTTTTAGCAGTATTTAATATGAAAAGCCATAAATTCATATAATTTGTTAGCTTAAAAAAGAGAAGGCAAAAAGATTTCAATTTGAGGTCTTTGATAACAGCAGCCTGGGTGAAAGACTACTCATTTCTTTAGAAGAAAGGACCCTCTTCAGAAGGATCCAGGTTAACATAAGGTTAATATCTGTCATCTGACAGAGATCAGTATCTCTCCATTCCAGTGGCTAACATTCCAGTGGCTACAACAATTAAACCATAAGAGAGCTGTAACCAGTGTAATGTAATAGTTGTATTAGTCAGGCAGATCATTTTACATTGCTGGATATTCTGAAAGATTCCATGAGAATTCCAGATGTAAATTCTTGACGAAAAAGGAAATGATAGAAGTGTCTCAAAGATTTATTTTTACTTTCTGTTCAGCACAGTGAGCACATGGCAGAATAGTGAGTCCATTCATTCATAATTGCAGATGTTTTACACATCTTGCAGAAACACATGCATTAGTGTTATCTGGAGCTTTCTTCTGTTTCCAAAGTGTTACAATAATTGTTCTTTGATTTGCATGTTTGAGGTGTATGTATACTTGCATAAACTCTTCTGAGCTCCTGTTAATTATCACTGTTACAACTCATGTAAATCACAAATCAAATGGTCTCATCACTGGAAGGTAGGGATACTGTACAGTTATTGATAACTACACAGTTTACACTCTGATAGGTTCTGGCAAGCCAAGGAATTAGGGTTCGTTCCTGCACACTACATAGTGTGAACCTCTTCACCCATGTTAACTCATAATGGCACCTCACGTAACAGGTGTTTATATTACCACTGTAAAATTACTTCCAGTCATCCTGGAAATCCCATAAGCTAGCTGTTTCCTATATACAATACTTTCATAGTATTCAAAGATACTATTTCAAACAAAGCAGGAAAAATACTAAGCAGTAAGGGAACATATGGTTTCAGGGAATAACAAAAGGATTACTTTTTATTTTTTAAACCAAGTATGAAGACTCTCTGGATTACTTTCTCTCAATTCTGCAGATTTTTTTTCTTTTGAGTCTCACTTCCTCTCCTGTTCTTTCTCCTTCTTTGTTCTCCAAATCAGCAAAATAGTTTCCTAGAAAATGCTGTGTTCCCTCCAGTTTTATAATCAATGCTTCATTAGCCTGATAATCTTCCAAAGGCATTCCACCTCTAACCACGTTGCCCAAAGATTATTCTTCACGTCTTTTTCAGTTCTGCCAGCTTTTCCTACCCAAAGTTATCTGCCAACCACGTTGCCCAAAGATTATTCTTCACGTCTTTTTCAGTTCTGCCAGCTTTTCCTACCCAAAGTTATTTGCCAACATATTTGTTTATTAGTAACAATGGTATATCCATTCATGGGATTACTGCATCCCATTTCCCTTATTTCCCTTATTTCTTTTCACACAGAGTTCACTTGTATGAAAAAGTTCAACTGATGCTTTTTAATCTTGAGCACCCATGACTAGTTACTTGAGTGCAGACTTAAACATAAAAGGAGCTGCACAGTTTTCAGAAGTCCCAGTCCCTTCAGGCTCCATTGACTGTAACACATGTTTTGCTCTGAAACAGAATCTGCTATTTCCAAGGCCTTGGTATAGACTCAGGTGCTCAACTAAATTGCTAACTGGATCAGACTGATCAACTTGGACTACAACAAAAATATTTTTACGGACCAAAGCATTCAAATCTCACTCCAAAGCACTAATATAAATAGTTTAATGGTGGAAAAGTTTAACAGGAGTAGCAGTAACCCCAGAATCATTTGCAAGACCAAGACCAAAATACAGACACGGAACAGGGTGAAAACAAGTTACTGAACTACCAGTGACCAGAGTATGAAGGTCCAAATTAATTTTCTTTGAAAAGAATAACACTTCAAATATACACTTAGTTCCCATTTCAAGGTAACACTATTTTGCCTTTGATTTATGTTACCACTGTAACTATAGCATAAAGCCTGACACATTAGGAATGAGTAGTATTAAGTGGTAATTTGAAGAACTTTCCACAAGATAACTCCAGGAATAAGTGACTGGTACACAGTGTGACAGCACCCAGTTATATTTCCACAAAAGCACAAAGAGAGGGACTGAAAAGGCTACAGAGGGGTTGGGGATTTTTCTTGTTTGTTTGTTCTAAGAGATATGTGTTTATCAGGATGAAGGAAAAAAAAGTAATTGGGAAATAAGTATAAGAGAAACTCTTGAATACTGTAAGGGTAATTGGCAGCATGATCTTCATCATGAGATCGCTGGAACATCCTGGTTATATTTGGCAACAAGACTACAGAGACACACATAATGTCTCCCCCTGCCCAACAACCTCTTTCTTCTCATGTTGGTTAAACTATTTGTTGTGTTAAAAACTCATCATAATTATGAAATCTGTGTCTCAAAATTCTCGTTACATAGCACTAAAAAACACTTCAGAGGAGCTGAGCTAGCAGTCCCACTCCATGGATCTTACTTTGGCAAAAGTTGCCTCATGGCACCAGCAGTAGATACCAACCAGAAACTAGCAGGTGCCCTACAAAGTCTTAAAAGAAACCTTTTTTGCTATGTGTTCCTTCACACAAACAGCTGTTTTAAATACTTGAAGTACTTCAGATGTTCCTCCAAGTAATCCTTTGCTTTCTTAAACAAACAAATAAAATAATACAAAACAAAACCCCACATGGATTCTTTGGGCATCTTCTTCAGTTTTGACACAACACGGGCATCCTGAGACCTGTGCAACACATCTCAATCTCCTGGCCACATCCTCAGCCAGAAAGAGAAGGAGCATGTACAGAAGGCACAGTGTCCTCAGCTTCCCCTCTGTGCCCACAGCTCTAATGATTTGTTCCCTCAATATAAATAGAAGGGACAGTATTTGTGCAACTTGCCTCCAGTTCCAGAATAAGGCAGGTGAAGGTGTGCACTGACAGGTAACACAGCTCTTACAGACTACTAAACAGTTTATAATGATAGCATTCCATTATGTTTGGGCTGTGCTGACAAGAATTTTGCTGCATGGACTGCACCTAAGCTCTTTCCTTTTCAGGAAATAGGAAAACATTTATTTTTACCCTGTAATTTCTACCTAGTCAGAACGAGAGGCTTGCACACACAAACTGTACATGATACAAAATGAATTACAAGCATAACAAAGTAGGAGGAAGAACAAGTGATGATGGCTGAATCTCAGAAGAGCTTCAGGTTCAAATCATAAAGTCTTATTTGAACTTCAAACAAAACCACTCAAATCAAAAACTGGAATATAGAAATAGCATCTGCCAAAGTGTCCCAACAGCACTCTTAGCTTTCCATTCAGGTGAGAAATACTAGGAGTATTTTTCTTTTAGGATATTTCTGTTTATGCTTCTAGTCACTGCTGAAGTTGGGAACTACAACATAACACCTAGACAAACAGCAAAGGAAAGTTACACAAACATTTTGGATTTGGACTAGAGAAGCCATGTGCTAACTCATGCTCAACATATCAAACTTATTTACCTAAAACACATATTATAGCATGCTATAGTCCCTGCAAAGAATGAAAAACCAGCCATAGATTGAAGGACTCATCACAGGCGAAAGAAATAAGTTACAAGGCAAAAAACCCACTGAATCCACATCTTCAGATAATTAAGCTATTGTAGCTTTTCATATGGGTGAATGCTCTTGAGACAACTGATATGAGCTATTAGCTGGAGGAATAAAGAATTTAATTTACACAAATAGTATGTATTTTTTCCTATCAGATTTTTTTCTGACTAATGTTGGGGGGGGGAGTATGAGAAACAAGTTTATCATGAAAAGCTGTTTTTCACCCATATGAAAAAGTCAAATTTTCCCAATATGGTGATTAAGCAAAAATTAATGATTTTGCCTGAAGGATGCATTTCTTTCACTGTGTCATGAAAAGCACAGTCTAACTGAACTCATAGTGCGTTTTGTGTGGAAAGTTAATTTTCCTCCTGATCAGAAATTAACAAAAACAGGAACACTTAAAGCCACAGAAGTTTTTGTATATGAAGAGTGATAACATGAAAACTGAGGAGGTTTTATTTCAGGGCAGGGGTTGTGGTGTTTGGGTTTTGGGGTGTTTTTTGTTTCTGTTTTGGTTTTGCCTTTTTTTTTTTTTTTTTAAAGAGTTTGTATATCACATTTAGGTTAAAAAAGTAAGTATCTATTATGCAAAACCTGAATTATTCTGCACATGACTTGGCATTAGGCAGGCTTTGAATTTTTTCCCCTTGAACACTAAAAGCTTGTGTGTTGCAGACACTAAAGCAATGAAACAAAATCTACAGAAGAAAATGGAATTATATAGCCTTAAGCATTACAGTATGTAGAGTCTGCATGCTGTTCTTTGTTAAACAAGTGCTATACTCCCTGTCTGTTAGGGCTCTCATTTTCAGCAATAGTTCAGCACTGCCTCTCTAAATGACACATAGCAAGGAAAATAAGGTTTTCACATGAAGCCTCACACAATTTAAATGGTAAATATTTCACATACTATTCTGGTGTCTGCAGGAGGTAAAGCTTCATGTGGAGCTAACTTATCCTCCACAGTCAAAGGAAATGAAGCAGTTTCAGCCATCAGATGGCATGCTTAAATATGTGCTCCAAAGTGATTGCACACGCTCTGCTTTGTTTTAATAAAAAAAAGGGGGAGGTAGGGAAAAGGCTAAATTACAGAAAGAGCAGTTCAATCTTGTAAGACGTGCAGTCCCTATGGGTCATACTGTACAACTGATTTTTCAGCAGAACTCTTCTTTGATTTCTATAGGGAGTTTAGCTTAAAAATTGATGAGACAATAGGCCCTTATTAAAGCCGCTGTATTAGGAAAAAATCTTACCTGTTTAAGGTTCACTCTTGCTCCCACTAACATCTGACAAAACCATCTATTGCAATAGAACACCATCATCCCTTCAAGCCCCAATTTTTAAAAGCTCTTAGATACAAAAAGCTAGTTTGCAGAATAGGATAAATATAATTGTTTGCAAATAAAGTTTGGCAAGTGCCTAAGGACCTGCAGGATTAGAGCCCAAATTGTTAGGGAATTGTTAGAGTCACTTGCCTCTACCCTCTTCCTTAGAACTACAAGGAGTAGGTTAAATGACACAGAAGCACAAGCAGAATACACACACAGAAGCAGGATTTATCTGCACCAAGTGTACAAACTTCTTCACTGGGAAACGATCAAGATTTTGCAATGCCTTTATAACACCAGTATGGTGTAACCCTAACAGGATTTGGCCCAGGGTGTCCTATGTTCTTAGCCCACTCAAGGGCCTCCTCCTCTGAAGATATTCAAGACCCGCCTGGACAAGGTCCTCTACAGCCTGCTGTAGGTGACCCTGCTTCGGCAGGAGGGTTGGACTAGATGACCCACAGAGGTCCCTTCCAACC
>Ga0065711_1000393_pt1 | contig 88248 bp, 43 predicted proteins | sample Hoacrofraction12_FD_59098 | JGI IMG/M metagenome (GOLD analysis project Ga0065711, IMG submission 59098) | Hoatzin crop microbial communities from Cojedes, Venezuela - Epithelial fraction 12 v2 (version 2) | ecosystem: Host-associated > Birds > Digestive system > Esophagus > Crop | place... | reverse complement strand
TTTTTTTTTTTTTTTTTTTTTTTGTGGAAGGGGGAGTTAGATCACTGATTTAGCTAGAGGTTAACATTCACACACAAGTACTCAATACTAGTATCAGTTATTTTGTTTGGATGATAACTATAAACTCTCTTTGTTCATATTACAAACTTAAGAATCCCCAAATGGACTCTGGATATTACATTGAAGCATCCACATTAGATATTTAGGTTTTCACTGCTTTAACAAATTGATCAACAATGCGAGTTCTACATCAACTTATACAATAATAGTTCAGCAGCAGTGTATTTTCAATGAGCTAGATGATAGTTTCACAGTATCAATTATCTTTAGATTTGTGAAGTAGAATAGAGGAAAAATGAAGCACACTGTACTAGCTCTTAATGCAGAACTACAGAATCTATAATTTAGCATTTATTTTATTGCCAGCATTACCTATATAATCTGTTAGTGCACAAAATAGCCTATCAAAAGCATTAGCAAACAAAAGCTATATAAAGAACTCTAGAACCAAAAGGCAGCTTATGAATAATTCACATTTCCATGCATTAGAAGTCATCCAGATAAAACACATAAAGTGCACTTAACTTGTCCCAAAGAAAACTTATAAATTATCTGAATAATTGTATATAATATCAACATAATATTTCAGTTACTTTGAAGGATGAAGTTTCTTTCTTGGATGACTTTGAAGACAATTTGCAAGCTTGCTCTATTTATGCTGACAGTAATTGCTGTACAGCTGCCTGATTTAGACAGAGGGGAAAAAACCAGGATGCACTGTGCAAGTTACTACTACAGAAGAATAGCTGCTGGGCTACCTTCTGTGATACCTTTTGTACTCAGTGACAGGACTAGTGCCAGCTGTTCAATTACCTGTCCAGAATAGACGTTGTTTAATTGGTAACTGTACTCAGAAAAACATGACAAAACCAAATACATTACTTTTGACTCATATACTATTTAGCATTAGATAAAGTAAACACACATTTATTAGATTAACATGGAAGATTTTGGGAAGATTCTGTATGACTACAGAAGAAATGATATGTTTCATGCCCAAAACTATAGAAGTTATCAAGGAAGTTATGGAGTGCTCTGATTTTAAACAATTTGTTGAGTCATGTCTTTACCTATTTTTGGTTCGTTATCATTAATGAAATAACATCAAACTATATGTACAATTCTGAAAATGCACAAACATAAAATGTGTCATACCTTCACAGAACTAGCTGTACACATTCACTTTCAGGGGTACTTTTCACTTCCACCTTGAAACCCATCCCTGCATTACCATCAGATAGACTAAGAAGCAGCAGCCACAATTCACAGCGTTGTTTCTGTGGGTTTCAAATTTTGCCAAGAAACCTTCAAGCAAGAGCCATGCTGCAAGAGTTAGCAACTGACTAATGACAGACATATCAAGTCATCACTGTAAATGGAGGGCAATGGGGTGGACAACTGTGGTTACTTGATTCAACCTTACAAGGGAGGTCACACAGCCTAAACAATTATAGAGTTCTGCTATTTATTAACTCTTGGAGAAAGTGTGCAGCATGACCCAAGATGTAAAAAGGTGCAGAATGTTGGTGTTTGTGCTCAGCAGATAAGTACTCAGACAGCATACAGCAAACACCATGGACTATGGTATAAGCACAGATCCTCCCAGACACGTACAGGGCTGCAAATCATTACCTTGTTTTTAGGTAATCACTGTTGGGCACAAATATTTCTTCAGGAAATATTGCCATTATCCTCAACTTCTTTTCTTCCTTAGGATTGCAGCTGACTAATTACCACAAAATAATATAGGAACACTTAAAGCATTTATCATTGTTTGTCATTTGACTGAGAGAAAGTTTCTTGACAGAGTAATGTGCAAAGGTGTATGCTGATCACCCATTAACTGGTGGGGTGCTTAAAAACCACTTCATCTTGCTCTAGAGTAGGTTGTGTGCTACTTAATTTCATGTCATCAGATCACAGGTTGGCTCACAGGTTGAAAGCTGTTCAAAACAGTATCCATACCTCTATTTAGTCGAATATCACACGATATGGAGCACATTTTCTTTTGACTGCAAAGATTGCAGATTTATGCCTCCTCTTCCATCCTGTGGTCTTTGGCGAGGGGTATTTGTGCTTTAGAGTGGGTGCAACAAACTGCAAGACTAAGAAACCTCATACAGAAGTTGCACAAATGATTTTCACACTAAATATTCAAGCAAGATTTTCTATATGCAACAATCAAGTCTGGGTTCTTCTCAGGATGTAATTTTGATGTGCTTTACTGAGTGGAGCACAATATGAACTAATGCTGCCCCATCTGCCTTCAGAGGCCACAGATTCTTAATTTAGGGAGGCAGTCCTGTCACTGACAAAGCCTGAAAAACTCAGCACAGAGAAGATGAGGTTTGCATGTTCTCTGCTCGTGTGACCCCCAGAAAGAAGGTACTGAGCGAGAGGGGGAATGCTTTGTGTCAACTCCAGCTTTATCTCACCTTGCAGTCACTCTCTGCTTAGACAAGTTTCTACTTTTTTCTGTGCCGTATTTACCACTCTCTTTGCAGAGAATCTGCAGCAGAGGATCCTGAACAATTTATGAATCATTACCTACATTCCCTCTCACTACTCTTGCTTCTGACTGTGGACACCAACTCTGCTGAGACGCTGCAGAGCACCCTCATGTCCTTAAAAAGCACTGGAAACAGGATTTAAATAACTCCTCATTGGCTCCTTATTTTTAAAATGATTTTTTAAATGTGGCTTTCTACGGAAACAAATCTGATGTGACTATGCTGTATGTGTGTCTGCCCTGCTCACTTTTGGACTTGTGGCTACTCAACAAAATACGACAAAGAAGTGAAGTTCAACAACGATATAAAAGGTCCCAGACATTTTATGGAAATGGGAAGCCTGGCAGGGAGCACAGATGTGAGTTAACATCTGTATGGAATGAAGTGATAGATGATGAACACAATCATGTTAGTAGGCACTGGAGAATCTACCCCAGACACCATCCACAGCAGTCAGGATTCAGAAAATTCACTAACTACAGAACTGCGGCTTGTAAATAAAGAAAATACATTTTCACAAGGTTGCTTAGATACACAAAACTTTGCTGGCAAGATCTGTAATCCTCTGTTGCAAATAAAATATGCACTTAACCTTTAGAGAAGACATTTCACTTGCCTTCATTTTTTCTTTGTCAGGGCATCAGACTTTTAGTTAGCAGATCAATTTTACAAATTATGTAACCATAGAGTAATTGCTTGGTACTTATAAAGTGCAGAAAACAAGACACAATTGGAGTGACTCTCTGAAATATTTCAGTGAGATAGTCTGCTGAGGGTTTTTGTTTTTGTGAAAAGTGCAGGATTTGGAAGATGGTGGAAGACTCTAGGTCTGCAAAAGTAAAAGCCTTGTACATATTACAGGATATCAGTTAACAGTAAAATACATTTTTAAATCCTTGGTCAGTCTAGGATCTTTCTAGCGAATATTTATAGATAAATGGTAGGTATTGGTAGGTATGAATATCGTATGTAAGCCAACCAGAAAATTATGCTGAATCCCAGAGCATATGTTTTTTTAATAGCTACACTTCTTTCTGTTAGTTCTGCTATTATTAACTTGCTACACATCGGCTGTGGTTAAGTTACACCTCTCTGCCACTGACCCTTGTGGGTGACCTTTTGTACCCCAAATTGTTCTGGCAATTCCTCCAGCCACCAAGTCGTGAAACTCTAATTTCCTTCATGTTTGTGTAGAAAAAGTAGTCCTACTGCACATAGCCATTCATCGGAGAAATTACAGGATCCCTTGAGATTATCACAACATTTAAGTCACCCAACAAGATAAAATGAGGTCATTAGGCAAGTCAAATTTTGCTTTGAGGCAGAGATTATTCAAGGATGTTTCACTGTCATTGATCTATGCACAAATCCAATCCTAATCACTGCTGTAGCTGCACGCTTCTCCCTCCTCAGTGGATATTATCTTTCCAGCATGCTTGCACCGTGTAGAAATGTTATTATAACAATTTTTTAAAAAAATACAGATAATCAATTTGCAAGGTAAAGCAAATACTTGTCAAAGCATCTGTGACTAAGGAGGGAACTGGGTCTGGCTCTCCAGTCATGCCTTGTCCAGGGGACTTTCCTTCTCACCTACTTCTCATGGAGCCTGAAGTTTGAGCCATGGAGGACACTGCACACAACATATCCCAGGAGAAATGAGGGCATAGAAGGGGCATCATTATTATCAGAGGGTTGCAAACTCCAGGTAGGCACTCCCCACAGCCTCAGAATAAAAGTTTGGTGCAACTAATCCCTGACAACACTGTAAAGATATTTGCAAAGGGTTCTACAGCCCATTGGTCTGCAAAAATGGTCTGAGATTACAAGACTATACAAGAAGGTGGTGATGACTGCAATACAAGCTTTAGCCAAATACTTTGAGAGTAGGCTTGCACCAGCAATGACTTGTTTTCCTCAATTAAGTTTTGCAACAGCAAGACCAGACAGAATTGCAACCGCACAGGCAGCTGTCAGAAAAAATGAAGCCTCAATATGGATTTCAGTGAGGCTGGAGCTGAAGCAGGAGTTTTAAAATATTTATAAGACATTCACAATTCACATGTTATAGGATATTCAACCAATCACATTGTCAAACTCTCTGAACAGCCATCACAGTGTGCATTCCATTTTATATATACATAGTGGTTGCTTTATGGTAGCAGCTGAAGCTTGAGGATATGGTAAAAAAAAAGAAAGAAATAATAAAGGGTTATTTTCTCCCTGCAGAAGAAAATGTATATCTACTGTAAGTGCTTAAGAGTATCTTTGTCCACGTGTTATTTTACTGTCTGCTCAGGCATCACATAACCTGAGTAGCCTGCCACCATCCTTTCACCTTCATTAGATTTTCCTGAAATCTGGCTTGTGGCTGTGATGGAGAACAACCAATAAGGACTGAAAAAAACCCCAGTCACAGGACTGGGCATGCACATCCCTGGGCAATGAAGCCTTTGCTCTCACTTCAGTCTTGGTGCTTTGGAACAGGACTCTTGCAAGTGCCTTGTGCCTGTGGAGGCACGAGCAGGAAGGTGCTGGTGCCTTGGCCAAAGGGATTGCAGGGACCCAACTCTGTTGCAAGGAGTTTTGCAAAATCAGAACAAGAGGGTCTCTCTCCCTTGAGCGAAAAACAGGGGAAATCTTCATCAGGGTCCACTTCTCTCCACAATTGAGTTCCTTATGAATTCTACCATGCTCGTGTAACCCAAACAACTTAGATATCCAGTCTCTGCTCATTGCAAGACTTCTCTTTGTGTCCTTGGGCTATGAAGCTTTTTGTCCTCTTACCCTGTGTCAGCCCACCAGCAAAGCTGTCTGCCCCAGTTCTGTGTCCCATGCCTCTGTGCATTGTCAAGGTGGTCTTCTGACTTCGCATTCCATAGGCAACTCCATACTACTGCGGCATTAGCTGTATGGTGACATTGAGGCTGGGGAAATATGCAGTGCAAAGGGAGACTGGCATACAGCAATAGCTCATATTATACAGTCACACTGATCGATGCAGGTGGGTATCCTTTATAGGCTTCGCATGGGCAGGTGGTTTTCACACTTCAATTACTCCCTCACAACGTGCAGATTTCCACTTCAAAGATTTGGCAGTGTTGAAAAGAGGTTTTTCAACCTGCGCAGAGTTCATTTAAGTTAAGAGAGGTTCATCTTCCCTAAGTTTGTACTGCTGGAATAGCTTTACTGCTACAGTGTTCAAAGTTCTCTCTAAACACCTTTTGGTGAAGCAATATAGCTCTCCTCCCTGAGAATGTCTACTGCACCTGTACATCCACACACATAGCCATGCTTAATGGGACTACGGCATCTATGGAGTTTGCATGTCTGTGTGTATATGAAAGTATATACACACATATATACGTAAAAACAGAATACAAAGATGTAGTAAATCTGCTTCTGAATTCCTTTGAATCACGTTTGATACCAAGAGCTCCATATCTATATCAAACCACTGTTTTGTTTCTGAGTACGTAATTTCTTTGCCTTTTTTCTGTTTCTCGCCTGTAATGAGTTTGTGAGGACAAGAGGAATTCCCGCCCCCCCACCGGGCTTGCAAATGAGGGCATTTTGCCGTTATGAAAAGATCTTTTGCATGAAGCAGCCAGGGTTTGTCTGAGTCCCAGACAGGCTGGTGCTTCAGCTCTATTCCACTGCAGGGAGGCCAGAGGAGGGATTCTGGCTGGCACGTAAACTATGGACTTTGATACTGTATTGAGCCATGTAAGAAAGTTATCTGAGCACACCAGGAGCTTATAAATGAAAGAGCCTCTCATGAACCACTTCAGAGATGTGGGAAGCAGAGACCTGTGAGACTTAATGATTCAAAGAAAACCTGTCTGCTAGTTAGGAGATGAATCCTTAGATGACTGACCTAAATCCCAAGTAATGATGAAAAATGGCAGAAAGACTGAGCTAAGTGCAGTCCTATCATTTAATCTTCAATCTTTCTGTAGACCTGTATGAATTACTTAGAGAAAGATAATACAAACAACAACAATAAGATATCCAGAATAATGTAACAATACATGAAGGAGCTTAGCATAGACAAGTAATAACTGTAGATTTCATCTGCTCTATTTAATTACGCTAATAGAAAATAAAGATTTCCAGAAAACATTAGAATTGAAGAGATTCAAAAGAAGTGGCTTGGAGCTTTCTATGGGCAGAAGTCAGAAACCCAGATGAATTACAAATCAGTGAATAAATATATTCATTACCTTACAGGGAGTAAAATAACTTCATATTAGCAGTATAGATATTTGTTTACCATGCTTGTATTAAGATAATTTAATAATACCATATATAGTTGCCTTAGAGAAATTAAGCTAACTTCATCCAAGTTGTAGGATAATAAAAGGCAGATTGACATTGTACCAAGATTGTGTTCCTTGGCACTAAACCTGCTTTACATTAGCAGATGGTCTGAAACCTCTCCTGAATCTTAATGTATACCTCTGAACTGAGGTAAGTCAGGGAAGATTTTATCCCGGAAGTTACCTGGCTGTTACTGTTCTCTTTCTGTTTTGATTTTAACAAACTATTTTCTTCTTTACATTTATTTTCTTTATCACTTACTATTCAAATCATCCCACATTTATATATTCTGTGTGACTGTAATGCATAAATCTGCCATATCATCGCCTTTTACTAAGCATGCAAAATTTAAATTAACTTTATTTGTATTTAGTACTGTCAGAGCTCCATTTTTTGGGAAAAGTTCTTCCTTTGAATCTCATGGTTCCCAGCTCACATCTGGAGTCTACACAGCAAATTACATACTCGTGTATTATCTTGAACAGGTTATGTACTTTGATAATGCAAAACATGGTTGATTTCCGAAATCCTTGCACAGGTATCGTGTCACTTTGCTTCCATTATGGCACATGTCCCCATCAGGTGCAATGCTACCCCAGACTATTTGCAGCACTGGAACCCTGGGGAGGGACACACTTAAGCTTTCAGGAGCCACCACACCAGTTCCCAGCTGTATGATGAGGTCGCAGGAGGTCTGCACTTGTGCCAGGCCATGGAGGATGGCAGTGCTTTGACCCATGCAAGCCTGAGGAAGCATCACGGCCCAGGGACCTGCAGGCAGGGTCCATCTCCCTTATCTGCCCGGTGCATATTCAGCAGCGAGAGTTTCACCCGGGCTGGGAGACAGGCAGATGCTGTTGAAAAACCTTTGGAAAAGCTGGTAGCACTAGAATGGGAGATGCCTGCTTAAAAGCAGACAGGCATAAAAGTTGGAGTAGAGGAAAAAGCTAGTAGTTTACATTGTAATTCTGACTTTGCCATCAGTTCCTTTGGGCTGGTATGTAAAGATATAGTTTCCTAATCTGACAGTAATGCTAGGCATCTAAGCCCATTTGTAGATACTCCCAAATAAGCTGGTTCTGAAAGCTGCTGAGTAATTCCAGCGCACACGGCAGTGGATGTTTACATTATGCCTTTAACTCTGGGAGAGACTTAATGTCTTTCCAAGGAGCCTGATCTGTAAAATGAGGATACTGATGCTTGCTCGCCTCAGAGGGCTCCTTGAGAATTAATTACTGCTTGTATCATCCTGTGAAATTTTTAAATATTGTGGAAGGGCCGAGGAATAACTTTTGCTAAAGGTAGTCTGCACAGATTGTTTTCTCTGGACCTGTATCAGCCACACCAAACAGACACTGCTTCTGCTGGTACAACATTAGCACTTCATTAAAGCACTGCTGGTGTAAACAGGAAACAAGAAACCTTCTTTGTTTTTCCTCCTAAGCAGCATCAAGCTAAAATATAATATAGTCTGCAAAGCAATTAGACGCAGTACTATCATAGCCTCGTGAAGGCTGGGATTCATTGCAGCAGTTGCTGTTTATCCTCACTGCATAGCACAAAAACTAGAAACTACATCTCTGAGATTGTTTACCCTCTGCAGATCTTGTCAAATTCAAAGAAGATTGGATCCTGAGAATTAGTGATGGAAAAAACCCCCAAACACTAGATCATTCAGACCACCTCTTTACTGATGCAAGACTGTTCTCCTAAATCAATATCTTACTGTTTCCTCTAGGTCAGTTGAAAAATTTTATATAATGGCAAGGGGATTTAGCTGCATCCCCTGGGAACTATTCCATAGTTGAAGAGATGTTACAGGCAGGAAGCTTTGCTTTATATTCAGCATACGTTATTCCATTTAAAATTTCATTCCTTAAATGTAAATTAAACTCCAACTTGTTATGACAAATATTTTCTCGTTTTCCTCATGTTTACATCTTTCATAAATATGTAGACTGTAATAAACCTCTCTCCACATTACTTGTCATTAAATCAAAGCATTTTGTACATATTTTAATGTTATTTCATACACTAATTGTTCCAATCCTTTGATCACTTCCTTCTGCTCCACATGTAATCCTATGAAAGAGTGCTGAAGGAGACAAACAAATTCATGATAGGAAGCGAAACAAACAGGGGTAAGGCAAATATGATTTCTGGATTCATTCTGGTAGGAGGAGAGGCCAAGGGGATCTCTTCCAGATTTTCTTAGAAACATTTCTATCACAGATCATGAGGTAGAGTCCTCTTTACGTTGTCCTAGTGTACAGCAGGCTGACAAGAAATTAGGTGCAGACAGGATGAGGAAGGAAAATGGGCACAGTTTACACACATCTGAAGGGTACCAGCAGCAACGCACCCACCTGACGTCTCCTGTGAGGCAGAGAGCCCTGGGCACAAGGCTGCGCCCAGACCTGCTGCAGTCCATGGCACGAAGCAAACTCCTTGAGGGGCTCCCGTAGGTCCCTGAGTGCTCAGTCACGGGGAAGCACGAGCAGCCTCACCTTCAGGAGCAGTCCCAGTGGTGAAAGAAAGAGCCTGAGAGTTTTTAATAATGAATTGCATAGAGCTCACTCACTCTTCAAAACCTCCACAAGCTGCATCTGGTTACTCAGACACGGTCCTTGGAACAGATCAGTGGTTTTAGAGTGCTTATAAGCAGAAACACTAAAAATACTATCAATTTATACAGAGGCATGAGTAGAAGCAGAGAGGAGAACTGAATACAGGAAGAGGACTTGCCCCAGCAGATGAGGGCTGGCCTGAACAGTGGGCTAAGTCTTGCCAGAAGGATGGTAATCTCTGGTTTTTGGGTAGCTCTGAGAGCAGGGCACAGCTTCTGTCAAGAGTCGTACCTGGTACTCAGATACCAGGGCGCAATTTAGGTCACTGACCAGAGGAGCTCTATGCGCAGGACAGCTAGAGAAAACTGCTCAGATTTCGAACTTCGAGAACATCATGGATGTGCTCAGTGGATGCCTTGTATGCAGCCCTACTGCAAAACCCAGTCCGTAATGTGCAATGGTAAGAATTAATGTGCACACATACCTAAGATGTAAATTCTGAGGCAATCACCAAGCCTTACAGAGATGGGCTGGGATACCAGAGGTCTTTGCTGTACTTAGTATCTACAGTTTCCATATATCAGCATTTGTAGTATCAAGATGACTAAATTAATTAGTTATAAACCAACAAAAGCTAGTTCACATTTAAAAGGCAAAATGTTGTCAAAGGACAATCCATAAAGGATTTATGAGTCATCACTAATCCTGTGATTTGTGGGGAGATATCCACATGTCTTTCAAAAAAGATCTCAGCTTTACTTTATTATTTTATTGCTTTTAAATTAAGCTGAGTTTATTCTAAGCAATATATGCCATTACTGCTTCATTTTCTGAGCAAACAAATGATTCTGGCAGAGCTGACAGGGAACATGACTGAAGCTGAGAGCTGGAAGTCTCTGTGTCACATTTCTTTGCAGTACCTCTGTGAAGAACGAAGTGCCAAAAAACTTCAGCCCACCCTAGTGTGGCTTTTAGTTGCAGCCATCTATCAGTCTCAACACAGCTCCAGGAGTTCTTTACCAAAAGAAAGACAGCAGGATGATACGTCCTTCTGCAAGAGGACTTTTTGCCCTATCAGTGGCTATACATAGCCTGAAACTGTAGCAGATGTTGAGGACAGTAATATCCCATCTACTTATTGTCAATCAAGTTACTATTTGACACATACTTAGTTCTCAGAAACAGCTCCATAGAAGCAATAAAAGCAGTGAAACTCAGAAAGTAGCCATAAGCCTGTTTCATCCATGTGGTCCAGCAAGTGCTTGCTCCAAGCTTACTGGGGAGCAACAACAGGATAAGAGAAGGAACGGCAAGAAATGCTCACTAGAAATCCTTAACACACTCTGCACAGATCAGATTCCAGCTTCAAACCTAGTGATCATAAATTCTATCATACTATTGACTTTCCAGCTAGGAATATGGTTGTATTCCCCATGGGCCAACCAAGTCAACTCCCTGCTTGCAAGGGCTCAGCCTTGTACAAGTCCAAAGTCTACATCTGAATAGCATCTTGGGGTAAATCAGCATACCCTCCTCTGCGTCACTGCACCTCTTTATTCTCTGAGAACATCTGTGGGCTGCAGCTTTACTACACTTAACACAGCTCAGCTATTCTAATACATTAATTCAACAGAGATGTTGAAAACAAATGGGTACTTTGAACGACAGAGAGCTTTTGATAACCAAAACAGATTTCCCTGATGGTTGAGACTAACAGTCAACATATTAAGAAAGACCATTTTTCTCACCTTCTCAGTCTCTGAGGCTGACAGAACTAAGCTACATGCTCTCAAATGTACCCTAGCAGGTCTCCATCCACCCTCCTGGTTAAATACGCCCTCTTGGGCTTTCTACCAACACGAGGGTGCCTGCTGGCATCACTCAGCTCCAGATGTTGCCCTTTCTTTTGTGCAGAAAATAGAACAGGGGTTTCCTTTTCACCAATGAACTAAAATGATAAAATTCAGACTGACCTCAGAAGGGTACAAGAGTCCCCCTTCTTCCCCCTTGTAGGTATTAGAGAAGAACAAAGTCAACACACAGAAATACTTTTCCCCTCTGCCTAACACATGAGTTATTTGGAAGCCAACAGTAGTAAAAGGAAATCATAATGGGAGAAAAATGGTCATAAATACAACAATGGCATGTCTGAGGCAAGGACAAAGGGGAACTGAGAGATGCTTTGTTGGTGAGATGGAAAAGAAAATTCCTCTCTGTTTATTGGCCTGTGGTAAGACTGTCCAAAATTCACTGGAGAGGAAGGAGGTAACTGCCTTCCTGACTAATCCTCCATCTTAGGATATCTTCAGCCTAGGCTGGAGACCACTCTTATTTTCACCACATGATATGATGTATGAGCAAAACCAGTCATCCTGCCTGAAGACATGAACTGATAACTGCGGGCAAAAAAACATCTTGTAAAACACTTAAAAGCAAAGGGAGCAAGTCCTTAGAGTTCAGTAAACTCCACAGTTTGCATTAAAAATTCTTTATGAACTGAAAGACTTGCCATTTTGTTTACTTCCATCAGAAATCATTACTTTTACATGGATTTTACACTCACCAAAATTGTGTAATTATGCAAACTTCGGCATTTGCAGAGGCATTCTGAGCTATTAGCACCATTTTTCCAATCTGTGCAATTTTTTTTTCCAGAAGGACACCATATCATTAATTCTGTACCCTCTCCAAATGCAGCAATTATCTACCAAACAAATATTCTGCACCACACTTCAAGGATACTTTCACCTTCCCACCCTCCAGTGCTGTTGCTGGGCAAAGGAGGAAAAGTCACCATTACCCTCTACAGAGACAGGATCAAGAGGAATCCCAGTACAATCTCAACAGTTCTTTAAAAAAGAAAACCAAAAAGCAATAATAAATTATTATAAGTAGGCCTTCACTGACTGTGACCTTTGCCATTAAATTCTACACATTACTTTGCATGACCATAACCTATAACATTTTCAGATTAAATATTCAAATTAGCTCAAGGCACATACAAGGTTAACCAGCAGTGGTGTTCCTCAGGTGGCGGCTTGGACCAGGCTCACATGCTTACTTGCTTATGTAAACTATTCCTCGTATCAAAGATGCATGATCCCTTGGACAACAAATGCTTTCCCTCCACTTCGAGAAGGCAAAATGCAACTGAGTTGTGTAAAAAAGCCTCTGTAAGAAGGGTACTTCTTAACAGTGATGCCAGCAAAAGGGAAAGGGCTGCTTCTTGCTCACTGTTTTGCACTGAAAAGGGGACCAATGTCAACAGTTGTGTACTGGCAAGCTCTGTCACAACATAGCCCGACTCATAGAGTCATAGAATGGCTTGAGTTGGAAGTGACCTTATAGACTATCTAGTTCCAACCCCCCTGCTGTGGGCAGGTGGATCTTCCACTAGACCAGGGTGCTCACAGCCCCATCCAACCTGGCCTTGAAAGCTTCCAGGCAGTGGACATCCACAACTTCTCTGGGCAACCTGTGCCAGGGTCTCACCATCCTCAGAGTAAAGAATGTCTTTCTTATATTTAATCTAAATGTACCCTCTTTCAGTTTAAAGCCATTACCCCTACATGCCCTTGCAAAAAGTCTCTCTCCAGCTTTCTTGTAGGCCTCTTTAGGTATGGGAAGGCTGCTCTAAGGTCTCCCCACAGCCTTCTGTTCTCCAGGTTGAACAGCCCCAACTCCTCCTGGCTTTCCTCACAGGAGAGGTGTTCCAGCCCTCTGACCATTTTTGTGGCCTCCTCTGGCCCCGCTCCAACATTTCATGTCTTTCCTGTGCTGAGGGCTCCAGAGCTGGACACAGGACTCCAGACGGGGTCTCCTACAGTCCCGCTAGACCCCAGGGACCCCTCACCGCTTTGGGTGATGAGGAGGGAGCATATCCCAAAGAAGATCTGCCTTCATGCTGGGACCATGGCACAGGACTGAGCAGCATGATCATCTTTCTCCACAGGCCCTTAAACGACCACAAAACTGCCAGTCAAGAGAAACTCAACCCACTGCCGGTCTGTTCTCAGGCAGAGAAACCCTCGAATCCCACTAGTGAGGAAGCGATTTGTAGTACTAAAAATGTGCACAATGGGAGCTTTCATTTTATACCAGCTTTTGGTTGGTCCCTTAAATACGGGCAATAAAAAGCCCGTATTTATTTCCATAAAATCGCATTTCAGCTACTCCCCCATTAAGGCTTTTGGGAAGACAAAAATATTCACAGCGTTCCTGCTTTTTCCTGCTTGGAAAGAGAGAGAAAATGCTAGATCCTATTTAGGAACTTAAATTAGGACGACTAGACTCAAGCTCCTATATCCAATAGTGGCATACAGACCCTTTATTATAATAAAACCCGAGACTCTACCCAGAAGATCATTGTGGCTACATAAAATAAAAAAAAGGCCCAGCTCCAGCTTCCCATTGTTGTTTTGTTAGGGCTGAGAAGCTCAGTCTATGGGAGCTAAGCGCATGCTGATGCAGCCCACATGGGTACTTGCAGAAAAGAGCAAAAGGAGACAGAGTTATGGTGGTAAGATGTCCCCCTACCCTGGAGGTAAATAATGCGAAATCAGAGAAGCTGCTCATGTGGTCCCTGAACATGAGAGCTGAATTCCAGTGCTGTCCTTCTCCTTTTCCCTCTCTTTATAACATAAAAACAAAGTAAAACAATGAAGAACATGTTGCATCTCATTTAAATAAGAGCAGACTGTTTGGAGCTACCTAACTGTGTAAGCAATGCTGCTAAGCCCCTGTGCCACATGGCTTGTTAGATTAGATGCTTTCACCCACAAGACCCTCAGCAGCTAATTCGTGACCTATCGAAGCTGGTGGAGGTCTGCCAATGACTCCAAGAGGGCCAGAATTTCACTCTAGAAACCTCGAATCTCATCATTCATAGTGAGAATGCTGACTAGAAATGCTGAAGTAATTTTTGTACAGCATGCTGTCACTGCTAACAGTGATTACAAACAGCCATTAGCACAGCATCAGCAAGACTGACTTCCAAATAGATGTGCAGTCAACTTCTTAGCCTCTTCTACTGTGAAATGGGGATCACAGGTAAAAACTGATTTACAAAAAAAGTGAACACTTTAAAACAATTTTAAATGTACATATGCATTTGCTTGCTGAACTTTCCATTTTATCTTTAGGTTGCTGAAATGCTTGAACTGCATTGTGATTATTTCGAAAGAATTATTTCTTCTGTAAAATTTTGTTTAAAATGTGCTGAAGAGGTTCTGATGTCAACCCTGCTAGAACAGTAACTCAAACTGAAACAAAGTTAAGAAACAAGAGGCCTCTCCTGTATCTTCAGACAAAATAACCTACAAATGAAAGGAACTTGCTAAGACAGCCAAAATGTTGGAAGGGGCCCAGGGAGGTCTCCTCGGCAGTTTATTGCCAGGGTCATACATCCTACAGGTGAGGGAGGTGAATCCACAGTCCACCAGAAGATCACCCTCAGGTTCCTGATCTGTGTAGCTATGGCTTAGGTACTTCACAATCAACTCTGTACAAAAACCCCACAACATTGCCAGGATAGTGAACACCTAACTTCATTCATTTTTTAAAAATGCAATTCATTAATTTTGTCTGATGGCACAGAACATGTTTATAGACATGTTTAATTTTATGCGCAGTCCCTGCAGATACTGAATGAATTGTTGTCATGAGTGAAATCACTTATGTGACTAAGGGTTTGCAGGATCAGTGTATTAAGTTCTAATACTATTTTTTAGCCATAGGGTTTTGCAAAGTTCAAATGGAAAGCAGAAGTAGCACTTTAAAATAACGTGTAATTTCACTCATTCAACATTTTAATCTAAAGTTGCAATAGGATATATTTGTAGACTGCTTTACAAAGACCACTTACAAAATTAAATCAAGTAATGTAAAGCCTGGTCACTAAGATTTGTAAGCATGTGTAAATTCTCTAATCCAGTTTACACTTCACAGCTTTACCATACTTGGGAGTCCCTCACTGACCTCAGGGAATGAGCAGTGATAGATCTACCACTTACATATGCGGTGAATTAAGTAGTTCCCATTTTGAAACAATACACCAGATATTAATAGTTAAGTGTGATTAGAAACATTATACGAGTTATAAAAGGAGCAATACATGGCAATACCTGTAATCTACATTTCTACTGATTTATAGTTTGTTTCACTAGTTTCACAACACAAAGCACAGGCCCCAAATAACTAGGACCAGTTCAAGCAAACCTATCTTTGCAGGCAAGACCTCTGTAGCACTAATTGCCATGCTCAAGAACATATTAAAATGTTTTCCATTATTATTTTAAATCAATGCAGTTTGTTTACAGCCATCCTCAGCAGCAAAATGCATCACACACAGAGCAGCAGTGCCAAGCAGCCTCCCCGAGGTGAACATTTGGACATTTTCAATCTCATAAACAGAAAGTAAGAAGTGATTTATTCACAATTATGTACAACTGGTTGATGTTTAATAGTTTTTCTGGGTGATTTGTCTCAGCACTTTCAACGCAGCTGAGCCCTGGGCCAGGGCACAAAATACTGGTCTGGGGGGGGGAAGAACAGCAGAGCCTCCTGACTCAGCCATGGGAGGTCCTTGAAAGTAGGGAACCTGAAGGTGACATGGCTGAATCCTTCCCCGAACACGGGGACTACAAGCCATATAAGTCACTGTTGCTCTTTACCTGAGGACAAAGGACTCTGAGGCATGGGAGCTGGTCCCAGCAGAAGCAGTGGTGTTGTGAACTGCTGCATCCAAATGCCTCCTTTCCTCCACCACCTGATCCCAAAGCCATCGAAGGGGAGGAGAGGAGAAAGCAAAGGGAGGACCACAAAACCATAAATCCTGACCCCTCTGTTGCCCTGCGCCAACACAGTAAGCAGTGCCCCATTCCACATCTCACCCCTGTACCTCAGATTTGGGGGGGTCTCTGTCATCCTTGTGACTCTGAGACCCCCATTCCTACCTGCCAGCACTAACCAGATCGGCATCAGGCAGGTCCCCGCTGTTGATGTTGCAGGAGGGCTGCTCCAGCTCTGCCTGGGCAGGCACCCATGGGTGCTGCAGGCTCATTCTCCGCTGCTGGAAGTGAGGAGGTGCTCAGCCAGGGGCCAGAGGCTGCCCAAGCCCTTCACTGCCTGTCTGCGCTGAGGGTCATTTGAAGACTTTCAGATGCCTCCTCCCTCTTTCCCACTCTTCTCCCAGTCGTCCTTCTCCCATTAGTGCCTGCTACAGAGGATGAGAAAGGCACCCTTGATAATTGAAGCAGGGGGGTGAAGGGAGGGAGAGTGCTAATTGATGGACTTATGCACCCATTAGTCTCCTGTTAAAAGCTGCCAGAGGAAGAGGCAGTAAAGAAGCCATGGAGAAATTTCCTGTGATGCTTTCTCCCTTCCTGAATCCATCTTTGCTCGTTGAAATCTTGTGCCTTCAGCTTTCACCATGTGCATACGCTTTCTTGGGCAGGAGAGGTAAAGCCCATGCAGGTTGCTATGACACAGCAGGACCCAGAAGTATCTGTCCTGTGCACTGCAAAGAAGAAACGGCATTTTCCAAAAAGGTTTAAAGCTACACCATATTGCTGCCTGATGGATGGGTTATGGAGAGCAAACAGAATATATGATGCCACACTTGCTGGAACTTGCCCTCATACCATACGCCTCAGCAATGAAACAGCAGGTCACTGCCACTTGAGGGAGGGTGAAAGCCTTTTTATCTAAAAATCAGGATTACAAGATTGGATATACATTCTGTTAACGGGTTTAAGAATTTCAGCCTTGTTGCTTTTGGGGCTCGGGTGTCAGGGTATAATTCTTTGAAATGATAGTGTATTTTAAAAGCATGTAAATAAGACATTCTTTTTACTTCTCAGTCCCTATGCATACTAACACAAGCCACCTAAAATAATATTTTTCAATGTATGTTTTTAAGAAGCAACGAGACAGAGAAATTGTTCCAGAAATCAGTACTTTTATACCAATTTACAGGCTAAAACACACAAATTATGAAGGAGGAAAGTACAGCTTCCTAATGGAATCAGTGACAGTTCCAGAAGCTGTTCTTGAAGAGAAAAATTGCTTCAGCCCACCACCATAAGCACTTTACAGAGCAAATTATAGAGATTTTTTAAAAAGGCACATTTACTCCAAATATCTCTTCAAATACTTGGCTTGAAAGACCATAAGATGGTTTTATAGCCGTCACAGTCTATTGGGTCAAAAATCCACTAAAAAAATGGAGCTTAAATATTACAGGTATGATGGATCACAATGGGGTGTACTATTGAGTAAATAATATGTGCTCTAAACATTTTCTAAACAAAGGTTTACACAGGAGACTCGGTGGATTTGAAGCAGCCATTACATATTTTCAAAACCAATTTTCATGTTTTCTTGATGATTGCTTTACTTTTTTATTACCAACAAAACTTGGCACGGTGTTCCTTCCAAGCTTGGTGCAAGTGTTAACCAAATACTTCTCTACCATTAACAACCATTACTAATGAGCCCTCAAGACAGCTTAGTGTGCAAGTTAAATATTATAATCTTCAGTCCTCTTGATAGCCCAGCATGCCCATTAAATATCATAACCTGTAATCTTTATAATGACTGTAGTAATTTTTTTTTAAGCAAATGTAATCAGAATTGAGTACAGAAAGATTGATTGCTTATTGTTGCTGCCGGTTTTGACTCTATAATTCTTTCTCCTGTTTTTGTTGGGTTTTTTTTCTGTTAAGTTTGGCTTTCTGTCCTTAATTAGCTGACTTGGCTGTATTTTTAGGTGTGTTCAGTTACTTGCCACTTCACCAGCAGGAGTGGATAGTTGCTGAATACTTTGGAAGATTTAACTGTCAGTGACATAAGCCAACGCTTTGGAGATCTGCTTGAAACACAGGCCAGGTCAAGAAATAATTGAAAACAATGAGAGGCTTCCCATGGATGTCAAAAACCACTGGAGAAACAAAAGTGAAATTTCCCTGCCTTTTGCTGAAGACATTACATCTTGTGTGAAAAATGACTGACACTTTTCAAGCAATGCTATCTCTAAATGTACAAAATATTTCAAAAATATCTTGAAAGCTGCATCTTTTAATAAACAGTTTCTACATCCAATTTTTATTAATATGTTTTTAAAAGGGGAGCAGATAATTAACAGTATGAGTCAGATCCTCAAGCAGGCATAAATCATCACAGCTTCATTGGTTTCAATTTATACTGCTTGTGAAAAAGGCTCTCTATACCTTTCTGGAATCACAGAGTGAATTCATCATCCCCAAATAATTAAGGATTTAATTTAATTATCTGTTAATCTCTTCATTTTATGACTGTATTCTGAAGGATGGCAAGAACTATGCAGAGCTATTGCAAGGGATGTTAATGATAAGTACAGTGTAAATCATAATTTTGATATATCCATAAATACTGAGCAAGTTAATGCTGAGAGTTAAGTGGAGGAAGGCAGTGTGCGCCTTATCATAGACATATAATCTCCTGCATAAATATATTATGGCTTATTATAAATGCACACTCTGCACAATAAAAGGTCTACTCCTTTTGTTTTAATCCCAACCATAAAAGCCCTCTTCAAGATTTTGACATACTTCTATCCAGAATAGATTGAAGTAGGAAAAATGGAACAGCAGCATTTAAAACTGACATTTGCTTCAGAAGAAATTTAATTTTGACCTATATTACCCTGAAATATCAGGTACCGCAATGATGGAATAGGGACAAATGCTTTAGGGAGAAGAGCAGAAAATGCATCAATTAAAGGATGCTTAATAGCCTGCAGCTGAATAGCTTTTACAAACAGGAGGTAAAGGACAAAACGTTCAGCTACACAACAACATACACAGCTACAGGCAAATCAAATATTTCTATCCAAGAAGGACATTTTGCCTGTTAAAACTAAACCACTCCCTGAGCCTGTTTAAGTACCATGCTTTGACTACGGTAATTATTTCATGTCACTTAATATGATGTAATATCTACTTATGCTTAATGGATATATTTTAATTTCTAAGGAAACTGTGCCTGTTTCCACAAATGAAATTTGTATGATGATTAAAATATGATTTTCATTCAGGCAGTAACACTTTTCAACAAACAAAACTATAAACAGAGACATTACTTCTACTTCAAAACAGACTTAAAAATGTGGAAATCCTCTACAACTCAGTGTCCTGACTATAAACTGCTGTGTATTACGGAAATCATCTTTTCTCATCATTGATGGAATCTCACATCAAAGCTACTTTTAAATACTCAAATCAATATTATCAGGAAGCAGGTCAACAGATTTTCTGATTGTGGAAAACACAAATTATTTAACTAATAATGCAGGATAATTTACGTAACAATTAACTGATATCAGAGCTCAATCTTCTGAAAGCATCCAAACAAATTTATTTAATGACTGTAAAATTACTTTTCTAATTACCACTGTTTGTGTCATATCTAACAATGGGAAAGATTGACCCCAAACTTCTCAAAAAAACCCGTAAAAAGCAGCTTATGAAACATTAGAGAGATGCCCATTCCACTTGTTGCACCAAATTAACTTCACATTTGGTAAAGAATCATCTGCTCAATTTGTCTGTGGTCTTTTTTCCAACCTATAAGATATACAATTTTTTATAACGTAAACATGCCTTTCTATTATTATTAATTCATTTGACCCTGACGCTAGATTCCAGTGCTACATGGGCTTTAAGCATGTTCCATACAGTTCAGCTCTACATTATATCTCAGCTCTAAAATACAGTCTGAGGGGAAAAGAGGTTTTGGTTTTTAAACACTTTTTTTATATTCATCCACCCTTAAATGGCATTTTTAAAGGCCACTGAGGAAACCGGTTTAGCTTGGTTTCCTCAGGGGTTTTTGCTGTATAAATGTTGTTGTTGTTTCAAATTCTCTGAAACTTTTCTCAAAAGTCAGATTAACCTGAATGCTTAATGTCTCTAGAAATTTGCAAAGATGCAACGAATCTGCACAACAATAAACACACACGCCAACGCTGCATTGAAAAGCCTGATCAAATAAAGTGCGCGCAGCCGGACAGCTCGTCCGCAAACATCAACGTTATCTGCTTCTAAGTTATCTGTTACCATTGCAATCTTTCTAACAGACTAATGCATATTTTTCACTCACCCTCCATAATTTTTTTAATCTCTTCACTCTGGACAATTTGGATTTGTTCATCTCTGATGTCTGCAGGTCAAATATATATCCTATATGGCTGTAAATATATTCTACAACCAGTCTGGTGCCTAAAACAGTAGTGATAGATATTCTTGAAAACAGAGGCACTCCCTGGCTTTTAATGCTGCTTCCAATAACCACACAGTTCACAGCTCAGCAGAAAGTAACCAATAGCCGAACATGACATTAAAAAAAAACCACAAAATCCCTCCTTTGAGATCATAGAAGGAGATGTCTTGATCCATCCAATACTTGATTTAGGTCAGTGGAAAAAAAAAGATGCTATTATGTCAGCCGTCCAACTTTAAGAAGACTTGTAAGCTGACAGTCATGGCATTTTAAAGCACTGTCATGATGAGTCTTTACAAAGGGATTGTTTTAATCCTATATCAAAAAAAAATGAAAGCTACTTAAGCTATATGGAAATCACAAGATATTACAAAAATGTCTGCAATGTGCTGCAAAGGAATGATGCTGAGAAATATCTCACATAGCATTCTCTACTTTATTTTTGTGGTTTCCTAAGGATGTGAGGTTTATATAATGGTGTGAGTGTGCACACCTGCCATTCCTCTCAAATGATTTTTAACCCTTTGTCCCTTTTAAAATAAGAAATCACATAAAACAGAAGTCTCAAAGATGCTAACTTTTAAGTTTCCTGAAAATCAATGAATGACTCAGGAAATTGTACTGATTCTTATTCTAAGGTGGCAGTGAGAGAATCTATCCAGGAGGGAGATCCCATGGAAAGTTCCAACCATAAGAAAATTTTGATCACAGTTCATGTCATCCAACTCACAGGGTGCTGTAAGAGAGAGGAGCCATTCAGTTTTATCGTTCATACATCTGGGCTTCTTACTCTACCTGTTATAATTTCAGGAATTGGAAAAGAAAGCAGAAAGTGCGTGAACTATATCTCTGGTAAAACATAAAAACCCCCATCATATTTCAAGTCCATTTCTGCAATGAGAAAATAAGTTTGATTGACGAACACTATGATTTATGAGCAGCTACAACTTCGAAGTTGATCTCCTGCAGTGCTGTGGTGTGCAATGATCCATCTCTACAGATGTGCTTATGTAGAGGACACCCCTTTGAAGTGTCAGCTCTAACTGAAAGCCTGGCAGCGTAACAGCCCAGGCGGCTGGAAGGTAGTCATTCAGCAGAGACACATAAAAGGGGTTTGCTTCGAATATCTGGTATACAGAGTGGCTCTCTCCACAAGAATAAAGGGGTGACTGCCACTTTCCCATGTGAATGGTGCTACTTTCTTTGTCACACTGTGATACCCTGGATCTTTATCCTGGTGTTATGGCATCACAGAAACCTTCTCCTCCCATCTTAAAATACCGTGCAGTGTGCACTTGATCAGATTGCACTGCACATAAGGCCACATTTGATAGTATCGGTCAATACTAGTGCAGCCCTTATGAAACTTGTCCTCACTTTCTCTGCAAGCAAAGGTCTAGACAGAAGTGCTGTGGGTCTGAAACTGCAAGGTTCTACTTGTGCAATGTGTCATTGCTCACTGACACAGTATAGCAAAACCCTTACTGGGATGTGTATTGACCAGTAATTTAGGACTTGACCCATGCTTTCTAATGGCCGTAAGATGTTTCATTATGTATAAAGCTGCACATCAAACATGCATACCAAGTTTAGTTGACACCCAGAGCAGTTATGTACTACTTTCAGAAGTGACAGACTGGTCCAAAGGATCTGTTTGATCATTTTATTCTCGTATTTGATGCTGAAGTCCTAGTGTTGATCCACTATTCCCATTTATTTTAATGGCAGCGGAATCTGACCTTTGTTTAATAAAAACTCATTTCTTGTTTTTATCTAAAAGGACAAAGTATATCTCATTCGATTTTCTGTAAGCACTTCCTCCCTTAGTAATCAGCTTCTCAATTACCTAACAATAGTATTCCAAACTTTAGTTTTTCAGACTTAATTTTCAGTCACTCTGACAACAGGCTCTTAATCTGCCTGCTATTGAAAACACAGATACTAATATTTCAAATTCTTTAGTGTTTATTGTTAGTTATATTAGTTTACATTTAGTTAGATGTAAGAGAATTTCTAGAAACTCTTCTTGATGTTACGTGGTATTAGTACTGAGGCAACAAGTGCTTGCAGTTAAGCTAAATGCAGACAAGTGCTGTTGCGGGAGCAAATGGACTAACTGTAGGTGAAGGTAAGGTGCAGTTGCACAACTGTTGCATATAACTGTGCCTCAGACCAAAACAAGACTGACAGCTTTATGACAACCAACATTGCCTGCCCACTAAAAGCTGCGTCTGTATCTCAGTGTTGTTCTCCTCTTCTTTGTCTTTGCTTATGCACCACTAGGCACCTACAGCTGAAGATGCAGCTCCAGCAATGATACCCAAAATGAAATGGAGTCATTCCTTGAACTGGTTCCTCTAAGCACTAGAAGAATCTAATTTATATTTCTTTGTCCTCAAAAGATGGGCACGAGCTTCTGGCTCTACATACCATAACAAGTGAAGTTCTTCAGGACATTCCTTTCGCTTGGTGTGATCACGGCTTAAAAATAACACTGCACATCCAGGCCAAGGTCAAGCCAAAGGTGACTCTACCTTGTGGCTTTATTCCTTGTGGATTGAATGATATGGTTAGAAGCCAAGAAAAATATTTCTTCTGAATTAAACCTGCTTCAGATTCATTCAAAATGCTTTCACCAATTTATGGGCTTTTGACATTGTAATCTGCTGAAAAGTGGTTTCCAGCACATTTTTACCATAGTTTCAGGATAAAATCCTAATTCATAAACAAACTGGTGCAGTTCATTCACTACAGTCATTACTCTGACAGGTGCACTTCAGGAAAATAGCTGCTCCCTAGACTTAAAAAGTCTGAAGCCCACAAATGTCAAGGCACTGGCATTTTCAGGATAACTCTACCAAGGCAATGGACCTGGAGGAGGTCGGACTAGAGCCCAACTGTTAGTGATCAAATCACTCTCTCATGTGCCCTAACTCCTTTCCATAAACTCTGACCTCGAAATAAAACTCCTTAGAGCAAGTATAAGATGTCAGTCTAATTTCTGTCCTCTCATCATTAAACCATAGACCTTCTCCTACATGACCTGCGCTTTGTTAGAAACAGTCAGATGAAGACAGGGAGATAAACACAGGTATAAAAAACTCATATTGATGTTTTGTAAATGAAGCAACAGAATGCTTTGGACATGAAAACTATAAAATTCCCCTCAAGTTCTTACAGATCATTCTTCAGTATTAATTTCTCCCTTTGGCTGCCTTGGTGGGTTATATGCTAAGACACTCTTTGTGCTGTCCAGCAATAACTGCTGCTGTGGGTTTTGCTGCTTTGCTTCCAGTAAGGTGAGATGCTCAGCTTTTATCCGGTAATTTAGTTAAACATAATGGAGTGAAATCATGCTGGAATGTTTACTGCAAGCTCAAAATCTCACCTCAGATGCATTTACTGAGAGAGATAACGCTGTATGTGTGTTCCTGTAAGTATAATCAGGTTCCTACAGCCCATCTCAAATTAACAGAAGGGGAAAAAAGATTTGATGGTTCTAATCAACCACAGGATTATAAACCACCACTGTGGACTGCAGTGAAAAAGAAATCTGCAATTCAAGGAGTAATTGTGAAAGTCTTTGCTTTCCAGTAAAATCTGAGATATAGTAGTAGCAAATCACAGAGTACTGCTGACATCTCATTTGTATAGTGGTACAATTCTGGTCACTCATATTCAAGAGAAATGAAAGCAAAACTGGAACAGACACAAATAATGTCTGGCAGATGACCGGAGGAAGGGAGAACCTGTCATATGAGAGGAACTACAGGACCTAATTAAAGTAAGGCTAAGAGGGGATATGACTGCCATCTATAAATACACTGGGGAAGGAAGCAGAAATGGGGAAGAAGAGCTATTTAAACCCAAGGTCAACACCGACACAGGGTATATGTATATAAACAAGAAGGACAAATGTAAGCTAAAAATCAGAAGATGCTTTGTGACCCTCTAGCTCTAGAGTACCTTCCTAGTAAGAATGGAACAGAAAAGATGTTACATGATTCTAAAGTCATGGTTGAGGAGTTTATGAGTGGGACAGGACGATAAGGTGCCTGCAGTACGAGGGCAGCAAACCACCCTGAAAAGCTGCTAACAATTTCCTGCTCCTCACCGTGCTCTCATGACAGAATTAGGCAAACATATTTGCTTACTGGACCTGATGCTCAGTTGCATTGTAAGCACCAGGTACAACTGTCTTCTCCTGGTGAACATACACTGCCCCATGAAGTGGTCTTAGGATGACTCTAACATTCACCATCTACCTATGTAAGCCCACGGGTCCATATGCCACCAGGGCATCACCTGCTCATGAGCTCCTGATCTGACCATATGCCTGCACTGGGGATCAGTCGCAACAGCCAAGTTCAGAGCTGCCCAGGAACATACTAAAGGACAGCACAGCTGAAGCCTTACCTTCCACCAGAATTAGACATCTCCTTGCATGCAAATTAGATGCATATGATGGGTTCACATTGCAAATCACATCAGTCTGAACCCTTGCTTTTAAAGCTAACTCAGCTCAAATTTCAACTGGTTGGGTACCAAGGTGAAGGCACAGGACCCTCTTGGTTCACAAATGTGACAACATTCAATCTTGTCCATTATCCAGTCCAATCATCCTTAGCCTAGGGTTTATCATCATACAAACACTCTTATTTTAACAGCCTCCATCAGCCTTTAAATCTTTTCCAGGATTCCTGACTGAACAGGAAGGAGCAGATACTTAGTTGTTTGAACATACTCCATCATTATTAACAGGAGGAATTTAGGGGTCAACATGATTTCTCTAACAGCTAACAGAACCAATATCTGCACAAGACCATGGTAACATCTAAGGTAGGAGATGCAGAATGTTCTGACAAACAAAGTAAAGAAAACATAAAAAAAACCCAAAGAAAAGCTATAGAGAGGAAAACATGGCAATCAGCAGTCTTGTTTGCTCATGAAGTTCTCATGAGTGAGAGGAGCAGAATCTCACACTTACTCCCACCACAGCTCATGAACTGACTCTGGAAATGGGTATGGTACTCTGAGCCACAGCCCAAACCAACCAACAGGAATAGTGGGAAGCTGAACCCATGGAGAAAAACAGACCAAAAAAAAAAATTACTGGAACAAAAGCAGCACCTGACAGAAGTAAAAGAAGGGGAACTGAAACACCCAACTCTCTATCTTATTTGCTGATGATCTTCTAATGGCTGAGGCTTGGACATGTGTTAGTATAGTTCAGCACTGTGATGAAAATGGGTGCAAACACCCAGTGCTACTGTGACAAGTAGATGCTGTGTCCAGCTCTGCCCAGAGACAGTTGTGTCTCATGGTCAGAAGCCTGGAGAGAAAAATTTTCACTCCTAGACCTTTCCCTTATCTCTCTAGCCTGCGCTGCTCAGTGTTGTCACCAAAGATGACAGCAGTTTTTGGGCAAAACCCAGAAAACTGAAGTGCTCCATTCTTCCCTTGCCACCAGGACTGGTTGTACAGTCTGCCACTGACAGCATTGATTCTGCTGCATGTTTGGAAGCAGGACTTTGCATGGCAACCTTCGCCCATTCACAGCAGTGCAACAAGCCACCCCCAGACCTCTCCCCCATGGTATTTTCCAGCTGACTGCTACTGTCAGGAGACTCATGAACAGCATGTCCGTTGCTGACCCCACATCGTCCTGTCAGATGGTGCCCGTGCAAGCTACAAAGAACATGGTTGAACATGAACTCCTGTTCACTCCAATAACATTAACAGACAAAATCAGGAGAAACTTTTAATGACATTACCGCTTTAAAAGTGAGGCACTTTGCAGTGTGTGGGCCCCCTCAGTTGTGTCAATGTAAATGTTTGTGGGGTCACACTGTGAGACAGATCAGAAGATTCATCTTCTTTCACCAGGTTATTTTCAAGGCAAGTCATTTCTCTTCTCAGCACATAGATCTGGTTCACAGTACAGCTGTGCAAGCAGTTTTGTTGGCAAGCTGAGGACAAGCAGCTCCCTTTGCTGGCATTACCTTCCAGCTCCTCATGCTGGGAGCTGCAGTGAACTTCCGAAACTGCCCGCTACTCCTTGGAAACACCAGTCCTCACAGGGTGACAATCAGCCATTTGCAGGCGACAAGCACTGGGAAGAAGCCACATTATAGCACTGTGAAAGTACTAAAGATCATTAGCAGGAGGAGATAATGTATATTTAATGGTCTCTAATATTTGCATATATATTAACTGAAATGAATACTTTAGCCACATCCACACACTGTGCTCAAGAAACACGAAAGGAGAAAAAAGTCCTTCCTCATACATGAGCGTGCACATGGAGCTTTTGCAAAAAGTAGCATCTATTGCTTAGTTATTCAAAGCCACACTCAGTGGCTGATTTCCAGTCTGCAGGAGATGTGAGAGAGAAGACTTGAAAGCAGCATGTGCTCTGGGTGGAACAAAATACTCCGAGAGAGCCTGGCATCACCATTGTCTGTCACAAAATGCCCCATTTCTTATGGATTTTATACTTTTTGCAAGCAGTGTCTTCACCAAACTCCGCTACACAGATTGTAGGGTTCCTGTATGAGGCATTTAATAGGATCTCCTTTCCTGCATTGCATATGTTCTGCATCTCAGCATATATAAAAGCTGTTGAACTTAGCAGGTTAGAAAAGAAAAAGCAACAACATTCTCACGACTCCACCAGTGTGTTTAGACCATGGTATTCAAGATACCCAATGCCTTTATGAAATTCAGTTCCAAGAGGCAAGAGCTTCTTATGGAAACTCATATTTAAAGTAAATACCGTCAGCAATTAATCAAGGTTTTGGTTTTGTTTTCTAAATCATTCACCTGAAAACTTCCATTCTCACCCACATGGCAGTTTTACAACAACAGCTACTCCTGATGTGCACCACCGGGTTCATTGGGAAGAAGTCCCAGCTCCTTCACCAGCAGCACCGTGACATGCTGTTGCATTCATGAGCCCAATGCCTTGAACTTCTGGACTGCAGAAAGGACTGGGAGCAGCAACAGAGACTGAGGACTGGGGTCTACTGTCTTCTTTGACAGACAGCTGGGTGAGCCACTCTTCTTGCTTGCGAGTAAGAGGGCTAAAAAAGTAATTAGGGGAGAGAATTGAATAGACAGAAGCACAGATAGAAGCACAAAAGACAGTGCAAACTTCAACTATTGAAGTATATTAAGAGAGTAAATTTGTTACAGATTGTCAAATATGCATAGCCAAGAGATCTGAGGTCTGTGGGAAGATGCACTTCTCTGAGTTACCAGATCTCTCCGAGAATCTCAGCTTTCCAGGCGCCCAGCAGCTAGGGCTGCCCAGGTGAGCATTAACTTTCAGGACATCAGCTCCTGGGCTGTCATCTACGGAATTTCTGCAGTTTGACTGAGGTCAGAAACCAGAGCACTGTCTACCTGTTCTACATGTAACAAAATACAGTGAATTACATTTCATCTTGTCATAAGAAAATCCTAATTCTCTGAAATTAAAAAAAAAAATAAATCTTACAAAGTAGGAGTAGAGAGTTAAGCCATTCCTGTCAGATAGTTGTCCAACCCTACTTTAGAAATGTCCACTGATGGAGACCTGACAACCTTTGTAGGCAATTTATCCCAGCCTCTACAGCTAGAAAGCTAATTTTCCAAGCTCATTATTCTATGTCATGCCTACATAAGACCTAGTGATAGTCTTTCCCTCTTTGCAATTACTCTTTAGATAAATAAAAACTGTCACTGTGTGTCCTTGTGAGGCAAGGTGTTAAACAATACCTGTTTTTATACTTCATAAATTAATTTTCCATCCTTGGTGTAATATTCATTCTCAGACCTGATGATATGTTCTTTTATAGAAGCAGTTTCAGTTTCTCTTCCTTCTTAGGTGTAGGTAAAGACTTCTACATAGTATCTAATGGTGTGTTGCACTTTGCGGGAGTGTGTTTTGTCTTTCTATATTCTATTGCTCTGTGACATTGATTGGTGATACAACACTGTGCCTTGCAGTTTTCTGCTTTTGCTTATATATCCTGTGTAGACCTAGGTTGTTAGGAACAGCAATGGGCTTCCAGCCCTGGTATGATTTCATTATTGTTGCTTAGCCATCTAAAGTCACTTTGTCCCCCATCACGTGAGACAGATTTATAAAATGAGAGCTCAACAAAACAGACTAAAAAGAAAATGCACAACAGGCTAGTCTCTACCCCTAAGAATATAACCAGTATTTTGGATAACCAAATATTGAATTATAAAACCCATATAAATACAAAGCAACTAGGAGAAACACAGACGTAACGACTTTGGAAGACACCAGTCTCGGAGAAGGCAGGCAACTCTGTACCTCTAGTGGTTGTGCAACCATCCCTCAGAGTTTTTCCACCTCCTTTAAAGGACAAACTCTACAACAGAAATAGAAGCCAAATCACTGTCTCTGTTCAGAGAGATTTTTCATCCAATGTCTCCACCAAGGTGACCAATTAATGTTAATGCAGAGGGCATTTTGTGTGATCAACCATTAGCGATGCAATCAACCCATTTCATGGCCATCTACTGCTAACACATTTTGATCGTTACGAAGACGGATCATTCTGAGCTGCTAGTTGAAAGTAAAAAGCTCCTTATCCCTCTCCCATAATCATCTAGACTCTGTTAGATGTAATTACTGTGCAGGCAATCAGGGAGACTAAGGAGAGGGGCAGACTAAAATATGTCCCCAAGTGCCTTAACTATTTTGGATCGTAATACTTTAAAAGCCCTTATCATTCTAAAAATATTAGCTTTGCCACCAAAGGTGGGACACATTTGGCGAAGCACAGACATCTGCCCTGCAAAGGTCTCCACGTGAGCTCACCATCCTGGACTCCTTCTGCAGCAGATAGAGCTCAAGTCAGCAGAGTCACCGTCTCCTAAAGCTGACATCTAAACCCACTCAAAACAGTCATGACCTGGAAATGCTGGTATTGCTCTTTGGATCATAAAGCAAGCCTAGGGTGACTAGATCAGATGGAAGCTTAGCTTGATTAAAACTAATTCCGCCCCATGAGTCTCCTGAGAAGCTTTTCACCTCTCATAAAATCCATTGCGTTGAAACCCTTGCACATTTTTTGCACTTAGAGAACAGGATTTGTGTGTGTGTCTGGATATACGTGTGCACATGAGGTGAGGAGAAATGATAAAGGTGCACAGGGTTGGTTACTGCAGATACTGATATCCCACAGGAAAGTGCATTTCTTTGCTCTATTTACTAGAAAAGCAGAAATGCTGGCAGGCTCCTTCTGCCACTAGATTTTCTAGCAGCTGCCCAATGACCATGTTAGTGGTTGGTTAGGGTGCTTACAGCAGTCTCTAAATGTTTAATATTTTATTCGTTCCTTGAAGCATCTGGTGTAAGTCACTTCCGGAAACAGAACATCGGACCAGATGGAGCATTAGTGTGTGACATTCTGATCTGGTAATTCCTATGTTATTTTTTACAACAATTTAGATGGGCATTGGCCACGGAGCCCAATCCGAGTCAATTTTATTACAGGAAAAGGACACCTTTCCCCCTCTCTCTTCCCTTCCTATTGAGAAAGATCGCTTTTTTTTTTTAATGGAAATTTTCACATCACAGTACCTGGAGAGAAGAAAGCGGCATTGCAGATTTCAGGAGTCAAGAGTTGGGCTCCTGCTGCTACTTCAGACACACAATGAAAAGGGGAACGTTTTTCACAGTTGTTATCTGCAGATTCAGCAGATGTCTTTTAAACTTTTTACGAGCTTAAGTACTGCATGATCTGTACCAGTAAATGCAGTGTTTAGTAGTACTACAGTCAGCATCGTACAGATGCCTGAAGGTATCCTTATGAACCCCGATTGTGTTCGCTGGTATTTAGAGGGATACAGAAAAAAAGGGACTATATTACAACATACAAAAAGGCGACATATTTAGAAATTAGTAATCGTGGGCATACCGGAATCCAAAATGTCCAGCACAAGTGATCATAAAGGGAACTGATTTTCAGTACATTTCTGAATACCAGACTTCTTTCCACGTTGCATTTAAGAATAACGGCATCCCAAACTATCACTTCTCATTGAAATGCCACTCTGCAGCACCAAAGTCTGTTCTAAACTGCAGAAACACAGTCAGAAGGTTAGGCTACGCCCCCACTTAAAGACAGTTTGATTGATCAAGGTCAGCTATATATAACACTGACAATTTTATAGCCACATAATTTTCTCTAATTAAAGGTCCAGCTTCAATGTAGGTGCATCTATCTCCCTTATTTTGTTTTTGCTTTATACATCCTTACGATGCCAAGCTGTGAAAAATTACATGGGTCATATAATCTTGTCATTTTTCTGTTCTTACTTTAACATATCAATTCCAAACAACATAGAACAAAAACATGAACAAAAAAATGTCATGACTGACATACTCTGGTTAGACTGAGCCCTTGCAGACATTTTAGAGATTAGCAGCGTAAAAAATTATTAGTTCCTCTCAAAATCTGGATCTGGCTAAAGAAACTAATCATATGAAACTGAATCATTAGCCTTTGGCAAACTGCCTCAGTTTCTGTTAGAACAGGCTGGTACAAGCTGAGAAATTGAATGAGGTTTTTTGTTTCTTTTTTTGTTTGTTTTTTTTTTAAATAACACAGGAAAGGAACCAATTTTCCCCTGTTAATTGTTATAAACTCAATAAGGCTTAAAAACACCCAGTAGAAGTAGATTTATTGTTTTCCAGTTGAGTTTGCGAAGGATTCATTGCTACTGTATGGCCTTTAAAAATATGCACTCTGATTGCACTCAGGGGTTGATAGGAAAATTCATGTGTCATTTTTTGGCTGGTTTCTGTTCCCCTAAGTTAGAGTGATGAAATGTCAAACTGGTGACTTTTCCAATGAGTTTCACAGGGCTGCACCAGCAATGACGTATTCATCGATGATTAAACGGAGTTTGCTGCATGAACTTGCTCTGGGGCGGGTTTGTACCAATAAAGCATCACATTGAGTAAAGAGGACACAAAGCTGCGTTTCTACTGGTGACCTCAGGCATGCAGCCCTCCTTCCCATTTGATGTTGTAGAAGTATAGCAGAGTACTCTGGAGCAACAAGAGACAAATGCTACCCTCATACCTGACACCCGGAGCCCAGAGAAGGCAAGCTGTAGGGGCAAGAGGGTCCTGCCATCTCTGTACTCCTTATGAAAAAGGGTTCATTGCTCAGAGAGCTGAGACAGAGCATATTATCTTGCTGAAATGCCTCTTTTTCAGTTCAGTACTCACATCTGTGTGGCCTCTCTTCCAGAACAGGCATTTGCCAGAATTGTTTTTCTGCTTCACAATAGAAACCAGCTGGACTAAACCCAGTCTTGTGAGAGTGCATCTGCACGGGCAGTCCTGAGCAAGAGAACAGCATCCAATAGACTGTTTATCTCAGAAATGTCACTTGGAGAATTTTTTCTGCTAACTGCATAGCCAAGTGTCTGATTTGCACTGAATTGAATGTTTTGACGGCACTGTTTCACACAAAGAATTAAAGTAGCATGAAATAAGGGCTTGGACCAATGCAGTCTCATACAGTAAGTTTACAGACTTCATCGCAAGCCCCCAGGTCAGCTGTTCCAGCAATGGAAGTGCCTGGGGATGGGGAAGGGGCCAGAGGATTGCACACCCACACAGAGCCTGTATTTGGCGAAAAGAAACATTTCTATAGAGGGGTATGGATAACTCAAATCTAGGACTTTCTGAAAAATGTGGCATTATGTTTCTGGTTACCTTGTCATGCCATCCTGTATCTCCCCAAACCACCTCTGCAGCAGCAGCAAACTGTCAGTGCATACGGAAGGACAACCGGGGCAGCAACACGGGGCTGCTGTGCCAGAGGGCAGGAGGTAACCTGCCAGGAGCACTGCTCCTGGGGTAAGAAATGTCCACGCTGGGATGTGCTGGGCATCCTCTGGAAGCACAGGACCATACACCATATGGCTGCCTCTACCTGAGCCTTCCCACAGAGCAGGGAGGGAGAGGAGGCTGAGAGAGGAGGAATTTACGAGGAGGGATAGGAAGGCAAGCCTGGAGCTGAAAGATACGGGATAAGAAAGATCTTCTTAGAGCACATCTAAGGAGATTGAAGGCCAGGGAAGAAAGGAATAGAGAATCTCCAGGAAACAGTGATAAAGCAGCCTGGTGAGAAGTATATGAATAAGTGAAGGTTATGGGAGGGGGAGGTTGCTGAAAGGCAAAGAAAGGTGCCAAGAGGAAAGATGCCCGGTCCTGACAAAGTGAGGACAGACAGAAGAAATGTTGTTATCTGGGACAGAGTAGCTCCCAAAATAGAACATAATCTTCTCCCCTATTTGGAGTAGGAAATGGCAATTCCTATCTATAGCCATGTTTTAACAACTTCCACATTTTTTTCCTTTTTTTCCCTTGCTGCCTCCATCAAAACTTTCAACTTTTTGAAGTCACAATAATCAAGTTCAAGACTATGCTAATATTCTCATGGAAAAAAATCATCATTTGTGTGTGGTGTGATGCACATTTATAACATTTCCTTCAGCTGCACACTGGGGCTAACATTTCTGTAGGATGAGAGCTATTTCCTCTGAGCTGAAGTGCTTGTGAAGGTCATCAAAGTTCAAGGAGCAATCCATTACTCAGAAAGGCCTGTTTTGGAAGAGTTCTGGCTGTTTTGCCAAGACAGATGATTTTTCTGAACTGATTACTGAAAGGAATAAGCCTTTGAGAAAATCATTAATTCCATTCTGAATACAATGAACAATAAGGGGAATAAAGAAAAGGCAATGTCCTGCTGAGTTCTCTGAAAGGGTATAGATTTCATTTTTCTTAAAAGATAATACCAGAAGCATTACCGGGCAATTTTTACCACTTCCGTTGATTTTTACAAGTGTCAAAAGATGGATGCAATCTATTCAGTACTTAAGTGGGATGATTAAAAATAGGTTCCTTGTTGGATATCTTGTCCAGTTTGTTTCTTTGAAGCTGCCACTCTTCTGTTGCCACTAGAATTTAGTGAGCTAGTACAGATTTTGGAAGCCTCTTGTATGTCTATCAGAGATAAAGCTGAAGTGATACCACCAATCCAGGCAACTTTCACTGAGAAAGGGGATCCTAAGAGAGATCAGTTTTGTCATTGGAAGCTACAGCCCACACTGCTCTCTCCCCATAAGTGATGAGTTGACTCAAAGTGATGAGAATGACTCAGAAAACCATGGGACATCTATGCTTTATTTAAACCCCAAATTTGTACTGCATACAAACCACTGGACATGCAAATATGTGCTCAGGTTGGATTCAGTTACGTAAGTTCCAGAGCCTAGTAGGAGAAGGTGAACATGGGCTTCTCCAAAGAGCTTTCCTACCTGCAGAGAGTCTGGCTCACATGGCCGGGGGTAATATTAGATAGCAATGTTAGTTAAATAAGCTGAGTGACTCCCTACCTAGAAGGGCTCATCACCAGAGATTTGCAGAGAGCTGAGCTATAGCCATTTGCTTTGCAGCAAAGTGGCTTTATGAAGCCTGGAGATGGGTTGCTGTGATCTCGAAAGTCAGCCCAGTGCAGTGGCAGGAGGCAACACAAGGTCTAGATTTGAAAAACGGGGAGTCAGAAGAACTTCCAGGTCTGGCTGCATCTATCAGCCCCCAGTGAGGACCCCCTTGGCAGCCATCACAGCTGAAGTGTATTTCCCATCTATTGAGAAGGAAATAAAAGGCTTGTTGCAACAACGGATTGATGAAGAAAATAACTTGTCTTGAAAATATGGACAATCAGGAGGAAAATCAGGCCAAAAAAAAATCATATTTCTTCAGAAACACTGTGCTAATATAACACTTCTAGTAAAATTAAAAGAAAGTAAAATATGACAGGGCAGCAAAGCTTGATAAGCTGATATTAATGGCCTGCCTCCTGTAACAATCAGAGAGGGAACTATCTTGACCAGGAGTCTTATTAAGTCTTTGAGTATAAGCAATATCTCCTTGCAAGAGTGAGAGGTTCAATTAAATAACCTGAATGAGTTTTTGAAAGTTTGGCCAAGGTAGCTTATCTAAGGGAGACTGCCTCTGAAATGAGCCTCCAGGCCCCAGTGGAATGTGCTTGGCTAAAAGGTAGCAAATGCCATCAAAATCATAGTATTATCATTAATGATGTTACTTTCTGAATTATGGAGGATAGGGGATAGCCCTTGGCTCAGGAGGACCAGTGGTGAGATTAGCTGAAAAACCACTGGGTCTGTCAGAACAGTAGAGCTTCTAAAAATAACGCTCGATGTTTTATTCATACTGGTAGATTACTTAATTTCAAGTCCCTTCATGGTGTTCAGCTTCCAGCAAGGCTGAGATTTGCCTTTTGCCGTGCAAATAACCCTTGTCTTCACTCATTCACACATGCCTCAGACAGAAACCAGTGAGAAGTCAGGGTTGAGGGGAAACTGAGGCACAGGGGATCACAGAGGAGTGACAGCAGTGGGTGCAGAGCAACCATTCAGTGTCCTTTCAATACTGGCTCTTTGAGAACAATTATGTATTCTAAAAACAGTTAATTTTTTCAAAGTTTGTTGATTTATTCTTCCTCTTTTTTTTCCCCCCGAGGTTCAGATATTAATTTCCTGTGTATAGGAGATGCATGAGTTAGATAAATTTAGTAAATGATTTTCTTAATCTACTTTTGTAGGTATATACACACATCACATGTCAACCTCTGTACATATACATGGCAGGCCCATACAGTCAGTTACTTACATATTTCACCTGACCACTCAATAAAGCCAAATGTTCTTGCATTGGTTGGCACAATAACAGATCATTGCAGATTTCTGATAATTCTTTAAATTTTGGTCTGAGGGTAGAGTGTGAGAGCTCATTACACATGCCAGACTATCATCTATTGGTTAGACATCTTAAATATTTGATATATTTCCCTACATTTATTTTCCTCTCTTGTAATGCAGTTTTTATAAGGCCTTTCCAGTATTACTCACTAGGTCTGGACAGGTAAAAGACACTAGAGAGTCTCGTTTTATTTTGTTTGGTTTTTTTCTTTTAAACTACTACCTTTTGCCCCAGGAATTTCTTCTACTGCCATTAGGATGCTATGAAATTAGTGGCAGCAGGGAATCTCTTTGAGTTTGCAGTTTCAAAGAACACCAGCTCTACTGTGCTCATTATTTGCCTTTTTTGTATTAATAATTGCACAAATGTTGTATGGCTTTGATGAAAAAAATGCACATTCTCATGTTTTCCTCAGTGTCAGAGAAGCTGATAAAAAATATTCCCTTTTGATATGGGTTCAGGTCTTGGAAAAGGGTGAAAGTAGTGAAGAAGAATAGGTTTGCAAAACCATTGCAAATACAGAGAAGCATGAAAAAAAGTCCAGCCAGAAGAAATGAGATGAAATAACCCTGCATCTCAACCCATCAGGGGTTAAAAGGTTTCCATGGTAAGAATAACCAGCATTTCAGGTTGTAGAAGAACCTTCCAGTGCATTTCACAGAAAACGACACTTCAAGATATTTACAGCAGTACCGGACAAGATGTTGTGCAGCAGGGGATACAAAAAACAGATAATCTAATAGATATTTTCCAATTCCAATGCTTGATGGTTTTGGCAGAGGAAAAAAACAATTGTTTCAGTAAATACAATAAATCTCTTACAATACCAAGCAATAATGCAGCAATTACTAAAGGTCATGACTGTAATTAAACAGCATTATTTATTTTGTTGCCAGTGTCTCGTTTTCTATTAAGTTAGATGCTAACCCAGCCAAGCTAACAGCCACCCTTACCTCTATTTTTTTTTTCAGACCTCTACATTCTTTTTCAGAAAACCTTTCAGAAACTATTGCCAGAGATCTTAGCCTCTTTTGTTCATGGAGTCCTTAGAATTAGCACCTTTTCACACAAATACAACACTACATAATACATAACATTTTCTGCAGTCTCAAGGTTAAAATTAATTTTGAGTGCTTGCCTTGTATTTCTAGCTGTATTCGTTTTTTCGGAGTAGGCATACTCTTCTGGATCCTACTTGCTTGTCAAGTCCTCTAACTCACGTTTTATTAACAAATCTCATCTACTACTGTAAGTATAGAACAAAACCATGATGCTAATTTCTTCCATCTAAATTCCTTCTTTTTAAATGTTAGGGCAGGGACTGTTTTCCACCTGATGGTGTATGAATACTCAGTAGTAGACTTCACTGTTTTGTTTTGTCAACTGCTACTTCTGACAATGCATTCGTACTGCTATTGTTCAGGATCTTGATTCCCATCCGTGTATCTCGTTTTGTTTCTCTAGGGTTTACTCGCAGATGTAAACGCACTTTTGCCCTAGTGCTGCAAAGGTAATTTCTGAAACTTTGAAATTCCCATTCTCAGCTTCCCACTGAAGGCTGATGAAGAGAAAAGTCATTAAAAATTCCCTGTGCAGAAGAGCCTCAGCTAGTATTGAAAATACCAAGAAAAGGAGTGGAATGGATGGAGTCCATGAGTCCTACAATGTGAGAGACATAAACCACATAGCTCCACAGTACCAAGGTGTCCATCACTCTGCTCAAGTCCAGCAGCAGGGCTTCCAGGGAGACTGTCAGAGGGCTATTCCTGCTCTACATTTTGGATTTTGGAGCTTATCTCAGTCTTCCTTGTGAATTTAACCTGGAGTTATTCACAAGTGGAACTGATCCAAAGTGAGGATCAAATACCTACTCTAAACAAGCAGTTCCTCACTCAGTTTAACAGCCAGTGGCTTGGGCACTGAGTGAGCACAGCAATTTCCTGCAGACATTACGGATCAAACTCTTCCCAGAGTCGCAGTCCTGAGCCAACCTGCTAGTCACAGCATGGCCCTGTAGTCTTCTCCCCGAAATACTTCTTTTAACTCTCCTCTCCTCGCAATCACGCTATTCAAAATGTTTTCTAAGTGGTCTCCAGCCACAGTGTATTTTAGGTTTAGAATCTCCATGCATTAAAAAGCATAATTCAGCACAGCAAGAGAGTCAAAATCCTGAATTCTCAGGGACTTGGCTGCAGGGACAGAAAGTCAGCAGAGATCATAGAGGAAGAGAGCTGAAAATGTCAGAGACTATGAGATAAGGAGAGAGATGAGGCTGGAGAGACGGCAGAAACATACTCGGGCAGGGCAGCCTTGCAGCCAGACAAAGCTGGGGATGGAGAGTCCTGGGTTACCGTTCTCTGGCTTAGCTTGTCAGGGTGACCTTAGACAATTTTGCCATATACTTTATGAAAAAGGGAAAAATCCTACACTGCCATGGGTTTGGTGTGCATAAGGCGATGTGATAGTCTGTAGTTGACCACCACCCCAGGCACTGCAATTAGGAGTACCTGGTAGTTGTGAGCCATACTCCTGGACCTGATCGAATAATTGCTAATTTACTAGCACTACAGAGCTAGCAGTAGCATTACATAGCTTTTAATTACATCAAGTATTGCAAATTTTATGACTATTATTCTAAGCTACAGAAAAGCCTTCGCTATTTCAAATGTTTATCTCGGCTAAGCTGAACCCTTTGAAGTCTTTGAATCATTATTTGTCAGCTAAGCTATGCAGACCTTCAAAGACATCCATGGGCTCGGGAAAGGGCAGAAAACAACAGCTCTGAGTTCCCCCTCTGCTTTTCAGCATTCACCCTGTGCAACAGATTTAAACAAATTGCAGGGTCCAGGACAGCTCAGGAGTTCAAGTTTTGCAACTTGAAATTCCAGCGCATTGCCCTTCTATCTCGTATCTGCATTTCAAATTGTATTTACCAAGTGCTTCAAATTTTTCTTTAGAACAGGTTATTAATCTGACACAGGATTTTGCAATACTTGTGCATTCAAATTCCTTCATAGTTTAGCAGATATGTCTGACCTTGCTATTATCCTTCCTTTAGGAGATTTATACAGTATTCCTTCTCTGGAAAGATCATTAATTAGCATGCCAATAGAAAAAATGAAATTGCCTGCCATCTCCTATGTAAATGCTTCCCCATCTGTTCCTTTCTCATTTTCTCTGCACATACTCTACCAAAGGTAGCTTTAGTTTTTATACTGCTCTTAGAAAATAGTACGTTCTTTGTTGTGCAATTTAAATCTGTTAAATTGCATTGCATTGTGAAATGTGGCTCTATTAAAGTAATATATAGTTTCATGCAGTCTCTCAGAATCAGAGCCATCTTCCAGTGAAGTCAGTGGCTGTCCTTTCCTTAACACCTATGGATTCAGTTTAAGGTCTAGAGAATCAGGTTTTGATATTTCTGTGCCTAAGACTGCTAACAATAAAAAATATTTTAAAAATCTGCAGTTATTAATTAATAACAACTTACAGCGGGTTCCAGTAACAGCCCAGTGAACTCTACCGGAGTTTCCACATTGTACTGTAACACCCTCCACAGCTCTTCGCTCTGCTGCGTTAAGGGAATCATAGGCTTTTTCCTAGTCAAAAAAGCATCTATATGGAAGATTTTTTAAAAAAATTGTTAGGTATGTTCAGAGCTGATTTCCAAAGGGCTACTATTATTTCAGTAAATATTTCACAAAAGGTGACAACTTTGTGTAGAAAAAATGTAAATCCTCATCTTTTTCCTTGAAATACTGGATAACTCAGCAGTAAATGATTTAAGGAGAATCCAAAATAGTTGTACTTGGCAGAACTGCTAAGGGGCCAGTGGAGATTTGTTGCTCAGTTGCCTCCCATCGCAGATGTTTTGGACTACCCCATGACACAAAACAGCAACGACTTCTCATGGTCTTCGGTATTCAAGAAGACAGGGCATCAGAAATGCTGGCTGACCTCAGCAGTCAGTTCCGAGCAGTCGGGCGCTTCTGAGGTGGATCCATTGATAGTCGTCACTTACCACATCTTGGTGCAGGCTAGGAACTGGGTCTAGCACAATGAATAGATTTCTTCTTCATAAAACCAAACTGGCAAACCCACTCCAGATGTGCATGTAATGCACGCCAACCATGAAGGAGAGCCTAGAGAAGCACACCAATGGACTGTGAAGTCCTCAACATGTACTGAACATTGATTCTGCAACATTGTGCTCTCAAACCACTGTGAGCTCATGCAACGAGAAGAGACTTCTTGCTCGTGCAAGAAGAGCTTATTGCATAATGTAAAGGGTCAGATGTCCCTCTTTTCATAACTGCTGCCATAGACCAGCCCTCATGGGGCTCTGCAGCCCACCATAAGACCTGGAAGGCTTGGCAATGCTCTGTTTCATTTACTGGCAGGAGAGATGAACCATTTCTGGATTATTCTTCTTACAGGAGGAAGGAAAAGGGACCAGGACAAATGCTGTCACCTCACTGGGGAGGGAAGCAGGAATGGGTTCTGCCTTGTGAAGAGTGTGCCCCTCCATCCCACAAGGTGTAGGGATCAGCTGCCTTTGACCCGCTACTACACCATAACTCTCACTCACCCATGGCGTAGCAGCTAGCAAAGCTCAAGTTTCTCCTCCTCCACCCTCTGCCCTCTCTGCCATTTCCAAGCAAAGCGTCTCTGCACTAAACATTTGTTGACCCTGTGCTTCCTCCTGAATCTGCTGCTTGTCTTTCTCTTGCAAACCACTCAGGTCATGGTCTGTGAGGTCTCCTCCGGACTGTCAAAACAGCAATTGCAGGCACACCTCAAGGAACACACAATGCCAAAAAGGAAGGAGGGAGATGCATTTGGAGTAACCATGCCTCCCCAAGGGCATAGAGGACTAAGCCACACTAGGGAGTGTGACTATGTATTTGTGAGTGTGTGTTCATGTGGGGTTAAAGAGACGACTTGGGGACTGGGTCAATGTGGTGTGTGGTTTATGGTAAGGACATGATTAAATGGGAGGCAGGCTCCATCATTATCCAAGCTTATGACCCATCTGCATGGGGAGAATACAGCTTCTCTGACAACAAAGCTACCTTTGTAGCTGTGAAGACCACCGATGATCCTGTCCCTGCTTGAGAAGGCACCAATATTCTTTCTGAATCTGAGACTGGAATGAAGAAAAACATGGATCTCTGGAAGTTTTCCTAGGAAAACTTTCTGTGACGGCCATAAATCTAGTAGAGTGGTCCACCTGGACCTGCACACAATTGAGAAAAACAGTTTATACCATCATGGATGATCTGGGCTGAGCTGGTAATATGCTTCAATATCCCCAACACAGTTTGGGAGCCCATGCAGAGCAGATGCTCAGATAGTTTTGCCGTGTAGCCCAAATGTCTTACCACCAGTAGAGAGTTTGGAGAATGGCCCTGGAAAACTCAAATCACATTTTTGCCCACAAAGGATTACCCTACCGAAAACTTGTCAGCCCTCAGCCAGAAGGAGCCAGGTATTGTGTGGCTGCACAGTGCAACAGCCACTCTGCTGATTACAAAGGAGCTCCAAGAACTTCACATAATGATGAAACATTGCCAAAAGCTCACAGCCGAGTGTCTCTTCTGTGCACCTCCAAATTCAAAACATTTTGAACCTACTTCTTGTCACCCCAAGTCTCATGGACAATGTGGATCACCATCTTGACTTTGTCTTCCAGCTCCATACCTCCAGTCACCCAGAGGCAAAGCAGCTGCAGCAGTGAAGTGTCCCACGAGGCCCAAGACAAAAGGATGTCTAGGAGGACAGGGTTTCAGTTTTTCCAGAATGCTCATGCAAAACAGCTGCTATAGCTGCAGGACTGAGCATGCAATTTTCCCCCATGATGTTCCTTTGTTTTTCTGATGACCAGATGTGAAGCTGGGATGGGGTTCAGGAGCAAGTGGCATGACGCCATCCATAAACAGGCAGGAACAGAATGAGTAGGGGCAGAAGTAAGGCAGGAATATGCACAGGAACTGAAATAGGGTTTATTATTTCATGTGTGAGGCCTCCTATAGGTGAGGACAGAAGCACAGCAAAATAGTATTGTCATCTATATGAAACAGAATAGTCTGCTCCTCACAAGAGAGGTAGGTTGAGAGGGAAGCAGGACAGAAGCAACAGTTTGTAGGACAGCATTTCTCCAGACAGCTTCAAGTTACACACATGGTGGAGATGTTTGGTCTAGGAGACCAGACTACATCTAATCTGAACTGACGTAACTCTGAAATTTGTATAGTGGAGGATTCTCCACATCAACTGCTTTGCTCTCCTCATCTGCTCCTACTTTGCAGCACCACCTGCTGATTAGCCTTAGCTGTTGTCTTTCCTAGGAGCCACACTTGGTGTGGGGAACGAGGCACCTGAATGACATGAAACGCTCTGGTGCCATTTCTAAACCAAAAATATTTTGACTGGTTTTCAATCAGAATTTCATATTTGGTTGTCCTTTAAAAAGCAGGTACATTTTTCAGGGGTGTAGAAGAGAGGGGGCCAACCTACGGATGGCAATACCCATCACATTTAAAAGCAATAATTTTCAACTAGAACATTATCATAAATGTGTCTGCTTTGGGAGCCCAAGATTTTGACTACCTGATTGCTTGTCACTTCCCACCTGGGAACTGAAGCCTTGCATGATCAACTCAGCACGGTGCAGAGAAGAGCATTCCTTTGCAGTGAGGTTGTCTGCTGTGTATTTACTTTAGATTTCCTCTTTATATCAGGTTGAAAACAGCTTCCTGTTCACTTCTGCTCAACAAAGTTTTGCATCACATTTCCCATGAATTTTCCGGACATGGAATTTTAAAAAGTAATTAGCCAAATATATTATCAAGTTGTCTTACTCATAAATATCAAATAGTAACATAAAAGAAGCATATGCTGTTGTGGTTCTCCAACTGGGTGCCAGATGGCAATACTAAGATTCAGACAGATTCTGTGTTAGAGTGGGTTGGGAATATACCACTCATATAACTTTTTCTTTGCAGTAGGAAACACAATTTCCAGAAAATCAGCATTTTCCATGGAAGACTTCTGCTCACATATTTCAGTCTTTCATATCTGCACTACTAAGTAACATTTTGGTTTGTCAAAATGAATGCAAACAATCTCACCCGGCTTAACTACACCCTGGTCTGTCCTCATCCTGAGCTGCTGGAAAACTCTGTTTGTCATACCTCAGGTGCTTGGTAGCCCTGTTTTCATTACGGACCTCGTTCTCAGGTGTCCCAGTCTTGGCTGTGGTTGGTATGAGCAAAACACCGATCCAAAACCCACCTAGCACAACACCCATGCACCTGTCTTCTATGCACCAAGGATGTGACTGGGCACAGCATGGAGAACATGGTCTCTGAACAACATGTTCAATAACATGTTTGAATGCAATCAATGCAGCCTTTTTATTTCCCTTAAGCACCTGAAACAAAACTGGTTTAAGGACACTGAGATATTTCCCTTCAGCCAAACAAAATGGCTTGCATGTCAAATCAGCGATATCAGAGATTCTCATTTTCCAACCAGATGTACATCACTGTCAGAAAAATGGGAAGATTCTCGGGTGTTTATACCTCCAGATATGACAGGATGTCTTCCTGGATGACAAATGGCACAAATTGCAGGGTTTGACCCAGAGGTAGGTGAAATTTAAAAAAGATTACATGATCTCATGGTATTTCGTGAATTTAAATCCTATAAAAAACAGGAATTTGAAAAGCATTACACATACAAAATAAGTACAAACCATGAATCGCAAATAACCAGCGAAATGAAACACTCGGGATGCTTTTTGTAATAAGGTTTACAATGTAGCTGAGACTATTCCAGAGTGACAGGTTGCAGACACAGTGACAAGACTTTCAGCCTTTATCATAAACTTGATGCCTCTCAGCCAGCCAGCTTACCCTGTCTGGTACCTGGCTCATTAGACTACTTACTATCACATTAGTTGAACCCAAATTATTCTTAAAATTACTGGGCAAATTAATGGATTGGGATGTTTTGTCATTACAACATGGCATGATCTCTTCATTTATTAACAACAGTTCAATGATTTTGAGTTTCCTGCCATTCTGAAGCTGCTGCAGAGTTTGTGCACGGCTCTTTTTGCCTTTCCCCGTGTAACCTCTGCCTCTCCCGCAGGTAACATTCTCCTAAAAGTTTCAGACCTCATTCATGTTTATTTCTAAGTTCTTGCAAGCTCTGGTTTTCCAGACTGAAGGGGGGAGCTCTGTCAGCTCCGTACACAAACAATGTCGCACCAGGTTTCTCCTTTTTCTTATTAATGTTTCAAGAAAGGAACTTTCTGCTGCTATTCATTACCACTTTCAGTAGCTTACTTAGAAGCTTAGAACATTTCTTGAGTGTTTAACCACTACAAATTTCTTTTCTCCCCTTCACAAGTACAGTGTGTTTTTTCTTTTAATAAGAAAAACCAGCACAGAGCCTTTGTGAATTAAAAAACATTTCAAAAAAGGGCCTTCTATTTCAACTTCAGTCCCTCCTGCCAAAGGCAACACTGGAAACCTCAAGAAAGGAGTTCCTATTTAAGTTCTTAAGCATAACCCTCATTTAATGTTACCTCCCTTTCTCCTTATCAAAGCAAAGAAGAAAAGGTTTTCATTTTGTAGTGAACAAATTATGCTTTTATAATAGGCCGATCAGAAAATTAGTCTGCTTTTCTAGCATAGTTTTCTTTGGCGTATCCTTGATTTTCTCAAGTCCTTTACTTGGAGAACAGAGAAAGTTTGACCTCCCCATCCCTCCAAGCTGGCTGCAGCCATGATGTACCACCCTGTGTCTACATCATACAACGTGGCTTTGAACACGCATTCTGCACGCAGAGGTGCAAATGTGTTGGGACACTGCTCTTTAGCCTACCGATACAAATCTCTGCTTTCCTTTTCAGCTCCAAATACCTGAGCCTTCAGTAGCTTTGGACCCTGGAATCCTCTATACCATAAAGCAACCTGCTTTCAACAGCTTGTTCTTAACAAATAAAACAAATAGGGATGGAATTACTGAACTTTCTGTATTCTCATATAAGTAGAAACTGATTAGTCTGATTTTCGAAAGAACAGAGAACATCAACTAATCTTAGATGCTGTCCACAGACCCTCCAGAATATCTCTAGAATCACAGCAGTGACAATCATGACACATCATGTCTAGCTGTGAGCCCATCCGTTCAGCTCTCCTGACATACTAGAGTAGCCCTGGAGGGGGAGATCAGATCTGTACTGCTGCTATGTCAGAATAAGGATGTTATATGGTGTTTTGTGCCATCTGTTCTCCTAGATAGTTTTCTGAGTGTCTCATGAAGATATAGCAAAGCGTTCAACAATGCTGGAGTAGTACAGTGGCACCTTTCCTTCATAACTGCACAGTGGTTTTGCAGAAGTTGGGAGTAAAACCTGAGTTTTCCTGAATATTTTTGATACATGCACAAATAGCATTGTATACTGTCTAATAGAAATAAGTAGCATATTTTATATCTTATATTTTATAGTTGATTTTTTTCTTCTCTTACCAAGTGTTTGCATTTGGAGCAAAAGGTTGCATTTCCAGAGTAGCACAGCACAAGCACTTGTCGCCTTCGTTGGCGTGGCGACCAGCACCAATCTAACTTTCAATTGAATGTGACTTCACTATATACCTACCAGAAAGCAAAGGCCATTCGGATGGACAAAAGCAACCAAACAGCAGCACTCCAGACCTGAACACTTCCTTTGTCCACAGAGGAGGACACATTATCGTCTCTGATTCATCCATTACAGCAGCAGGGTGAGGATACAAAAAAGAATACCTTCTGCATAGAAAGTACAGGAGTGATTTGTGTCTCTCTGCTTAAATTCTCCACACTGAAACATAGTGAGAAAAGAGTAGGAACCATCTCTACTTCTATTTAACAGGCTGGAGGATGCAGTCGCAGCGGCCAAGACATCTGTTTTATGCTACAAAAGTCATAGCTGAGAAAGGACACTGCAAGGGATATTCACTGCAGATGCTTTAGGAGCATCTGTAACATCCCACATTGTGCTGTGGAGACATCAGGCACAGAGAGCCCTAACAATAACAGGGAGATGTGCAGGTGAACTGCAGCAAGGGAAAGGCAAGTTACCCTCTCCAGTCCTCCTGGGGGCTGGGACAGTTGGTACCAGATGCCAGCAGGTCCAGACCCTGGGTGCATGGGAAGCCTCTGCAAAACCTCATCCTGTCTCTGAGGGTTTGGCTGCTGGTGCTCCAGGCCAGCTTGGATGCGGTGCAGCTGCAACCTGAGAGCAGGCTGCTGGGAAGGGAGCTGCATGAGATGAGCTGGGAGAGGCTCCACCATGGGCTGACCCTGTCACTTGGGAGCTGCCTTTGCTCCAGCCCTCACCCTGGGTCCTTGTCTGAGTGATCCTGCAGCTATGTCTGACCCCGGCCATGTGCCCTGCTGGTCCCAACCTGATGATTTGAATTCTGGCTTGACTGTGGACCTATCTCATCCTACAGACATATCTGGAGACCTGGCCTGTTGGCAGGCCCTGGCTACGATCCTGGGACCAGCTCTACTCGCCTTGCTCTGCCTTGCCTTGCCAGCCCTATTGGCTCCTCGGCTCCTGGCTGGCCTTGCCTTGCTGAGAAGACCCACTTTGGCTCCTCCCCAACATATCCTCTTTGGCAGGATACCACAGCCACCCTCTGTTTAAAACAAGGGATGCACCACTTCAGGGGGGATTCAGCAACTATCTAACCAGATATAAAAATAGCTTCTGTACCTCACATGTGCATTTCTAGATTTCCCAAGCACCTACCAATTCAAACGGCCGTTTACATAAATGCCGCATGATAGCATGACATAAAGCCGCTTGCATTTGTTTCCTGCCTTCAGAACTACCTCAGAGGATTTAGAAATTCACCTGCCTACCTCATATTCAAAGAAAACAATCCCACAGGTTTAAATGTTGTATTTAAACTGAACATTTTGCTTTATTACCCCTTTCAAAAGAAACAATAAATGCCAGAGGAAGGAGCATGCCAATGTGACATCACAAAACCTCCTCTTGCCTGTATTTCAAGGACAACTAGAAGCAGCTTGGTCCCTCACTGACCTCAATACTCAAAGGCTGAAGAGAACAATCGCATCTCTGAAAGCAGACCAAACAGCTGAACAACAGAGAACCTAGAAAGTATAAAATCAAACTCTTTTTCATAATGGTCACATGTGACTCAGAAGTCTTTGATTCTCGTAGCAATGCTTAAATTCACTTGAGCATTTTGGCCATTAGATTTCAAGTTCCCTAAGTGGGAAATACTAAAAAAGTGTTCAATGTTACCTCACAGTTCCTGAAATCCTTACATCTCAGTAGACTCACTGTCCACTTCATTGCAGGGATGCAATGAAATTGGGATAAGGGCTCTCAGTATCACCATGAGTATCATAGAAAAAGCTGCTGGTTTTAAACTGAACTGAGTTCAGGACCTGTTACTGTATTTTCCCTTGAGTCAACAGTGCCTAAAAAAAGTAGAAATAGCAATACAGAACTAGTAGGGTCTTGCATTAGCTACTGTATCCTTCAGATTCTCCAGGGCAGAGACTTTTCTTGTTCTTTAAATTTTTTTAACATGCAAAGGTGCTATTATTTAGCAGACTGATAGTTCTGCAAACAAGCTACTCATCCAAAAAAATGCAATTACTTACAGATGAGATAATTAATGGTCCTTATAATTTTGCCCACAGCTCTTTCTGAAGTTCGAGCCTGTGGACTAGTTGTCATGTAAACATCTACCAGGAGGCACTCCTTGCCATTAAGGACTACCATTAAAAAAAAAAAAATGCTAGAGGAGAACAAAGGGACCTGGAATGAAGTGAATACCCAAGGATAGCCACAGATCACAGCCCTCCTGCAATCCAAGTCTTCTTCTTCACTGAACCCTTTCTTCATATCCTATGTAAAGTCTCATTCTGGATTTTGAGCAGTTCTTGCATTCTAACATCATTATTGGCAACTTTTGAGAAGCTCAGAGCACAATCTGTTCCTGCTGAAATTTCCTTGACTGTCACTAGATGTAGTCTTAATGGATTGCCTAAAAGTGTCAGTAAAAATGAGAGAGAGGACTGCAGTTCAATGAGGTTAAACTTAACTTTTATCTGGGCTCTTATAAAGGATCTGAGAAAGACAGAAAGGTTCATTCTTTCTTGGTTTTGCACTTCTTAATTAGGCATGGCTTGAAACTCACTTGTTTTGAGTTGCTCGTTCATTTACCCTTCAGGCTGAACTGAGCTCGCAAGAGAAGTGGTGGACAGTTTGGGGCACAGCAGAAAACCAGTTGCCACTTAACAGGTCAATTTAAGGACGAGTATAAGTTTCCCCTCTCTCCAAAAGCCCTCCAAAGCCTCCTTCACAATGAACAGTCTGAGAGGCAGCTGTAATCTTGTGGTGCTCTGAGCAGTGGGATGGTAGTGCCTGCTTGCTTGTAAAAGGGGGGGAAAAAACAACGATGAGGAAACAGGGTTTCTGAGGAGGAGCAGAACTGTGACTAACAGAGGCTAAGAGATCCAAAAGTGGCGAGTTGTGCTGTGCAGTCAGTAATTCTCAGTCATCTGCAGACATTTTTACAGCTAGAAAAATAGATCCTAAACAGGTTAAACGACCCACTGTGACAAAAGGAAGCACTGCTTGAAACGGGGATAGTTCATTTTCTCTCTTATACCTGTTACTTTCACTGGAGTCTAATCAGTATTTAATACTCTACCAACCAGGGCAGCAATAATGCTTTTCTGTCTCATATCCCTAGGCAGAGTTGTGATTAGCGACGTTTTCAGGTTGCTGTCACATCCATTTCATTAACATAAAATAGCATTGCATCTCTCATTTGGAAATGCTGTTTCTAGCCGCAAGGGCTGTGAAGAAAACCTAAAATGTGTGAGCTAAGCAAAAGCACTGAATTCCCCCTCACTGTACAGATGGCTGTGAAACAACAGAGGAGCAAGGGGAAGGCCAATGCCTGTTCTGGCCTCCTCAACAGATTCTGAGCCATGAACTTTAAATAAACCTTGAACGGGGGGGGGGACAATCACTTCATCAACTGTTACCCTTTTGATGATTTTTACATGAAAATGGCAAGTATAATTATAACATAGTACCTAAATCACTCCTAGGCATTTTTTTGACCAAATACCCTATTTATTTTGTGTTAAAACTTGCTCCTTCCACTATGAAAACATTCACAAGGCTATAATGAGGTGCATAAGCAGAGTCTCATGCAGTGTTAAAACCAAAAAAGGTAGCAAGCATTACACAGCATTTAGGGTGGGACTGGGCTGGCAGACTGATGCCTGAGTATGGCCATGCAAGCCGCATCTCTGAGTTCCCGCTGCAGACCACGGCGATCCAGTCAATGCAGCTAATGGAGTTTCAGGCACAGCTCAGCTGATGAGACAAAGACTTCTGTCTTGGGGTGATCTGAATTCTTCCGATTCCATTAATTTAATCAACAACCTCCACTATCATGGGAACTTAGTGGGCTGGCTCACATTTAGGTGCCTGCAGTTTAGACCCTATGCTTAGAGCATGTTTCAGTTGCCTAAACACAGGTAATGGTGCCATCCAGCAAAACATAAGGCACCAGCAGAACTCAGCTGTGTTCTGGGGAAGGGCTTGTTTTACTGAAGATGGTCTTTTCTCTTCACTTACACTGCTTAAATATCCTATGACATTTCTCGTGCACTAGTCTCAAACTCCTCTGTTTACTATTTAATTTCATAACAATAAAAAAAGAAAGACCTTTTTCAGCACTCTTTGAGCTGTAGCCAAATGTTCTCCACTGGATGGAGTAAATGCCAAACTTCTGCCCTGAAATTTTCAGTCTAGCTTCTATGTGAAGCACAGCGGAATTCCAGGGGAGGTCAATGGCAGGATTCACTGACCAAGGGACCAAGAAAGGTGTTTCACAGTCTTATTTTGTGCTGCACAGTTTTTTGTATTTCTATACTGAGTCGCACTGCTTGCCTTCTGTGTATCAGCTGTATTGTTTTCTTTGTACGAGTTGCATAATCACTATTTAATATAGAAAGTGCTCCATAAGTGAATCGCAGACTATCATCTGAAACGTGCAAGTGGTCTGACAGGTAATGCTACGTGGTTCACCATAACTTCTCTGAATCTGTCAGATTAAAGTTTGTTGACAGAGATCTGTTACAGAGGTATGGTTTGTCTGTGATCCCTGACTTTGGAAACTTCTTAATCCTCACAGAAAAGCAAACTAAGTAAAATTCCTTGCTATATTCACCCAGCAACTGAGGAAGAGAACTCTGCTTTCTTAAAGGTCTCGGTTTCTATAAATGCTGCTCTACATCAGGAAAGACTTAGGTAACATGGTAACCTCAGTGGTCAAAGAAAATTCAGAACAAAACCTCACTGATTGTGCACCTTAAAAAACAGACAGGTGCATTAAAAGATCTGTTGAAAGACTGTCAGGAATAGTACCTACTCACTGAATGGTGAGTTTATTCTGAGTTTAGTTGTTTTAACTGGATTCTCTAGGTAATGCTCTGGTTAGACTCGGTTGTTCTTGAAACATCTGTAGCTAAAACACATTTTGTCTTGTTGAAATTACATTGCTGCTCTCTGTCTGTCTGCTTTGTCTGGAGGTGTGCCCAAGAAATGTCACTACATCATTTTCAATGATACATGGTCACATAAACTCCAGTGTCCTGAAGCTTATCCTTGACAATAGCACATGCAGTCATTAAAGACTCCTGAAAGAAACAGCATAGTCAGTGCCTATGTTTTTGAAAAATAGGCATCTTTTCTTGTGTATCCCATTGCTTTAATTGAGCTTGTTACTTCTGAAACAACTGACCTTCAGTATCTCCCACTGGGCCTCAGAATCCGAGATTATTTTAAAAGCCACTTGTTCTTGTCTTACCACAGAACAAGTGACTCTGTGCCTTTGTTGGCTTAATAGATGTGTTGAGATCAAGTACACTAACGAATGTAAAGACATATGTCCTTTTTGTAATAACACAGGGAGAAAGTGTAAATTTCTGGAAAAACTGAAAGAATATGTAGATTTCCCATCTAATGGGTTGATTTATGTTTACAGTCTTACTGTCAATGGCTGCTGCCTGTACATTATTTTCTTCTCCTGAGCAGTGCGTTATTTCTTCTGTGGGCCTTCCAGAACAAGAAGTTACCACCTGGCTGGAAGCAGGCAGCAAACCTTCACCGTTGGTAACTGGTAGGGTCTAGACTACCTTCATTGTATTCTGCATTATTGCTTTGCGTTAGGAATACTGGAGAAGTTAGTATCCCGTACATCAATATCTGTATAAAGGAATGTCACAAAAAGCTTACTCCACCTCTAGCAGTGCAAAGCTCCCTTTTAGATGAGATTCAGAGTAATCACTTTGAAAAAGCTAGAGGGAGGTGTTACAGGAGTCAATAAAATAAAAAATATCACAACACAGCCATAACTTTGAGAGTAGCACTTTTATATATCCTAATGAACAAGGCCATCAAGAAGAAAAGCATCACTTGAATTCAGGCTAAAGTATGCTAAATAACTTTGACTTGCTCAGAAATTTCTACGCATAGTAAAGTTCCAGAACTATAACCAAAATATTTTGTAAAACTATTATTTTTAATCCGTTTAATTGTATGACTAACATAATTGAGAAAAGTCACTGTCTAGTTCCAGATGGTATGTGAAATGTATTGGATTTTATATGATTGTTGAACTCTAGCTATTTTTAATGAACCTCTCAGAAATGTAAAATGCTTTCAAAATAATATTGTTAGCAGCATCAGCGCCTTTCTATAAAGAAAATCCAGTTCACATGAGAAAAGAATAAAGCCAAGGGTCTTCCAGCCTACAAACAACTGAATCAAAATGTGGTAAATAGAAATAAAAAAATTAATAGGAAATTATTTTTTCCTATGGGTTCAATTGACTTGGCAACTCCTTAGAATTAGCAACCGAAATAACAGCTACTTCCCTCCAACTGATGAATGGTGATTTCAAAAGCCCTTTTTGGCCTTCACGATGACTGTGGGCAGGCAGGCTGGCTGAGGGCCAGGCTGAGGACTAGAGGCTGTGACACAACTAGGACAAGCCAATTCCCTGGTCTTCAACCACAAGGAGATGTTCTCTGACCTGTCAAAGTATGTACTGCGATGATGTTTAGTTAGGATTATATGGGAAATTGTTGAAAGGGAAGACTGTTTCACATCTGGAAAACACCTGGCACTCTCTGGCGTTCAAAATGACATTGAAATTGCTGCAAGGACAGTATGTTTCTTCGTTTTCTTTCTTCTCCACTGTGAACAGGGAGTTGTTGTGATACTAATACGACGCTGTCCTTGATCTGCTGGCAATGCCACTTGTGTTGCTGCACCTCTTCTGGAGTGGGAAGCAAAGCGTCTTTTAATAATGGCACACTGCTGAAGAGGAACAGTCTGGAGGAGGTGGCCAGTGTATCAGACTCGCTAGTGAGGGCAGAGATAATTAGTGATCTGGATTATCAGAGATGGAAACGACTCTATGGCTGGTGAAGGCAGGTGGAGTCTTACATGATTCAGGGCTTCAAATGGGGAAAAGCTTTAGCTCTCTCCATCTCCTTAACCCTGATGTGATTGGTAAGGTGTTTCCAGAGCCATAGCTTTTCCGTAGCTCCCTAAATGTGCTACCTGGGGTCACAGACAGCGCAAACGCCCAGAGCCACATGTGGGTACAGTGGGGTGGAAACAAGGCTAAAAATCCCACAGCTCCTCCAGGAAATCTGTGCCTGGTTATTAGGGACTGTCACCACATGGTGGTGGGACACTAGGGGTGGCACTCAATCTGCAAATTAAAGTACCTAAAATTAAGGACCTATATTAGCCTGAAAAGATCTTTAGCTCTCTAGGCACGATTGACTGTATTGGCTACATCTGCATAAGATGTAACCGGAGTTTAGACAGTCATGCAGACACTGACATTTAGGTGTCTCAATCTCTGAATTTAAGCCACCTCCAGCACTTTATAACACTACCAAAAGGGCTCACATGCACATGGCATGCAGTGGTTGTTCAGAGCAGGCAGCCAGGAAGACTGTAATGACCAGAGAACTACCCTATTTGCCAATTTTTATTATAATTCTGCAAGAAAAAAGAAAAGAGGCCTGTTTAAAATACCTCTATATAAAAAGACAGTATATTTTTTTCTCCATCCACTTTGCCACATGGAAAGGATACTTCATCATATTTAGTCCAATTACAAACCAGAATTACCTACTTAGCATTTCTTTTTTGAAAACATTAACAGTTAGACCACAGCAAAGGAGCAAAGGACCTATACTGCATCTGTATTTTTCTTCCTTGTTTCTGCTCTTCCCAGTATGCTTTAAAATCCCTGTCTTTACTGGAAGGCATTGGGGTGAATACAGGGATGTCGGGGGAAAGTTTAATGTCCTCCACATGTAGGGATTCAGATGGGATAGTACTTTCTGACCTTAATGTCTATAAATGCAATTGTATTCATGCTGAATCATAAGGTCAGCTACAGTATGGGGAGGCCAAAAGTTGACAACTGTTTGGGATTTGCAAAACCAGTAGACTTTGGGGTCACTTCTCTTCAAGGTAATTGCATCTAAGGTGTTTCCTCTTCTCTTCGCAAAACCCTCCATTTACCCCCAGGACAACCTAAATCTGCAAGCTGCAAAATGGATTTGATGCTTACGTACAGTTTTTGATGGAAAATCTCCTGTCCCACTTTCCAGACATTCTTACAGAAATGTAAAAAGAATATTCAGAGAATCCCTAAAGCCAACAGGATTAAGGACTGTCAAGTACATCGCTTAGAAGGTATAAGTCCTATCTGTGTGCTAAGGATTTTATTGTAGTTTCATGAGAATATTTGCACTGGTAGTCAGGGATATCTGTAGGGTTTAGTTTTTTTTCTCTTTAGTGATAGCGAGGGAGGTAAAATAACTGCCAGTTGGGATAAGAAATTGAACCCCTGTCTCCCTAGCTCTCTACTGTTAATTTAATTGAATTCATTGCATAACCTTTAATCTGACATCCTTTACACTTAACACTGCCTTAAAGGTCCCTTCCAACCCAAACCATCCTATGATTCTCTGATTCTATAAAACTTTAATGTCAAATCAAGTAAAAAAGGATGGGAAAGGGAAGGAAAGAGAGGAGATTTCTTCTCCAAAACAAAATGCAAGTCGTTTCCATTATATGTTTTTAGCCTGTATTAACTATTATTCCCTTTGGAGATAAAAAGTCTAACGTTATTAATAAAACATAGCAACCTTGCTAATATTACATCTGCATTTTCTTAATCTGAAGCCGTACAATTGTAGATCTTACAATTTACTCGACATCAAAGAGTAATTTTCCATAGTGGATTACGCATTGAATGTTTCTATCTCCATCCAGAAGGACAGTTTACTTGCAGATGAGGAGTAATGCACCAGACAACCACCAGGCAGATAGAGCTCTTAGGAGGTGCAATAACAACGAAGGATTGCATCGACTCGGCACCATTCAGACTCTGAAAGAGTTTATAAAGTAGTATGGGTTATGAAAGAATAGAAAAAAAAATCAAATATCCAAATCTCTGCTGAATGTTGAATACATATGAAAGAAGTTGGGGGAAGGAAGAGCTAATGAAGTGTTCTGGCTGCCAGTGCTTATGTCCAAATCAGAGAAGCACAGAAAGTCACCAGGAGCTACGCAAGGTCTCAGAGACCAACTCCTCAGGGCAGGGACAATTCGTCCGCTCTATGTTTGCACAAAACCAAGCCCAGTGGGGTCTGTTAAAAAAAATTTAAAATAACATTGACTTTTTAGTTGATGGGAATTTAGAGGCTGTATTTTAGGAGTATAGACAGGTAAACAACGACTTTGTTTTATTGAGTTAGCATGCCCATGGACTAATGGTTCTGGCAGCCAAGATTTTCCTGTTCTGGAAATGTCTGCATTTAACCAAAGAACATGCTTTTTACAAGGACTTTGTTGCTCTATAATAATACAACCCAAAGCACAATGGTGTTATTGTCTTTTCTAATTCTAATTAAACTACCACTGCCTAAGTACCTTCCTTGACCGTGAACGAATTGCAGATTTCATCCTCCTCAGCTGTTACTACCAGAGATAGAGAGAACTAGAAGAAAATCATCAAAGAAACAAGATCTGACATCTATGAACCACAGAAGAAAAGCTAAAGGGTTGTATAGTCTGAGATGCCTTTATCTAGCTGCCAGCTGCTTTGATGAGCTCACTCAGAGCATTCACACAGAACTGAGATGGAAGGTTTTGTTTCTTAAACATCCCCTTCACTGAAGATGGACTTTCTCAGTCAGCAGTTCAAATAGTCGGCACCGACTTGTGCCCTGTGGTGTAAGGGATACGTTCATTAGCGAAGGAAGATGGAAGGAAGGAAAAAACCTTGCACTTTCGCAATCTGAATTTAAGACCTATTGGTCTTCTTTAGCATGCAACTGCCAGAAATGCTATTATCTCATTCTCCTCCCATCGAGACAGATGCTGACCATATCACTTATTGTATTCAAAGACATCAAAAACTACAATGATGAACACTATATTAGGGTTGGAATATAATTACAATCTCAAATAAAGGGAGAGTTCATCCTTCCATTGTATATGTCCAACTTCGACACTGTTTCAGATATGATTAAGCACCTTCAGGGTTTTGGAAGTCATGAAGTGGAAAATGTATGGACCAACAATGTAATATGGATTATAACAGCTTAACAGAAGACAAAAGGGTGAATTAGTCTCACCACAATTCTTGGAATAGACTATATAATTATAGTGAAAGACACAAAATGCTCTCGTGAAACCTACTTTTTACAATGGACAAGCAAGTCTAACAGAAAGGTCCAGCTGAATCCAAACACAGTAAATCCAGTTTGGTAGACAAGCCAGCTTAAGAAGATTGAACTTTCCCATGCAGTACAAAGGGTGTACTGTAGAGCTCTATGTGTCAAGCTGCAAGACAGAGGAGCTTGCCTAGGCAAAGCAAGTACAAGTGTTGACAAGTCCAGTATTCAGCAAATCTGTCAGAAGTCCAGGTATGGAGCAAGAGGCGTCAGCTCCTCCTCCAAGCAGCTGTCCAGGGACAGCCAGGTTCCTCTGGCACACACTCAAGAGAGCACTCCACGCTTCATATGAGCAAAACTGGGTCTTTATTTTTTGCTTCCAGGACACGCTCATTCTTCCTCTTCAGATATTCCCAACATGCTGTTAGAGGAAATCTGGTAAGTCAGACTTCCTGCTGGTGGGACGAGAGGTTTGTTTCACATTCTTTGCACCTTTTTAAGTTGAAGTAGACAAAATAATAAGCCTTCAGCAATGGCAGGCTTAAAACGGTGCATCATCATGCTCTCAATGTAATTATTTCATCAGACAGACGGAGGCTAACTGAACTGATAGGTGTGTAGTGCATGAAGATGAGCCTATCACACAGTGTTTCGATCACATTTTACCCACATAAGTGCCTGCTGCATGAGATTTAGAAGCTTTTCTGAATGCCGGCTTCTCTGAAGTGGAACCTGCTGTAGTTTGTTGTGGTTTTCCCAGTTGTTTTCTTCTTCTAGAAGGAATTCCTTCTTCTTGCTGGAATAAGACTACACCAAGATTTTTATGAAACTTATTTCCCCATCACTAAGCTATGACGTATAAAGTATGGCCCTCCAAATTAAGTACCTGTCATAATCTGTATGTATAGTTACTTTTGATTTTTTTTACTGAGCTCATACTCTGAATGCAAACATCAAAAGTCAAATCCATGCATTTATATTAGTGCTGCAACCACTTCTGTACTTTGACTGTGAAGTGTTACACAAAAATAAGAATGTGCTCTACAACAAGTGACAAATCTTTAGTGACAAAAGAGAATACAAACAGAAAAAAAAAGAAATCACTCCTTATTTCAGAAGAGGCACAAACTACTCATCTTGTCCAAACCACAGTAAGAATTTCGTGTTGGAAGTAAGAACTTCCAAGTCTGAATGAAGAAAACGCTTTTCCTCCTTTACCTTTTCTTAGGCTTTCTTCACTTTGTTTTTACTGGAATCTATGAGGTACGACAGTCCAACCTGAGTAGAAACAAAAATGTCACTGTGACCAAAGTGCTTCCAATCTGATGGGTGTATTTCTCTGACTTGTTGCAGATGGAGGAAAAATGCCAACGCCTGCATTTATCTTATCTTGATCAATAGCACCAAAAAACCTTACAAAATCCTTCTTCAATGTGAGCATGCCCTTAAACGAAGAAAGTATAATAAAAGAGGAATCACTTCCTTCTCTGAAGAAGACATGAAATAATGTTCTTTATTACTTGTTCAACCAAAGGAGATTGTGACTTATGTATCTCAGAGTCTGTTTTGGATACTTCAGACCACATGTGTGCTAATGTGTTGAGCAGATTTCTTGTTTAAATACCTGTCAGGGTTAAAAGTTGTATTAAAAAAAATCAAACAGGCATCAAAATGAAAAGTTTTGCGGTTTGTTTTTTTGTTTTGTTTTTGTTTTTATTTTTCCCAGAAATAGGAATCCAAAAGCTTAACTGTGTGCATTGAACACAATCAAGCATCTTTCTTTTAGATACCAAAATATAAATATTAAATTTAGAATTCACGCAAATTAAAGAACAAGCCTAACAGAATTAAGCATAAGCTTAAATACTGCAGTTTTCAATGGGACAGAAGCCCATTTTCACAAATAAGTAATTTCATAATTGGGCTTATGATTACAAATGCATGTTACAATTTATGATGTTACAATTTCATGATGTATCAAGCTCAAATTAGGTTTGGAAAAAGCACAAATATCTGAGTTTCAGTGCATTTCCTTTCATAAATACCAACTTCATTTGATGCATGTGGAATATATTTAGCAGGCTGAGAACTTCATTTGATCAATGATGAGCATGCAGTAAATCAGCAAATCAATCAATGATGTTAACAGAAGCCCCTTCTATGACAAGGCTTTATGGAGATTTCTGTTTAGTGATTTATATCTCAATATCAAGTTGTGACAAAAGTATGGAGTTCAGACCCAGGCTTTAATGCATAAAGCAGTAAGGGTCTTTCTCATAGCTATGCTTAAGTTTAGAAGAAATGATTGAGTGCATGACCCAAATCCATAGAGGCTTTCTGCTTTCAGTGTTCTGAATCATTTGTCCTTCAAGGACATTAAATTTTATTTGTTAAAGTTTACTAGTGAGAGAATGAAAAGATCTAATTTATTTCCACATTTTCAAGCTCATATTTAACTTTTCAGAACAACACACAATTTCTGAAACGGAACGTATTTCAATTTCAAACAGAATTTGCACTCTACAAAGATCTATCTGGCATTATGCATTTGTTTTGTCATAAACAGGAATGTTAGAAAATGGACGTTATAAAAATGGAATTAGTTTTCTTTCTTTAAAATGTCACAAAATCGCCTCACTTTCTCAAAGTCTAGTCAATATTGTAGCCTGCAGCTAGGATCAAGAGAAGGACAAAACTGATCTTTTGTTTCATTTACTGATCAAATAAAATATTTTTGAACCAAAACAATTTTGGATCAGAACAGCTTTTTTTTTTTTCCCTCACGCCCCCCCAAACCAATGTAGTTGTTTCAGTGTATGCTAAACTCACCAGGGAGTAGTGATGCACCTTTCCCAGAAGTCCTCTCTCTGTAAGACGTCTGTAAGATGCAAATAATGTTTATCCCTGATAATTATTGATAGTAAATTACCTACTAAGACCATAAATATACTACAAAGTTTTTTAGATTCAGCCCCATAATCTCCTTCTATATGTATGGGGGGGGAAGGAAAGACTTCTGTCCCTGGATGGGAGCGTGAAGTGAGATCGTTAGCTTCACTGAAATATTGCCTGTGACCTCTACAGATTTCAGCAGGCAAAGACTGCAAGTGCTGATCATCTCCAACACCCTTCACACGTCCTACTATGAAGGAGACTTACCTTCTCCTGCCAGTGACTGGGGAAAAGAAAAAAAGACCTGTGTTGTCTCAGCACAATACATCCCTGCATCCCCAGGCTTGACAAACATGGGTGCTCAGATCTGGGTATCTATATTTTGGACTCTAGGCATAGCTTTTGTAAGTTACTTACTTCTAAGTTTCAAACTGGCTGCATTTCATTTCTTTTCTCTCCTTTTTTTGGTACAATTAATATTTCATTGAAATCACCAGAACTATGATCACTGATATCAGTCGGACCAGGATTTCATTCACCATAGAATCATAGAATAGTTTGGGTTGGAAAAGACCTTTAAAGGCCATCTAGTCCAACCCCTCTGCAGTGAGCAGGGACACCTCCAACTGGATCAGGTTGCTCAGAGCCCCAACCAGCCTGACCTTGAATGTTTCCAGGGATGGGGCATCTACCACCGCTGTGGGCAACCTGTGCCAGTATTTCACCACCCTCACCATAAACAATTTTTCCCTATATCTAGTATGAATCTCTTCTCTTTTAGTTTAAAGCCATTACCCCTAGTTCTATAAGTACAGATCCTGTTAAAAAGTCTGTGCCCATCTTTCTCACAAGCCCCGTTCAAGTATGGGAAGGCTGCTATAAGTCTCCCCGCAGCCTCCCTTCTCTAGGCTGAACAGCCCCAACCCTCTCAGCCTTTCCTCACAGCAGAGGTGTTCCAGCCCTCAGATCATTTTTGTGGACCTCCTTGCTCTTCTGCACTGGAGATGCCTTGAAATCCTCCCATTTTAAATCAAACAAATTCAACCTTCCAACAGGGCTATTTTATTTTATTTTATTTTTTAAATCTTGTCCTTCTTCTTGCTTTCTCCTGGATTCTTTTGGATTTGTGCATGTCATTCTTAAAGGGTGGCTCAAAGCACAAAAAAGGATACATAGCAGAATAACTATTTCCCACAACCTGCTCATGCTACTCCTATTAATACATCCCTACATGAAATTCCCTCACATCTTTACAACAGCATCAACAATGCCTGTCTAGTTTATGATCCACTCTAACAGCAGGTCCCTTCGTGCACTGCTGCTGCCCAGTGAAATATTCCCCATTTTATATCTCTGCATTTGATTTCTCTGCCTTCAGTCTTGCACTTTTAGTATCTGTGTTTATTCAACTTCATTTTAACAATTTTAGGCTATTTGGCAAGCATATCCATGCCACTCTGTATTCTAATCCTGTACTTTGAAATGTCTGTAACCCATCCCAGCCTGGCATCAACAGCAAATGTTAGAAGGGTAGATTATTCTCCATCATCTGAGTCACTGAAAATATTGACTACAACAAGGCCCAGTGCTAGATGCCTGGGTAAATTCCAGTGAAATGCTCTCCCAGCCCAACAGCAAACCATCAACGTGTTACTGTACTGCTTTTCAAGCAGCTCTACACCTACTTCAAGATGATTGTACCCTAATAGATTTTCCTCTAGGCTGCCTGGGAAATGTCATTTGGAACGGTGTCGAAAGCCTTACTAAGTTCATGATATATCACATCTACCACTTACTTTTTATCCACTTGGCAGTTCTTTGCCTGTTACAGGGATGACACAATTTGTACTTGATAAATCCACATGGTCTATTTTTATCTCCTTATTATCCTCTACAGGCTTATTAATGGATAGGTCCTTTCTGCTTTGGGCTACAGGAGTCAGGTTGACTGGTCAACTATTCTCTCAGGTTTCTTTTTCCCTCCTTGTGGTTCACTCCCCAGGTACTCACAGGCAATTTTACTTGCGTACTCCTGAACTAAATGCTTTTGACTTATCTATGTATTTGCCAGCCTTTTCTCCTCCCCTTTTTTTTCACATGGTCACCTATCTCCTTGTTAAAATTAATCGCTTTAATTATAGTCAGAAATTTCATTTAGAAGAATGAAACAAAGGGCAAGAAAAATTTCAGCCTCTTCTCAGCCATCTTGTTTTGGGTTTTTTCCACATTAAGTACTTGCCTTTCACTTTGTGTTGCCTTCCACATGTTTCTAGTGTATTTCTAGTACCTTTTCTTGTTGTCTTTTAGGTGATTTGCCTGCTGCAAGTTATTTTGTGCCTCAGCTCAATCTACTCTCCTTCCAAATTCTTGTGTTATTCCTTCATGTCTGGCTTTATCAGTTGCATTTTGAAACAGTTCAGTTTCTCAGAGACAAACATTATGTAGCTTGTTGCCTACACTAGAAAATATCAGAAAACCATCATGTCCCAGGTGATTCTTCCCCTTTACTCTGCTCTCGTGAGACCCCACCTGGAGTACTGCATCCAGCTCTGGAGACCCCAACATACGAAGGACATGGATGTGTTGGAGCGGGTCCAGAGGAGGGCCACGAAGACGATCAGGGGGCTGGAGTACCTCTCCTATGGGGAAAGGCTAAGAGAGTTGGGGTGCTTCAGCCTGGAGACGAGACCACTCCGGGGTGACCTTAGAGCAGCCTTCCAGTACCTGAAGGGGGCCTACAGGAAGGATAGAGAGGGACTTTTCACAAGGCTGTGTAGTGATAGGACAAGGGGAAACGGCTCTAAACTGAAAGAGGGCAGATTTAGACTGGATATTAGGAAGAAATTCTTCACCATGAGGGTGGTGAGGCACTGACACAGGTTGCCCAGAGAAGCTGTGGATGCCCCTCCCTGGAAGTGTTCAAGGCCAGGTTGGATGGAGCTCTCAGCAACCTGGTCTAGTAGAAGATGTTCCTGCTCATGGCAGAGGGGTTGGAACCACATGATCTTTAAGGTCCCTTCCAACCCTTACCATTCTATGATTCTATGATTCTATGTTGCTAGCAGTCTGCTTGGCTGCACGAAGACCTATGACTACAGAAATGTCCCATCTCTGAACCTGCCCTACCAGACCACACACAAACACTGCAAAGTTTCAATTCATTGAAAAATCTCATCCAAAATGTGTGTATTTATTTTCCCCAGTGTGCCCACTTGTGCAATTGCCAAGTCTTTTGTAAGTCAAAGACATGATGAGCCAAAGCCATAAGGAAAGCATTAAACTAGCTATCATTTGTGGCTTTCACATACCATTCTTTATTTCAATAATACAATTTAAAATTATAGCGGTGAACACATATAAATGTCAAGTATAATAGCATTTAGTGGAGAAATAAAACAGAAACGGGCAGTCTAATTGTTAGGCTATGCACTGAAGTCCCATCCTACCTTTTTCCTATTCAGCTTATATAGCTGTTGCAAAAGGCTGTCCGTCAATACGGTCATGTATTATTGTCAACCTATTTGTCCTTTCGATCAAACCGACAGCAATTTCGCCTGATTGCTATGCAGTTGGAGTAATTTGGGCCTTGCTCTCCCAGACACTTTCGTGGCAGCTGCATTTCCACGGCGTACTGCAGCACACCTGCAGAAGGACTGCAGTCCAGCAGCTGCAGTGCTACAAAATACCATATTTTGACCACATTTATGGCTGAAGTGGAACAGCTTAATTACAAGGAAATTGGGACTGGGCATTCACAGAAAGTTGGGATGTTATCTGATACAAAAAGATAAATGCTGCTACTTCAAATGCAAATAAATCATTCCGGCCACTTAACGTTGTGGTGTTTTTTACTGTATCGCATACATACCGTCACACTGCAACAAGAAACCCCAGCCTGAAACAGAAATTGAAATTGAAAACTCCCTCCAAGAATCCATGTGCTTCACTGCACCTGCATGTATCCATCAGAGCCAGAGTCAGAAAGCGTTTTGATTGCAAGGGAAAATCCTGTGCTTGTGTGCTATTTCCCACCCTCTGGTATCAAAGCAATAGCACCAAGAAGAGCTATGAATCAGTGCCTAATAATTTATCACCCATTGCTTAATGTAAGCTGTTGCCTATGATTGCTTTCAAGGGTAGGTATTTACTTTTTAGCTGGGCTTTCAAACAACCCAGTGTGGTCATTCAAGGGCACTGGCATTTTACAGGGGGAAGGGCATCTCTTCCCTTTAAAACCACTCCTGGGTTCCATCAATTTTGTACAATAAGGAGAAAAAATAACCACATATCCTAGACCTTCACTAACAAGCAGGGAGACGGAAGCCTGTTCATTGCGAAGTCCGGGGGAGCAGCATGAAAAAGTAAACGAGGGTTCCCATAGATTACAAACATCCACTGGGTTCACAGGAATAACTCACAGACTGATAATTCATCACTAGAAAATAACACGCTTTGTTTTCAATAAATACCCTTACCCTCTGCACAATGAAAGATGAACCTGAAAATGGCTCAGAGAAACAGTCTGTAAAAGCTGTGAACACCAAAAATCGGTTTATTCCACTTATCAGTAACACTGAAAGAAACAAGAAACAACAGCCTTACTTCAGTGCCCTTTACCTTGTTCGGCCAGTTCACCTATCACTATACTTAGAGTACTATTCCTTCGTGGGATTTTACTCTGCCCAGTGATAAATCCCTGAATGCAGTAAAGGTAGAGGAAGAAACAGATCAGGGAGTTAAATAACTGAATCTGATTTTCCAAGTCTAGCAGTCTTAGGTAACAGGTAAAAAAAAAATAAAAAAGAGGGGGACCTGTAATTATTTGATGTGGTACACACATAATAGACTTTGAGGGAACTATTAAAGAAAATTCAGCTGACCAGAGTTCATGTCCCATGCAAAGCTTCCCCTCCCCTGAGACCGCAGTCAATTGGGCTATGCAGCCCCAAGCACAAACCTCGGTAACAGCATCTCTGGGGATTTCAACCCATTTGATCACTTTAATAGAAAAAGTGATGTGACACCTGTTTGTAATCACAGGGGTTTCCTTATGTAAGTCACTTGCTGCCATATGACTGGCATGACCCCACGCGTTGTTCCAGTTTGTGTGTCACACTGGGGTTACTGCTATTTATTCTCATTAAGGGCCCGATCATTTGAGAGACTTCACATCTTTGACTCTCAAAATATCCCCTGGAAGTAAATAATAAATAATACCCAGCACTTCTCAGGATAAATCCTCTGATGCACAAACACATACTGTACACTTTCTGATCCCTTGTTTTTCTCCAGCATCTAAGACCTGGGCATAGATCTGAGAGAGAGCAGCTGGACCACAGCTCAGTATTAAAACTGAGTATTTGCAATGCTAGTCCATTGGACTCTACATTCTCTGCAATATTTCCAATTGTAACTGGCTCCTAGAAGGAGGCTAGAAGAAAGAAGGTAGGTTTGGGCTTTGCAGAAGGAAAACTGTCAAGTAACAAGGGCTTGCTCAAAATAGAAATTAGGCCAGAAATACCTATTCAAGAACATCTATTCCAAATAACTCACCATGTGCGCAGTTGTATACATATAAAGTGTGTGTCAAGATGAGGTTCCTGGACCCACTATGAAAGCGAACAGCATCACTTAACCCTATAATAAACTGAAAAAAGGACTCACTGACTTTAATTCACCTCTACCTTTTTAGTTTTAATCCAGAAACAGATTCTGGACTATGCTCCAAGGACCGGAACAGGTCAGTGTCACAATGCTGGGCCCACATTTAAACAAAATTAGACTTACCAGCTATTGCGCGGCATGAGAAACTGGAGCTCCAGCAGTGCAACTGCAAGCATGCGTACCCCTTGCCAGCAGCCTGGCAGATTCCCACTGTTTTTATCGGTGCATGATCAGCTGTCGGACGAACAGCTTGAGAACAACCTGCCTGAGAAGCAAAGGGTAGGAAGGCCAACAGAGAGGCCCACTGCTGTGATGAGACCACGGAGACCCAGGAACAAATTTCCAGCCATGGACTATCAATATCTGAGCACCTTCTCTTTTACGCCAGTGTGCCTACCCAGATTACGCTGACAAGAGCTTGCTTATGTATCATGTTCTTGTAAGGTTGCCTGTACCTCATAGCCGACAGGAAACTAAACTGCTTCTGCCATTTCTTCATTTCATTTTCCAGCAATTTTCCACCAGTATGTGTGGGAACTTAAAAGAGTGACAAACTCATTTTGGGTTTGTGCTGCAAACCTGATCAGCTGGGGTTTTGTTCACATGCCACTACTGTCTAAATAGATTTGCCAGAGACTCAAATCCAGCTGGCACTGGATGGAGCTTGGGTAAGTGATGCACTTCTTGATTGACCTGATAAACTGGCGACCTTGAACTGCTACATTTCTTCTAATGTGCAGGAACTGCTATACAGAGTTTATAGGAATCATAAATTCTGGCTTTCTGGAGTCTTTGGTTTTACAGGTACCTGATTTTGCATTTGGATTCTTCTTCATGAAATACCACATTTTTCTAAACCGAAAGTCACCATGGTTTCAAGCTGATAATTGTGAGGGGGAGAAAGAATTTGAGACCAGTTTCCATAACAGAATACAGGAAACACAACCATATATACAGCAAGCACTTTTCTTAAGTCCTGTATCTGCCCCTTTGAATAGTGTGTTTCACTAGAAGGGGACTCCTCTTTTTCCCAGCACATCTTTGGAAAGCATAAATAATATGGATCAATATTCATAAAGAGTTTATCTCTAAATATTTCTACAGTTCATGTTAGTTTTCCTGCCTACTACAGATAGATAATTTTCTGTCAGTTTTTTATAGCTCTTTTATAGCTTTTCCTCTTGCCCACTGACTTGGTCTCTACCTGCATTTATATCGTGTCTATATTTCTTTCTTGCTTTCATTCCTGAGATGTAACTATTAAAAATGAACTCTTTGTATTTCTTACCATCTTAGAGTCACATAGAAAGCAGTAGAAGCTATGGAAGTTTATTTCAGAGTTTCCACAGAGCTATTTGGAAATTTTTAGACATTTTTTTTTCTGATAAAATTTGCATATATTGCCACCATACACACTTACATATTGACATACAACCTCCAGTGACGATTGCTCAAGGGAAGGCTTAGGAATAAATATTTGGTTTAAGCAGAATGAAAAATCTGGTGGCAAGGACAATCCTCTAGGTCACAGCTTGTCTCCCAGTAGCTATCTGACCAGTAAACTAATTTTCCATGGTGGGAACTTCACTGCCCAGTCTGATGGGATGACCCAACCATGTTCAAACAAGAGATATTTGCATTATACAATCTGTAACAACACAAGGCAACTTCTAGATTTTCAGACTTTGAAAACTGTGTCGCTGTAAGATGAGCTGAATGTAATGCACTTTCCAGGAGGCTTCACCATGTAGCTTCTCATGGGTGATACAATAAGCATTGAGCATTTCATGGAGAACATGAAAGATGAGCTGAGGGTCCCTGTGGATGGCCTTTGGGTTGATTCTAACACACAGGTCATGATCTCGTATGTCCTATAATTTAAAGCAGTTATTTGTCTCCGGTTCTCTGCTATTTGACTGTCTCACCATTTGCAACCTATTTATTCTCTCTGTGATGGAAGGACCTATATTATTTCCTCTTTACATGGTGGAAATCAAGGCACTGAGAAATCAAGTGCATTGACCAACCGACTCTAAAAACACTGAAATTGAGTACAAGGGCTAATCTACTCACAACAGATTTAACTAGTAGCTGCCTAGCTTCCAGGAGTACCTCTATTCATTCACACAAAGGAAAGGCATTTGAGGTGTAAACCACTTCTTGTAGGCAGGAGTCCTGAGCAGACCGCTTCTTCAAGGCTTGGTGCTTATTCCCTCTCCTTGTCCGTCTCAACTGGATGCCCTTCCAGCACGCACCCTGGAAAAGCCTTTAATGTGCACAATTGTTGGAAAGGAAGCACAAATCTCTGAGAAGAAAAGACATGCGAGCCAGTAATGATTTTGTGTAGCTCTGATTTATTGACTAGTTGAGGTTATGTATGTATGGTTATTTAACGCCACTGGCTGGCTGAGCAAATCTGTTACCTAATTCTGAGTGCTTAACGCTCCTGAATGGTCATTAGATTGCTGTAGGCTTAATTAACTGGTGGGTGGTCTATAGGTTTTAATATAGATGGAAGTTTTTTGGTTTGTAAGAAGAAAATGGTTTAGTATTTGTCCTTTTTTTCATACTCTCTCAGTATTGGTTATAGAACATGTCAGAACACACATTCCAATCTTCCTGCCATGCTCTTTTTTGTTAATGATCTTTTTATTTTCTTATGCTGTTCAGAAATATTCCATGCAATGCCCTAGCCAGGCATGCTTTTAAAAATGTATTTTTAAATGCATTTATGTCATCAGAGTTTTTTACATTTATACGTAGTTGGTATCTTTCAAGATTTGCACTGAACTGATCTGATGGTGGAGTATCAGTCTAGCCAACAGACAGTGCTCCAGATGTGTTCTAGGGCATAGTCAGTACAAGCGAGGTGATGAGCTCAATGAGTTGACAGCTCTCTTTGATTTCCGATTTTCATGTTTCTATTTAAGTGTGTGACTCAAACCCGTAATATTTCAACAATGACCCATGTCCCTGTGACATTTAAGGGACAGTCAGTCAGACTGCAGGTGCTTTGTGATTTATGTGAGAACAAATGGAGCTATTCAATTCCTCCTACATCCAGGACTTCATTACATACATCCTGAACTAATCTCCTCTTTGTCAGAAATCAGATCCAGAACTAACTACCTGGAGAACATTTGGCTTTGCAGCAGTGGAAACAAGCTACTTGGAAGAAATCTTTTAGCTGCCAAGTTATGTGGAAAGTCCTAGGAAACGGCTCAAGGAATCTTTCTCCCTCAAAGACAGGCACAAATAAGTCTGATGCAGTGTCCCTGCAGATGATGACCACTGGTGCCCTGTTTCTCAGAAATACCACTAGTTGACTCACAGTAGCTATAAGGAAGGCTCATGGCATGCGGATAAATTAGTGCTTTATTAATCAGAAACATTGGCTTTTTGTAATCTGGGGACTTCTCTCATCACAGCCCTGGTGATGATAAGGTCACACTGTTAAGGTAAGAGATGCTCTAAAATCCAGCGTCATCTCATCACTGCAGTGCTCAGGACAGTGTAGTGCTGCCTCTTCAAGTCTCCCCAAGGGATGTGCAAAGGGACCATCACCATCTTCCCCAAGGCTGGCCTCTGGAGGAACGTGTGAATGACCAGGATATCCACACTGGGGACAGAGCAGCCTGTGAGAAGTGCAGTTTCTCCATGAAATTAATCTCTTCACAAGCATCTCTGGACTGGCTCCACATCAGTCCTCATTGCCGGGCTTTGCTTCAGTGGGTTGCAATTCAATGTGTGTCTCCTAATTGACCAAATGAGCATTAAAGTCTCATAAAAGTGTTTGAGAAAATACTGATCTTTTCTATACAGTGTCACTTCATTTATTATTATGTATCATTTAGTATTATGTATTTACCACTAGTGCCTTAGGTGGCAATTACTTTGTTACTGTAGACATTTTCTATTACCTGTTTTCAGTGTAAGCCACTCTTAACAGCACAAAATGTGCCAATGAATCTGAGTTCTGACCCATAGGAGATTTTTTGGAAAGCACTGAAGTGGTTAATTTTTACAGCTCTGGTAAGAATCAAGTGCTTTACAACAACAGCATCATACAAACTCTCCTAAATGTAGGTATTTAATTGAGTCTTGCAAATTCTACTTGCCCACTCAGCTGGGACAAGTAATTATTTTTGATGGACGAGTAAAATACCATTAGTATTTCCATCCTGCTAAAGCTGGAAGATTAGTCTTTGTGGCTGAGCTGATAAATTTCCGTGACAGTTTTGTAAAGCTGCATGAATAAACAGAGGTAGATGTACTTTTAAAACTTCACACAAAGCCTGTCCTGATAGGTACAGCCACAACCCTCACTCAGGGAGCCTCTTCTATAGGCAACAAGTGTGAATCCTACAGAAACAGAGACACCTACCCAGCTCGAGGTCTTGCTTGGTCTCTGCTGTTTAATAAGGAGCAGACATTATCTGAAATACTGTGTAAGCATCTAACAGCTGAATAACGTACCATGAGTATCTACCGCAGGACACTATTTGCCGTGTACCGAAAACTCCCATGTACCTTATTCCCATATGAGCCTTGATCACATGAATCGCTCCTCCTTAAGCCGCCTGTGCGGTACACACTGCCTCCAGAAACGCCTCTCAAATCATTCCTGCTCTTTTTCCCAAGTTCAGTGCTAACAGCTCCAGGCACATGATCCCCAGCTGAAACCCAATGCTCAGCGGTTGTGGGATACAGGCGGGCCATGTGCTGCAGAGTCTGTGCAAGGCTGGTGGAGGACACAAAGCCCTTCCCACGAAGAACAGGCAGGAGAGGTCACTGGTGAGGAGCTGATTGCAAGAGAAAGATTTGAAGATTGCATTAGTCTTCACAACCCTTTCAGAAAAAGTCTCTTCAAAGGAAACCTTTGGCTTAAGAAACAGTAATAACACCAGTTCCCAGGATTATGTTGAGACTTGAAAGGGAAGGGGTGTCACAGCAGGGACAGCACAAAATAGCTGGGAGAACTGGCATTAGGTGTCTGAATTTGGTTACAGCAGGTGTACGTGCTCTTGCAAAGATGCATTCTCCTGCAGCCTGCCACCATGCAGAAGTCTGCTTTCAGCCTCCAACATCTCCACAAGCATTCATGCGCGTGGAAGAAAGCTTTGAATAAATTACAGAACCACATCTATGCCTTGTGCATCAGAGGCCACACCGCAATCCTTTGCCAAGGCAAAGGTGTGCACTGCAAAATGTTTTGTTTTGCACAGCAAGGTGAGATCAGGGAGTTAACACTTTTCCTCCCACGCTGACTTTCTCAGCCCTCCTGCTGACATAGCTACGCCAACACGTCCATGTGCCTTCTGTAAGCACTCAGTGTGTCCTCTGCTAGTGGAAAGGTCAGCTAGCCACACAGCGAAAAGCTCTTGCTGCATTTTAAGCTGCATCTTATGCTAGACGGCTCTTCCAGAAGACCTTTGTTATCAAATCCATAGAGCATGCATGTGCCCTAAGATGCCAGTGAAAATAATGTCCTTTCACACACTCCATGTTTCTCCATTCTTCTTTGTTAACAAGGACTTTGGAAATGGCTTCCAGGTTTCTTGTACCCTGATTAACAAGTGGATGTTGTGACATTGTTCAATTGCTAAATAAACCTGCAGTTCTAAAGTAACGGGAGACTCAGAAGGACAAAACCATGTGCCACGCATTTATGAGATGCATAGAAAAATAGCAATAAACATCTGCTTAGCAAAAAGCCTGATCAGGTTATGATAGAAAAATCCAGATATTAACTAGATTTTTTAAACTGTTTTTACTGACATTCATAGACACCGTAGAGTGTATGTCAGAAAAGATTCTTTGGAAAGTATTTAAAACACAAATTCTAAAACACTTTATTTGAGGAGAAAATTAACAGTAATAGTTAGCAGCTGCAACTCCTGTCTACAGCAGGAGCAGTAAAATAAACATCCCCTGGCCACTAATAACATGCTTTCTCCCCTTTCTGTAGCCTGATTTCATTGTCACTTCTTAGCTACAATAATATCCTACTACCTTAGAAAGGAGTAGGCTCACATGCTTACATCTCAGTGTCCTGGCAGATAGAGCACAATTCCTCAAAGGAGGAAATGAACCTTTCATCTGAAGCCAGAAGGAATTTGGTTTCACATGTCACTGTAGAGTGATGCTGTGCTACTCCCAAAACACAGTGGTGCAAACTCAGAAACCGGCACAGCACCATAAGCTTTTTTGGTGCGGGATCATACAGAGCAAAAATGGCTACTGTTTCTGCCGAGTTTTAAAGAGCATTAGGCACCTGAATGACTGCTGGGCTTCTGAAAATTCTCCCTTAAAGTATTGTTAAATCATAACAAGGCATTCTACAGCGTTACAGTATTTATTAACAGCAAGACTTAGTGAGCGATAGTGTTAATGTAACTCACATCAAATAGATAGAAAGGGGGACGTAGATATGCCCTGAAGTTACTGAGTTACTGTTAAAAGAGAGGGAGCTTTCCTGATTTTTTCTTACCAAGAAATAAATCTGCATTCGCATGAAATCACAGATGCAACCTAAATAAGTGTGAATGGTTCCAGGCTTTGAAAGTGTATGCACTCTCCCACCTTCACTGCATTTCCTAAAGCCATTAACTTTCATATTCCTTTCACCTCGTGAGTTCTCCACACAACCACTCACACATCTTTATTTTGAGTTACCAAGGTAAAAACTCATTCAACCATACCTGACCTAAGGAATTTATCAGCTGATGGACGGCTGCAAATCAAGGCATTCGCAGAACACAAAAACACAGCAATATTTTACCTGACAACTTTTCCAGTAATCTATGCAAATATATACAATGCTCTTTGGGTTTTTATTTTTTTAAAATTTTATTTCAACCAGACCCAGGAAGCCATCACAGTGGCATCAATGGCATGAGCAGATACAATCCAATAAATGTGCTGGATCAGAGCTGTTCTGATAAGATTCAGTGTAATAGACAGATGATGAAAACAACGCCTTGTTAACCATCAAAACCTACTCCCTTACAGACACCAAGGCCTATGGGCAGCATACCAGGCTTTGACAAAGCACCGAAAAAAGGGATCATTAGTTTGCCAGAACTATAAATCTAGCATGTTGAATTTTCAAATCACTGACAAATTATCTCCATAGAGTGACTAAATTTTTCAGATAGTATAATCTCCCAAGGTCTAGTGGTAAAACTGCAAGAATGGTAAGACGAACCCCAAAATGCCAGTTTATTTCATGATTTATTACATAACTCGCAACAAAATTATTATCTTCCTGAACAAAATGACTGCATCTCTGATCATGCTGCCAGGAAGACAATGAATACTATCAACTACTAAATCAAATCAACAGGTTAGATGCCACTTGAAAAGGGAATTTAATATGGCATGTGCAGGCACACTTCTCTTCCAGTGACGTTGCTGTGAATGTATCCATCAGCTTCAGAGAAAGTACAATTAACGCCAATCACCGGCTCTAATAACAAGTAAAGACAGAACAGCCAACACGTCACAGACAGTAAGCGGGATAGGAAAGGACTGACACAGATTTGCTCAAGTGACTGTCAAGTACCTTGAGACCAAATCATCACAGGTGACTGGATGATGAAATGGCCGACAAGCGCCAAATGTAAATACATGTAAAGTAATGGACAAAGAAGAAACAATCCAAAAGTTTACACATACAGTGATGGGTTTTGAGTGATTAGCACTCAGGGAGGAGAACATGGGTTATCATAAATAGACCTATGAAAATGTTAGCTTAGTGATCAGGAGTAGTCAAGGATGCAAATCAAATGCTGAGAAATAGTAGGAAAGAAAATATCTATGCGATATTTTCATCCTGAAGATGCTGCTCCCTGCCCCTAAAAGTGTGTAGTAGAAATGGACAACATACAGATAAGGGCAAGAGGGATGACTGACGACAGAGACTGCCTTCCATATGAGGAACAGCTATATAAACTCCTGCTTTTCAGCCTAGAAAAGGACAAGAGAATAGAGGTCTATATAAGGAGGTGTGGAAAGGAGAAGGCGAGCAGGGAATGTTTGTGCATTATATCCTCCTATGTAATAACTATGCAACACCACCCAAAATGGTCTAAAAGGTTATATGGATTCTAAAGGTATTGGAAAAATTCATAGAAGAAAAATTAATTTAGAACTACTAAATGCAGACAGCTCTAGCTCATGAAATAGCTGGAGGCTACAAGGATGTTCTTGAAAATATCTAAGAGTATGTTCTTGAATCCTGAGAATCTACAAATTTCAAGATGATTAGTTCTCTAAACAACCAAATCAGAAAATAACATGTTGGGTTTACTGTATCCTTTTTAAAAATTCTTAGTTATTCAGCCACAGAACAAGAAAAACACCATGAACATAGTTTGTGGAGGACCTAGATGATGATATGTGTTTCATACTCAAACAGCAAAGACAAATACACAGGAGACAAGGCTGATCTGCAAACAGCTTAAGAATAGATGAAAGGGCCAACTTAATTGGGTTAATTTATTTTAATTGCTTATTGATCCAGCTCTAGCGATACCACAGTACAGCAGTCTCTATTTCCTCTTACTTCATTGTGGAAACTCAAACAGTCTGATGTACTGTCTTAATCATCCAGGAAACGAGTTGTTGGCAGGGCTGGTTTTTTTCTTCAGGAGAAAAAATGTTTGCTAGCTATAGTCTAATGACTTTAGCTCTTTTCATGCTTTATACTAAGGTTTTGGATTGTCACAGCAACAGATAATCCAGAAGAACGCTATTCAAGTGATCAAAACATGTATGACATATCAGTGTGCTTCTTAAAATGTCAGGTTGCTCTGTTAAGTCGTGCTTAAGCTGCAACAACCTCCCTTCTCAGCAGAAAGCATTATGAGTTGTTCATGTTTTGCATTATAACCTTGGTAAATATCACCAGACTTAGAAATTCAAGAATATCAAGCTACCAGCAGCACCCTCATTTACTTATTTTCATTTAAGGATTTTGCTAGATACTGACTCACCAGAAAAATCCTTTTCCTGTTACACAAGAGCTATAGATCTTCTAGAATTGGCTGGACAGATGACAACTCTTGATCTCCGATTCTGTTTACTGGAACCCATGGGAAAAACATTTTCTGCTTAGCTCTTCCTCTGCTAGCCAAGCAGTAAACTGGGACCCTTTCAGCAAAGGAATCCTAGAAGCTACCCCCAAAGATTTCTCTGACTCACTCTCTTATTCCTGTGTGCCTCACCTCAACATAAAACACCGTCAAATCCTCCTTTTAGTCAAAAACTGGGAAAGCTCTAAAATAATGATCATCTCCACAAGCAAACGTCTCAGTAGGTAATTTTGTGGTAGGGACAGGTTATTACTTGATGATAGAGGATGGTGTCGAGCAATACAGGATCAATCACTTATTTAAAGAACCAGAGTTCTTCCAAAATGTACGTTTATAAACTCATGTTTTGTTGGTAAGCGGTTCATCTGCAGGAGTTACAGGAAAGCCTCCTTGGCACTTAACCCAAAGGAGAGCAACAACAGCACTTTTCTGTTTATGAGAAGCAGTCACAACAGCTCAGGATGCTCTGCACCGTGACTGACTCCACAGGACCTTATCAGTAGCATATACATAGGTCTTCTTTCTGAATATCTCTTCTGTGCTACCACAAAACTTCTCCAAAGCACACACAACAAAAATTCTTTCTTTTCATAGCACATAGCATGTACTTTCCATAGCAATAAAGTCTACAGAAACAGACTGTTGAAGAAAGCTCAGGAGAATTTCCAGTCCCTTCCAGCACAGAGTTTCCCAGCTACCACTGACAGACGTTTGTCTTCTCTGTTCTGGATCATTCTCTTCACAAAAAAAAGTATTCCTCAATTTTTCCTAAAGCCATGCATTATTATAAAGTTTCTCCCAAAATCTAACTAAAACTCATTGTTGCAAATTAAGATTTCCCAGAAGGAATTTTAATTACAAAAAAAGTCTTTGCATAGCTAAGGCTGTTAAAATTGTTTCCCTCAGTTTTCTCCTTTTTTCAACTAAACAAATACAGTTTTTCAAACTTCTGTCATGTTTCTCAACACTTCTGAGTTCATCTGGACTCCTTCCAGTTTCCTTAAATTTCCTCCAAGCATTAGGCTCAGTACTCAATTTCAGACATCTCTAGTACCAAATAGAGCTGAATATTTACTTTCTATAACTTAAATACAACATATCCATCAATATACCCTGGAATGAGCATTACCAATTTTGCAATTGCACACATTTTGGATCTATATTTAACTTGTCATCTACGATATATATAAGCCACAAAACCCCTTTTCTTCAGAGAGTTGCTTAGCCAATTATTTCCCATTTCGTCCTGGTGTCATATGACTTTCCTTCCCAACTACAATACTTAGCATTTGTTTTTATTGACTTTTATCTTATTGATTTCACACTGATTATCACAATCATCTGAAATTCTATGCCTATTCTCTTTGAGAGTGCTTGCAATTACCAATTTTGCAGACTTTGATTGTAGTCCTTGTTCCATTATCCAAAATGCTTACAGAACATATATGCAGCTATAGTGCACGCTCTCTCCTCCTCACATTAAAATATCAGCCTTTGTAAAAAGAGTGCAAGCACGTGGAAATCTATAGTAAGATGTAATCATTGTAAGTAAGGCCGTTTAATTGAAAGAAATACAAGGAAAATTTCCCTGTTCAGAATCTGACCGGTTCAAAGCCACTCTTCCCCAGTACCTCCTTCCATGAGTACTTCTAAACAAAATGGCTGAACATAACCCTTTGTAGGGGTCCTACAGTGCTCTTTACACACTGGCACACCAATCCCATGGGAAACAGTCAATTAAACAGGGCACTTCCAAAGTCATAAATTCCAGATTGACACTAACATTAAGCTGGAGTCTTGTTCTGCTTGGTAGCCAAACATCTGCACCAACACAGATGAAAACCAGCTATCCAGCACAAGAGAATTACCCTTATAGACTGAATTATGAGCTTATATCTAATTCATTCAAATAAATCTGCTTAAAGAAGCGGTAGCCTATTACTGATGTGCCTATTTCATTATTTAACACAGCAATATAACTCCTCACTCTTCTCACAGTTGCTGTCAGCTATCCATAAAGAAAAATCGCCAGCTCAACATGCATTTACTTGCCAAATTAGTTCAGAAACAATGGGCTTTCACTTCACAGAAGAGTCAGGAAACATGACACAACTCTGCAAAACATTAATCTTTCACTTCAAAATGTTATCATCAGATGAAAGTCCTGAACATTTCTTCTGAAGCTACTGAGCAGACTCGAATTCTTCTTCAACTTCCCTAACCAGAAACACAGATACCCTCATCGAGCTCAAAACACCATTTAAGGCATGAAGTGAACACCATCCACTCATTTAAGGCCCTCTTATGTAGCTGCAGTCCCATAGTATCTGGAAGACTCATGAAGTATTTATCCTCATGACATCCCCAGGAGGTAAGGCATGCTATTATCCCCTTTTCACAGTGAAGGACTCAAAGCCCAAAAGATGAGTAACTGCCCATCCATGCAGTAGAGCTCACAACAGTGAGTCCCTAAGCTGATGCATGTCCAGTCTGCCCAGGAGCCAGCTGAGAAATGTATTTTCGGGTGAACCATAACTCATACACAACGCCCTGCTTTGGCAACCAGGGCTTGCACCACCATGCACCATGCACCAACAACATCAGATGCAGTGACTCCCATTCACCGTACAGATTTCTCCTGCACTTGCAGGTTTACCTGTCGGCGGAAGATACTATGTGCTCTCGGCTATTATTTCCTACACTCTATCTCTAGATTAGGATCACTGGAAAAGTGCAGTCGGTTCTGATACTGCTAATGCAGCAGATGTTTTTAGGATTTTTTCGAATAGCAGCAAAACTCAGCCCATGTTTCCAAGGTCGTCAAATAGAAAAGCTCATTTCAAAATACCAGTTCAAATAATTAACACTTATTTAACATTATTTGAAAACCTCAGTTTGTACAAAGTTACATTTTAGACAACCCAAATCAATGCTAATCTACAGCTCTTCAAACACCAGACAATCAGCATGGCGGAGAGAGAGAAGCACAACAGGTAACATCTGCAGTTGTCATTTCTCCTAACGAAGAAAACGGTCCCAAAATCAGGTTTCATCTAAAGGACCTGCAACACTAGCATGTCACCTGCTACACTGTGTCTTTTTGGTCGAACCCCATGGTATTAACAGGCTTCGAATTTCTTCCCCACGCAATGATCGCTATAAACCGTTTTGTCCAAAGGTACCGCTTGCCCAGAAATACGCCTATCTAGGGCATGGCTGAAGAAAGAGTGTTAGCAGAGGTGTAGTTAACTAAAAGGTAACCAACACAGACCAAAAAAAAAACAAAAAAAAAAAGAGAAGAAAATAAGAATCACATACGAGGAAAACTTGCAGATCAACATAAGGCAGAAGGGGCAAATTTGGTCCTGATGTAAGCTGTATTGCAACGGTGTCCTCAGTTATCCAGCTCCAACACAATGTGAAATGGAAAAGACGGAGAAGCAACACAGTGCTGACAGACCCATCTGAGCAGGCAATCAGTGAAACACCAGTCGTACCCAGGCCTGTTTGGGAAACCTCCAGCCCGCTCCTCTCCTTTCCCACTCCCTGCAAGACTTCGGAGCTTCTCCGCTCTGTGTCACTGCTACCAAATTCCCTCCTCTCTGAAAGAGAGCTCACTGCTCACAGCAACACCCGCCCCGTGAGCAAAACACAGAGGTTTCTGGTCACCCGGGGAAGTTTTTAACCTTCTCCAGTGTTAGAGGCTGCTCTCAGCCACACCTGACGTGTCTCTGAGAGATCATACCATGCCTGCTCCTTCGCAGGTAGCAAGAGTCTGTAAGCCGGTTGGAGCCTAGGTTCGTTGGCTTTAAATATTACCAGCCATCACGGCACGCTCGGGGTGCTGAGCGCCCACCCCAGCCCGCCTACCTGTTCCACTGGAGCTGCCTCCTCTACAAAGAAGTCTTCCATTGCTGCAGCTGCTCACGTCTGTGCGAGGAACCGGGGCGAGGGGCGGGGATGGGGGTGGAGGGGAATCCTGGAAACTGGCACAACCTAGATACACAGACTGGCAGAGCAACCAACGTTTAAAAAAATCTTAATTAATTACACAGAATCCAGCAAAATTCTGAACCACTGAGCCGACTCTCGGGTTGTTTTTTTTTTAAGCGCTCATTACTCGAATGAGGCAGAAGGTACTTTCAAAGGCTTTTTGCTCTCTGCACAGAAGTAAGCAAGGATGGTAGCCATCCTTTGAAGAAGATACACCACCAGCAACTAGCAACATGCCTTGGCATGAAGCTCAAAGAAGACCAGAAGGTGCTTTTTATCAGTCGTGGTACCTAAAAAGGGGCAGTTATTTAACCATTTCAGTGCTACAGTGGGGTTTAGAAGAGTTATTGGGTGTGAAAATGTCCCTTTAGAGCAACAGCAGATGGGAAAAGCAAGACAGAGGCATTCCACAAGACTACGCTGAATGGAGACAGACTTCACAAAGGCTGGTCTTGTGCAATCAGCTGTGGCCCCACACAGGTCAATGGCTTTGAGTGACTCCAAAGGGAGGACACTCCTACCAGGACAACAGCTCAGGCACTGCCTTGTCTTCATCTGCAAAAACACAGCAGGCTGTGCCCATGTGGCTGGGATACATCTCTGTGTCATTAGTGGTAAAATTCCCTACTGATTCATATGGGTCAGGATCCAGCCTGCAGACACAGGTTAAAACAACTCTCTGGCGAAAACCACATCTTGCCGTAATCACTAGAGTTTTTCATAATTCACGAGGAAAGTATTTAAAATAATCCAAATAGTTGTAAAAAGCAGCAGAGAATTCCTGAAGTAATAAAAATATGTTCCCTAAAGAGCATGGAATTAGAAAAAAATTATTAATTGAAAAGTAAATGATGTAGGATGGAGAGTCATATAACCGATGAAGGGAAAATTCACTTCAGATCTTCACAGAAGCAAAATGAGCTGGAATCTTTTTCAGCTTTTCACATCACAGCTTTCTTCCTAGCAATCATATGAGATTTTTTTTTCTGATGTAAATAGAGAAAATAGACTTTCAAATTTCAAGAAACTCCAATGAACTCTACAGAAAAATAAAATAACTCAGAAACTTGTTTTTAAAATTACTACAGTATAATCAGACACCAAAAACCCCACTGGGTTCATTACTAATGAAATGACCTTAAAAATCTACATTTCATTAAATGTAGTATGCACTAAAATGCCACAGGAGAAACAATATATTATTTTATTTAGAAATATCAAAAAGCTGTCATTTTCTGTAACAACCTGGGGCTACAGAAAAGTATATTCCCATGAATAATTAGCATTTGGCATTAAGAAGTATTTCATCAAGAAAGCTGCCATAGCTCTGAGTAGCACAACTAGAAGTGTTGTATAGTATTAATGAAAGGTTAAGGTGACTGTTGGTCTTACCTATTAATTCGTCTTTGTGGAATTAAAACTAGAAATTTTTTATTATTGTCAAATTTTGTTTTAATATTAATGAAACTAGAGCCATATGAAAAGTTCTGTACAAAGAAGAAGAAAAACAGATGGAAAATCACAGAAAAAAAAACAATTACTTGCAACATCCTGACTTAAAAATGGCACTTCTTTTCCCTGTAAATAAATAGCCCAGTTCAGGAAATCACATAAGGAAAATCTCAGTTTCAAGGATACAAGCCTTCTGGTACCACGCTTGATGTTTCAGAATCTAAGCTGCTTTCTACATTTTAAAGTACAGATTTTACCACATTTTACTATCTGTAAGAATTTTTGCTGCAAAAGAAAAATCTCATTATGTTTATGGCTTTTTTCACCTGTTCACAATTAATAAATAATTCCTTTCTATTTTTGAAAGCTGGGAGTAGAAAAAAATAACACAGTTTATAGCACATTACCTGCCGGCATTTCTAAAGGACTTGAGCACAGGAAATTACTAGATATCAGTTTCTCCACAACAGCTACGCACATATCCATTTTTATGACCTGGCACTCAGAGGTAAATGTACAGTAAGCTGAGTTAATCAAGCCTGGACTGACTGAATGATACCTTGAGTAAAAGGAGGACACGCTACCTCAAGGAGTTGATGGCGGAGTAAGACAGGTGTATAGCAACAGTCTTGAAGCAGCTGTCCTGAAGCAATTCCTGCAGTGCAATAACCGATTCACACAGCAAAGCTCTCACAAATTAGATTAACTAGAGAGATTAATACATTCATCAACTATAAAGGACATTTATAGCCATTTATCCAGAAATCTTGATGGCTACAGGTCTTCTCTAAATTTGAATTCTGTTTGACTTAGTGTGTTTTGTAGACAACTGATTAGTCGTGGTGAAAAAATTTCTGAAGATAAAGTTCACTATAAATAATTCTTGGCAAGTTTTTCAGCTGGCAGGCTACACCAACCCGCCCTATTTTGAGACCTTTCCCTATTTTCAGTTTCCTTTACTATGCTCTGTTCACCTCTTTTTCAAGCAGATCAGAGAGACGTGGTAGAGCCCTGAACTTTCACATCAACAAATGCAAACTCATTCAACTCACTCAGCAAGGTGTATCTTTCCTTCCCTTATTCAACACCACAGCCTCTGTCTGGATCCTCTTCATTGTGTTCAACACTCTTTTTGAAACGTGGACACTCATTACTTGCATAATTTTTAATTAAGGAATGCATCAGGGCTACTCAAAGACTAGATAACTTACTAAACAACTTACTACCTAAGTAGTTAACTTCTTTTTATTGAAGGTTCTAATACACATGAACATTTTTGGACATAGTAATGCACAGGAAGATTGTTCTTCATTTGATATTCCTCAATGACACCAAGTCTTTTTTTCAGACTCATTACTTACCGTGACAAATTCCCTTACCCTTCAACTGTGACCCATATTTTATGTTGCTAGATGTGTCTTTCTTGAAAAAGATGATGTTTGTGTTCTTTCAGCTTACCAACAGATACCAGCTGTCCTGGATTGGTTCCATTATCTTTAGTATTGACACAAAGATCAGTACAAGGTAATCAGAAAACTTTGTCTGTCATTGCTTCATGTATTCTTATCAGTGATTTACAAAAGGTTTGAGGTGGTGGATCAAGAACCAACCCTTGCAGGACTGAGAAGTACATTTGCTCTGTGACTTTCCATGTGTAGTGGAAACCATGATACAGTCTTTGGCCAGGCAATGGTCTAACCAGGCTGCACATGTTGAACTACTCTGCTTGCAGTTTCTTGAGTGTCGTGTGGGGCTGTGGGGCAGAGCCAGGAAACTCTCAGATGTTACATCCATTACCTAATTAAGACCCCTCCTGGGGGAAAAAAGGTTATGTCTGATGAGACCTGATCTTTAGGATATCATCATCTTTGCCTTTCCTTAACAAAGGTCAAGAAACTAAATCTTCTAATTTATTATAATTACTACTAATAGCTTTTTCTTTGCTTCCATCCTGATTTAGTATCTTGTATTTCTAATCTCTTCCCTCTTTGCATTTAAAAATCCCCTTTCATATTTCCTTTAAAACAGGTAGGGTAGAAAAGAAAGATAGCATTTTTTTTATCTTGACTGTGGGGTCAGGTCACTTAGAGGACCGTTCATGAGCAGAACACATAGTGAGAGATCCTTTTGTAAAAGTTAGGTGTCTGAAATCAGTTTCCTGAGCTTCAGTTCCCTGAAGTTCATGGCCTTCAGCAGTTCTTGGGAATTCTGGATTCAAAGTGACATGCAAAAATCACAGCAAACCTCTGTCAAAGTTGTCAGCTGTTGGTTGGACTTCCTCTTTTGAGATTATATCATTTCTACTTGATTTCTCTGTGAAACTATAAAGGAATCCAACCTTGCTTGAAGAAATCACAACACTTAGTCAACCTTCAGAGGCACATAGCCTTCATTTTGAGAACTTCTAGCCAGGAGAGTTTGACTTTTCCTTGGCGTTTCTCACATTCTACACAGGTCAAATGATGAGCAACATCTATGTATCACACGTTGTCAAACACCTTGACGTACATTAAGGAAAAAACAGCAATAGTCAGTCTCCTGATCATACTAAACTATGGACACACGGCCATGAGAAGATGCTGATAACCTGAAATACTCTCGGCTTTGTTCAAGCTACAGTACAGACAGGAAAGAACCATAATCTTTTCCAGTCCTTTCAGCAATATTTCTCACTTTGCTTCCTTTGTCCAAGTATTTGGATGAAAGTTACAATAATTACTGCCTCTGAAAAAAATCCTCTGTGATTTACCAATCTTTGCATTGTAAACTGGCAGTTTAGGATGGAGCAATACTTTTAAATATCCAAATAACACAGCTCAGTTTTATTCCTTCTTTGATACTGTTCTTTTTTATGTTGCTACGATATGTGTGCACCATGTGAAAGTGAGGTTGCTATGGAAACTACTCATTATTTTTCAATAGTAGGCTAGCTACTTAAAAAAAAATCCTACATCTTTTTAATCCCTAGAGAGTCCTAATTTATCCCATACACAGACTTTCCTTCTTGACAGTTCCTTTAATATTCACTGCACTGCAGTGTGCATTAATCTGAACATGTCCAACAAATCCACGACTTACTTCTGAAATCAAGTCTCCAGCAAAGTTTGGTTCTAAAATAAATTTTTTCAGCTCAGCTTTTCGCTGCTTATATTTCTCTGAAAGATTGTAGGTATGAACAGTAAAGCCAAGAGGAGACCTCTGCAAGATTCTAACTGTTTAGAGAGCCAGGCATGGAAAAAAAAAAAATCTTTATCTATAATAAATGGTAAAAGCTGCAAGAAGGGAAGATGTACCACGGTCAGAAGTGTTAGCCTGGAATTTGGGGTTAATTCCTTCTGGTGCCCCAGGCTTCTCCAGCCAGCACAGGCAATGCTCTTGGTCTCTTCTTCCCTCATTTCTCCACCTACAAGAAAGTATTTGGAGGCCTCCCTATTTGACAGACTAAATTGACCAGTGACCGTCTCAAGCCTTAAGGTAAAAAACCACACCAGCACAGCCAGAGGGTGGGAGTCATGGGACTTTCCAGAACTCCAGACTGTCACCACGTGTGCATCTTACTGCTTCTCTGCTTAGACATTACATCGTCCCTCCTCTTTTTTTCTATTTTTTTTTAAAGAAGCAAATGAAGTAATTATTAGATGAACTGAATAACCCTTTCCTACCCAAATGCTTCTATATTATTAGGTCAAGTGAGAGAGTGTTGGTTGAAGGTCCCAATTTCAGGACATCGGCTGGTCCCTAAAAGACACTCCTCAAAATGACCACCTCTCCCAGACAAAATATTTACTCCACCCTGAAGATGTGACTGTTTCAAAACACTCATTCCCTTCCAAGGATCTGACTATTCCCACATTTCTTACTATTTATTTGAAGCAGAGCAGTGGCATCTCGGTGGAGTTGCTCCTCAGAACAAGAAAGAAAACCAAAAGAGCTACAATATCTAATTCTCCTTCTGTATTAGGCATATCTGAAGCATCGGTAGCATCTCTTTAGATTACCGCGAAATTTAACTGGTTCAACAAATGACAAAAGTCATCTAATAATATACACTGAACAGCAAAAGGAACTCCAGAGTTTAATTAAAGCAAAATTAGGCTAACACAAAAACAAACTATCATCTCAAGCGTTCCACAGATTACAAACAACATTTTCATGGTTCTCACTGTGACTCTATTTTTTTTTCCGGTGACATTTTCCTCCAAATAACCTTGCACACATTTCATACGTGCAATCACATGTAAACCTGATCAAAATTCAGCCACGGATAAGAACAGCTAAAGTGAAACTTTCAAAGCTACCAGGTCCAGATCTAAGTCTTCCTATATATAATCGGCTTTTCCTTCTGAGAGTTTTAAAAGCAATCAGTTTTCCTATTCACTGCCTCCGAGTCCTTGCACTGTGTCATTTATTCTAATTTTAACAAAGAAGGGAAAACATTGGGGTTTTTACGTAGTTCAATAAACTTTCCTACTAGCACACTGCTCACAGGTATTACATATCAATATCAGATAACATAAACAGCTCAATAATTTGCCACATGCAATCTGAAAGGTGTAAAGCCTCAAATGTCTTTATCATCAATTCAGGTAAAAGACTGCCAACATACTTAATATTCTCCCCAACCTTTTTGTCTGGTACTTATTACCATGCTAGGACAAGAAAGTCCAGAATTTATTCTTGTTCACTGTAATTGAAACTCCTTCCTGCAAGAGCTTTTGGCTTTTTCCTGACCTCAGCTCAGAAAAGATTCCCCGTGACTCTTTCTGTCTTGTAGTTTTACTTTATTGACCTGTGCCACTTTTTTAATGTTTCCCAGAAGAGAGAATATGGCCAGCAATGATCTTCAAAACTATATTTATGAAAATTAAAACATAGTATCTGAACCTACAAAGCTCATAAATACTTCCTAAATCGCTTAACTGAACCAAAGAGTTAGTGGTATATTGTAGGGGGAAATCCAGAAAGAGATTTTTTTTCAAGCAGACCTAAGTAACAAAGCCAAAGCTGAAACTGAGAAGAGCTGAATTACAGTGGGAGCAGGGAGGTGTAAGTATTCATGCACTGGTATCTTCAAAATTCCTCCTTCTGCAGCTCTTTCCCGAGCCTTATTTCTCTTAGCAGAAAGAATTTCTACTCAGCAAACCCTGCCCTCTGCTGACTAAATGCCATTAGTGCCAGACATATATGCACGCTTGGGTTTTTGCTATCTGTACATAGATTGCAATAAAAAATGGAAGCAATCATCCATTCAGTGGCATGCTTCGGATTTTATTTATGCCCTCCTAAGGTCTTAATCAACAATTTTTTTATTTTACTTCTGTTTCAGACAAATGTTCATGTTACCTACTGTAACAACCACTGTGCATTATGTACATAAACTATTTGTGTTGTATTCACCCCTCTTCTCTACTGTGAAAACATCTACTTTTTCCAGACTGAGTGCACAATACTACAAAATTACCATTCAGCCTCATCCTCTGCCACTGAGAATGCAAAGGTCTCAGCCAGTTAGGCTGCTGTAGAAAAGAACATCCCTGAGCCCATCTCTGACACCACACCTGCCAAGCTGAGATATTTCACTCGCTCAGCAATGCTACTTCGAAACACCTCAACACCACGAAATACTGGCAAAAAAGTAAAATTATGGAGACAATAAAAGATTTGCATAATCAGAGTCCTTAACATCACATTTGTATAATCAGAAATCTAAGTTTTCTACAGGCAACGAGAAAATTGTGAAATCCAGATATGTACACGATCTTTGTCAAAAGCCTTTTTTCACACTTCAAATTCAACAATTATACTTATGGCTATTTGCTAAATTATTTTTCCAAGCAGGCATCAGACTAGCACAAAATACATTTCTATCTGAACCACATAAACAGTATATGCCTCGCTCCCATTGCGCAGAAATTTAGGTGGTTGTGACATGCATACCTTTATGATTGCTATAAACCAAAGTGCAAGCAGTCATCAAAACCAAAGCAGCACTTCAGGGGCAGAGATCAGCCGGCCACTGGACTTTTAGAGTGGTGGCCAGAGTACATGGGCAACGCTGCTGAGAGCTGCCAGGTGCACACACTGCGCTTCTCTTTCAAAACTGAGGAGTTACCAGAATTTTCAGTGGTTTTGTTTTTTTCCCCTGCAGATTGCTAGGCAGCAGCAAGGCCTGGCGCAAAGCTTGTCCTGCTGAGACACATCTGGAGTGGCAGGTAGAAAGGTGGGGGAGAGCCCAGTAATCACAACTTCTTCCCTGCCCAATGGCTCCACGCCATATCCTGATGGTCCCAGGCTGGGAGCTGCACTGCAGAAGAAGAGTCGGCTGCCAAGTTGCCGAGAAGTCTTGAATATAGGCTCCAGGTGACCCACAGAGCACTTAGCTGGGACTAGATGATAGGTGAAAGACTGGAAACAGCTGGGAAAACTGGTTAACTGCATTTCTATTGTTCACATTACAGCAGGACCCATTTGCCCCACAGTGCTAACACTGCAGCTGCAAAGATGGCTTGAGAAGGTATTAAGCTGACACCACAGTCAAAACATGTCCTGCCTTCTCCATCTTCTGACAGTGACACAATAATGTCTGCCACATGATGATGACACACAGTGGGGAAGCTAGTAACAGCCCCAGCAAAGGGTTGAAAGACAAGTTTTACCCTGCCCCAGAACTCGCTCTCTGCTCCTAGCCCAGCACTGGGTCTGACAGTTAACTGCTCATTTTAGTTTCCCATCACTGCCATGAGAGGCTCAAAAAAATGAAAAAGAGTCTTAACCCTCATCCAGTGGATGAGCTAGGGAGAGAAAAGTGCTACTGCTCAGCCACGAAGGCTCCTCAGGCCTGTCATGCAAGTCAGCAAGTTCCTCTGCCCTCGGAGGATTCTCTGAGAAAGTGAGACCCCTGCAGAGACCCAAATCCGCAAGAGCGGTGGAGTCATCCTGCTGCTGCTCTGGGATGTGCCCTCCTGCACAGCCTAAGGCAAGGAGCGTGCCACAGGCAAGAGAGAGGGCATCTTGCTGCTGTAGATGGTGAAGGCAAAAGAGACACAAAAAAACAAAGCAGTAGGAACAACAGAGCTCAAAGCACAATCAAGAGAACAATTATCAACCCAAGAGGAGAGTCATTTCATGCCCTGATACTTTGTCTCAGTCACAGGGATACTCCTAATTAGAACAGATAAAATTTTCAGGCAAAGTGAGATTTTCAAGTTGATGGTGTCCCTAAAAATCTTTTCTGGCTCTCATTGCTGTTCAAGGCACAGCAGTTTGCTCTCAGTTACACTGACTTGGCAAAGCTCTTACATGTGCTCGATTTTAAGCACATGCTTAAACCAGTATGCAGCAAGGACATGGATCTTCTGCTGAGCCAAGAGCGTTTGATGTCATCCTCAGAGCTTAATTGTGCCCTTTGGTGCCCTTCTGAATAAGGACGACTGGCAGCAGCTCTCAGAAGAGAAGCGATTTTGACCTGCGTGTCAAAGGTTAAAGTATATTAGACTTACCCAACTCTTAATGGTTGGTTTCCTCATTTCTCTCCTGCTCCAGGGATCTCCCATCCATCATACAAACTGCAGGAATCAAATAGTTTGCCCATCCAGTGGATGGGTATTTTTTTGGTGGGAAAATCAAGAGTTGGAAATCAAAGGTTGTTCTTCTACCACAGCCCCATGGAGCTCCTGCCCCCGAGCCGGGGAGGCAGCATGGGGAAGCTGACTTCCAGCAGCTGCACACAGAGCGCACAGGACTCAGGCGGGTTTCGGGAGGTGCGGGCACAACTGATGAGTGCTTAAGGTAGATGTGGGCATAGGCTTAAAATAAGTCAATGCGACATTGAAGAGGCTCAGATCTGCTATGGACCTAAAGAGGCATCATCTGTTGACGGATGCCAGAAAACTACCGAATATGGGGCTCTTGTAGCAGTAGAGGAAGCCAGAGCCCCCTACCATCTAAGTAGCTGTTACTACAAGCTTGGGGAATTGAGTTCAGCACAGTTTTCTACAGAAATATACCACAGGAGGAGGACAGATCGTCTCACTAGCCAGGGAAATGGCCTCATACGCCTTGAGGATGATGAAACATCAGGAGGCAACTCAGAAAATAACGATCTAAAATTTTTAATGTGTGGCACCGGTCTCCTAACTGTTAAGACAAAAACTGTACAGCAAAAGGGCCAAAACAGCCCATGCAGATGGGAGATTAGGCCCTGAATTTGCAGTCAGAGTATACGCAGCCTGGCTTCATCAGCTCACATCACTGCAGACGGCAGTGCCAACGCAAAGGAGGGTTTCTGCTGCTGCAATGATCATCAGATTGCTGCTTTACTGAAGACATACTGAATGGCTTGGATTATTTCGTTACTGCTGACAATGCTGAGCCCTGTTCTTAGTCCTAAAGTATTGGAAAAGGAGGGAGCAAAAAAGAAGAGACAATTTACTTGCAATTGTTTTCTCTCCAGTTGTCACTTGCTTTATATTCTTGTTTTTGTCTCCTCATGCCATAAATTTCTGGCTGTGCTTGTAAGGCGTTTTACCTGTACATCAGCGCCCAAGGGATGCAAGCCGTATGCAGCGCTTCCCTTCTGTCGCAGAGTCTCCGGAGGGCACAACTGGAGGGTTTGAGGGAACGCTGTGATCTTCATTTCAGTGACACATCCTGTTCATGCTATTTTAATTGTGGTTTAGTGGTTTACAGCCAAAGCAAGAAGTGAATTTCAAGGCAGAAGGCAGACAGCTTTTTACTTTCATTCCAGTCTCTGATACCAGACATGGCTTCAAATCACCATATAGCTTGAAAAATGCATTACAATGCATGAGCGTGCCAGGATGGTGGCAAAGCCACTTGGATGAAAAGCAATGACACACATCTATTCATTTCTCCCTTTTCTGTGCATTGTCCCTTACTCTCTCTTTCTCAGTTTGTCTTCCCTTTCTTTTATCTTCCCCTCATTTCCTGGAAATTCGGAGAACTTCTATAGCAGCTTGAAACTCATGCGAGTTTTACACAATTCTCACCTGGGAGCTGAATATCAAAGTCAAGTCTGCATCACACTGCTTAGGAGAGACTGGTGCTTTCTCTCTCCACGCAGCACAAACTCGCAGCATGCGGGCAAAAGAGGCAGCAAAGCTGGGTTCGCACACACCTTCTGAGGAAGCTGCACATTAACTTCACAGTAATCTCATCTGCACTCCCCTTCCCTACTCCACACGCCATGTATTTCACACATACTGCTAATGCAATCCAGAGACTTCCAGAATATCCAGAACTTCGCAGCTCACCCTCAGTTGGGGAAACCAGCTGAGTTCTTCACCTCACTGGTAAATAATAATACTCTTCTCGCTAGAACAGTCTGGCAAATGTCTTGTGTTGTGCCCATGGATTGCTCTGACTGGACACAAGGTCAGCCTCTGTCAGTCCCAGTTTCTCTCACTCTGCTAGGCAGTAATTCAAACTGCAGATGCAAGCCCTGTTACTTGATACACTGAGACAGGACATAAGGTGAACCATTCCACTGTGTCCCAAAAAAAGGACTATCCCACTGCTGCCTAAGAAAGAAAGGGGATAGGGGCTGACCAGATCATGACCTTTAGTGACAGGACGAGGGGTAATGGTTTTAAACTAAAACAGGGTAGGTTTAGGCTGGATATAAGGAAGAAATTCTTTACAATGAGGGTTATGAAACACTGGAACGGGTTGCCCAGAGAGGTAGTGGAGGCCCCATCCCTGGAAACATTCAAGACCAGGTTGGACAGGGCTCTGAGCAACCTGATCTAGTTAGCGGTGTCCCTGCTTGCTGC
>Ga0065711_1026239_pt1 | contig 88256 bp, 46 predicted proteins | sample Hoacrofraction12_FD_59098 | JGI IMG/M metagenome (GOLD analysis project Ga0065711, IMG submission 59098) | Hoatzin crop microbial communities from Cojedes, Venezuela - Epithelial fraction 12 v2 (version 2) | ecosystem: Host-associated > Birds > Digestive system > Esophagus > Crop | place... | reverse complement strand
TTCAAGACCCGCCTGGACAAGGTCCTGTGCAGCCTGCTGTAGGTGACCCTGCTTCAGCAGGAGGGTTGGACTAGATGACCCACAGAGGTCCCTTCCAACCCCTACTATTCTGTGATTCTGTGATTCTGTAGCAAGCCTTCCTGTACAATACACAGTGCAAGTACAAGTCCTAATTAGGTAATTGGGGAAAAGAAGCGAGCCCATCAGTATTAAAAAGTAAAACCTCTCAATAACGCATAATATAAAAGTAAAAATTAAATACTGCTAATGTTGTTACCTAGGGAAGACAGTTTTAATATTTTTAAAGTGCAAGTGTGCTAACAGTTTGTAGAACACTCAGAGTATCTACACTGAAACCAAAATTTGATCTGATGAGGCTGATAAACTGGACACAAGAATGCACTGAGAAAATAGTGGAAAGGAGAATTGACCTGAGAAATGTGATTTTAAGGGGAACAGACTTGAAAAAGTAACTGCATGTTGCCTTTTGGTGCTCCTTGTGTGTTGCTGACTGAGCACCTCTGCCCTAATTTTTCTGGTAAAAGAAAGAGCACAAAGTCTAGAGGAGCTGCAGAGGAACCTGCAAATACAGGAGAGACAGCCTGTGTGTGGAGAACCAGCTCTCAAATAGTGTGTTCATAGTGCAAGGAACTTTTTAGAAACATGACACATGATTCATTCTCCCACAAAATGAGATTTGAACAACTGAAGATGGGACTGTAACAGCTCGATGTCTTTCTCCCCCATCCATCTGCTCAAAACCTCTGATTGTATGTTTCTGCAATTTCATGCTGTTGGGGTCTGATTTCACTTCCTAAAAATACTTCAACTGAAAACTTGTTGTTAGTATTGGTGCATACTTTTTCTCACTTGTTCTAAAGCACTGTTTGTGTCCTGCCTTCTTAGACCCTATGAAAATGCTGAGTGTGAAACATCTTTAGTCCCTGACCTGCTTGCTTAATTTCTCAGTGCACAGTGAATTTGGGTAACTCTGATAGGGGGAGAGGGAGGTGTCTCATCCTTTTTGTCTCCTTCCTCTTTAACCTCTAGAACTGCATGCATCAGTTAAAAACTCTCCTTTATCGTGTTGCTTCCTCCACAAAGCTTGCTTTTTGTTCCCCCTCTGGAATGTGTCGGATACTTTGGAAAAAATCTGAATAGTCATGGCTTGAGAATTAGAATTTTAAATCAAGCAGGCTTGTGATATTAGACCATTTTCATTACCCTTTGCAGGTTTCAAGGCAGTTTATTCGACCTTACAGTCTCACCAGGAAGCTAATGGGAAAGCCTTACAGCAATCTTCACAGGAAAGTTTCCAAATGTCAAGTGTCACCTTTCCAGCTGTTAGATGAATGGGTTGCCCGGGGGCATTTATTTGGATGTGCAGCCCTTGTAAAATCTGGTTGCTGTGGTGCAGTGCTGTAATTTGGCAATTTACTTCACCAGTGTTTCAACCTGGTAGAAATTTTAGTGACTGGAGGAGAGTTTGTTTTTTAAAGGAGTTGTTTAGAGAAGGATTGTGTTACCCTGATGTTTATAGGGGTAGATATGTACATGTGTGCATGCCTTTGTGTGCATGTGTATGCACGCATTCAATCCGCAGCCCTGTATTCTGGGAACTTCCAATATCAAGTGAAAAAACACCCTTACACACTACCTTACTTTCTCTCTACTGTGGGACTGTAAAGCAAGCAACCTTCCTGTGATCGGAGTGTCTGAATTGAGTACACGTTAAATTTTAAGTAAATACATTGATGTCATCTATCCATTTACATTTTAGTTACAGGAATAGGCAGCCATTTCCAAAATCACAGACTGTCTCAGCACCAGGATCTGTAAATAATGCAGTCATCCTTTAGCAAAATAAAACTATTCCATAGGATTTCTCAACCAATCCAAGACCATGCCAAAGACAGAAACCCAAAAACATCATCCCGACTACTTGCAGAGTGCACTGTTTGAACGGCACGCCTCTTGAATCCCAACCTACTCCAGGCAAAAGGCTAAGCAAACAGATGGGCCCGATATGTGCCCTGAAACTCCAGTCATTGCAAGCTCTGGCATATGGTCAAATGAAGCATGAGATCCAGACTCAAGAACTCTCCAGCAGAAATGCCTTATGTTCAAAACTGGGAGTTATTTACAGAAGCTTCTTGGCTGCTCTTATGCTGGAAACTTTCCATCATTAGTTGCCTAAATATCTCCTGCCTCTTAACATATTCCTCCCACTATATGAAGCATAGGTTCATCTTAAAAACTGTTGCCTGCAGCTGTGTCAGGTTAGTTTCTACAAACATGACCAGTCAAAGCCTAACTAAGGATAGTTGTAGTAGAACCTGTTAGAAAATATAGTCAGTCTTCCTGTTCTTTCTGATTTGTTAGGGATCCAAACAGAATCAGCACAATTCATGCAACTGTCTACTATTTACAACATTTTTTCAGGAGTCAACCTTTTTTGTTGTTCCATGAATGATGTAAAAATGTCTGTAAAATAATCTGGGTGATTTATTTAGTTTGGGGATTGTAATGGCCCTCGCTTTTGTCCAGTAGTGACTTTATGATCTTGTGCAGAAGCAATACAGGCTGCTGTTCTCTTCTATGCCTCAGTTACCATTCATTTCTATTTGATCAGTGAATGGAATTTAATAATATAATAGTTACATACAGGGTATTTCACAATTATTGCAGGACTAACTTCTAATTTTCTGTGCCTGCCTTGAGAGCAAAGACAGCTCTTACATCGTGATTCTTCCAGTATTTTCTTCCTGGGCCACTTCACCAGCCTTGATGCTTCACTTCTGCTCTATTCATATACTTACCTGTGGAGCGTTTTCCCATATGTGGCCCGCAAGCTGCCATCTTCTTCTCACTAGAATCCCTCTTAGAAAGTGACTTTTCCTCTCTGGTTCACAAGAAGCTTTCTCTTATTTAAATCTATTTTTTCTTTACTGTTATGTCCCCGGTGTGGACAGTTTGTTTTATATTTTTCCTAGACTGAAATGTACATGATACACTTAAAGAATGGAGAGCTGGATCCCAACTGATACAAATTGCACTTCACTAAGACACTATTCAGTATGAATTTTGAGAACATCACTGTGTTATTTTGAACCAGTATTGTATATTTGCTTAGTTTTTTCTTTATCTATACAGTCAAAAAATATTTGGGCTTTGTATCTGAAGAGTAAAGTTGTTGATTCTTTTATGAAGGTTGACCATTCTCATATATTCCTTGAGCATGCATGAATGTGCATTGTTTCATAATCAATGCCAGAGAGGGGTGGTTCCCAGGAAGCTTGTCTTTGAAGCTGTTAGTTATGTTGTCTGCTTCTTTTCAGAATAACCGAAGGAAAAAATGAATGTCCCTTTGTTTAGCTAGAACAACGTATGAAACACTAGCATGGAGACAAGTAACAAAGTACTGTTTGCAAGAAGACGGACTAAATGCAAGTGCAGGAAACCTGGTATTTTAGTTGCTTACCACTGAGTAAGCAATATGTCTCTTTGAGAAACAGAAAGCCAGGAAGGAGCTTAGAAAATCTCTGTCCAACTGCCCCAAGCAACCTGTTCTTGTTGACCCTGCTTTGAGCAAGCGTGTTGGACTAGATGGTCCCAGGCATCCCTTCCACAATCATTCTGAGATTGTATGAAATAGCGTAAACATATTTAACAAAGTTAAATAATGGATAATTGGAGAGAGGATAGAAGAAGCACATGCAAGGGAGAAAAGATATATTTTAAGATCAGGTTTAAACATAGAGAGAGCAGGAGTGAGATGAAAGTATTCAGGAAAACTCTTTGAGGCAGTAGCATTTGTAGATAAGGCTTTCTTTGAAAAATAACAGTAATACAACTACTCACTTTCACAGTCTGTCTTTGTTAAAGGCCTGAAAATGGAGTTAGACCATATCACTGTGGTTAAGAATTTTCTCCATCTCAAGAAAATGAATGTCACAAATTGTGTCAGGTCTAAAGCTGAGCTCTTGTCTCTCGGCCCTGCTCTACACACTCTGCTGCTTTTGCCTGTAGCCATATTATGGTAGGGCCACTGCATGTGACGTACAGGGGATTTTTCACCACCCTATTCCAGTATCCAAAGAATTGCCATGACTGGAACAATAAGTACCTTCAATATTGTTAGCTCAGCTGGTTGGCATCAAATTAGAGGACTTTTTGTCCTCTTTTTTTAAAAAATCACGGGAAGAGTTATTATAAACAAATCCTTGCCTACAGGCTTTCTTTTCCTGTTTGTTTGTGCAATGTCAGGGAAATCCTTCATTGTAAAGATGATTTTGCTTTCAGGAAGCTAGAATACATTTTAGTTTGCCAAAAGTTTTGTTTTGTAGAAAACAACACATCAAGGCTTAGTAAATTTATTTCCTTTATAAGCATTGTGCTGAAAAAACAGCAAAAAATAAATAGAGCAAAAAGGGAAGTGATAGGAAGGAGGGAGATAAATCTGTGAGGATGTATAGACACTGGCTACTGAACCTTCTGCTGCATTTTGCCCCTGTGTGTTTTTAAAAGACTCTGTTTATTCCATTAAAAGCTTTTTTTCTGCTCCCCCTGCCACCTCCACCTGGGTCACCTCATCATTAACAAACCATTAGGCACATCTTGCAGTGCTTGAGTGTATCTGGTGGAATTGTTTGTGGTTTTGCTCTTTGTGAGGGAAGTTGGGCAGGAAGAATAGGCCTGTTTGCGTATGGTTGAGGAAGTTGCTTGTGACCAGTTTGCCTGATGGCATGCAGGAGGCAAGGCCTATTTTTGCATGGGTGTATTCAACCACCTGGTTCAAAAGCCTCATTGCTCTAGTGGATTTTTTTTTTTGTCTTGTATAGTATTCATTTTCTGTTTTATCACAGAAAGATTGTTTTGGGTCTCTCGTTAAGAATCACTTTCAAGCAACACTCATTTTAGGTGAGAACAGCTTTTAGAGGTTAAATTGTCCAGCTTGGGACAAGAAACAGTACAATGTAACTAAAGTTGCATACTGAGCACTTTGTCTGTCTGTCTGTCTACAGCAATCAATATTTAGTTATACAAACAATGAATAGTTCATGAGCGATCCACAGACTGAAATATATTTGCAGAGAACATTTGAACAATTCTGGATAGCAAATGAATTAACAAATAACTGCTTTCCAAATGGAAGATTAGGTTTATTACTCACATGTGCACATAGAGTGGAATTGGCCAAAAACCTTTCCATAAATCTTTCTTTGTTGTCATTCTTACAGAATCAAAATCAAAGAGTTCAGTGTAAGAGTTCAGTGTGTCAGTGTTGGCTTCAGCAGATTTCCTGACTTCCAAATATGTAGGAGACAAAAAGCGCTAACATTTTAAAAATGCTTTAATTTAAATCGTGTGATCCAGGAATTTCTGTTGTGGCATTGCAAAGAACGTTTTGCAGTTGACATTTTAGTTAACAAAGACTAAAAAAAAAAGTTAAAAGGATGAAATCAAACCAAAAATAATTGGAAGATAATACTTCCTTTTTATTTTTTTTTTCTTTTCTTTGATTTGTCAGTTAACAAAAGCTTTTGAGATGTGTAGAATGCCGCACTGTTTGGTCTTCTAAGAACTGAGATTCTTCTGGTGCAGGAAAACAGCCCTGGGGAGTATGACAGGCAGGAACCAGTGAGCACTCAGGAGGGATGAGATGAGCGTTGTCTGGCTTTTTAGAACAGTGGCTGCGTCGGCTGCTAGAGGGAAGAGGTGGTGATACTGAAGGGAGTTTGGTCCCATGTGTTAGGGATCTTTAAATATTAACTTTTCTCAAAATGTCTGCCTTTAAGGACACGTTCATGTTTGCATCACTCAGGCGAGAACAGTTCCACTATTTTCAGTGCTTTTAAGCCATCAGAAAATTTGGCCCCTGAATGTATCCTCTCTCTTCAAGGAATCGAAGATCTGGGGTCAGAATCTGAGATGTGAATGCAGGCAGTCCCAAAACAAAACAGATATGTGAACTCTCAGGTTTTGAAACCAGCCTAGGAAACAAAAGTCACTAAAACAGACAACAGCCCCTTACCCCTTCCATGCTTATTAGTTTTCACATGTAAAAATAGGGTAAATAAGTTCCTTTAAAAAAAAGAAAAAAAACCTACCCCAAATGGCAGCAATTTGTAAGTGGCTGAGGTTTTTACTCTGTTACAGAAAATCTTCCCCACACCTCCAGTAGTGGTTCTTTTTGTCCTGCTGAAGAAATCTGCATTTTAAGGATAAACTGCTGTGATGTTGTGCTGGGACCTGTTAGGAACACAGACTGTGTAGGGCTTCTCTGTGTTAGATATTCCTGCTTTATTTCTTTGTGATTTTATTGAGTCAACCATCTGAGTGAGCAAAGATTTTAATTCTACCTACCGCAGCCTGATTAGTATCCACAAATGCAAAAAGTTTTTCTCTCTACAATTTTTACAGTGTTAGATGCAACGTTTACGTTGAAAGCTTTTCATTGATCCTCCAGAGAAAAGACTGTCTTTAAAATGAAAACAAAACTGATTATGGTGTCACAGCCATAATGTGTATATTCTTCTTTGATCTCAAATCAGAGTCTAATTGTTGTCATCCTGAAAGTATTCATATTAATACAATTAAATATTAAAAAAATAATAGTTTTGCGTATATTAATATGTATCCCATTGAATAGGCTAGATAAAATTTTTAAAAAGGGGGGTAAAAAGGTGCAGGAGTTCAAATACATTGAGTTAGGGCTGAGTGATCCAGCACATGGATGCCTCCCCTCATTTTTGACAAGCAGATTGGCACCTGGGAAGAAAACTAGAAAGGGTCTGTTTGTGCATACCCTGGGATTTTTCAGTCTCACCGCTGCTGGGTGCTGTAGGAAACAGAACTGGCTGTTCAGAATCACTGAACAAACCTTTGGACTGAGCCAGGCTAGCAGTACAGGATGTGAAACAACTGTTTCATTATTATTATTATTCAGTTATTTTCATCATGGCATAATATTGCAGCATGAATGCTGTTTGAACAGAAGATGTTACATAAACAAGTTTTTGCATGTTTTGCTGATTTGCGAGTCTGAACACAGAATACTTGAACTTTGGGTTATTATATGTGAACTATTCCCTTATCAGGGTTAATAATAAATTATATAAAAATGAATCAGCAAAAATTTCTGTGATTTTTGTTTGGTTTTTACAGTCCTTACATGGTGTTGCAGTTTCTACAGTTCCAGAGCTACCACTCTTCTATACTCCTATCGATTTAGTTGACATCAGTGTAGAAGTGGCTGGACTGAAGTTTCCAAATCCTTTTGGCCTTGCCAGTGCAACCCCCACTACTAGTTCAGCAATGATTCGAAGAGCTTTTGAAGCTGGATGGGGCTTTGCTGTCACTAAAACATTCTCCCTGGATAAGGTAAGGAAATATTTTAAAGTGTATTTGGCATGTAACCATTTCTTTGTGTATTTGAAAAACCTGAATCTTTTGGGAATGGCACTGTTAAATCTAGTTAGCATAAAGATAGCAGGGGGAGGGTATGATACATTGTGTAGGTCAACTAGTCTGGGAGGTTCCAACAGTGCAGTGTAAAGGTGACACAGCTTCTGGCTTTGCTTGCTGGTACATTCTTGCTTTTTGTTCCCCAACCTTTTAATATTAGCCATCTAGTAAGGGTAATAGTCCTTTCTTTTAAATATTGCAATGAAAGTGTTTTCTGTGAGGGATCAGAATGCAAAGGGAATGAGTAACAGCTCTATCAAGCAACTCATGAAAGGCAGCTTCTGGGCTGTGGACTGCCAAGATAAGCCATTGAAAATTGAGTTGCAGTTGCAATGTGATAATGTGGGTGTAAGCTTGAGGCTGCGTGGGTAGTGGAAGAGAAAGACGGAGACAATATAAAACAAGCCTATGAAGGGAAGAGTAGTTGTGTTGAAGGTTTGTAGTACAGTGACATAAATCTTCGGTTACACGTAGTGGAAGACAAGGAGTTAGAATTAAGTCTCGAAGGCTATGGCTCAGTGTGGCACCTAAAATAAAGCATTTTGTGTAGATTTGAAGGGTGTAATTATTTGACCTGAGAATTGCATTCAGGGTGGGTTTCTTGTTACAACATTTAAAATGGCAAAATGAGATGGAGCAAGAAGTTTAGACAGTGAAAGAAAACAACAGTTTTAATAAGTGTATTGCAGAGAAAAGAAACAGGATCTGTGCTGCGATGTAGATGTAGTTTGAGTTGTGGAGAGGGGAAGAGGATCAAAGGTGAATCCTTGGGTATAGGCCTGAGTAACAGGGTGAATAATGGTAATCTGTTGTCAACCAGTGACAAACAGTAGCGTGGGCTGAAGACAGATTAATTTGGAAACAAGGAGCTTTTATTCTTGGTTCAGAGGTGGGATGTAAAAGTGTGCTGGTGGATGGACACCTCAGCAGGAGAGAAAAGGTGAATTTGTTACTCTGCCACCTCTACATGGGAAAGTACTATAACTGAACTAACTATAGAGGGTGGCCCTCTAATATGAAGAAGGTCTAAGAACAAAGTGCTATATTACTACAGCATAGTGTAAAATATGTCATACTCACTTCTGCTCTCACTTACACCTGAGTAAGCATTTCTGTAAATTGCAATGAGATCCCAATCTACTTCACAGAGTTTCTTATTAAAACACTTTTTCAAACATAAATGTCATTGAAGTATGTTTACAACTGACTTATGTGTGTAACATACCGTCAGCTGTAATTATTCAGTGCCTAGGCTAAAGGCAACTCATAGCAAGTACGGAGATTTATTTATTTATCAGTTTTATTGCTGGTATGCTCGCAGTCCTGCCAGACTGCATGTTGATTACTGTGTGTCTCAAGAGCTAAACAGACACTGGCTGAGTTCCAGCTTGGGTGGGAGTTCAGGAGGAAAGACATGCATGTTGTAGGAAGTGATGTTGGTACTCCACTAAGCAGCAGACTCTGAGTCATTTCTCAAATGGTGACTGCAACATGTTCCACAGGATGCTGTGCTTTGGAGGAGTGACTCAAATAGAGATGTTTCAAGGGAGAGGATTGCTAAAAGCAAGTATCTTAAGGGGTTATAAAATGATTTTTTTTTTAATATTTGTTGCAAGAAGCTGCAAAATATTGCAGGTAGTGTTTATTTTAAAGAGCAAAAGTTCAGAAAAGTGCTTTAAATGAATTCTAGTCCAGTAATTATTATTTCTAGCTAAACTTTCTTCTGAAGTTCACTAGGAGGCAGTAATCTTTCTCTGGAGTCTAAACTCTTGAATCATATATTGCTGTGTGGAGTAGGACTGTGTCCCACACCAGTACTACCTAGTTTTTCTACTATTGTATTCTTCCCAGTAGTGCTCTTCCCACAGGTCTTAAGTCTTAGTGTTTGTGACATGATTTGAGTTCTTGGCTGCGAGGTGCCGCAGAAACAAAATTGCTTTTATTTATAATAGTAGCATAGTAATTAATACTACAAAATAAATATTTCAAATGGGAAGAAAAGCTCAATGAGGTACAGCAGTGCTTATGTGAACAAAGCGTACTACACAAAGACTTCTCTTGTTGACTGAACAACAAAGAGTTGGTAGAGAGTTTGGAATAATATAGGTTGGCATAATGTGCAAACTTCTTTTTTTAATTTAAACTAAGCTTCTGATTATGTAGACGTAAATCTTGTGCAGTGTCCAGCAGGGCAGAATGGTCTCTTGGGCTGCGGTACCTATGGAAGTAGAGATTTCAGACTGAACTGTCCTGCCCAGCTAGTCACAGCTAATGGCATAGCAGGACCAAGTACAAATATTTCCTGATTGAAGCCTGCAGAGTCAGTGGGAGGAGACAGAGCTGCTCCCCAGACAGTACAGTTCCCAAGAGCGGAACAGCTTCTGGAAGGAAGGGAGCTCACTAGACTCAGTTTTTGTCAGCTGATCCTCCTCCTCTTCAGCCTTGATTGTATGTGATACAAGCAGGATTCTATGTTCATCCCTCTTGTCTCCTCGTTTATCTGTCCCGTTTAGGTTTAACTTGTGGGCTTGCTTCTTACTTGCAGTAGTTAAAGGCCAAGTGTAAACTGCCTGTGTGGCAATGGGGAGCTTAGCAGCAGGAGAAATGCTGATTACTGAATTCACCACTGTATTCAGTCACTGACAGGGAAACCAGTGACTTCTCTGTTGACCATGGGCATCCTTTGGCACTTCAGCAAAAGTGACTGATGCAGGCTAAATTTGAGTGATGTATAGCTAGTGAAAAGCATATACAGCCTAACCACAGATTTCCGTACATTAACTTACTGTGTGATGGAATAAGATCAGAGAGAAAAGCAGGATAAATCTTGGAAGAAGGAGATCCAAGGACAAAGATAGAGAGGACTCTGACTGGAGTGCTGTGATTCTCAGAAGACAGAGGATTCATTTCATATGAACTTCTTTTCCCTCTTTCACTACCTAGCACAGAAAACTCCTTGGAGCTGATGAGAGGCCATACTTTCTTGTACAGGGCAACTGTTGGAGAGCGATGCTGCAGTTCTAGTCCCTGGACCATAATTTACTCCCCCAGTCTTCCCAACCCTTGTCTGTCTTGGCCTCACCTTGAAAGCATCACGTATTGCCACAGAGGGAGTTAGCATAGCACTAACTGTTTTGTGCCGTGCTCCCTTTTCAAACACCCACATACTTCACTGCATAATTGCCTTCATGACAACCTGTGTAGCGTTTTTTGTTTGTAGGGTGAGGATTTCAACTCTGAGTGATTCAGCAAAAGTTTGTTCTTGCAGACTACTGTACTATTGTTGAAACATAAAAAAAGCTAACATGAAAAATAACTGAAATTCCTCTAGAGTATTTGTACCTATTAGTATACTGAACTCTAAATATTTTAGAAGGTACTGGAAATTATAGCATAATGCAAATATTAATTATAGGGTACTGTACCTGTATGTGTCTGTAGGTGTCTGTGAGGGGGACAGTGACTTGTAGAATTTTATTTACCAAATTAAACATCTTTGCACAGCAGCTTTAGTATCAAATAGATCTGATTGCTTCCAGAAATGAGAATAACTGCTTTTAAAATGGACTATCGCTAGGAAAGACAAATGGTAGCAGAATAAAAATGCCTCTTCACACACCTTTTCCTACGTTCATGTCTTCCCTTGTTGACTGCAGGATCAATAGCTCATTGCTCTATTGGTTCAGATAGTATTTCTTTCTTATTCAGATAACTCTGTGCTGCAACGTATGATTTGTAATTTCTGTGGGCAAGCTATTGGTGGGAAATGGGGGAACTGCATATCACAGGGAAATGCAGGTATCATAGGTCCACAATAAATGAATACCAATTACTACCTATTTTAGAGTTTAGATGAACAGAAAGCTACCCACAGAATGAGAGATACTGCATTAATTAAACAAATAACTGCGAGTGGGAGTTTTTTAGTAGAAATGTTACACTGAGCTGGTTTATTTACTTAGAATTTATTAGTGAGCATTGTTTAGTACACAAAATTTGCTTTAAAACCTATAATCAGAAATATTCTGTAAACATAGTATCAAAATAAATCAGAGGTTATATGAAGTGTGCATGCCTCTATACCTTATCCATTACCACAGTGCAAAGTTTATAGCAGAAATTTTGGTTTTATCAACTGAATTCAGGCTTTGTTGTTCTCTCACTGCATTGTATGGGCTGCTTAGAAAGAGGAAAAAATCAAATGTGATAGCAGAAATGTGTGCTTTGATTTTTAGATGCTTCCTTCTCTTCTAAAATTTAATTCTGATTAATCAGATACATCTGTCTATTCTGTTGTGACATGCATTGATTTGTGATGCTGTCACTTTCAATAATGTGGAAACAGTTGCCTTTATTATGAGAACGAGCAGAAATCAACATGCAGACTGACTTAATTTTTAATCTTTAATATATTTTTCATTATATATGGAGCAAGTTGCATGGATGATTTTAAAAACAAAGCTACAATTAAAACTAGATTAATTTTGAACTAAACTGTAGTGGAGAAAACTTTCTAGTCATAATATATGTTTATACAATTCACTGATGTAGATTTTACAATATATTTGCAGAACCATTTCTAAATTAAAACCATTGCTGCTAGAGAATTAATTAATTTACCCAGGACATATCGCATTTCTGTGTGCTGTTATTACAATATACATATTTAGGCTCCAACTAGTTCTCTCTCTGTACATTTGCACTGTGTGCACCTCGCTTCATAATTGAAGGTGGTAAAAAATCATGGAACAATAACGCATTGTTTTCCATAACATTAGTATTTCATGGAAGTGAATCTGTATTACAAAATGTATATTTTTGTATGATATTACAGCATAGTAATTTAGATTAAACTAGTTATAATTTATGGTGCCAAGCCAAAAAGCTATTTAAGATGCATTAAAATGCAGAACCATGACATTTGAAATTCTGATGTTCTTAATATGACAAAGGTTATTCTATGGAGTTTTGCTATAATATGAAATATTAATATTTCACAATACAGTTTTGATGAAGTACAATTTGCCTAGCTTGCATATGATAAAGAAATTAAATGCTTACCAAGGGAGTTCAGTGAGAATTAGAGCCCTGCCTGAACATCTGCTTGAAATGTTATTATCCTGTCCTACTGACAGCATCGCTCCCTCATTGTTTTTCAAGATTGACAGCTGAATATTATACTGATTTCTGCAGCAAATATGTTTAGGTGAACTTTGTTTCATTTTTTAGGAATTTAGAACATGCTTTTGATTTCCATCCTATAATATTTTTTTTATACTCTTGACATTTGTAGATGCCAGATTGAGGTCTAGTATGCTGTAGCAAAGATAGACCATTGACATGCATTGAAATGCCAGTTGATATCTCAGTAAACAGAAATATTACTATTCTTTATTGTGTGGTCTGTATGAAAGCTGTATGGGCTTTCTTTGGGGAGACAAATGATAAGATTGTTAATGTCAAATATAAAAAGGACTGTTTGCCTTTCTACTAAATAACATCAGACAACTTTTATTAACTACATTTTTTTAACAGAAAAATGGGCATTTTACAGGATTCCTTGGTATACAAAGAGTTGAATTATTTTTTGGTTTTACAAATGTTAAAATTATTATTACTGGTCTTAATATTCTTATGAGTTCTTTACACACCTTATTTTGTTCCATACTAATGAAAGAATTTTAATAAGAAATATCAGCTTTATTGTTCCCCAATTTTTTACATTTTTAGATCACTGCATAAAATTAGCAACATTTAAATGGGGGAGGTAAAAGACTATTCTAGGGAAATGCAATATAATGTAATTAATATTTTTTCAAATGCTGTAGCTATGACATTGTATGTTACTTGAGTATTTTTGTAGAGAAAATGTGTAATTTGGATACAAAAAAGGAACAAATCATTCTGTGAATCTGAGTAAGTGTCAGGAAAACACATTTTCCTCCTTTTTCCTCAAGAAAAAGTATTTCTCTGATACGTTCAACTTCAGGGCCAGAACTCATCTCTACTTAGTTTTATCCTACCTTGACTTAGTATAAAGAAGCCTGGAGGCTCTCTTTAAATGCTAATAACTTTAATAGCTTCAACATAGGTGTCTGAGGAACTGGAGAGGACTGTGTCTGACCATTCTTTCTCCTGTCTGCACACCTGGGGATGTAGGGGCTTGGCACATCTTCACCCTGGAGGAATCTCAGTCTGGAGAGAAGTAGCACAGCTTGAACAGCACAGTGAAAGCACAGAAGCCAAAGAGTCCAGGATTAAGAGCTTTAACCAAGTCATTATTGATAAGCCAAGTCCCTTCCTACCACAGCTGAAGTCTGCACCAAGTAGATGCATGCCTTGCAGGCACGCTTCTTGACACCAATGAATTTGCAAGTGAGGTAGTTTGGACCATTTTAGTAATCTGTTTTTACCATTCGTAAGTCTGGTTATTCTGGCCAATTAATACTTCAAATGTTGAAGATAATGAACTGCATTTTTAAAGAAAGGGTTTAATAATTGTCTGTAAAAAAGTCTCTCCCTGTGATTGTATTTATTCAGAAATGAGCAATTTTTTGTAAGTTCATGATAAACCTCTGGACAAATGCTTAGTCCCACTCTTTCTGTAGCATTCAATATCACAGAAATGCTGCATTTCTTCTGCAGTGAGAGCTACAGCACAGAGTCTCTCATGGAGAAGTCTGTGATCTCAAGGCATGGAGCACCACGTGACAACTCATCAGTGGAAGGCAGAGGGATCAGTCACACAGGGGTGTGGGCATTAGGTCAGTAGACCTCATACATGCAAAAGGGCAGTTTTTACAAACAGAGCATCAGCAAGTTGCTTTCCATGTTTTCTCTTTTCCTTCCACTCACCCTCATGGAGCAGAGTAAGCTTGGCTATAACTTTTATGTCATATGCTTCTTGAGGTCATTTTATAAGTTCCACAGTCTTTAAGCCAGCAATGACATATCGTCCTGAAAGCTGCATATGAAGCTGGCCATCAAAAGTTCTACTAGACATATATGCAAAACTGGTTCTTGGTAGACCACACATTCCTCAGTTATGTATTTATATAAGGATTTGTTTTCCTTTCATCTGTTTGTCTTTTACATGTTATTTGAGATTGTTTCTTTTTCATGTGGTTTTCTTCTGGAGCCAATGGTTTAAAACACTAGAGCAACAGTGCACTAACATATGCAAAGTGTAAATTTGATCATTAACCTTGAGCTTGAATATTTTAGGCATCTTATATATGAAAGACTTGTAAGCCAGTTATTTAGGTAGTTTTAAATCTGAAAACTGTTGCATGTTTTAATGAAACTCATTGTGCGCTTAGAGTGGCATAACTGAGAAGCAGTTCCAATGAAATTCAGAAGAGTATAAAGATTGCAATACTGAGTCTTTTGCTACATAAGCCTTTCTGTAAAAAAAAAAAAGCTGCGAAAAGGAGGAGCTCAGCATATGTGGTGTTCTGGAAGTGACCAGCGCTTAAGAGAAGATGTGATTTCTATTCATAGCGTAACTAGTAGCCAATCAGTCAGACAAAAAGGATGCAAATTTTACAGTTGGCTAAAAATTTGAACAGTATTTCTTTTTATGTTGAAAAAGCTGCTTTGCTCTTTGCTACCTTTTCTTTATTTACCTCATTCTTCTGAAAAGATCTGCAAATATTTAACAAAACAGGGAGACACAAAAGAGAGCACACATGCATGATTTTCCAAAAACGCTGAGAATCTGCAGCTCGTGATGGCTATATCTGAAGTACTCAACATTTTTGAATATCACATCCTGAATAAACAGGATTCAAAAAGCAAATATGTAACATACTTGTGTAAAATATCATTCAGGTGTCATTTTCTGTAGCTGCTTTGTGTGCCCCTGGAAGGCTGTTGGTAATCTGGACAATACCTCAAATAAATTTGTGTGAGAAGGCAGTTCAGCTAAAAAGGCAGTTTCAATGTAAGCTAGAAATTGCCAGATGTAATTCTGAAATTTAGAATTTTCACATGTTTCATTCTTAATTCAGAGCGACTGACTTGAGAGTTGCAGGCTCTTTGTAGTATTTTGCTGTCTCCAAAACAACTGACTGCATGTAACTTTCTTAAGTGGCATTAATTTATTTAGTAATCCATTAGAAAAAGTTGTAGTATATTTTTCTTAATAGTTATATTTAAAGAATGCCTGTCCAAGACAATCATAGCATAAGGCCATACTTAAAAATTTTGACTTTTCTTAGCTTAAGTGATGTAAACTTCCTTATTTTTTTGATTTGTCATGGTACACTTTAATAACCACAGACTTTCAGCAAAAAAGTGAAATCTTTAGTTTGCCATCATAGAATTCAGAAGTTTCCCTCCTGTCAAGTCGTTGACTTCCCCTTCTCTCCATTTGTTTAATTGCATGTGTCAGTTTGTTTTTTTCCCTCATTTCCACATTTTAATCACAAGAAAATCCAGAATGCAATTCCGACTTGAGTAGTTCTTCTGAAATACTGAAGTGGAATAAAGGAAAAGTGGTCTTTATGCCGCAGTTTCTCTCATTTACAGTTCAGCATCTTTGCTGAGGTCTATATTCAGAAGCCAAAAGTGAAGTAGATAGCTGTGGTCATATGCTGGCTTCTGCATATGACGCTTTGGGACCCCACCTCTGCCCATGAACATTATCAGGCCGCAAATATATTGGGGAGGACATGCTTCCGGCACCATGCCTTCTCCCCTGGGCACCAGCTAGTGGTTTCTTGCTTCAGCTTTGCACATTAAATAGCAGCCCTGCTGTTCAATGAGCGCTTTTTGCCATCTCCACCAGGAAAAACTGAGTAAGGGAACTGAAGCATCTCATGCAACAGCTATTGCCCAAAGATTGCCGATTGGACCATGCAGCCTTGCAACATGTTTTCAGAAATGTGGTCCCAAACTGACTCTACATGGACACTCTTAAATCAATGTTAAGCACGCATCTGGTGGTGTATTGCTTGTGTTAAAAAGTTTGCAGACATAAGCTGTAATGATACAGCTAGCTCTAAGCTGGAGTGTGTTTCCACATCTGGGTTTACAGGGTTTTGGCTTAATAATTTTTCAAGGGATTTTTGGTTATACCAGTGTAGCTTTTATGTAAAGGCAACATGCTTCTCCTAAATGCTTGAGTTGTCTCAGGTCTTGAGTTCCCACTTGGTAAATGAAACTGGTAGGGCTGTGTTTAACACCTGATTTGCTCACACAAGAAGTTAAGAAAGCAAGGAGCTGATTTTTGAATCTCATGGTGATATAATTGCGTTTACTCCTGGTTGACGTTGTTGCAAAAGCAGAATGAAGCCCCATATGTTCAAAAAACCTGATAGGTTCTTACATTAAAATACCTATTAGTAGTGCAAATATGTATGTAAGTGTATTCTAAATAACATTTCTTATCATTATTTGGGATTTATAATTACCTAAATATTTTACTATAATAGAGATTGTGATTTTGTGGGACTCCATCCTTCAGCCAGAAAGTGTAGGATTTTTGTGAATAAAACTTCTACAGTTAATTGCAACAAGAGACAGGTATTTCCATCCCATGAACTTTGGAATTATTACTTTAAGAATTATCAAAAATATTCTTGTCACAGCTAGTTGGAAAATCCAATTTTTGGTCTATAGAAAGAGGAACACGCATTTTTAATATCCTCTTAATATACATATTACAATAATCTTTAATTGTACATTCTCATGTCATGTATTACAAGGGCGTACAACTTTAGATTTGTGTGGAGGATTTCATACTACTTCAAAACGTAATTTCTACTGAATTACACTAATGTTGTTGAATTATTGTCGACTATTGTCTTCTTATACTTTAAAGCTAATCTACTTTGACTTTCCTGGTGCATTTTGGAATATGAAGGAGTTAATTACAATGCTAGCTATAGGTTTCAAAAGCAGCTATCAGCACCTTTTCACTGCTTTTAGCTATATACTTAAACCTACAATACGTAAGTAAGTTTAAAAATTATTTTTTCCCTTAACTTCTGTTTGTGTGACTTCTCTGATAATTCAGTGGAATATAAGAGTTTTAAAAAAATTATTCCTAAAATGAAAAAGACATAAGCTAATGTTATAGCTGCATATTTTTTCTTTAGCAGCTGGACCTTCTATTGCTAGAAAAAAGAAAGTCTTAGCTAGAAGACAGTTCAATAAATGAACAGGCTATATATTGATTTTTTTCACCCTCTTCCCTTGTTATGTAATGTGATTTCCCTTCCCTTGCAAGGGCTGGTGTTGTATGGGATGGGGCTGGGATCATGGTTGTGGAAGCGTATGGGAATGTGTAGACTAAGGAAGGCTGTCACAGCAGTCAATAAGATCTGAGAGGTGTTGACTAATTGCCTGCTAATTACACAGTAAATTGTCTAATTAAGCTGATGGTTAATTAGGGTACGCTTGCACAGCAGTCTTGTGGAATTTTTGTCTGATGTCTAGGAAGCAGCTTGTGTAATTGGCAAACTGGTAAGAACTGGCAGAGAACATGACTGGGAAACATGCTGCCAGTAGATGACAGAATAAGGAAGCGTTTGCACAAAGGTTGTCATGTGAACACTGAGGGGTTTGTTAGCCTTCTCCAGCTATGTGGCAGTGGGTATAATGAGAAATTTAGCTGAAAGCTACTAGAAGCTGTAAATAAAATAAGATTTAAGTGTGTAATATTAGAAAAGCAGTGATGTGGGCTCTTCTCATATTTTAGTCAGAATTTGGACTTTAGATAATTAAAATGTTTGCTAATACACGCAGGGTACAAAAATTCTCATGTAAAGAACTTCACCAACCAGTGCAATTTGACCATGGCAGCAAGTACTGTATTGTGATCTGTTTAGTGGGGTCACAAAATGATCCTGTTTCCCAGGATACTCTATTTGTATGTCAATGTTGAAAAAGTATAGCTGTTAATAAGGATGCTCGCCAGCCATCATAACCATCATACATGGTATTCTAAATCCTCATTAGGCATTGTGTCCATCCCTAGATGTGATAAAGTATGAACAGGTCATAATGATGCTGTGAATTAAATGTGTGTGCACTATGCATGACTATAATATGATTAATGAAAGTATCTAGATTCCAGATTCTGACCCAAAGCTGATGGAAACTGTTGGGGGTTTTGAACAGTGAGAACCTGAACAACATAGGAATACAGATACCAATTCAGCAAAGCATAATTCTCTGTGATTTAAATTTGTAATGCACTAAAATAATGTGGTACATGCACTTTCTTAAAGTTAGTTATAAATGTAAGCTTCCCACAGAATCAGCATTGCACAGCACAGGAGTCAGTCTTCACATGATGCCGAGATTTAATTTTGAGTTATGTATCAGCAACATCTAAGAAAAAAAATGGCTCTTTTGTATGTCATAAGATAAACCAAAGAAAACATGTGTCTATATTTATTTATTAAGAAGGTTTTCATGTCACTCGAGCAAAGTGAATCTTAATATCCACTTTGACTCTTGGAAATGATATATTGTTTCAGAGGTCCCCATCACTGGTCCCCATCTTTTTACTTTTTAATATTCATGATATATGGTTTGGGCACAGTGTCTTCCTGGAACAAAAAAGAAAACAGAGTGAAATCCAGATCTGGATTGCTGCTGAAACTGTTAATTTTATTTTATTCTTCTTAATTTAAACCACAAATATGTTTCTTCTCCTGTAGAAATAGAGTTTTTTAAAAAAAATAAAAATTGGAGGGAGTAAATTATACTTTCTTGGAATTAATGAAGCCATTTATACCCTGATCTTGCTGCCTCTACCTCCCTGCACCTGCACAGTGCCTTTATGTAGCACCCTCTACATAGTGAATTTTTGTTTATGTTTTTTCCTTCAGAAATCATTGAGCAAAATCATGGTACACTAAGAGCATTCTCACTGTGCCAGTCATCAGACACTGGACTCTGAACACTAACAGCTTGATCTAGAAGGCCTTAAACCTTGTCTGAGGGGATTGGAACAATACTTGTAATGTTGCTCCTCTGTATATGTTTGCACAGAATAAAATGCTGCGATTCCCCTGCATCAGATTCTGTGAATTGTTGTGTAAAATGAAGAAGGTGTAATTAATTGTTTCTAGTCAAAATCATATAAGGAGGCTGTATGTACCTAATTTTCTTTCAAATAAAATATATTTTAGATTTACATTTGATATTTACGTGTCTGTTTTTTCCACCTCTATCTGCCCATGTGCAAAACCAAACCTCTTCAATTCCTTTTTCCTTAAGGACTATTCCTAAAAAATATTGGAGAAACTATTCTTTTTGTCTCTGACAGCACATTCAGGAACAAAGCTCACTTCACCAGCCAACTGCAGGAACTGAAAGCATACGGTGCAACCATCACACTTGCTTTCATTTTCTATCATGGGGCAGCAAAAGGATATGTTGCTAATGCATTTTATTCTCTGAAGACAGAGAAAGGAGTTCAGATGATAATTGTTACCTTATTACATCCTTCAAAAGGAATTTCTGGCATATGTTATGATGATTTATGATTTAATAAATCACACAAACATAGAAAAGGATATTTCTGGTAGTTCACATGGTGTAGTAAATGTATATATGTAAGGCCCTTTTGCAACATCATCTGTAATAACAAAAAATTGTGTGGCAATAATGCTGCTTTTTACAGCATCAATGACTGACATTTTTGAGAAATCATGGGGTTTTTTATAATGTATTAATATTTTCGTATGCAGTTGTTTCTGTATCTTATCATATGTCTGTGCTTTGTCGTGGACTTGATCAAAACTGGACACCGTTCCCAACTGTCCCTAATGCATTCTTTCTCACAGCATCTTCATTGTCTGTTTTCAAATCTCATGCTTAAACAATGGAGGCAGAGGAGCCTGTTGTCGGCACGTTGTCGGTGTTGTGCTCCAGTTTATTGCCTGCGATGGTTCTCCCTGTGCAGTGCAGGAGGGTTCCTGTTTGTCACCCTTTTGTTTAATGTGTATATCAAGCCATAGAGAAGATTTAGTAAAGTGACATTGATTGAAGTGTTTTCAGTATGTCGAAACTCAGCTTTATAACTCTCGGCTGATTTAGCATGAGCAGTTGATTGCATTATTCAGTGTTTGTGGGAGACTGGGGCATGGTTGAGAGCATGCTGAGCAAAAGTCAATCCAGACAAGATAGGAGTAATGCTGGGATAGTTAGAGGAAACATCCGGAGACTACAGCAAGACAATTATCAGTCCTTCCGGCTGAGGAATGTAGTTCCATTCCAGGCTGTAGCTGCAACAGCAGATAAGAGCCAGGTGCCTACACCCCTTTTATTTTCTGAATGCAGGCCTTGCTAAGTGTGTCCATGCTTTTTATTTCAAGATTAACTTACTGCCAATGCATGCTATATGGGACTGTGTCTTAAATCTATCCAAATATTGTCGGTGGTGACAGTCTTCATGGCTGGAACACCACAGAGTGCCTCATTGGGGAATTAAAAATGTGCCCAGCCCATACTGGCTGTTTTGGGTACGCTGGGATGGAAAGGAAGGAGATGCTGGCAGTTCATCTGAACACTGTCGCATATGCTAGGAGCTCTTGCCATGGGGTGATCTGTAACAGCCGGAGTCTCTTAACTCCAGCGCAAGCTTGAAGAGCTTATTTTTCCTCCTTAACTTTGCAAGAATTGAGGAAAGGGTGAATATTGAGTTCCTAGTTGCTACAGTTTTTTTTATTATTCTGTGTACATTTATGTTGCTGCCAAGAGCAGTGTTCTTGGAAGGTCAGTTGATTGCTGCTATTGTGTAGGAGGTATATTTTGAAGACTGCCAGGAGTACCTGGAATAGGTGGTTTCACGTGAAGGTATTGCAGATCTCAAACACATAAATAAACAAAATCTTATTTTCCTGTATTCTGGGTATATTTAAACTAAGATTAATTTCTATGCTTACATTTATGGACTTTTCCATTTGATAGCCAGAGAATTTTTGTGCCTTTAGGGAGAGCAGAATATTGGAGTCCATATCCGAATTTTTGGAGTATGCATTTTTGAGTGTCACACTTTTTTAATGGCTATACTTTTGTCATTTCTTATTCCAGGCTGAAAATTTGCATTTATCTTGGCCTAAAATTGAACAAGTCTATCAGCCAGAAAATTCATAAGGGAATATTATGATTTTTTTCTAGAAACAGAAAGTTTAAACTGGAAATGCAAACTTAATCTTCACTTTACAATAAGACTGTATGTCTCCAAATACATAGGTTTTTTACTTGACTAACTTTGCCCTCATAATATCATTTACATTTTCTTTTCCATTCTAATCCTATGGTTGGAGAAAATTCTAAAAGTATATGAAAGAGAGAATACGAATATATTTGAGAGTAAAGTATTAAGGCTATAAACAAAAGAACATCAGTATTACAACTGGTTTCTTATGCCTCTCTCTTCAGTACTGAAAGTGATGCGTTGCTCCCGTAACAAAAATTGTTCTTAGTGTGCACTGGGAGTTGCATACCTGTAGATACATAAGCTCTCTCTCGTGATGTATATTTCATAGCTTTTGGAGAGTTTTTTGCTTCTTGCATTCCTGCCTTAACACAATTTAAAAAATTAGTGCCAGGGAGTGCAAGGATTTAGCGAGGTTTAAATTACCAAAAGATAACAGTTTCTACACAAAGGGACTGACAGATTCAAGCTCTGCTAAGAATCTGTCTGACGGTCGAATTCATGCAGAGGAGAGACTCACTTCTGTGTCAGACATCTTCCATGTGTAGCTTGCTTCAGTCGCATTCAAAGGTTCACATTCCCACCATGCCTCTTCCTTCTGTGTTTTCCTTCTATTTTAAGAAGTCTTTTGTCAGTCAGCCATTTCTGCTCTTAAATGAGCTTTTATCACAGCCAGTGGACCTTCCATACATGTTTGTTTTTTGCAGGCTGCGCTGGACTGCTTCCTGTTTCTGATGTAGATATTGGAACACAACATCACCTATATTCTTGCTTTTCTGTCTGTAAAACAAGAGTTCAACAGTGTGTGCTAGCTGGTATTCAAAAATAGCACCTGTTTCAAAATAATGCAACTTAATAGCATAATTGAGGATGTAGTATTTGCATTCAGCATGCATATTTACAGTGATATGTCTTGATATAGCTAAGCTCTTGTGGACAGAAACATTAAGTGTAACAAAGAAAAATTCTTTTTTTGAAGTCATGGAAATGAGAGTTGTTTATTTTAAGAGATCTTATGTAAATGTAACTGGGGGAGGGAAAGCCGACCAGCATTTCTAGCCAATTTGTGCCTGCACGCATGTTTCTCTTCTGGCTGGAGCTTTCCCCTTTGGTGCCATTAGCATTTTCATTTCAAAAAATGAGAGTCTGCGGTGGAAGCAGTAAAAATGTTCAACCTGTGGTTTAAATTATTGATTTTTTTGAATATTGAAGCTGTTTTTCAAATGGGTTTTCTTTGAGTTACTTCTGGGTAGAGGGTTCCAGAGGTAATTTGACATCTAAAAGCTTGTGTACTTCAAAGCCATTTCAGTCTTTTGCGTTCCTTCAGCTGATCAGCTGATTGGGTAAAATACCTTATTCTGAATTGCAAGCAATAGATAAACTGCAGCTCAAGGTTAGCACGTAGACTAGAATACAATGCTTTTGGTGATTTATTATGTCTACTCAGTGTCCAATCAACTGACCAAAATAGCTCATTTATTTTAATGCAGTAACTTATTTTTACTTATAAAAGAAAAAAATCTTTTGAGATGCTAGTATTCACAGTTTAGATGGGGGAACTCTGTTGTCTGTATCGCTAGGTAATGACGCGTAATTAAAACTAGGTGAGTTTGTGGTATGGAATCTGGTATGTATAAATAAGAAGTAGATGCATATATTTCCACAAAGAAATGGTGTTATGTTGCTACAGAACAGAATGGATGCAATGTGAGAGAAGTCACTTTTAAAGAACTGAGGTACAAGCAGCACTCATGCTTATACATGGATAGTTTCACAAAGGGCTGGGTTGTTAATGGTTGCACATGTATAATGTGTAGGAAATTAGCCATTCTCAGCATCCTTGTAATCAGAAAAAAAAAGAATATAAAAATGATATTACTTTAATAAGGCTGAGATCTGGTAATTGGAATGCATATTGACATTCATAGGAACTGTGAAAATGAAATTAATTGCAGGAATGGTCCTGGTTAGGAAGTGTTATTATCACTGGTGACACTAAATGTTGTGGAATAATGGGATGATTCAGATATAAAACAGACAAGTTTTTTTCCCTTAAGGAGGCTGTGGGTTAAAGAGTTCCAAAATAAAAGAGTGTTTCACTAAAGTATGAATAATGCAAATTCAAAATTATGCAACTTATTTTGCAAATGTGCATATATGTTTATATAAAATTCAAATATATGAAGACAAGTCATGAAAAGATGTGTAGCATAAAGAGCTTATATAATGCCCAATTGATTTCCCTCCTACAATAACTCTAGTTTCTGTGATTCTGGTTTAAGAAATTGTCGAAAAGTTTGTTGATATTCTTGGGATAGGGCACTTCAGTGTTTTGCATTGTAGTTTACAAAATACTGTTTAAATACCATGAGGATTATTGTTTCTGCTGTATCACTGTGCACATAAAATTGTCTTACCCTTGATTTTCCTAGATGCACAGCAAAGAAGCCTGCCCTGCTCTGTACTGGCTGCACAAACCAATGTTAGCTAGGGGAAGGTTGTCTAAGATAAGCAAAGATGTAAAAAATCAGATTCCTATTGCCCCAAAAGCAGAAACATGCAATCCATACCTGCCTGCATACTTTCTTGTTTTGCACATTAAGATAAGTGAGCATTGACTATACTGTATAGACTAATCTCCATACCTGGGGGCACAGCTTTGGGCTGAGAAGAGTATCAACAATTTATGGCCATAGGGAGGAATGCGGGGTCTCTTATAGCCATGAGGAGGAATGCGGGATCTCCGCGTGGTGCGGCTCTTCTTGGTCCTGGTGGAAACCTGGCTTCATTGCCCTTGGCATGACACATCGTGCGATCTGGTGTGTGTCAGCAGCAGGTCTATCCTGTTCCTCAGTGAGGTTTTGCAGTGAGCTGTGCTTTAGACTTCACTGTTCTGCGGGAGGAAAAAGGATGGGAAGACGTTCCCTGTGTCCTATTTATCACTAGTATAATTATCCCTAATTGAGGATTTCTTGTGGGGCAAAAATACATATTTCTCCTTATACAGCTTTATGCATGACTTTTTATGTTTAGCATCAGAAGGCTTTTCAATTCCTGTCCCAGTTTTAAATCAGTATTTTATTGGAATAAACGAAGAGCTGGCAGGTCAGGCTGCCCTCTCTAGCTGACAACAGATTTATTCTTAGCATACCATTTTTGAGCATGCATAAGCCTTTAGTAACACATTCAGCTGGCTCTGCCATTAATAGTGCCAGAGATCTAGCCACAGCCGTCGTATACTTTATTACATGTCTGTGGCAGTAGTAGTGGGAACATTTACCACAGATTCCCCAAATGAAACTCTTACTCAAAATCGACTCTACTAACCACCTTCCTATTGATTTCAAGGGGAACGAACTTCATGTCTACCCTATCTATGTGTGCCTGCTATGTCCTCTGATGAGCATATTTACTTAACTGACAGACCTGAGCAATGACTCCAAAGAGTGCTGGGGCTTGGGCCCTATTATACATTTAAAGAGAAAGAACATGGCCAGCTCAGAATATTTTTTTTTTCTCAGTGGTAAACAGGAGAATCATCTAGCTAGGAATTTCCGTGTATCATGCCTACTTTCAGTTCTTACAAGAATATTTTAATGAAAGTTGCTTTTTTTTGCGTTATTAAATTTGTTCCTAATGTCCCACAGAGCTGATTTTTAAAGGCCAATAGAATGCATCATTTTTCCTGGGTATTAAAAAAAATCAATAGGCAATGATTAGCCTACTGCTATGAAAACTTCAGGTTAACCTGGAGGAAAACCAGACTTGAGATTGGGGCCTCTGTGTCTGCCACTAGCGGATGGGAATCAGAGCTCGTCCTTTGGCATAAAAATTCTGTGTACACTTCAGCACTTGTCTACACGGATTCCTGTCTGTCAGAGAAGGTAAAACATGTGCAAACACTGAATGTTTAGTGAGAGCTCAGTCTGAAAAACCAGAATCAGCCCAGCAGGCTGGAAATACCTGCTTTGAGGCTCTCAAGAGGAAAAAGTCATCTCTCTGTAGATTATGGAGCCTGTGTGGTGCCTCTTGTGATGACTGATGGATGAACACACAGTGCTCTCAAAGACTGATGGCAGATCCAGATGTGCTGGCTCTACCCTTCCTGACTGCAGCCTGCCCAGGATCTGCATTCCCAAAGACCACACCCAGGATGTATACATAATGCCCCAAGTTCAGTCTCAGCTTTCTTGCCAGAGCTGTACTGCATCCTCATCAATCATAACATGCTAGCAGAGTTCATTCCCTGGTTCAGGGGGTTAGGAAAGAACTGTTAGTAGTCATTATAAAAATGGTAACTATGTCAGGATGATAGTTTCATTTGGAGTGGAAGATTTGAGATTCTTTGCAAGTTGATTCATAGGAAAGTAATTTCAAAAGAGTTTTGGTAACTATTTGGTTTTTGGTTTTTTTTAGTTTAAGTCTATTCTGATACTATTTCAACTACTTTTATGTCTATGTCAATAAAATCTAACAGTTTGCATGCAGTACTCTTATGTGTGTCCCCATTCTGGTAGCTAGTACAAAGAGGAAAATACTGGGTTTATTTCATGGATTTTTAAGTAGATGAGGCCTCTAGCAAAAATCAAAATCTATTTTAAAGATACTGTCTAATATTTAGTGCTGAATTAAAATTGGTTTGAATATTTTACAAGAAGTTGAAGCACTGAGTAAAAATTCATAGGGGCTGATATTTTTCATAGTGTGTTTTTACTCACAGTTATATTATCCAGATCTATGTATAATCAGGCTCTGAGAGCAGTAGGTGACTCAGCCTTGCAATCCCTGCTCATGCAAAAGACCCTTTGGCTTAATTAGGACTTCTGGATAGGAAAAGATAAAAGGAGTATCATCAAAACAAAGTTAACATTTAAGAGCTCAGGTTATCAACACACTGGAGGGACAGGATGCCATCCAGAGGGACCTGGACAAACTTGAGGAGTGGGCCTGTGTGAACCTCATGAGGTTCAACAAGGCGAAGTACAAAGTCCTGCACCGGGGTTGGTGCAACCCTGGTATCAATACAGGGTGGGGGAATGAAGGGATTGAGAGCAGCCCTGCTGAGAAGGACTCTGGGGTACTGGTGGATGAAAAGCTGGACATGAGCCACCAGTATGCGCTTGCAGCCCAGAAGGCCAACTGCATCCTGGGCTGCATCAAGAGAGGTGTGGCCAGCAGGTTGAGGGAGGGGATTCTGCCCTTCTGATCAGCTCTGGTGAGACCTCAACTGGAGTCCTGGGTTCAGCACTGGAGCCCTCAGCACAAGAAGGACATGGACCTGTTGGAGCAGGTTCAGAGGAGGGCCACAAAAATGATCCGAGGGCTGGAGCACCTCTCCTATGAGGAAAGTCTGAGAGAGTTGGGGCTGCTTAGCCTGGAGAAGGGGAGGCTGCAGGAAGACTTTATTGCGGCCTTTCAGTACCTGAAGGGACCTATAGGAAAGATGGGGACAATATTTTTAGCAAGGCCTGTTGTGACAGGACAAGGAGTAATGGCTTTAAACTAAGGGAGGGTAGATTTGGACTGGATATAAGGAAGAATTTCTTTACACTGAGGGTGGTGAAACACTGGAACATGTTGCCCAGAGAGGTGGCAGGTGCCCCATCCCCGGAAACATTCAAGGCCGGGTTGGACAGGCTCTGAGCAGCCTGTTCAAGTTGAAGATGTCCCTGCTCACTGCAGGGGGGTTGGGCTAGATGGCCTTTAAAGGTCCCTTCCAAACCAAAGCATTCTACAATTCTATGATCAAAATACAAGCATTGTGGATAGATTATCACTGCAATGTAAAAACATTTCCATAGATACTGAAACCCTTCCACCTTCTCTGTACCTTGTTTATTTTATCTATGACCTGAAATTTGTAAGTGCCACCTGGAGAACTGATACGTTAAAAATTATAGTACTAGCTATTTAAATACCTCGCCAAATAGAATTCCTATAATTTCCTTGAATTTCTCACCACTAAATATACACAAATGTTAATCAATGTTGATAGCATTTAAGCATTCTGAATCCTAATGGAAAAATAAAATGCTGCAGGTAGATACAAGATGTACCTCAATGTTTGCGTTTCATCCCCAGCGGAAAATTTAAATATATGCTTCAAGGGAGTCCTGTGATTCTCCTCCTAATTATTTAATCCGGCAATAAAAATATTTTGGATTACACATGAATTTAAATATAACTTTGGTGTTCTGTTAACTCCCCGATGTTAATTCTTTGTGCAAGAATTTTAACTACTCTTTAAATAGGATTGTAGTTAAATGATTTGTCTTCTTTATTACTGAAGAAATCATATTTTTCTCTCCTTAAAAGGGAAGCATCTATTCTCCGCTCTTCCCAGGAGAATACAATAGTCTTGATTTACTTACAGCAATCTGGAGGAAAATATTTTAGTGACAGTTCACAATTTACTAATCGAGTTTTACAAAACGCCTTCTAGGAACAGCTAGAAAGACATTGATTATATGGATTTCCTATGAGAAAACTGTAATTAAAATTATACCACAGATTCTATCAGGATATGTTAATATTTAATTAGACAATAAGTGAGCTTGGTACAGGTGTCCAGAGTTGTTGACAGGAGCTTTTTAAATCCATGTAGTATTGCCTTTTAAATAAATAGTTACCTCCTTGCTTTTTTCAAGTGTCGAGTTACATACCTAATTAGCAGACATTAGAATTCCTGTTAGAGTTTTTGTTTGTTTTTTTTTTAATTTCTGTGTCTATATGTTGAGTACAAAATCCTAGATGTTGTGGGCTTTAAAGAACCCATTTTCTCATTCTTTGCTGTTTCTGTCAGAGATTTTGGTCAAATTATGAGAATACCTGCAATTCTCTCCCATTTTTTATCTAGAGGAGCTCATTCTGCGGCATTATGTGCCTTGGCTTTTAGTTCACCCCTTTAGGAACCTGCTGCTACTGATGTTGCCCTACTGCCTTCTTACAGTATTTTGTTTAGCAAATAGAAAGCAGTATTAGAGAAAAAAATATTGAGTGTCTCTAATGATGATGTTTGAAAAACTATGTTAATTTGGCTTCCTCTTAAAGTACAAGAATATAATCTATTTGTATTCTCCTTGTAAGCATAACTCCTTTAGTGACTCTCCCAAACTTGCTGCTGCAAATGTGTCACGTAATTCTTCCTTCTCTTTCTTTGGTCTTACCTATTTTTTTTTATTGCATCTTACCTAGTTGGTTCCTGCCTGGTTTTCTTAAACTTATGCTTTTCAAACTTGCTTTTCATTCCCTTTTCTTGGAACCATTCAACAGTACATCTCTAGAATGAAGCCTTAAGAATTGCTGCTCCTTTATTTGGGCAGTTAAGTATATTTCAGAACAAGTTTTAGTCACTGATTTGATGGTGATATTCCCAGAGAGCTGAAAGTGGACTAATATTTTTTAGATGTCTGTAAAAGAATTAATCTCTTAAGGCAAGCTAAGTTGTTATGATCTAAGTCGACTGGAGTCCCAAGGGTAAGCATTATAAACTGGACTAGTATATTTTAAATTTTATGCATTCATTTTCCACCTTTGTGAATGTACGCAGGTCCTTAGAAGTCATGCCACAGAAATTTCACTTTAGCATACAGATCAAAACCTGCAATCTGTGTAGATATTTTATTTACCCATGTTCTCCTATTTTATTCCGTTCTGTTCCCCTCAAATCATTAGCATTGCAATATTTTGCTTGCAGCAGAGTCATAGAATCCAGTCTCGTCATGTTGATCACTTGTGAGCATCTGCTTAGGGTTATTATCCAGAAATGCCTTGTCAATATTTTAGAGAACATAAGTGAGTTACAGATACAGAGTTTAGTTTTTTTGATAAAGCTCATCAGGTACTTAATCCAAGCTACACAAATAATGCTCTGTTGGCAAAGATATAACTCGTAGGAGAGTAAAACAGAGTTTTTACACAGTTTCAAGACATTGTATCCTAGTACCTCAGGGATTATCTGTGCTGTTATGATATAGCATTTTGTTTCATTGTAGATAGTCTCAAGCATCTCACTTCATACAGTCTGACGCAGTGATTTCTGAAAGATCTAGTTTCTTACTAGATCCCAATACAGTCCATATACTACAATGAATAGCTTCATGTGCATTCCTGGAGCTGAGGTTACTTAAAGTTCTAGAGATCATGCTTCTTTTTGGTATTTTGAATTCTATGCTTCAATTAAAATAGCAGTGTTGACCACCCACTGCTAACAACTTCATCAGTGACTGTTTTTCATGGGATTGTCTCCTGGGAGGTGCAGAGCACAGTCCAGAAAAAAATGCTGCACTGTGAAAGCTCTGGTTGCCAACATTTGTGCCAAGAATAAAACAGATTTTGTTGCTGCTGTTGTTGGAAATTTTATCATTTGTCAGAAAGTTGTGGATAGAAAATTTCTAAAGAGCTTGCTAATAGATGTTCTTGCTTTGTGTTTTCTGCCACGCTTTATTCTTATTTCTAATTTTCTTCATTAGCTGAATAATATCTTGTCCTCTTCTTTTTTTTTTTTTTTCTTCTGCTACAGCTTGTGTGCTATTTGTTTCCAAAACAAGCTTGGGAAAGCTTACTCTTGGAGTAGAGAAATGCTATTTGTTTCTAAAAAAAAACAAAACCAAAACAAAAAAACACTCAAAAAAACCCAACCAAACCCCCCCACCCCCACCCCAAAGCCTGAGAAATCTGCTGATCAGCGTCAAATTTCTTTCTTACAGGAGTCTGGGATGTTTAAACATGATTTCTGTTCTTGTGGCCTCTCACTGAAAGTAAATTAATGTTTTGAGACAATTACTGAACATTTTTCTCATCAGACAGCTCAAGCAACCATTCATCGGTTAGGTACTTTACTGTATTTGAACACTGACATCTCAGAACCTTACACTAAATAAGCAGATCCAAAAGTGAATGTCTGAATACAAATACAACTTTCTCTCAAGAACTAGAAGTCTACTTCTTAATTCTTCTAAGGGTATAGTTTTTGACCACTATGCAGTTTCAGAGAAGGAATTTAATCCTGTCCTACTGCTTACACCTTTTTCAGAAAACTGATAAAATGTGTGCTCACACTGAACATTAGCAAGAAATTTTTCAAATGTCCTTCAGGATTTTTTTTTTCCTTTCTCTCCCTCCCTCGCTTCCCTGTCTCTCCCAGAGAAACTGATATAAAGCTGATGAGAATTTGGATTTGCTTTGAAAGCATCTTTTGTTCAAAGACTAATTTTAACCTTGTGATAAAGATTGTTTTTTCTGTTCTGTTGAATGTGATATCTATTAATTGTTTGTCATGGCAAAATGCTGTAGGACATAATACATTTTTTAAATTATCTTTTGTAATTACAGTACAAGTGTCTTTACATTCTAATGTCTAGCAAATAAGCAAATATGTCAAAAATAAGAAAAAATATGAAATGTTTTAATTTTAAGGCATTAAGGCTTTGTATTATAAAAATGATTTTTTTAGAAAAACTGCTCAAGCAAATGTAATTGTAAACAAAGATCAAATCTTCATTTTGTTATAAAACATGTAACTCAGCTAGAAAATATTTATTTGTATATTTGGCATAAACATTATAATTACTTTTCCATTTTTTTTGTACGTTTACTCGTAATTTGTATTGCTTTTGTCTTGTAATTTAATACTCTGATTTATTACTTTAGGGAGCTTTAGTTTATAAAATTAGGACTTGTAACCTAACCATCATGTTCTGAGTTAAAAAAGATTGGGGGACTGCTGTTTGAAGAAGGGCAGCAGACCAAGCTTTTTTACTTGACTTGCAATGGGGATGGGATTGTGCCAAAATTATTCTAAGGTAAAGAGAATAACCAGTTTTTTTCTAATACTCTAATCTAGTAAGATTATTTGAAGAGCTTGGGATTTTGCTGTCTTAATCATAAGTTACCGGTAGTGATGCCTACTGTATGAAAATTGCATTAGTAAGAAAGGTAGTGTGCTGAGCAAGCAGCAATGATCAAAGTTTAGGTAGAAATTAAGTTCAGTGTCTGTAAATTTTGAAACTTCTTATGTGTTCTTATGGTTAAATCTTAGAGCACTAATGAGACAGTTTAGAAAAACATCAAATACATGGTAACTAAACCTCTAACTTATAATTTATCTTTCACACAATATGAGTGCTTCAGCAGTTTTTCTCCAAAATCCTGACGCGTTGCTTTTTCCCTTATGGGGCTTCAGCATTCTGTGCTAACTTATTGATTTGGAAAGCTAGTTTGCTTGCTGGAGCTGTAGTGTTAAATTGGTTTAATAAACACAAATGGGAGAGTGTAATGTTGTAAAAACATTTATGAAGTAATGGTCCATTTTAAAAAAAAATAGTTTCCATAACTCAGCTTATTCAGTCTAGAAATAGAGTAGAATATTAAGGAAGTTTTACAAGCACTGTTTGTACTCCAGACTGTTGGGATATAAGATATGTACAGATTTGGGTACTTTTGTCTTTGCAAACACATGACAAAGAGCCGTCAAAAGACAGATAAGAATATTTTTTGAAGTATCCGTTTCCCCTCTGTAGCATACTAGATCTTGTATGTAAAAGCTGAAGAAATGTAATTTATAAGTAACAGCAAGGATCTTTTTCAAGATCAGTTCTGTACTAGTGAAAGATCAGAACACTTATGCTTTAAATCACCAAAGTGAACCATCCTGGAAGGCTGAGGAAAGAATAGCTTTTTCAATTCATTTCTTATTTTGGTGAGAGAACTTGAAAAATAATTATTTTACATCATTTTATCATTATATGCTATCTGTCTTCAAGAGAAGGAAAACAATGAAGACAGAAGAGAGGGCTAGGTCTAGGCTTCTTTCGCAAAAGCAATGAAAAAAGGAGATGCCTTTATGGTACCGAGTTTCTTATACCTGGTGGTGGAGAGATTGGAGCAGTTTCTGCATGGTGGGGTGTTCTGAGATAAGTTTTTCTGTCAGGGTGGTTTCAGCTTTTAAAAAATGCTTCCACATTCACTGAGGGAAAGGGAGGAAGAGAGTGAGGAAGTGACTTTCTTGAGGTTTTGTACTCATATGTGAAGAATAAAGTCTTGCCTATTCCCTCACTAAAATAAAATGCTAAATACAAGTGTTACAAATTCAACAGGCAGCATTGTGTACAACATAACAGTGGGTTGTGCGCTGGAAAGTGCCAGTGGCTACATGAAACCTCCTGGGCAGAAATCATAAGCAAATTTACTTGCCTTGCTCTGTGAGCCAATAAGTCTCACTATATGTTGTAAAAATCCTGCTCTAGCAGTTAAGGTCTTCATGGAATTAATCATTAATCTGCATGGTTGTACCTGATGGAATGGGTTTGTGTTTGTAGTGCTCCTTGCTGTGGATTTAGCTTCCTGGTAAAAGGAGCCTGGCAAGCTCAGCTGGAAACAATTCTGAGCTTGGGGAAATTCAGGAGTGCAAGTCAGTGCTTTGACCCTCAGAAGAGGAAGCCTATGGAGATGTCACATTTCAGCTCTGATGGAGAAGATGAGGAACAACTCAAGATGTATCGGAACAGTGCTGTGTGAAGTGGTATTGTTACTTCAGGTTTCACTTGACTTTTGTGGATGGTTAAAACTCCAGAAGGGGCGATACTAGACACAGTCTGGCTAGACAGCTGAGTCACAGAAGAGGCAAATCATCACAAGACCTTGAGTGAGAGTTGGCAGGGAATTACGAGGACAGAAGTCTGTGATGCCGTTCATATCTGTGAGGGTGTGCAAACAGCGAGTCGGATTTCCAGAATGCTTTAACTACTGTGATATTAGGCAGAAAAGGGCGACATCTCCTTCTCCTCCATATTTATACATAGGTGAAATAGTGCATCAAGTTCTACTGTAATTGGTGGAAACTGGAGGGAAAACTGAATCTTGATGTTGGGGTGGTTGATAAAAGCATTTAGAAAATAAGCTCTAAAAATATTCCATGCATACTGGATTTTGAAATCTTTACAACCTTCTGAACACAACTTTAGAAATCTTTGGAAAAGAAGTACATCATAATTTGCTTAAACACCTGCACTTTTCAGCTACTGTATTTTGTTGTTCAAGTAAAGAAGGTGGTATATTGAATATAGTAAAGTAGAAACTTACATTTGGGCTTTTTTTTACATTGCAGTTTACTGTCTACTAACTTAAAGTATGCTGTTCTGAGATACTTGACTAAAATTACCTTAATGAGGTATTTACTTAGACTTCTTCGCGAAGAGCCCAGTGTGGCTGCCTTGGTGTTCGTATTGACATTTAGTAAGTAGTAACCCCAGGAATGTGCAGATGCATACTCCACTTGGCAAGTGTAATGCCCTCCCTCCCTAGAAGAGAGAAAGGTCAAATAATTTAAGGTTGTTAGAAGTAGTAATCAGCTCATTGTGTTAAATCTTTTTCTCGTATTAACGAGAAGAAACTGACAATGGTCACTAAATCTTATCTGCTTTCATAAGTTAAAGATGTGTTAGCACTTGGTATAGCATGATTAAACGTATTATTAAAATAGAAAAATCTTATTTGAAACCTTAATGTTGCTGCAGATATTTGCATTGCAAAACACCTGTACTTCAGGAGTGAATACTTGTACAACTGGTTAATATATTAAATAAAGGTACAATTCATTAATTTTTTTTCCATATCAAAATATAAGTTCGTATGTGGTTTTTTAAGCAATCTTGTTATTTCAAGTGTTCATTAAAATACCATTAGCTTTAATATTTTGGGAAAAATGGGAAGAAGAATAGAAACACATCAGAGCTTTGATACAAAAAATCATTCAGATTTATCCTTTCGGTTCCTTTTATTATATTGCCTAATATAACTACATTAGTTGAATAGGCATGAGGTTGTGGTGTACTTCTTGGGAGACTTTTTATATATTCATGTAACTGACCTCTTTATACATTTTTCTCCAAACTTTTTTTTTTTTTTTAGTTTCTAGGAAACAGGATTATGAAATAAAAAGTGCTCAGCTAATGAAGAGTTGTCTTCGTGATTCCCTTAAATCAATAACTCTGAGAGAGAGGCGAATGGCTTGATTCTTCTCTATGGGTCATTAACTTACACGCCTACAGATGACAATGTTAATATTCACAGTGTGACTTATTTCTCTGCTGATTAGTTTAGGAGAAACACACAAGGAATGTACTTACCTCATGATCTAACACTGTGCCGACACCCCTTTGGATCCCTTAAAACTCAAATGTCCCTGCTGCCCAAACATAAAAGCATCTCTCAGCTTAAACAGCGTGGTTGTGTTTTTACAAAAATCTGTGGCAGTTACTAACTGCAAATGTGGACATTGTGAAGCAAAGCAAGTTTTAGAGTGACTAGTAAGGCATGGGCTGATGTATTGATTTGCACGTTTACTTAAATTTAACTGAGTAAAAACTGCTGAGTGTTTGGGCTTTATCTTTAAGATGTTGTCTCAAACCTCCCAGCCCGTTAGACTTAAGTAGTTTAGAATTCAATGATCTGATTGCAGCGTTCAGAGATTATTAGAGCAGAGGGGGCCTGATCAATGCTTTGGGTCTTTTTTTTAGTGTGTTAATTAATTAATCAACAGGAACAGAAATGTATATATAATGCAGATTAACTCAGTCTCAAGTTACTAGAATACCAGAATTGTTCATAAGCAGAAAAGAGGAATCCTAAAGCAGCAGGGTATTGGCACTTTTATCTGTGAACACCACTTTCTTAGGTAGTGTCCTGAGCTAGATATGTTGGAGGGATTGATGTGATTGTTTTTGGTGTGCTCTCCTGGGGAAAAGAATCTGCTTTTGAGGCAAGAGAACAAATTCAGTAACTGAAATATTCATGACTCACAGTTGGCCCTTGATTGCATTTGTTGTCACTCTTTGTTTGCATTAACTCCCCCAAACCAGGTTGTTTTGCCATAATCTAGTACTGAATACAGTTTCCCTAATCCCCAAGTCTACATTAGTTTGCAAGATTTCCCCATGAAACAAATTAATTTTCTATGGACTCTTCTGTTTACCTTTGCCAATGATTTTTTTTAGTCATTTTTTCCATAGCTTTGTCTTTTACCGTGGTCAGATACAAGCTTTGTTCTCCCCTAGTTGCTCTTTATTAAAAGACTTCTGTCCTTGGTCTTCAGAGTACACAAAAGCTTTGTGCTATGTTTCCCAAGGACTGTTTATTGCGTCCGTCACATGGAGAGATAAGATACTTGATTCCTTTTGGAGTCTGGGGAAAGTTCTCCTATTCCAGTATGTAGACCTCTACTTTCTACTTTTGTGTGCAGGGACCAGACCAACTCATCAGTCAGGCCATCTCTCTGTAGCAGTCAGCTTTTTTTAGAATCAGAAAAGTTTTTAGGTTCAAACCTTGAAGTGCTTCCTGTCAGGCTTCTTGCTTCAATTCCACTGTGACTTTTTATGCGCATAACAATTTTTATTAACAATAAAATGGTTGTGTGCATAGCTGGGATAAAAGCAAAAGCTGGGCTTTCAGAAAAGTGATCAGATGCCAGCATTTGGCTGCACAATTCCTACAAGCAGGGAAAATCAGTATTTGAGTAAAACACCCAAAGATGGTCTGTCACAACCCCCATGGGCCGGAGCATTGTGGCTATTTCAGCTGCTCTGGCCTCCCCTGCTGTTTTGGAGACAGCAGTAACAATAGGCCAGCCACCAGAATTTCCTATCTTAGTGAAGGAACCTGTGTTACCGTGTAAAATTCACTCCTAAGACCAAAGGGCGTGAAGTTGGCTAAGCCCAGCCAAGAGATCCTTTGCCTAACTCTCTCCCTGTTTAGCATTTGTAGCTGTGGCAGGAGACAGAAGAGGAAGATGATGGTAAGGCAAGTTCTGTGTAGGTGTTTCGCACTCATCTCAAAGAGACAGTTTTCTGTCACTTATGTGATTTCGTTCTGTATGTACATAGACAGATTCCTTGAATCATCACATAAGTTATAAATTCCATTTTGTTTCCATGAACTGTGAGTTTCCTTGTGTCTGGGGCTGTCATGTGCTAACAAGAGACAGGAGGGGTGCCAGCGTGTCAGTCATTACAGACTCTCACCACCTAGCTTAATCTGAGCTAGAAGAGGCAAATGAGGAATGGGATCTTAAATAAGGACAGCATATCGTTCTCAGGAGGAGCCAAGACAAAGCAGCCAGGTGGTGGTATTTGAATTTTAAAGCCAGGAAGGATTTTTGGAAGCAGAAGCAGCTTGGTCAGGAAAGATAGTGATGCTTGGACACAGTGGAGGGGTCCTGTGACACAGAGGCAGTAAGGAGGCAGTGGAAGACGCCATTCGAAGCAGCAGCTGTCTGCTGGCGGGGGAAGGGAAAGGAAGGCTTCTCACAAGATCTCAAGGAAAGTTCAAGAGTGAGGAAGCGCAGGCAGAGAGATGTATGTGTGTTTCGTGTTTCATGTGGCTCTGTGTATCTCTTGTGGTCATTAAAGTGAAGAGTGGCTGCCTTTGAGACAGTTTGCAAAGTCTGTGCATTACCTGATTCAGCTTTGTGGGATCCTGGAGAGATAAATTGTCACTCAGAAGTCGGCTATGACTGAGCTCTGGGAAAGACTGAGTCAAAGCCATGGGGATTTGGCAGCTGTCGCAGGGTCTAAACAGGGGTCTCTTCTTAGAAGAGAGAAGAGATTGCCTGGAGACCCAAGGCAGACAGAAAATCTTCAGAGTGTTTTTGCATGGAAGTAGACTGAGGCTTTGTGAGTGTCTCACAAGAGGTATAATCTAGTCTGTAATATCTCAGTCTTTGAATTCTTACCTGTAGTAAAATGAGAGGAGACTGGCAGGAGAACAAAACACACATGTAGTAAGATAACAAACAGTACTGTAGGTGGCTCTAAGCATTATCTGGCATGCACACATACACAAGCCAGGCACAAAATGGAAATTATACCACGTGCATTTTATCATAATTTACACTGAACCCAAGAATAGTAATTCCCACCACAGACAGGCTGTTAGCTCAGGCTTAGTGCCATACTACCAAAGCTACATAGCTTCTGACTGCTTTGGAGCATGGGAGAAGGAAGCTCATGGTTGCTTGCAGCATGCTCAAAGTAACCCCGATCTGTTGTCAAATGACCGTGTGCACCCTGTGCTTGCAGGAGTGCAGTCAGATTGCCAGCATTGAAGTCATTGACTGCGTGTTTTCTCGCACTGTATGATGTGATAGCACTGGCCTGTGTGTATGACTAGCTTTCTGGGATGAAGTCAAAGCACAAGCTCCGCTAAGGCAATTTAAAAGGAGTGAAAGGCTCAAGAGGATAATGTGTAGCAAACTGACGTAAATAGTTCTTCTGCATAAACTGCAATTTTTGTAATTTGTCTTGAGAGTGAGGGGAGTGTACTTTGCGCTTTGGTTTTCATTTGCATAAATTCAGAAAATGTTCTGAATTATTTTTTTCTGAAAATATAACTTAACTGTCGAGAGGGAGGTGATGTTTTTGTGATGAAGGGAAAATAGTGTAACAGGAAAATTAGGGATTATTGTGATGTCCATGTTCCAGACGTGTTAGGCCTGAAAACAGATGAACTGCGGAGATTACTTTGTAGGATTTCTACATATGAAAATGGATATATAATTATCTATCAGTGTAAAATATTAGTGTGTATTTACTGTATAATGATTCATTCAACTTTATAAGCAAATTAAGATTACCTGAAATTTACATACAATGTGAAGAGAAGTCCCTTTATCCTCTGTAACTGCCACATTTGGCAGATTCAGGAATAAATAATCTTTTGTGGCAAGGGTATGCCTTATCAAACATATGCAGATCAGTGCTAATTAATGCTAATTAAGGTTTCCTGTCTATCTAGTTGGAAAAACGTCCAAATGTTATGAAATCCAGTTAGTATGCCTATTACCCTAATTGTTTTATATGGAATGGTTCTTAATTAAAATATGTAAATTGACCTTAATTGCTATATACTAATGGAGGTTCGTGTTATCTCACTAAAAATGACAAGATGCTGAGGAGGGGGACCTAAACAAATTATTCTGATACAATTGTAAATAAATGACCTTTACTCAAAATTATTTTTAATTGGAAATTGGCAAAAGGAACATTTAGCCATCTATGTTTCTCTTTAGTTTTAAATAATGTCAGAATTTACAGTTCTTTGTTAATATACATACAGTGACATTGCACCTTAATTAAGACTACTAAACGTCAACATTTTGTGTGTTTACTCTATGTTTCAAAATTGTTTGCTAACCTCATGTTGACCTTCAAAAATGTCATGCTTTACAATATTGATCTTAATTTTCACTATTTTTGGTTTTATTTTTTGATTGTGATCTCTGTTAATCATATAATTTCATTTGCGAAATTTGATACACCGGTATACTTTTGCTGGTGACTGGACCAGTGGCCCCGACTTTTCAGCAGAGAGGCTGGCGAGCAGCATCTCTTTGCACTTCACCTGTTACTGTCGGACGTGGACTTTGATCATCTTTGGGGAGGATGGTCCACATGTCTGCTGTTACATGATTGAGGCCTGCACAGGTTTTTACACAAAGTCTTGTATGTCCTCTGCCCAACACAAAACCATTATGTGAATGAGATTTTTTATGGCAGTTTATAGGTGCCCCGTATTGGTGTTTTCTTGACAGTTGTCATACCATTCCACATGCACAGCAAACATTTTTCTCCTCTGATGTAGAGAATCCAATTTAGGGAAGCTGCTAATGTAAAGAACTGGCTTATAATTGTAGTTTTTACTCATAAGAACAGTAGATTTTTAAAACACCTGATACATTTAAGTTTATGTTATGTCATAGACATCATTGATACATGCCTCACTTTGCAAAATCAGTCTGAAAGGATTCACTGTTTTGCAGGATATTGTGACCAATGTTTCTCCAAGGATAGTGCGTGGAATTACTTCAGGTCCTATGTACGGCCCAGGCCAAGGCTCTTTTCTAAATATTGAACTGATCAGCGAGAAAACAGCAGCATATTGGTGTAAAAGTATAGCTGAACTGAAAGCTGACTTTCCAAACCATGTAAGTACAACTCAGTCATTAAGATGCAACATGTATAGAAGCTTGGGTGTACAGATCTGTGAAAACTCACCTATTTAATAAACATTAAATAGAATGCCAATTGCTTTATTGACATACGAGTATGTTGTTAAAAACAAGAAAAGCCCATCCAAATTAATTATCACAGAAAATTCTGTAAAATGATTGTTACACAAGCAGAGAATGGGCATGATATTTAGGCTGATGTTTACATTCAAATAGACACTGTCAAGGGAAAGAGTTGATCCCAGTGTGAATGCTTGTCAGTTCTGCTGTGAATAATTTTGTATTTAAGATCATATTTAAAGATGTAACTTAGAATAATAATTTTAATTGTGAATTGAATTTGATTATAAAAGGAATCTTTGTTTTTTTCATTCTTAATCCAAATGTGAAAGATACTTCTAATATTTTTATAAGCAATTGGTTGCTTTAGGAGGAAAAAAGCAATACTGACTTAAAGTTAACTTCACAGCAAGGATAAAGGCTTGTTAGCGCCTTCTTGGCTAAGGGGGGTATCTGTTGAGAAGGTAATAATCAAAGTTGGGAGCAATGACGCCAGCTAGCTGGCATAAATGGTTTTCAGCTACTGTTGCAGTGAATGAGAACAATCAGGTGGAAAGTAAGTCTCCTCAGTCATTATCTCGAATGGATAGAGCTAGAAATCCCAGAGCCTACATATCTTCTGTCTTGAAGTTATTACCTCCGTGATTCAGCTATGAACAAAATAAGTGAATGTTCCTGAATATATTATGACATGAAGACAATACTTTTTTTTTGCCTTATTCCTGGAGTTTAAGCATACACATCAACAAGTATAAAAATGTTTAAACACATTGTATTGATAATAAAAGTTGAGTGCTGCATGTTTCATATGCTACTTCACTATGAAGGGATTGTGTGTTTCTTTGCTGAGGTTCAAGTCACTTTGTTTACTGTGACCAGGCTTCATAATAGTGAAAGTGTGAACTGAAAGATAAGAGTGTTACTCTCTGATTTTGATTACAACGTCCTTTGTCAAAATCCTGGATATTGCATGCAGACAGATTGTTGGCTGTTCCTGCTGTGGGAATGGTCTCCCATTGCAGTCTTCACCAAAAGTCTGTTGCAGCACTTTGTGCTTGAGATCAAACTGTTCTTTTCTGTAAAGAAATGCACTAGCAATAATTCCAGAAGGAAAATTTGAATTTTTTGAGACCTGGTCTCTTGTGTGGGATGAAGAAGTCCCACTCTTCCATAGTTCCCGGGGTGAGCATCTTCAGATCGTCCCTCACTGTGTGAGTTATTACTTTGAGAATGTGAATTCAGCTCCTGCACATTGGCTGTGGTTGCTGCTGTGGCATCTTTGAGGTTGGTAACACCGCGTGGGCACAGAGGAAGCAGCACCCAGCAGTAGACCTTGGCTTTGCTCACAGGGATGTTTAAAATGTGTCTGTGAGCTCATCTAAGAACTGTCATAATTATAATGGTAAATTTGTTGCTAACTGAAAACAGATCTTTGTTCACTGAGTAGAAATATCTTGGTGATTATTTTGAAATTTTTTGCATAATTAAAGCTTGCAGAATTCCTTCCCACCCCCCAATTCCTGTTTGCTCCTCCAGAAAGGCTTTTTAAACTTGATGTGTTTTATTAAAACCAAAACAGTTTCTGAGAACTGTTCAGGTGACCTTAATTAACAAGCAAAGAATGATATTTTCTGCTCAAATGAAGGCCAAACAGAGATGAGGACACAAGTGATTACAGTAAAAAACTTACCTTGCTATGGTAAATATTAAAAATAAATAAAAAATTTATACATAATTACTTTTGCTATGTAATATAAGTAATTTAAGGTAAGATTTATCTTACGGATGAAAAGGATATGAGCAAAATAGCTACGTCACTAGAAGATGATCCCACAATAGCATCCTATTTTGTGCCATTAGGAAAAAGTGAACCATAACGCAAAAAGAGCAGATAAATTCCCCCAACAAAGTCTAGAATTTAAACTAAATTTTGCAAGGGGTTGTGCAAAAGAGGACTACCAGTCACAGCTCAGTGAATAATGTCACCTAACTGTGACATGTTGCTTCTGTAGATCAGGAACTAGCATGTCCCTTGTGTGGTCTTCACCCTTGTAGTTGGTGGCCTCATTCTTTGGCTCTTCTGACTCCTGCTTCTTGCTTGTAGTTTGCAATTATCTCTGACTGGCTGTCTTTTCAAGCCTTTTCTTCTCTTAGCTTCTCCCTTCGACCCTGAATCCTCTTGAAGTGGACTAGGACAAAATCTGCCATCGGCAGAAACTTGCTTCAGTGCCACTATCAGTGAATTAAATATTTGTAAGGGTCCAGAGGAGAAAGCAGAAGGAAGAAGTATCTGGATTTTGTATGTTTGCTTATGAAGTATCATCAAAAGCTTTGCTGTTTCAGTTTGGGCCCTTTTTTTAAGTGGAGTTAATTTAATATCACTATTACTGTTTTTTTTCAGAAAGCACACACAAAAAGAAAAAAGAAATTAGATGGTGTGCACAGTACAGGCCCAAGATGATTTCTTTTTTAATTTTGTTTTTTTAAATCAGGTGCTTCTCTCTTAAAATGATTTGCAATTAAAAATGGGACTGTTTTCCTTCTGGTACTTCAGTCATCTCAGCAAGGTATTACTTCAGCAACTTGGCTGAGACCATTTAAAACATATGTATTATTTAGTGTTTATTCTTATATTTTCAAAGAGTGCAGTTTTAAAAACGCTGTGTCCACTATACCAAGATAACAACCTTTCAGTCAGAGAGCTGTGAAAGTGAGAAGAAAATTGGTCTGTTTGTATTTGTTGTCTTCTTTTTACTTGCCCAGATACTGTAGTTTTACTTATTTCTATTGGCCTGTCTTTGTGATATCCAAACATCTTCCTTATGTGGTTAACTAAGGGTTTTTTATGAGAGCCTATAAAGTATTTATATTTTTCTGTCTTATGGCCCCGCATAGCACCTGATACCACAGGATTTATCATTCTGTGCATTGATTAGTCAGGAGAAAATGGGTTTTTTTGTTCTTTAGTAGTAGAGACTGAGAATTTGACAGTGAGAGAAGATGGAACAATTATTTTATTAATTTTGTAGTCTTAAATGTAATATTAAAATATCCTTTCTGAATTAGTATAAAGCTGACACCTTACTGGCAAATTTTGCATCCCCACTCCTCCAAAAAATGTCGTTTGTAAAGTGCTGTATTAATCTAAAACTCAAGAAAAAAGTGAAAGAAAAATATAAATAATCAAACTGCTTTTTTAAGAGGAATGACTACTGAAAGCATAATCATAGTCTGGTAGTCTGTTCTCTTTACTCCCTGCTATAGAGGGACATTTTCGTCCAAGGCCAATAAAGGCTGTTCCCATGTAATAAAGAATATTATCTCAACATCATAGAGAAAAAAGAAGACTGTCCCTTTCTAAGGCCTCCTTAGACTGGTTTGCGATGGTGGAGGGGAGATTTGGAGGTGGGGCGTGAGCAAGTGGCTCGGTGGGGGCTTAGCTGCTGTGGCATCAACCTACCACAGATGTGAAATGCATGAAGTTGGCAGTTCATGTGAAAAAGACTAGACCACAATCTAGACATGCAATATTTGATGTGCTTTAGATAGCAGGGCAAAAGAACTAATGCTAATGCCACAATGTGTCCTAGTTTCATATGTTACTTACCAAGGAGACACCTGATTATATGGTGTATTGAGGCTGAAAAATGGTGTTTTATGGTATATTCAAGACTTTAGTTCACTTAAGAAATATGAATTTGGCAAAGTAGAACTCACCTAATAATATGAACAGGAATGAAAACTCTGCAGAAAAAAAAGAAATCACTTTAGCAAAAGTCTATGAACTTATTATCAGTAAAAAGTGTCTGAGAAAATTGAAAATAAAATTATAAAACCTTGGAAGAGAATTCACTGATGAAATGTTATATGCACATACTTGACATTAGCTATAGTATGGCCAGTATCTGTGCTGGGAACTGTGAATACTGGTATTAATACTGTGGCAGTACATCTTTGTGTGCCGGTAGAACAAGGAGCTGTGTGCATAGTGAAGCTGGTGATCGTGAGAATCATTTTTGGTGATTGTGAGGGAATGGGATATATTGGTGCTAGCACTTGTTTCATCAGAGAAAGCATACAAACTGTTGCTGTTCCTCATCAAAACTTTTTGCTTACCATAGCTCAGCCTTCTCATTTGAATTGGTAAGTCACCCACTCACACAGACATCTATGCTTCCAGTCCCATTAAGCATGTTTGGGACTAATATTTGCACTACCTAGTTTTAAGGTTGCGTATTACCCTGAAACCCCTTTAACATTTGCAATGGGGAGAACAAGCTTGAGAAGAGCAAGGTTTGAAAATGGTAAAACACTTCTCTACAGAAAAATGTGAACTGAAGGTTCAGTAGGAAGATGATGGATACAGTTGCCAGGTAGTCTTTCTCCATCTTCCCAAACTGTAATTGGTGCACTGTAGATGATAAAAAAGTAAGCAAATTAATGAAAAACCTCAATATGCAAATTATTTTGGGTCTGAGCATGAGCAGAAGGTCGCAGCAGTATAGATAAAGGGCTTTAAAAGGACACTTAATGAAACAAAATAGATTGCGGAGGAAATGTCATTCCCTACAGGGCAAACAGAAGTCTGTCACAAACAAGCAAATGTCTCAGAAATTTGTACTGCAAAGAAGACCTGGGATCTTGGAAGAAGATGCCAAATTTAATATTTTTCAATATTGCTATATTAGTATAAGCAATTATTATAAGTCTTAAAAGTAACTTTTTGGCCTCCTGACTGAACACAAATCAGTTTGCGCTGCTTCATGACTCTGAGGAACATAACATAGGATGCCAGGTTGTCAGCTGTGACACTGATTCTGTGATTCAGTTATCAGTGTTGTGACGTGTTGAATAGAGAAACCTTTTCTGCTAGAAACATTAAGTACTCTTGGACCCCAAAACTAAGCTGAAAACTCTTGTTGTCTTAATGTTTGCTCTGCTGCTTGTACAATGTTGCTGACAGTCTCTGACAGTTACTCAGCAGAAAGCAGCTTTTCAAGGCCGAAACTGTTAAAGATAGATTTTTTTTTGTTCAACATTTTGCTCAGAATGTCCCAGGAACACCTGTCAGGAGTAGCCGTGCTAGAGAGTGTGTGAGAACAGATCGCTGGATCCCAGGCTGATAACGACTTCTTTGTAGCATTCAGAGGCTTGGGGGGTTTGTTTTTGTTTTTTTTTTTTTAAATATCCTGGAATGATGTAATTAGTTTTTTATATTATGCAGCTTTTTTCAACCACTAAGGTATGAAATAGGGCAGCCAGTCAGCTAGTTTTGTTTGGTTTTGGTGTTTGGGGTGGTTTTGGTTGTTTTGTTGTTTGTTTGTTTGGGTTTTTTTAATTTTTAGGTTTTTAAACCAAATTTGTTTTAATTCTGCTCTGTGGGGGTAGGAGGAAATGAGGGGTTACAGAGCAAGAAAAATACAATGGAACAGACATAAGGGAGTGCCTTGTTCCTGTAAATAGTTTTTGGTGCAGAAGAATGCAATGTTCAGAAAGATTTACAGAAGTTGTAAGATAAATAGAAATGGATTTGCAACAGCAGTAGGAGTTATTTGGATAGTTTACATGGAAAAGTTTGATTAGTTTGCCAAAGTGATCCTTGAAGTGTGGTCCTACATGTCAAGTTTATGTATAGGACCAGCTCTGGTTTTAATAGCATGTTTCGTCTGCAGACTGTGAACAACATTTATAAATTATATAAACCTTTTCCCTCTACAAGTCTGCACTAATAGTAGACTGGTTACTGAGAGGAATTGACCAGAATACCTAAAATGGCTGTAGATCTCCTTTGAGACTTAAAATTAAGGGACATTAGATGGGTAACTTTTTAAGATACAGAGGAGTCATAGACTTCACAGCTTTACTGTGAGGAGAAGGTCTGGCTTTCTCACTAAATGTATTAGGCATAATTTGTGTATTTTTGCAGGCACTGTTATAGCTTTTGCTTTTGATGGGTGTTCAGAGGTCTGTGGGATGTTTTGTAGAGTACATGGTATTTACATTTCAAGGTACCAGTCACTGACTTGATTCATGTTACAAAATTTGTTTTACTACTTGGGTTTCAAATTTGAAATACTTCAGAATTCAGAACAGCATTTGTAACACAGGTGATTAGGTGAGCCTCATCTTGATCTTTGCAGAAGGCATGCTCAGAAGAAGTAAAGATCAAATTGTCAACCAGCTGATCTCCGTAAACATCTGCTCTTCCTAGGGCTAGTATGGATAGCTTTGCCTTTCCATCACAAAGAAATGATATTTTGTACTCCAAATACATACTAAGGTGTGCATCCACATGAGAAGTCACAGACATCTTGACAAGCCACAACACCTACAAACTTGGAATAAAACATTTCTAAACAACCAGGTAGGGCTGAGCCCATGTGGACCTCACTTGGTACCAGCGGCAACCACTTTGTTGTGGACCAGAATGAGGAGGGTACACGCCACATGTTCTCAGGCCTATCAGAGGACCCTTGCTGGAAGCCTAGATGCTTTTCCACATGAACTGAGAAGGACAGAGCACAAGGGGAGGGAGCCGCAAGCTGAGCTGCCTAGAAGCTTACACTCTCCATAGCGTGGAAGTGCCCAGTGGTGCAGAACAGCTACTTGGGTTCCTTTATCTGAGTTTCGGATCCACAAATCACATTTTAGAATTCCAGAAGTTGTTATTGCTGCAGCTTAAACTTCCCAAAGCCATCCATCATGGATGCTTGGTAGGAGGTGAAAAAACCCACACAGCAGTTGTTAAATTCACCATATGGAAAAGATCCCTTTCACTACAGAAAACTGGCAGTAGTCCTAGTCCCTTAACATCAGAGGAAATCCTAGCTGAAGAGGGAGGATGAGGTTGGAGTAAGGCACTCATACTGGCTACCTTGCTCAGGAACTAAGCCTTTTGGCCTTAGCTGGTGTGGAGTGCAAGAATGGCCAAGACTCCTTAATTTCCAGTGACTACTGTGGTGGGTAGAAGGGAAGAGGCCTTGGAGTATGGAGCATATGACCACCTTCCATTTTTTTCTTCCTCCTTCACCACAAGGAAAAGAGAGGATGAAAAACAGTGCAGAAAGATGCTTCCTAGAAAAGAGAGAGAAGAGAGTTGACATGAAAGAAGAACAGACACATTAACAACGTACCTCTGTATTTTGCAGGGGAAGCTCTGCTCTCCCTCATCCTGAGGGTGTTCTCATTGTTTCTGACCTCTTCGTGAGCTAGAAGGACACATTTTCCTCTGTGTAGTCTAAGCAGAAATTCAGCAAGAGCTCTGATTTACACCAGAAGTGCCTGTCCATTTCTGTAGGCACAGCAGTTTCTATTTGCAAGAGTAAAACAGAGGCTAGTAACAGAAAAGTTGATGTATTGGGTCTTTGAGATCACAGTTTCTTGTAAGGAAGTAAGTTTTCTGTGAAAGGCTCTTCCACAAGGCATAAAAAATGCTCAAGCCTCATATGACCTGAATGTTAATAGAGATGGGACTGAGCTACAGAATACAGTACTGTAAATTTTCACTTCTTGAGGCTTAGGTGTTAGTAAAAAAATGAGAAAATACAGGGAAATTGTCATCTATCATCAGCATTTTTTGATAGTAGTGTTGGCTAAAGCAGATCTGCTTGAGGCTTGAAAAGTAGCAGAGAACTAGCACAACATCAATGTAATATCTCTTTTCTGGGAGAGATCAGGGGAACTACAGACCTAAAATCTTCTGTCCTTGTGTGCAAATTGGTAGAAGCTATTCTAAAAAATAAAATTAGTAAAAAGAAAAAAAAAAGAGTAAAGAAACCCCTTTTGTAGTATGCCAAGCCTTAAAAAAAGTTCTTTGAAGACATCAAAAAAAACTCAGCTGATAAAGTGAGTTTGGGTTTCCGAAAGCATTTGATAGGGTCCCTCACTGAAGGATTTGAAATAAATTAAGTTACTATAAGATTAGAGGGAAGAAACCCACAGGAATAAATAACTAGTTAAACATATGAAACAATGTTAAGGAATAAATACTCAATCTTCACAGTGGATAGACAGCTCCACTAAAATTCCCTAGGTATTTGTGCTGTGTTCTGTGCTATTTAAAATGTTTATTAACAGTCAGAAAAATAGAGAGAATTTCAAGAATGTAAACTTTGCTTGTAATAGTAAGTATTGTAAGGAGATAGAGATGAGAGCTGACTATAAAGCGTTGTGAAGGATCTTGCATTACTGAGTGACTGGCCAGTGGACTGCCACGTAAAATTAAATGAAGATAAATGTAGTATGCACGTGGGATAAAACAGTACTAAATTTATTTATACAGTGATTGATTGTAAGCTAACTATACTAGGTTACAGTAGAGAGCACTCTGAAAATCTCAGCTTAATGTTGAATAGCATTGAAATAAAACATGTCAAACAGAATTTCTGGGAAAGGAAGAGAGAACAAAGTAAAAACCATCAGTATGCCAGCATATTGATTTTTTTTTTTCACATTTTGAATACACTGTGCGGTTCACATTTTTCTGTCTCAGCAAGGGTGAAGCTGGATTGGAATCAGAAGGGTGATAGGTGGAAATGAGCAGTAGGAGACACTTCACGACATGCCACTGTGGCTATGGAGCTTATTCTCACAGGGCATTGCTGGTGCCAGAGGTATATATGGGTTGAGAAAGAACTGACTAGAAAAATTATTTGGAGAAGTCTGTGGAGTGCATCACCTCTGGATCATGGAACTCCTGTGGCACAGATTTCTTAAAAGCTATGAGAATTTTCTAGGGAAATGCTACTGCTGCTGGTCCATGTTGGAGAAGGGGTACTGAGCTACGTAACCCGTTCCTACAGGTTTATATTATTGATGCACAGAGAAGAGCTGTTAGGTTCGTACCCAGGATCAGAAACCCTCTCCTGCCTCCCAGTCCTGTCTCAATCTTTGGACCATTGTGCCCGTACTACATTTTGATAACCTGATTAGCATGTAACTACATTACTTGAACTCAAGCTGAGATGAAGATATATTTTGTACTAGTTTGAAATGATGTGCTAAGGGTTTTGTATTTCAAGTGCCATCTTCAGTTTACTAAGATTTGAAAGGCTGCACTTCCACAGGGTCACTGCAGATCATCCTACATATAGAAACACAAGCAAGTCTGCTAAATATTTACCCAGAGACAAGGTCTGTTCACGCATGTTCAAATAATCATGCAGTACATGTCACATTGATTGGACCCAACTGCCACTATATTCATTTCGGGGGTTATTATTTTTTTTTTAAGAATATGGTTATTAATCTGGCAAAGAGGTGAAAGCACATACTCTGGCCATCAATTTGAGGGAATTTTATTTTAAGAAAGCACATATCTTTTGCTGGAAACTGCAATTTGTAACTGAAAATAGAACCACATGGTAAATTCAGTGAGTTTTTTACAATCAATCTATGATTCAGATGTACATGTTTGTGGTGACAAATTAGGACCTTGAGGACAAATGCGAGATCTTTTATGTTTTGCACTTAGAAACTACCACTTTCTTGAGAAACCTGTCCAACTAGTTTAGTGCAGAGCTGTACTTTCTTCCTATGCATATTATAAAGCCATGACTTATTTTGTTTGTTTTACTTTCACAGCTAAGGTTTGACAAATAGTAAGTGGTAAAGGCAGGAGACTGTACATACACTAAGAATATCCTTTTGAATTGAAGAGTGAGTTATTGATCCCTGCAAGAAAAGAACAATTTTCACAGTTTTGTGAGGACTATGAATGCATCTTTAAAACTTTAGCCTTAGGGTAAGAACTAGGAGAAAATTAAGGCAGTTTCTGAAATACTTCACCAGTCATCTCCTAGAAAATAACCCAATGAGCTTGAGTATTGGAAAAGACAAACTACTTAATGGCTAGCATCAACTGAATCGTGTTCAGGATGTGCTTTGGCTGTTGCTGCTAAAAATTCCTTTTTTGAAGAGATACGTGAATGGTCATTAAGCAGGAGTATCGACAAAGGAAATGCACTAAACATAAAGACAGTGTGATTATAAAGATATTTCTAGAGTGTAATTCTGCTGACAGTGACATGAAAAGTTGCAGTTTTTTGTTCATCTTATTAGGGTTCAAATTTCCTTTTATTTTTTGATGTAGACTATTATTTAGAGAGAAAAGAAACGCCCTTAAAATCCCCAACTGTTTTCTCAGTTTAGGAAGTTACTGTGCGCATACCAGAGTGCTGCGAAATGATCTGTGAAATCCAGCTGAGTATCAGGCGGAGCATTAATTCTTTCTAGAAATGTCCTCAGTAAACTGCAACAAAGGAAATGGCATCATGTGTTAAAAAAATCTGTACACTAAGATGTCCATTTCACCCTCCCCGATCTGTGCTTAAAATAGCAATAACAGCCTTGGTGCAGGGCATTTCCTGGCGATTAATAACCGGCCAGGGTTAATGGCCCTCAGCAGTGCCTCGGGCCATCAACTCCTCCCAGCCAGTCATTACTCCCTGGGAAATGCCCTTTTCTGGGTACTTATTGTTTTAATATTAGGATGTAGAAGTTGCCATTGGATGGGGAGAAAATGACCTTGTGGCAATGTTAAAAAATAAACCGCCAAATGACAAAATTTTAAAATTATTAATAGCCAATGATGTAGCAAAATTAATATCTAAAGTTTGTAAGAATGAAAAAATTCTGCTAGTCTTATTACTGGTGCAAAACATTTATCCCCCAAATGCTTCTCCCTAGTTTCCATTCCATGTTGGTCATAGGCGATTGGGTAAATTACAAAATTTGTTCTTTCAAAATGCACAGTACCTTTGACATTCATTTATACTGGCTGTGATACAATTTTAGTCTTTTATGAGGCACTGGGTGTATGTGATTTAGATAATTCTGCTTTTTTGCTTTTATGTAATGTATATTGCAATAATAACAAAAAGGCAAATTTATATCTGATAAAAGTAGTAAGTGTATGCTGTTCCTGTAGCCCATATTCTGCAGTTAGTTTCTGTGATGTGGTTTACATTTTAGGCATTCTGCTGGAGCCCTAATGAAGAGAAATATGAAGGCTAGGTCTATATTTAAAAGTCTTGCTCACATACTTATGTAGGCTAGGAATACTAAAAATAAAATTGCATCTAACTGCTGTCCTAGCAGAACCCTAGTGTAGATGCAGTTACACCATCAAACTGTTTATTTTTGTTCAAGAGCAAGTAAAGAATTTACTTTAGTGAGATGAACTCCGTCAATAGTAGGAGAGCTGGCTCTGTACAGACATGTTCTAGCTTAGACAGGAAAGGCAGAGGCACATGCTTGAATCTATCGCAGTTGGAGCCAGCTCTTCGGTCTGATTGACAGCAGCTGGACTATATCCCAGCCTCCTGCGCTTTCTGGGGAGTGGGGCTGTGGAAAGATCTCAAATTCAGAGCGAAATGTGGGAATAAGGGGTTCCAAGATGTTTTTTTTTTTCCTTATCCACTGAGAGGAACATGTAGATTAGTAGAATTCTTAGTGGGCTCATAATCTACACCCTCCACACTGCTGATAGCTTCTGAACTTTTTATGCACATTAAGTTCAAGGACTATGATCATAAACTTTTACATAGTCTTCTTCACCCAACTTCTTGTATCTGTCACATTTCCATATTCTAGATCTCAGTTCACCCTGGTTTATATTTAACTCCTTTTTTTCTGTTCTAGTTGAAACTAGTGAACTGAACTTGCTGTTAAGTAGCAACTGCTAAACATGCAAAATCGGGTGGCCAGCAAGACCCGAAAAGCAAAACTCTTTCTCTCTTCATATATTATGTCTGATATACTGTTATGTGAACACAGACATGCCAAAAAATTACCATGGGATAGCAAATTACTGTGTGTCAGTATGGTAACTACACGTGTGCCTGTTTGTAACTTGCAGCAAATACAAGCTAATTCAAATTAATATGAATTTCTTTAATTTTGGATATAGCAAACTGGACTTACCATGTATTCTGTGGGGTTTGAAAGAGTACTGAAGCAGTCCATTACTGCAAGTGTACTGATTGCTAGTAACCCATAAATGAGCAGTGACTTGTGCGTCTAAACCTTGTGTGCATATCTAGTGGAGATGGTATATTTTTTTATAATTGTTGAAGGAAAAATGTGACAGTGAGTACTTATTTTCTGAACCCAAATAAATATTTTAAAGGCTTCTTTCAAGGAAACCTAAATACATCCTTTATTATGAGCCATGTAAGTTAAATGTAAACTCTAAGAAAACAACAGAGTACTTTTCTGTCCTGTTTTCTGCTGCTGCACCTCTCAGTCTCACAACTCCCTGAAAGAATGCTTATTCGCTGGTTGATTTTCGTATCTTTCTCATATTTTTTAAGCTCAAAGTTCTTCACCTATTTGAAGTTTTATTTTCTTTTAGTTCTCTTTATGTTTAACATTTTTGTTGTAAGATTGTCGTTATGTTGATTGTTTCTGTCTACACATAACAGCTAGTTAAGGTCTTAGATTTGGAAAAAAATTATAATGAAGCTCTATTCCTAAATTTCATGGTAGCATTTCTAAAACACTGTGGCTCTTTTCTTGCAGTGTAAGAATCTGATAGACTTGCTCTTAGCCACACCATTCTTGGCCACCTAGCCATTTATGAGAGATATACCTCCATATTAAAATCTGAATACACTTGCAGAATGTTTCGTGTAAGTTAACTGCAGCTCAGGTGAGAGTATCTAGAGATTCTGTGAATTTTATCGGTACCCCAAATTCTTACCTGTGAGCAGTATGTGCATCTCAAGGTAAAGCGTGGGCATTAAACAAGGATGTAAGTCACATTTACATTCTCTTAATGTTCTAGTATCGGCACCCCTCTGGTTCCTAGAAGGACTTCTGCCTTTGATTCTGCCAGAGGCATCCACATGTCACCTGATTTATTTTCAGTTTATCTTTTTGGGAACACACATACTCACTGCTGGCTCATTTATAAAATCACTCCAACATTAGATGGCAGCTGGTCTTACAGTGCTTTCATGTGAATGAGACTATAATCCTATAGACTATTCAATGCATTTTAATTTTGAAATGTCCAATTGCATAGCAGTATGCTGAACAAGTTAGATAACAATTTGATTAAACATCCAAATATTTAGTGAAAACAGTAAGGCCTCTTTCAGTTTCTCAGGATTTTCAGATAAGCTTCCCTAAAAGATGAAGAGGTGGGTGGAACTGGCGGTTGAGGAGAAAAGATTAGTCAGAAGGTAGCTGCCAACTTCCAGCCTTTAATTTTATATCTTAGCTGCTGAAGTGTAGCCAAAAAACTACTTGGGTCATCAGACATAACAGCTAGCTACTTAAATAAATTATAATGTTTGCATATAAAAAAGATAAAGCTACCCACTCATGAGATTTTTCTGATTGTATCTCAGATGGGAGCACTGAAGACCTGTTATCATGAGGTTCAGTGTATAGTGGCACTGTTCGCTGAATTTTTGGCCCAGCTGGGAGATACCAGGGTATAATAGGAAGGATATATGAAGAGATGAAGTTCAAAAGAAAACATGGATTTTCATCTTCACTTCTTGAAAAGTTCTATGTCTGATAGAAAGTAGAGTTTTTTGATTTGCTAAGGGACTATTTTAATGTAATTTTCACTATGGAAGTATTTATATATGAAAATTTATTTCAAATGAAAATATTTATTTACTTTTAAAAGTTTTTGTATAGTCCATGAAGCATGTTTGTTGCTTGTCTCACCTTCTTATCTTCTCTCTTTTCCCTCTTAAAAATTCCTAAAATATGTTACTGGCAAGAAGCTACTGAGTGCTAATTTATTGCTAATCATTTGAAAAGCTCAAGCAGAATTAATTTTGTATAAGAAATGCTACAATTGATACAGGCTTATCATTAAATGAGCCTAGGGCTCACACTAGCATGGACCTAATGAGAACCAGTGGTCTTCCACTGGGTCAGGAGGGCTCCTCTTCGTTTGGAGCGGTGAAAGCTGGATAAGAATCAATGAATGTATGTGAGTGCATCTGGTATTTGGCTTTGCTGCAGTTTGAGGTTTGTGCATTGTATGTGAGGGAGGTGGATGGCATGTTGTAGTTGTGGAGATGTCCTTGCTGTTGGGCTGTGGGTCTGATCTGTCTCTCAATAACAACCAAGTCTTATTAAAAAGCAGAGCTGTACGAGCTCAGATAGTGGCAGAAAAAGCAGAACTGAAGGCTATATTTGCTTCAGTATGCGATGAAGGGGGATAACAAAATCTGAAGGTAGGTAACAATGAAGAAAAATAAACACACCGGTCCTGCAAGATCACAGGAAGAGGCAGAGGAGACAGCAATGAACCAGATCTCAAAAAGGATCAAGGATGATAACTTGAAGATTGCATGAGAGAACAGAAGGCAAAATATAGCAATGAAAGACAGGTTTGAACAAATACCAGACTGCAGCAGGTTCCTGTACCTGGGGAAGGCTTGATAGGCTTAATGTCAGAATTGCTAGATAGGTGGCCCTTTGCTCAGCACAAGGGTATGGAGAGATCATGAAGTGAATGAGGCAAGAATACTTGTTGATCATGTGTATTTTTGCAGGAAGGGTTCACAGGAAGATTCAGGTTGGCAGGAACCTCAGGAAGTGAGGTGAGCTAGTCCAGCCTTCTGCTCAAAGTAAATTGCTTATGAAATCAGACCATTCAGAGAAAATTATATGGATTTGGAGAGAATGCCTAAAGAAGTGGAAACAAGTGTTCTTCAAATGAATCATTCTCATGTCTGGAGGAGGAAGGCAAAGGTATCACAAGAAAATGAAGATCAATAGATGGAACAGTTATTATTATGTTGCTGTGTGCATTGTAACTTTCTACTATCCTTTCATCCATGCTTTCCAACCCAGAAAATAACCCAGAAAAACATTTTGTAAGTGATCTTCAGTGAAGATCTGGTGGGGATGGATCCTGCTGGTCGCACTCTGGCCATTGAAAAGATCCCATGTTGCCAGGCCTGTGAACATTTCCAGATTGTCTCCTTTCATGAGGCGAACCCGTCCCTTTAATCAGGCAGGCTTTGGAGTGTGAGGAAGCTCTCCTCTTTGTGAAGTCTGATACCTAGACCAGACAGGAGAGAATAGCGTAAGGGACTGATGGGTCTCCCCAGTACAGCTGGCATGTAAAGGCCTCAGATAATTTCCTGAAGAAAGGACAAGCCTTATGGCCTGTTCCCACACACCTTCTTAATAACCATACCCTCATCTATGAGAACAGTCTAACCTCTGAGCTGTTTGTGCAAAATCAGGTAAATTATCAGTGCTTTTCAGTATATCACTATGAGGATAATGGTGCACAGAGAGAGAGTGGGTGAGTTATGGAGGATGCAACCATGCTGACAAAATCACTCACTCCAAGCATTGCTTTGGCACCAACGATGTCACATGATTAAGCAGATCACAGAGCTCTAAAGTGTAAAAGGGAGGGTTTTTTCGCCCTCCTTTCTGAGCTACATTTTTCTCCTCTACCGGCACCAATACTGCTAGTTTTCTTGAGCCTTCAAATCCAAGGAAGTGAATTAAAAGAAGCCCGGGGTTGGTGGAACAAGGGAAGAGATAGAATGGACTTCTCGGGGATGCAGAGAGACTCGTTTGACCTGGGGAATTGCAGATTCGTGTTGGCTTTTGCCAGCCTTGTTTTCCATATGTGGTCTTGAGAATCAATAATGTGTCAGGACCCTGGTGTAAAGCTTTTGCTACAGGTCATAGCATGTGTCTGAAATATGGTAGAATTAGATATATCCTTTTTCTGTTAGCTTCTCCAATATTGTATTGGCCTCCTCTGCTTTCTGTTTATATAAAGTCAGCATGGACAGTACAGAAATACAGCAGCGGCATGGCAGATCCACAAGGGCTTGCAGTGTTGTTTTCTGTGGATACTGCTGAAAATGAGTATCTGTCTTCACTCTTCTCTTGGATTCAGCCTTTGCTAATTTTCAGTAACGCAAATTTCCGCTCACCCATGTATTCGTTCTCACTCATTACCAAAGAGACTAAAGGTTGAACTAGGCTAGGTTTCCCATGCAAAATAAAATCCCAGAGATTCTATCAAGTTTCCAGGGAAGTCTTCAGCCACACGGGTAATTTTCAATGGAATTTGAAGAGTTTACCTGAAGCACTGAGATTTTCAACAGTCTATCTTAAAATGGACATGCTTTTTCTCATGATGTAAAATATTTTCCCTGAAGTGTTTTGTACAAGTGCTGTATTTTCTTCCATTAAACATCTGTTTTGGGGAACTCAAATTCCATAGTCTCTTTTTCACTTTTCAGGAATTACCATGTCTTAATTAAAGAGTGCCCTGAAGCGTGGGAGGTACAGGTGCATCAGAAGGTCTCTTTTTTTTCGGTCCATTTATGCTTTCAGTGGTATTCCAAGTTCGTAGGACTGTCATTAAATGCTTTAAGGGAAAGTTAGCTTTTCCTTCATCCACGCTCTCCATTTCCATGATCTGTGCCTACACATTTGTGCATACAAGCAGTGCCAAGGGCACAGTAGCTCACGTCCTGCCCTGATAGTGCTGATACAGTGCTGAGTCTCAGGTGGCAGAGGATCAGTTACAACACCAAGCTGCTCCCTTGTTTTCCTGAAGGTGCAGCCAGTCCTAAAGAGCAATCTGTTTAGCTTTGTGCTCCCGTCAAAGCCACAGCATTCTGTTATTTTAAAAAGAAATGGGTTTGTTTATAACCCTTGGTTTTTATGTGTCTGAGGAGGTTAGATCCTAACAACTCTAAGCCCTAATTTGAAGCTATAGCCCAGTGTACTCACTGACATCCATGAAATAATCTCATTAAATAGATGGAATCTCATTGATAGAAGTAGAGTCATCATCCGAAAATAACTGCCTTTGAAAATAAGCATCTCTGTTTAGCCTGAGAAGGGAATCTTTGTTGTTTTCTGCTTGTGCTGATTTTGTGTGTATGGTATAGGGTGAGCAAATGGTAATATTTTCGAACTCCTGTCATCATCTTCTCTGGACTTATTTGCGTGCTGATAATGTTTGGCCTGTTTTTGTGTCGTTCTGTTGTATCTCACTTCCACTTCACTTTGAAAAACAAACTGGAGATCTCAATATAAAGTAACAAGGTAAAGACAGGGTTTTATGTGGAAGGTTTGCTACAGAAAAACAGCTAAATAATAAACATATTAGTATCCCCTACTTGTCTTATTTTTGTTTACTCAAATTATCTTAAATGTATTTTAAGTGCAAGTCAAGGATGAAAACAATGGATGGTTAGAGATTTTCAAATTATTTACTCTCCACTCCCTGAAAAATGAAGAGAAGAGAAGCAGAATTATAGGTCAGCAATGTCACGACATTCTGCATCGCTTGTCTTTATCAACATGCAGAATCTTTTTATTAAGGCAGCATAGAAAGAGTAGATTTATGGACTGAAGGTACAATGTTTAATATGTCCATATCCATCGAGATTGGCAGTTCCTAAGAACATGAATTTCCCAGGAGAGACAGTGTTACTGGTGTCAGTGGATGGCATCATTTACTTCAGTGTTCCATTATTAAATTGATAACAAGATAATTCCTCTTCTTCTCAGAGACATGACAGGGTTTACAATTGTTAACTTTCTTATTGCATGGGTTTTGATATTCTAGGTAGTTTTTAATAAGCTTATTTTCATTTCAGTTCTGCAACAAATCGAAAATTACAACAAGGAAGTACGCAAAAAGAGAAACCTGGTTGGGTCTACAAGGCATCAAAATCAGGCTGGCTTCTAGAGGGTAATTTTTACAACAGTGAGTCTTTGTGCTCACCTCTTTTTTCAGCACTGCACATTGAAGCATGTTTGTGCAATACAGAATATTTGCTGCAGTTGTACTCTTATCTTGTGAGGTGGGTGTTAGAAATGTTCTGTACATTGGTAATTCCAGCTGGATGATTTTGAATATGATCATTTCAGCAGCCAGCGGCCATTTGGAAAAGCAGAGGAGTGGTGCAAATGGCACTCAGTGGCAGTAAGCCTCCAGGAATCTTTCTCCTGGAAGGATGTGGCATAGCTGTGACTTGTCCTGAACTTGAAATTGTGTGAGAACCAGGGTTACGGTGGCAGGCTAGTGGTGCAAGTCTCAATAAGGTGGAAAGTTTGCACCAACCCAAAAAGTCCTGTGATGCTATTGTTTATTCCCTTGCTGCTCACTCTTTGCTACTGAGACTGCATCCAAGAGCTATTGGGTAGGGCAGAATCTGCCCTAGGTCTGTAGGTTTCCTTCTTTCATGTGTGAAAAAACTATGAGAAGTCTGTATGTAGCATGTGTGTTTTTCAGTTAGTTATTTACAGGGTTGTTTGTCATGTCATTGACATAGCTGATGAGTGTTCAGTAAACTGTTCTTTATAAACTTCACACCAAACACCTGGTGGACCACATGTGGACTCTTGTAGCTACGTGTGTGCAGGGCCTTCAGGAAATGCTCCGAGCGTGTCGGCTTGTTACTGTGTGCGGGTGAGAGATGGCGTGGGTCAGAACTGGGTGCACGTTCCCCTCATTCAGACCAACAGGAGGGATTCTAAGAAGCCAAGTTGTTCTCCTGTCCTAATGTGCTTATAAGGTGTAGATGTCTTTTCCGTTGGCGAGTGATGAACTCAATACATTATTTTTGTATTGTTTTAGAAAGACTATATCTCCAGTGCCAAGCTTCTTCCTAGGAAATGCTTCCTGAGGAATTCTCGTTTAAAACTTTTGAGTTTGTGTAGACTAAGCAGGTCATGGCAAGGCTATACTGTGTTGTTTGGGAAGAAGAAACATGTCCTGAAAGGAAGATTGAGGTATTTCCGTCTGACCCAAACACAAATACCTTCTGAAGTTTAGGTTGATCAAGAATAATTTTGTGAGTATGTGAAATCTGATTCTTAATGTAGTGTTCCATCTCTGCACTACCTCTATTTGCAGCAATTATCCTGTTCCACATCTTTGCTTCCCAAACAGGTAGCTGTTACAAAACCAGTCCTTCAGCCTTCTTCAAAGCTCCTCTCGATTTTACAGCTTTCAGGGGAACAGTCTCTCAAAGATGACATCAAAAATCTCTTTCTATTTCTGCAAGGACGGTGCACATCAAAAGTAAAGTGCTGGAGATTTTTGCAAGTGTTTGAGAAAGCAGAACGGTGTGCAGGTTGAGGCCAGCAGCAGTGTCCATAGGGAGTATCTATGGACACTTGGTGCAGAACTGTCCTCAAGCCTGGTGCAGCAATGAGAAGGGACAGGCAGGGAAGAGAAAGTAGAAATTATACAGGTGTCTGAATTTCCTGAAGTGTGGGGGGATTATGTACAGATCTGGAAGAATGTGTTTGGAACAGATGCGGGCTATGGCCTGTGTTAGATGACCAAAATAAATATGGTTATTATAGGCATGGGGGTAGAGGATTGTGATTCTGTTGTGTCTGTTGGGAAGTTTTCTTAAGTTTGCAGGAATTGATAGCATTCACATTTAAATCCAGCCTCCTGAGATTTTTTCCAGACTCTTTGAGTGTACTGAAATTCCCTTATTCCCTGCAGAGCAGTACAGGACAAATGGTAATTGTCTACCTAGAGTTTTACTGCTGTCTGGCTTTAAATAGCTGTTCTCAGGATTGTCTGACCCAAAGTAGGCCCAGTTATTTTTTTTCTCCTTCTTTTTGTTTTGCAACCTCTTGCATTGAATTCTGTGTGTTAAGGAAGAAAGATCACTTGAAAACATACAGAGTGGTGAAACTCATCCTTTTTATTTCTTTTGATGCTATTGCATTCATGAGACATCCACGTAGAGATAGTGGAAGAGAAAAAGAAACATTTGCGAGGGAAGTAGATTATAGTTTAAGCTTCCAGGGGATTATTATAAACAGGGAGAAAAAAAAAACTTTAAGGATTATGAGAAGTATCTTGTTACTGTGCTTTTAAGTAGAACAACAACTAATGCATTAGTTACAGAATTGTGTGAAATGTAGCTTTTTACTGGGTGCTTTACCTACAGTATATTCATCTTGCAATCAAGTCCTAAATGGTACATTATATATCCGCCCTTTTCCGTCTCCCCTCCCTCCAATAAAAGAAATAAGTTTTGTTGTAGACCTCCTTCTTCCATGAATGATCAAGAAATTCCTGTACACAGAACAGTGTCTGATGTTACAAACGTGTTTGTCCCTTCATAGGCATTTGGAGAAATTGTCTATCACTTTGTGTAATGTCAGGGCGTAAAGACCTCATCCAGTGGCATCTGTCGCAGGGATCGTGAGGGAGGGAGCAGTGTCCGCAGGGCTGCCGTGCTCCTTGGCGTTGGGCAGAGCAGTCAGGATCTCTCGGCAATAGGCAAAATAGCAATTTGGATGAAGAAGGGGGAGCAGCACGTGCCAGCTCTGCTTCTGATCTGGAATAAGGAATGGGCCAGGGATCCCGCTGTGCTTCAATCACGCATGGTTTCCCAGGCAGCCCTCACTCAAGCTATGACAAAGCTGCAATTTAGCCAACCTTCATTTACCACTTACTACTCGTTAGCAGCAGCTTTATTGTAAGATCCGTCAGTAGTCTGCTTTTGTAAGCCAGGCAAGCCTGGTGCGGCCTCGCACTTGTGATTCAAACAACTGTAATTTCAGGTTGCCAGTGCAAATTTCAGGAGTCAGGAGGAAGGATGTGCTCTCCAGGGATGCTCCTGGGCTGGGCCATGCACTGGGCTGTTAACAGACACCAGCTGTTTGGGGCTATTAAAGTTGCAGGGATGGGAATGTGTTACATGACATTGTAGGGACCAAAGATGTAAAGGAAAAAAAATTAAATGATGGGAAGAGGCTGAGAGGCGGAAATGTGATACAATTTCTGTTTATTACTTTCCAATAATAACTCTGATTTTTATCACTTGTTATTATTACTTGTTTCTTGCTATTCTCTTTCTAGATAATAGGAGATAATATTCTATGTTTTCTTTATAAATTCCCATGTGTGATTTTAGGAGTAGATTCAAACCTCAGACATCACAGATAGTGCCCCTAAATGTCCACATACGATAATCATTATTTTTTTTGTCATGGGTACTGGTTCCAAATAAAAAGACTGTAGAGGCATTGTAGGGCAGAGTAGTCACTTCAGAAAAGACACTTTTGTTAACATGGAGTGCTGGAGGATCCTTTCCGCCTAGGAATTAAGTTTAATTTCAAGTTATAAGAAAACACTGGGGAAAAAAAAGAGACTAAAATCCCTACTATTTTTGAATTTTCATTATTCCCTCTGAGATCATGGTTTTCACTTGAACAGTCAACGCAGAAATGTAATTTTTGCTTTCAGTTACTTTTGTTATTGTAAACCACTGCTTCTGTCAAAAGTATGTACTTAATTTTAGATGTGAATGCTAGAACTAATCAATATTAAATAAACCTATCTTAATTAACAACTCTTTGAAACATTACAGATGTTGTTCCTCCTCTTTTGTACTCTCCCAGCGGAAATTTCAAATTTTGTTAATAACACTTGACATAAACTAACTCAGCTAGTTGTGAATGTAGTCAGCAGCCCTTGTTGTCTTACAGCTTTCCCTGGTGAAACATTTGGTTTGTTTTAAAGCTGAATTGTGTAGATTTCTGATATACTTTGGATTGTGACTGCAACTGTGAAAATCCTTATCATGTTGTCAGTGTCTGAGGTGGGGGTTTATTTTGCTTTAGTTAGTTTATAAAGAGTGTGAATTTGACAAGATACGATTGCTAGCTAACTTCCAGTTAGTACATATTTTAACTAGGTTCTTACTCTAATTTTTTCTCATATGTACTTTCTTAAACTAATTTTTCACAATTTATTTTTTTTAAATATTATGGAGTCCTTTTGAAGAGGTTTTCATTTATTGCCTGAGTACTCAAATCGTCTCGAATATTCAAATAGAACATAGAGCAAATTTTATTTCATAAACATTTGACCTGTAGAGCTATATAAGATTTTTCACAATAAAGTATGATATAGGAGAGACATTTTTTTCCTCTGTCAAGAGGGGAGTAAAAGCATGGCCAGTAATGATTGTGTACGTTTAATGAAAAGCTTGGTCTTATGTTTATGCCAGAGGGGCACACAGAGGGCACCTGCAGGCAAGGCAGGCACTTCATCAACTGCTTTCTGTCTCAAAAGGCTCCCATCTTGCAAACATCAGCCAGAAGGGTGGATGGGTGGGTAGTCTGCAGGTAGGTAGGTAGGTGGTAGATTGATAGATAGAGATTCATCAGAGCAAAACAATGGAAATAATGGAAATAATGATGATGATAAGTGGTATTGCCCTTTCAAATGAACAGATTGTAACCTCACCATGTCTAATTTTCTCCATAGCTGCCTTCCTTTTTAAAGTATATTTCCCTCCTTTCTAAAGATAATAAATATCTCATCCTTATGGAGATAATTTGGGAGTTTACAGTTTCCAGCCATTGTGTGTACTGGACAATTTTTCTACACCACGCTTTTCAGTGTTTTGCCTTACATAAATGAGCCATTAACCCTCATCATTACGGGAAAGTTCAAGAGAAGTGTTATACTGACTGGGAGTGACAGACTAGGCTCATGCCAGATATTAATGCCGACAGTAAAACTTGTTTGGAAAGCAAAAAAATTAACACCCAATTTCATGCTACCTGTGAATCAAACTTACATTTAAAACTTTCATGCATTTCACATAAGAGGGCCAAATAAACAAGAGCATGACCAGATGTTTTTCTGTTCTCCTCTCGTGGTGTTTCCTTCACAGACTGATCGAGCAATGTGCTCGTGAGTTCCGTGAGATCATTCCGATTTAACCTTTTAGCTGCTGCAGTACAGGTCTCTGATGCTTTTTTCTTGCAAACCTCATCCTTCTAAGAAGTCCTCAATGCAGGAGTTCCTGGGCTGAATTCTCTGCTGATCTCACCACGAGTGTATCAACTGCAGAGTTTCAGTGTCTGATGATATATGATGGGTCCAGAACAAGTGGTTTTGTTTTAGTCTTAATTAGAAACTAACATCATTACTTGAACTACACATCGACTGGAGTAGTAGTTAACATTCATTTAACAATAAATAGCACCATAAGCAACTGGAAAGGTGTGTGTCTAGCTGCCTTGCCAGAAGAATCCTGTTAGAACTTATTTTACCTGAAAACTTGAACCTCAATAAAGATATTAGAATAAGCAGCAGTTGCAGGGAGAACCTGGGCCTGAAAGGTGTTCAGTGCAGTGAGGAGGAAAGGCAGTACACAGAAACAGCTCTGGGGGCACTGGGGCCACAGGCAGCAAATAGGAACAAAACACGTATGGTGGGAAAACAAAAGCTGGAATTTCCCTGTGCCACCCTCCCAGTCCTCCCAGATTTTCCCCATACAAGTCTTCCTCCCAGTTACCTCTACACAAAACATTCCCAGCTGCCAGTCACTGTCCTTAGCTTGCATAGTGTGAGATTCCAGGGGGCTGGTTTTGGTGTATCCCAGCTTCCTCAAGTCAGCTGGAATGTTGCGTTCATATGCTGCCACGTTAGACTGTAAACCCTTGCACTGGTGTCTTACCTACCTCTAAAGACCCCCAAGTATTTCTGGCATTGTATAAATAATAAATAACTTAATTCCTTTGACCTCAGAAGCAAGTATGTTTGGCAGTTTTCCTGGTGGGCTCTGGGTCTACGACGGCCTTTGTTCTCGCTTTATCGCAGGTTGAAGAGAATGCAAATTCCTCTACATGTTTGACTAGACCTGCTGGTTTTCCTTAATGACTTAAAAAGTAGGGACAAAATAGAGGACTTTGTATACAATTTCCCCAGTGAAATATATAGCTGTATTTCATTATACATGCTAGTAGTATACAGCTAGTAGTTCTCATATACGGGTAGCGGTAGTTCATGTCTAGAGTCACAGTAAAGTACTATATTACAAAATCTGGTAACATGGCCTAAAATGATTGCATATATATTCTTTTCAGATTCTGATTGCCAGTATCATGTGCAGCTATAGCAAGGAGGACTGGACTGAACTTTCAAAAATGGCTGAGGTAATGGTTTCCTAGATGCATTTCTGCATCTGTCTTTTTTTATTCTCCTAATAAAACAAGAGCTACAATAAGGAATTTCTTCAAAGAAATAGATTTAGAGTGAAAAATGAGAATTTAAAACATGGCCATTATAATTTGTTTATTCTGTGTTTTCATTAAAATGATGGAAATGTAAATTTAAAGGAACTCTTTTCCATAAAAATTGTCCCTTGGATTTTTAAGCAGTACCTGGAAAGCCTTTAGTATTTGAATCTATATACTTTTTATTTGCATTTTAAGCAAACTCTATATTATGACGGATGCCCTGATAAAATTTAATTCTACCTTTGAGAGCCTAACTTGATCTTACCTTGCCTACAGGCACACTAGTTTGACAGCACCAGAAGAAATTTTGAATATAAAACTCTTGAATATTTAACATATAAAAGGCTCATTTAATGCTATTCTAGTTTTAATACAGGCTTTCAAAAATTATAGCGGAGAAAGCCAGTGCATAGAACAGCAGTCAGCAGACTTCCTATAATATACATCCAATCTCACATAAATGCAAACAAACTATGCACCTGAAATTTCGATTAAATTTGAAGGAAAAAAAATATTTAAAAACATGTACCTGTGTCCATAGGAAATAATATAAGAAATACTTGATTAAGACCACAGTAATTTCATTCAGAAAGGTGTCTATATCTGAGTGTAACACAAAATTGTCATTTTTAAATTAAACTGGGTGTTTTTTTCACATAGATTAAGATATCTAGAGGAAATAAAAAAGCATAGTTTCAGATCAATAAAGGAAGGTTTAAACAAATTTCAGTAAAGAAAAAAATTAGCTTGTCATTATTGCTATCATAAGCTCATATTTAAATCTTTTATAAGTATCATATATTTTTTGTATTTATATGGTTTTATATATGTGTAGATGTGGGTGTGAATATTTTGGATTTGTGTTTTCTTATGGCTTTACGTGCATGTTTGGACATTATTTCTTCTTTATTCATAGTGTCCTAAGCCCTCCTATGGTGATATGGGAAGACACTTCTCTATTTTCTTTGGGCATTTTAAACCTATGAGGAAAAAATCACTTTGGGGACTTAGGGAAGTGAAATTAAACATTATCAGTAATTGGCTTGGTAATCTTGAACACTAGTCCATTTTATACCTGTATTTACCTAATTGACCGTGAAATCTTTGGTGGAATCCGTGCTTGACAGGAGCAGTACTGCTTTTAAACTAAGATGAATGGCTTTATTGTGCCATTCCCTCCTTTTTTTTTCAATCCAGTGGTACTGCTATCCAGTTTTAAGACAGATATTTTCAACCTGTGTTTGTATTTATGCTACCCCTTTAGAAAAAAGTAGTTACTTAAATGCATGCAATAAAGTGTAACCTATGTGATACAACTTTTTTCCGCAAAGCTGTTGTTAGTCTCTGCTTTGCAAAGAGCAGCACACTTGTTTGGGGCGCTCTGGAATCTGCAGCTGAAGAGCAGTGATATTTAATCGTACGTGTAGGATCCTACCTAGAAGGTAATAGATGTGGCTTTCCAAAGAGCAGAAGCCCCAGAAGGTACAGCAGTGCCTCTCAGCAGGAGGACGACCTATTCATACAAAAGGTCAGCTTGTCACGGAGGCCGACAGCACCAGCCTCCACGCGGCATGGCCGGGCTCACAGAGCTGGCCAGGATGTGGAGGGTTCCTGAAGGTGATGGATGGCTTCTCCCTGGCTCACACGCTTGGAGAGCTGCTGAACCATGGCCACACAGCAGGCAAAGTTACTCCAGTTCAATAAGCAAAAACAAAATGCAAATGCAAGAGAAAATACTAGTTACAGCCACGTCAAAGGCAACGGGAGAGATCCTCATCTCAGGCTGGAACAGCTCAGCAAGGAGGAAAAGGAGCGTGTCTGTATGCTGCCCTTGTACACCTTGGCTCCTTTGCCTTTGTTTTTTTAGTTGCCTTTTTAATTGTAGCTAATAGAGGGTGCTGAAGAGAAATTAGCATGAATAATATGTTTGTGTAGACTTTTTTTAATACCGTCTTGTTCGACTTCAGAAACAAACAGATTTAATGACAAAAGCTATGGCATAGTAAAGGCATCTGCAGAAAATTTACAGACTAAATTTATTAAAGCAGCAAGGGGAAATTTACCACTGAGTCACAGTTCTTCAGAGCACAGAAGCACCTGGGTAACACTGACTACTGAACCTCACTCTCAGTCCGGCCCGAAGGCCCTGCGATTACATTTCATTTGTTAACATTTTCCAGAACCAACTCCGTATTGTACTTGTCTCTTTTTAATTATTTTTTTTAACTTTCATTTCCTTTGTAATTATGGGAAGCCACATCAGTTTTTAAAATTTCTCTCTGTAATGATCAACACATTGCTTTTTCAGGCTATCATGTCTGTAGCTTTCTCTCTTTAAAAAAAAAAAAAAAAATCAAATGTCTAAAAAAATCTGTTTAACATGAACAGTAAATGCTACAGGAAAGAGTGCATTACTTGAAGTTAATTTTGCGGGTTTTTTTTCTTTTGCATGTTTCATAGGATGCTGGTGCAGATGCGCTGGAGTTAAATTTATCCTGTCCTCATGGTATGGGGGAGAGAGGCATGGGCCTGGCCTGTGGGCAGGTAGGACTGTAACTGCAGCCTCTTTCATGTCTCTTCAGCAATCCTGCACTACCACATTGATAGTTACACCTCAGGGGTAAGACACAAGCAGCAGATTACTAGCTTGTGATTTTTAGGTTGAATGGATTTAAATATTTAGTGCTGAAAGCAAAAAAACTGAAGAAGCTGAGAATATACCAAATGCTTAGTTTTGCTGAGAAAAATACCACATTATGTTTTTGACAAGGAACAAGATGAAAACAAATAATTTCCAAAAAGTTCTTGGACAGAATTTGTTGATTGTCATTTCAGTGCCCTATAGATATCTTTTAGATCACAACCTGGTAACTACTGTACGTGTCAATAATGATTTTGAAGGACATGGATATAGACACATTTCATTTTACAACTTTTAGCGCATGAACCTAGCTGTATTTTAGAATCACACAATAGGGCATACATTGTGGTACTGCCACCTACAGTTAACCTCTTCTCTTATAAGAGCCTGCATTCGATAACCTATAGATTTGATGGTTTATACAGTTTAGGTTGGAATTATCTGTGCCTGATGTCTCTGCTGTGTAGAAATCTGATGCAGAGTTTATCAGTATGTCCCGTGACTTCAGTTAGGAGAATGTGTGTTGTTTTGCCCATTAAAAGAAAACAAACATGCACAAAAGCCAATTCTCATACTCATATCCTTTTGAAGTTTTCAGATTTTTGCATCTTTTGGTCATGGTTTGAAATTTGTTTTAGCTCTGAAACATGCCCAAATGTGGTGATCTTGGAAGTCTCTGAAAAAATCTTCATTCACAGTCTACTGGGAGAAATTTTCTACAGTTTGACTGTCAAAGTTTCAGAAGTCTGAAACCTGATTTCCTATCTTACTACATTGTGGTGAGAGGTGAAAAAGAACAGGAGGGATATGCAGAGTGGGAATCATGATTACGTGCCCTAAAATCAACACATACTATTCAGTTGATCCCCTTGGGGAGGGCTAGTGGACATCTTAATTCATCCTCACTTCCTCAGTTAAACACAAAACTTTTGAGAACCAAGGTGTGGTTAGATAACTAAATCATTAACTTTCTAAAACTTTTAGTAGAGAGGCAATAGGAGCTGTAATCATTTCAATGCAACTGTGGACACACTTCAGACGAAGCTTTATTAGAGCAATGCTGTCAGGCACAGTGCATGGGATGTTTCATTATTTTCTGTGAGCAAAATGATGTCAATCTGTTTAATGCTATAGATTGTTATTTTTAATGAAAATAATCTAGCTGCTTTTCATGGCCAGTGGTCATTTACTGAAGTTATGATTAAAAATCGGAGAGGAGAAAATTATAAGAACACTCCAGGACCATACTAGCAAAATGGTAATAGTTATTATTAATTTTTTTCCCTGAATTGCATTCCACAACGAAGAGCTATAGTATCAGTTATTATATGTTTATGAAGCAATTCCCACCCTTCACTCTGCACAGCGTAACTCAGCAGTTTGGGTTGTCCCCATCAGAGATGGCAGCATGCTGTAGAAGGGTGCGGTTTGGTCATGGAGAGCCCTGAATGTTTCACGTGGAAGAAACAGGCATATCGTTTCAAGCATATGCCTCTTTTTTTACCCTTTTTTTTTTTTTGTTAGGCATATGTTATTTTCAGCTTTCACTGGTTGGAATAATATATGCATGTGATATTGCTTAGATGTGTAGTCAGTAGGGAGCTGTCTGCCTACATGAGTTTTTACATATCTTTCAGCTATTGTAAAATCAGAGAACCAAATGCAAAATCCAGGCACTCAGGGCTATCGTGTGTATTTGTGAGTCTCCTTGGAGAAGATCAGATCCATAAAGCAGGAAGATAATTACATTATATATACATATATATTTGTATAATAATAAAATTTTCTCTTCCCCATACAATATGGATATTCTTTTGAATGTTTAATATATACTACTCTTGTTTAAATATATTCTTGTGTTTCCTTAACTGAGTCACCAAAATGAGAGCTCAGAAAAGAATCTACTTCTTTAGACAAATAAATGAATAAAACAAGCCATCTTTAGAGGGCCAGATCCTGAGGTTCTTCCTCAGAGTTGGCTAAGATTAAATTATAGTGGCTTTAAATTAAGTTTATCGAAGCAAAGAGTGAGGATAAACTGGATAAAATAACAACATGTGCGAGCAGATTTATCAGTAGCCCTTCAGGGGGCTTGCACATGTGGTGGCCCCTGGATGCCCCATCATAAGACAGAAAAGTGCTAGGAAGCATTTTGGCTCTACTCCTAATTCCCTCCTTCCCCGTCCCCCCCACCCCGGGCTGAAGTCAAATAGGTCATACATAGGTGGTGTGGGGAAGAGAGAGCTCAGATATGCTCTGGAAAAAAAACACCACTTGATATCTAGAAGACAGGACATGAGGCTTTGAGAGACAGAGCAGCTTTCCTGGTTGTACAGTTAAGCAAGTTTTCTTAAATCTTTTTGATAACATTATCCACGTCTTCATAGGAAAAGATTAGATCCCTTTTCATGCCCAAGCACATTAAATCCTCAGGAAACTACAGAAATTTCTGAGATGAAAAATAATGGCAGAAAAACATGCATGTGTATTTTTACTGTTTAAAATGTTCTGCTTTTTTGTTGTTTTTGTTCAAAAAAAAAAAAGGGAAAGGAAAGGTTAATTACACTGTCTACTTTTTCTGCTCATTTCAATTCCTATGGTGCGCCTAAGGGTAAGTGTAGAAATCTGGGAACATCAGATTTCTTTTTTCTGTATCCTATTTTATTATCTACTCTAAAACACTTCCACTGTTTTCTACGCCCTGTAAATTTTAAAAATTCCAGATATATCCAAATTATGTATATAAAAAATTGATACTAAGAATGGCTGTTTGTTTTATACTGAATTACAGTTCTTAGCTTTTATTTGATTTTAATTCCAAGTCATTAGTGCAGACACTCTGGCGCCCAAACAGCATAGCTAGCCAGAGGGTAATATTAAGAGGCATCTGTATTGCTGCCAATAAGTTACTTAAAGCTGGTTCTGTATAAAATGTCAATTATATTTACTAATGCTGATTAATGATAATAAAGTTAAGGTTTGTATTCTTTCATAACAATCTGCAACTGTATAAAAGTTGGATATCATTAAAAATCATAATAGAATTTCCGTCATTAGGTTTAACAGCACTAACAGCAGTAATGCATGGATTTTCTTTGAATTAGATAACATAAGTGTACAAAACATTTAACAGTAAACATAAAGACGATGTGGTGAACAGCAGATGATTTAAAAAATGACAGTATCGCTTTCCCACTGTAGTCTATTACTGTAGTAATTACAGCATAAAATTATGAAAATAATAAATCAATCAATCATCTGAGACAGTAGCACTCACGTTTTGATGTCTAACTTGTGGTGTTGTATTTGTGTTTGTGGTTCACTTTTTGTCTCTTCAGTGGAGAGATGTGTTTTGATTTTTTTTTACTTATCCTTCTTAAAAATGGCATTAAATATTCAGAACCATTACTGTGATTGAAATCAACAAATGTAAGTGTTTGGCTTTTTGGTTTTGGTCCAAAAGTCAGAAAGTCTCTCTAGTGGCTATGGTAAGAATGAATAAATAGTTTAATTCAGTCCATAACTGGGGTTTTATTTTGCATTCCTGCCAGTTTTGTGTCATTCTTTGTTGTTCAGATAAAACCCCAGGTCTACTAAGTGTAGTGTGCATATACCTAGAATCATTAAAATAAGACCAACTAGGACGAGTGATATCCAAAGTCTTCAGAAATATCAGTGAGTCTCCTTGGCCTAATAGGGACTGAAGAACAACAGAAGGAAGAAAATGGCAGCCTGCAGCTGCTTGAAAGGTAGTAACAAAGATGCTGGAAGAGTAGCTACAGAGAGGGAAAGATGATTTTCTGTAGTGTCAGATGATACAGCAAGGGGAAATGGCCACAAATTGCAGGCTGAACGTTTCAGGTTGGGCATCAGGAAAAAAAGTTACCAAGAAGGTGATGCAGCACGGGAAGATGTTGTCTAGTAGGGCTCTGTGCTCTCCATCTCTGGGGTTTTCAGGGCTCAGGCAGGCAAAGCCGAGGCCAATTTCAGCTGGTGTTGGTGCTAGTCCCACTCAGAGCAGGGGCTTGGACTAGCTGCCCTCCAGAAGTCCATTCAGACTCACATTTCTGTGACTCTGTGGATTCACCCTGCTCAGTTCCTATCCAAAGGTACTGCATTGTTTGTACCAGGGGTGGAAGATGAGTAGTGGGAAGCACAAGGACTCACCTGCTCACTTGGGATGAGATGATAAGTATCATGGGGAGATCTCATCAAAAGCAACACATCAGTTAAATTTCCAAAGCAAAGAGGATGCTTGTGTACTTTTTGAAAAAACAAATCTCATGTTCAGAGATCTCAGCCTAAGTGCAAGAACAGAGATTTTTTCTGCTGTAAGCAAATATTTTAAAAGTTAATAGCATTGTGGCTTATAAATATTTCTCTTTAATTAGTCATACCTTCTAACCTTCAAAAATACAAAAAATCTTTGCCTATCTCAGCATTTAAGCAATAGGTTTTGGGGGTTGTTTGCTTTTTTTAGTTTATATTGAAAGAGGCATGAGAACTGAAATCCAGATCCTGATGGTTTAACTATTCAGATCATATGTAAAATGTCTTACCTTTATTTTCATTTTGCTTAAACTGTACTTGCTACAGCCTCTTCTGCTGGCTGTGCTCATGTTTATTGCCAGCAATTAGGAGGCAAGTTTCATAAAAGCCCACAGTGCCTTATTCAGAAGAAGATAAATCTGTCAAAAACAAAAAGCAAAAAACCCAAAAGCCCTGGTTACTCTGCAAAGATGAGGACTGGCTGCGTGGCGCAATTAGATTTGCTCTGCTGTAGCTTGGAAACAGGAAAGATGAGGCTGCTTTTTAATTGAAGTGCACAGCATAGCATGCTAATTCGCTGTTACTCTGCCAGCAAGAAGCTTGAAGTATTTTAAATAAATGATGCCCCAAACAGAATTTGATTATGTCTGTGTTCATGTGGCATTCTACTATCACCCTACAATAATATGCTGGTTAAGTATAATTCATTGAGTCCTGCAGGCAGTATTAGTTCTCTCTCTTCTCTTTTGTATCAGTTACTGCAACAAATTAATGCAAAGTACGGCAGGGTGGTGTTACACTGGGCTGTAGCAGCAGTGGGAACATTGCCACCCAAAATCTAGTATAAACTAGTGTAATCAAAGTGAGGTTTGTGTTGTTGTTTGCGGTAGAGTTTCAGGATTTATGTGTCGTCTTGTTCTCTTGCATTGGCCAATTTCATCCATTTTCGCTGGGATGTTCAGATGATAAGTCCTAGCTGATCTCACTGTCTTTCTGTCTGTCAGTGCCCTCTGTTGCTTTGAGGTGTATTTCAACCAAATGACCTGTTTCAGTCATGTTTCTCAGAGTTGAAACTGTTTCAAAGATACCGAATTGCTGTAAGTTTCATACAACTCGGCAGCTGGGCAGGGGAAAGAAACTGTCTGCCACCCAAGCTGATGGATATGAACAAGAGCCTGAACAGTCCAGAGGAGGGAAAAGCTCAGGCAGACGCAGGGAATTCCGTCACCAGGTGCAGACTCCTCAGAAAGAAGGATTCCTTGTTTCAGGCAGTGATGGTGTTGCTTTGCGTTCACAGAAATGGGCTGCACCGGGCGTTGTTTTTCTGGGAGGGTATTTGGGATGTGTAAGGGAGAAGGGATGCTGCTGATTGCCTCCTCCAACTCCTGCAAACCTAGATCTGAGCACGCTTTTTTGCGGGCCAAGAGATGTGTTTTGAGGGCTTATGTTCCTAGCTCCCACACGGATCGTGGCCACATGTCATCCTTTATGATAGCTCAGTTTTGTTTTTTTAACCTCTTCGGATGTTTTTTTCACCTTCCTTGGTTTTATATGCATCTCTTCCCTATCTTTTTCCACTCCCTCCTGCTTTAAAACCCTCCTCATCAAACCCTTTGCTGAGTTGCTTTGAAAGTAATAATTGACTCATGAGCTATTCATCTGGAAATCTGAACAGAAAAAGCTTGCTATGTTATCACTCCTGGGCTGGTGACATCACTCGCTTTCCTCCAGTACCTGAGGATTTTTTTCCTTTCCTGTTGCCCTCACAGGACTCAGCTGTGGTGGAATGTCATGACTTAAATGGATTTATTTCCTGTCTTGAGTTCTGTATCTCCTTTATGTGCTCACATATTCTATTTTGTGTAACACATGAAAGGAGACAATATTTAATAATGAGGTATGACAGTTAATTGGTATTTTGTCTTAAGAATTCTGGTTTTCGTATGCTAAAGAAGAAATGAATTAAGATGCAAAGTTTAATTAATTCATCATCTGAACACTATTATATAATTTTGTATTGCTTTTTGACAATGCTTAATCCACTGTTATTGCTTTGAAGTATTTTTAATTTAATTACTCAAAAGACAAAACGGAAAATAAAAGGGATTATTAATAGGACAGTAATGTTAACAGCACTACCAACTTTTTAATGACACAGTATGGCTGTTAAGGTTTTAAATACTGTTTATCTGTGGTGACTTTTCATTTATATGTGGAAAGCATTCTTTACAGAATGGATTTTCTTAGAAAAATATAAAAGAGGTTCTGTTTCCTTGAAATTCATGAAGACATGAAAGCAAGTTGGGGATAACCTTATTTTCAGGTTCTCTATGATGGAAGCATTTCATCTGGAATTCGCATTATGGATGACAGATGTCACAAAGAAGGTCAGTTCGGCCAAAATATCAGTGACCTGCCACTGCTTAAAAAGGAAACAAAAAGATTTGGGCTGTTTTAATGACACTTCAGTAGCCTAATTACAATGGAGTGTATAACGAGTGCTTCCCAGAAAGAAAGAAAACCATGATTTTTTTTTAAAAACCCAATGGCAGCCTGTACTTATTCTTGCAGCTGTGTTTTCATACACTGAGAGTCTTTCAGAAAAGGGAAATGTAGAAAACTCAGGCAAGCATATTTCTGTGGTCTACGTGGTTAAATTTTTGGGTTAAATGTCTAGATCCTGTGCACTGCTTTGCTTTTGGATATGTGGTTGCAGCGTAAGGCGCTGCAGTTGTTCATACCGATGATGTACGGTAAACAGGATTTATTGGAAAGGAAATTATCAGCAACAAGTATATATGTGCAGGTAAAATAAAATATTTAAGGTTGTTTGTCTTGGTGCACAGTAAAAGTTAACTACGCAGTGCAGGTTAATAGCTTTTCTTTCCTATGGTTTCAGTTTTATGCCACCATTTGATAAAGTTAATTAACAGTGTGTTAACTAGTCTCTTCACTGCCTATATGAGGATTTTCAGGACTAGGCTCATACTTTTATAATTTTGCCTCACCTCCTAGTACATTTAGTCAATGTGCTGGGAGGCTTGCTCTTTACAGTAGAACAAATCTGAATACAGGCCTGCATGGTAATTTTAAAACTGAGTGTGAAATCCTTCTCAGAGCATAGGTTTTAAATTCCTAAGTTTGATGGTTTCAAAGGTTTATGGTTTCCTCAGTTGTCTGGTATTTTCTGCCTCATTATTATAGGAAAGGATTGAGAGCTTGCCTACCTGACCAGAAGAGAAAGCTATTTGTTGCTGCAGTGCTTGTATATTTGAGTTCTATGCTTCCCTTTAGCGTTTATGCCTTCTAGCAGGTAACCTCTGCATGAACTAAAGAGCTGAAATATTGTTTAATCATGCTGTGTAATACTTTTTTACAGTGATATGAGAAACTTTATTTTGGTTGGCTAGAAACAACCAAGATAAAATATTTTGTTCTGTCAGGGGTAAAAAGGCATTTTTATTAGTCAACACTTTACATATACCAATGCAGTTGATAAATAAATCTTTCCAGTTAGTATCTCCAAGAAGTTTATTAAATTTAAATGTGCAATTACACATTTTTCTCTTGGAATGTTTAGGCCCGGTTGGTATCAGAACAAATGATTTGCTAATTTGAACTGGCAATCTGAGTTTCACCCTTTCAGGCCAGCTATTATGAGCCTTTATTCTGACAACCAAAGAAAGTAATGGTTGTGTCTGACTCCTTTAATGTTGCATTAAAACCAATAGCTGTAAATAACAATTGCTACAGTTTTAACTGACCTATGTCAATGAAATGTACAGTTTTTCCTATCATATAACTCTAACAACTAAAAAAAGCATTATAGTTAATTTTTAAAGTAGAAAGGTTTCTAACAATGATGTTTCTTCTGGTTGCTTAGATTAACATTTTAATTTAAAAGAAACAACAAAACAACAAATTTGGAATAAATAAAAACATTATAGTTTGACCACCTACTTAGAGAGAGGACTCAGTTTTCAAAATAAATTCAATTGTTTTTCTTTTAGTACTGGGGAGAAAACAAAAAGCTTTTATGTGATCTGAAAAAGGGAGTAATTACAAAGCTGACTAAAGACAGCCACAAACCTTTCAAGTCTCAGTTGTGCTTGATCTTAACATCCCTCTTATCGTTGCTCTGACTCCCAACACAACTCTATGTTTTGTACTTTTGTGTACCAGTCAATCAAAAATTTCCAGCTCATTTTTGACCTTGTCTTCACGTTGGTTATCTTTTCAGTCATTAGGTACTACATTATCAGAGAAGGGGTGTAGGAGTGCCATGCTGCTAATAAGATATCCAAAGTGGATCTCCCACACAGCACTTCGATAAATGTATTCTTGAGTTTGGATACTGGCCTGTGTTAATATTGGCAGCTATTAGATGAGTTATGTTAATAAGCTTTGGAGTGTTGGGCTTTGTATTTTCTTTTTTTTTAAATGTACTGTTAAGCATCATTCATTTGTGCAGCTCCACTAGCGTACTACACTATGGAAATGCTGTAACAACTTATTGTTCCCATTATTTCATTTGGAATAGAGAGAGGTGATCAAACGCTATTTGTCTTATGCTTTTAACAGCTTTCAAAGGTTCTAATCGTAGAGCTGGAGAAGGGAGAAATAGTGACTGTGATACCAACTGAGAGTAAGAAAGAAGAGGGAGATGGGGATCTGCTAAAATTGAAATTTATTAAGAAATTCTGATTCTGTCAAGACCTTTTATGAGTCTTTTAAGGTTTATTTGGTCAAACACTGTTGAATTTTAAATTCCATTTTTTTAGTGTGCATCAATTTTTTTTTTTTAATTTTCAAAGTAGCCCAGCTGTGGGAAGTAAGAACCACAGTAGTGTCATAGTCTCATGGTGGCTTTTCTCCATACCTGCTGTCATCTCTCACGCTATAGACTGGGTCTCAGAGCTTTGACTTCTCAACTCAGCTGTGACCAAAGCCTGGACCTAATCCAGAGTGACTTGATTTTGTCCAGTGACACACTGATATCACTGGAAGAAATGGAGAATCTCAGTTAGGCTCCCACAAGTGGAACTTGAAGCGACTGGTCAGTCCAGCGACTGCTGGAGCAGCTGAACAAATCACGACATCATGCTTGCAGCTTTACTTTAAAGTAATAAACTCCTAGCATCTGAGAATGGAGCTAGATGGCAGGGGTTTTTTAGTTCTTCTCATTTCCCACAGAAAATAAAAAAAATAAATGAAAAAAAAGAATCATGCCACCAGGATCTTGCTTAGATTTTCAGTTTGGCAAAATCATCTATATATTGGGAGTCATTAATCCCTATAAATATAAAAAAATAAAATTAAATTGAAATAAAAAACATAAATATAGTCTTTACATGGTCTTCAAATGGTAATCTTTTTGCCTGAGTGAAAAGACTATAGCAAAAAGAATGTAGTCTGTAAAAGCTAATGGAAATTTTCCAAGCTATACTTCTACATCTTAATCTGCAGTATTTTGTAAGCAAAAATGCACTTGTTTCACTAGTAGTACATGCTTAGTTATATAAGCCATAAGATATTTCTTCAGTTTAAAAATACTATATTTTTTTCAAATTATAAAGAGAACACTTTTGTAGAAACAACATAAATGTCTTCATTTACTCAGTAGACTTCTTTTAAAAGATTTTTTTAAAAGAAAGGAACATTTTCGAATATGTAAGAGACTAGAAAACAAATATATCCTCAAATTAAACCAGTGAGCAATAGTCACACTACATATTGTTGCTATGGTAGTGTAGTTAAATGGTAACTATGTGGACCTTGCTTGATTCTTCTCATATTAATCTCTGATCTTTTAGAAATTATTGCCCAAAATAAACCCCTATAACCCCACTTCATTTTGAAACCTCTTGTTTCGAAGTGCAAGTTAATTAATGAAAGCTAAAGGCCTCAACTGGAATGAAACATTTTGATCCTCCCAGACCAAAGTATGAAATTATCCGTTTATAGACATTTTTGAATTTCTGTCCTGAATAGGATTTTCCTATACCATTTTATTGAAGATGTCTAATGAGATTTTGAACTTTTTTTTTTTTTTTTGCTAAACTAATGGAAAAGGCTTCCACTACCTGCGGTATACTCTGGACCTCATGCCAAAATGCAGTACAGTATTGACTGAAAAAGAGTCCTGAATTCACGTGCTGTCGTTATCTTTAAAAGTTTATTTTGTGGCATTGGTTTCACATCACATCATATCATAGAATCTAGCCAGAAGGTTATAAGCTCTCATCCAGCAGCCACATTTTTGTGGGGTTAGCCAGGCTGATCCAAAGCCTCTGAAGTCATTTAGGCATTTTTTGAAATTTTTCCTAATATATATAGATACCTTCACATGCAACTGTGAAAACTGTTATTCCTGCCTTAGGTTAAACTGCCTCATTTCTTTCTTTTTGACAGCTGCGGTCAATAGATGTTGACCAAAAGCTGTCAAATTTCGTGAGAAATGAGGAAGCATTTTTTGCTCCGGATGAGAAGTAGAGAGTTATTCATCTTCTATCCTGGGAAATCCTTCTCTTAATTTGACGGGCTTTAAACAAATTTTTAACTTTAATTAAGTTTGAAATGGGACAAATACACAACCTAATCTGCTCCTTTCTAGGACGTGAGAAGACAGTAAAATTAACCATGAGATTCAGAAATGGTGTCTCTTTTGCTATAGTGATTGACTGCAATTCTATATTTAGGTATTGTGGACGTTTTGGGTGGCTTTAGAGATAGACAGTTTTATGAAGGCAATGTTGTTCATCTTATAGGAGGAGGGAGAAAAGATGGCTGTGGAAAAGATCAATTGCAGTATGAAAATAAGGTGAATGCTAAAGACACTAATTTGCAATGCTTTAAGCTGAAATTCCCATACTTTTACTTTTTATTCACATATGAAGGAAGAGCACACAGAGAGGAATTTTGATTTATTTATTTTTAATTCTGATTTCCTAATCCTAATTTCTGGATCCATGTTTGATCTGGAAAAGAAATACATGACAGACACATAGAAAAAGCATTTAAAGTAACAGCTTATCAGGCTAACAAGTCCTCAGAACATCTGTGGGATCTCTGTAAAAGATGCAGATCCAGACCTACATGTTGACCTGGTGGAGTGGATTGAATAGGTGAGGAATCTATAGCAATGGTCAGTACTCACTTTCTGCTCCAAATGTATCCTGCCCCTGCCTGCCTGCAGTGCAGGTCATGGCAGGTAGTGCTGCTGTAATGTTCACAAGGAAAGGGTAGCACGGCCTGGAAGAAAGTCTGGCTGTTGCATGGAGGTTACCTACAGGTGGTGAAAGATTATTTTCTGCTTTCTTGTTTTTCAGATGAGGGTGCATTGGAGTCCTCATGGGCTGTTGGACAGTTATCTGAGTGAGGATAGGTTTAACTCCTCCCTTGTAGACTATTGTTGAATGACACAGTAAAGTGAGAATAGTACATTAATTAAAAGCCAAATCTTTCAAATTCTCACTTTTTTTTTTTCACTAGATTTTTTCTTAGGCTACAGCATTCCTGACCATAAAAGCACTCCCTCCTTTTCCCATAGCTATCTATACTATTTTGGAAAAGGTACTCCTGTGCAGAATGAGGAAGTTAACTATAGAACATTTTTTCATATAAAAAATTCCTCCAATGATAATACATCTAAGGAGGCTACAAGGTGTTTTTCCTGAAGAGCCAGCAGAGAAAGAAAATCTGTCACCAGAAGAATGCACTGATGAGGGACTCCTCGTGCCACTTGCCTACTAACCATATATAAGAAATCCTGTCAGCTTCATGTGCGTTAAGTTAATACAAGGACAAAGTAAGTTCTCTTTAACTTAGTGTCAGTATTTAAAGTTGCAAACATGTTGACATAATGCATGATTTAGCCATTGAACTCATTGGCAAGACATATATATGAGAACAGTTTTGTGGCCGTCAAAGACTTGAGGTTTATGAGGAAGATCAGACTTGCATTAAATAGAATGAAGTATTTTAATTTCTGAAACTTTATTGTTTAGGTCATTGTAATGAGATTTAAGGACTTTACATGCAAGGTCCTAATGGATCTTGCAACATTCTCTGTGCCATCTAGAACTCCCCATCATCACAGTCAGGATAATGGACTTACACCAATCATCAGCATGACCTCTAATGATAACTTCGGTAGTCTTATGTAAGAAAGCCTTCAGACATGTGTAAAACCAGGATTCTCTCTGAGAAGAATTATGTTTTTATTATTCCCACAACTGCAAAGACCTGTACCCTGTTCTCAGTGAGACAGAACTGCCACCATTACAGTAGTTAGGGATGGACTGGAGATTGCATGGTGTGGTCAATTTTCTGTAGCACTAATTAGACAAGATCAGCTAATGTGCTCTGCTGAGTGGTAGCCTTCCTTCTGAAGTTCTTGGGGCAAACTGTAACAGGTTTATTGTTATGACATCTTTCAGACTGACATTTGTATTCTTTTTATATGCACACTTACATACGTACATACACTCACACATATGTGCTTCCCAAGGACTGTTTGCGTAGTTAAGAAAAGCATGTTTGTTACCCTAAAGTAGTTACATTTCTATCTTTTGCATTATTGAAATACTCTGAAAAACTGATTAAATTCCAGTATTAAGAATATTTCTTTGTTAATGTGGAAAGTGTCTCATGATTTATGGTATTCTGAAGAACCAAGTGCAGTTTTCTGGCAGACAAATCTTTTAGATCCTTATGAAAATGACTTAGTAAAAACTGGGCACCAAAACAAGGTGAGTTTGAAGAGGTGCACCTCAGTCTATCTGACTCTCCTCTCTCCATTTATTGAACAGGTAGAATAGTACTTCCTACCTCGGAGAGGTGTTCTGGATACAGTATAGAGATTGTGCAGTAACAGGATAGTGTAAAAACAAGGACCCTGCAAGAACACTGAAAACAGGACACAGTAAAAATTTCAAAAAATTCCAAAAAACTACAGCCAGACATTTCTGTGATAATCTCTTCATGATTTTGTTTCTTTCTGTGAAACACAAGGAGAGGTGACCTACTCTATACGCAGCGTTTTCACACTGCTTTTTAAACATGCAGGATGTATCTGCCTTGGGGGTGATAGGACGTGGGATTCATCTCATTACGAATGCCAAATGCAATCAGTAGCCAACTTGCTGCTTTAATTTCTGAGGACTTATAGTTATGGTTGTAGTTAAGCTTATCATGTGATCATTTAGAAAAAAAGGTGAATAGTTTTTTTTTCGTCTAGTATATCTACCCATTGGCAATGAGTAGTTAGGATTAAAAGCTCCATCTACCCCAAGGCTATAATGAATATTCAGGAAAAATGATTCTGTGCTGCTGCTTAGGGAAGTAAAAAACCCCTGTAACATTCAAATCTCCTGTGCCTTTGGAATAAACAAGCAATATTTGATTAAGAACAGGAAAGCAGAAGACACACTGATGTACATCTCATACCAAAAGAGACTTTATATGGTATTAAATTACCAACAGATTCCTGTAGGTACAGTGCATGAATCAATATTATGTTTTAGCTGATGATAATTTCATCAAGCTTCTATTTAAATGGTGTTTGTTTAAAAAAAAAAAAACAACAACAAAACCCGCAGATAAATGAAGTGTGCTACCAACGGATGTTACAGTCCGTTGAAGCATGTGTTCATTCTTCTGGAGTGACACACAGAGCAAAATTACGCTGCACATTCTGTAACAATTGCACTGTATCATCATTAATGACAGAACCAGCAAACTTAGTTATGTGTAACAGAAGAAGATAATTTATAGCAGTGTGGTAGACTTTGAACCAAAAGCATTTAAATTCTGTACTACATTAAGCAAAGTAATATTTTAGTTCATATTGTTGATTTTCTGAATGTAAATGCCCAGCTGTTTTTACAGCTAATAGTATTTTACATATAAAGTCATTTATAAAATATTTCTTAACTATGTAGGCTTCATCAACCACTTTATCAATGATAAAAGCTGCAGACACTTTCATAAAGTTGGACTGGGGCAAAAAAAGATATTTATGTTGTGTTAGCCATGACAGGTATTTTTTGTAACGTGATTTATGGGCCTCAAGATTCATTCTCCTAGAAGTTATATGCTTATCCTTTGAATGTTTTATAAATCTAATCTCTGCTAAGGATCACTAAATGCAATTTGTAAATTGGGGTCAATCTTTCAGGTAGATGGGAGGCCCTGAATTAGCAAAATGAATTAGGCAAAAAGAAGCCTGTACATAGCCTCTTTAAAACTAGTTTTTGGTACCAGGCTGCTCACCTTGTTAAATTTGCACCCGAGTTTAAAACTTTAATTAATATGATAAATTAATATTCTCAGAAATCTTAAGTTTTGAACTGCATTTCAAATTGGGATAATTTCTTTAGTCAGTGATTGCACTTAGAAGTGAATTCTCTAATCACTTAAATCTTTCTCAAAAGTTGTGTTCTTGTGTGAGCTCCACAAATTGTTCTCAGTGCAAAGCCAAACTTCTATGGAGAGGTTGTATGCCATCCAGTGAACTTCCCCTGGATGATATAGACGTAGTTCGTTCATTTCATATGAAACACATTTGAAAAACAAGCAGATGTGGCACTTCAGGATATGGTTTAGTAGGCATGGTGGTGTTGGGTGGATGGTTGGACTCGATGACCTTAGATTCTATGATTCTATAATTCTATAAAAACAGGTGGGGATATCATTCCTCTTTGAGAATACGTTAGTTGTCTGTAGAGCATAGAATCATAGAATCATAGGTTGGAAAAGACCTCTAAGATCATTGAGTCCAACCATCCACCCAACACCACCATGCCTACTAAACACCACCATGCCTACTAAAGTCCTCGTGCGTATTCTCAGGCAGTGGCTTCATGGCATAGAAACCCCTCTGGAAGCAGGGAAGCTCAGGCTGGAGTGGCTGTGACCACTGGACACTTGCGATGGCCCTGGCTGGTGGTGGCCTCAGCTGAGTGCTCCAGTACAGCTCCACTGTAGCGCTCGCCCTGAAGAGAGAAGCAGTGAGATCCATCAGATGTGTGTATGTGTTTTGGGGGTGACACAAGGGTAAACAGGAATTTTTTTTAAGGCATCCAGCATTATCCTTATATGATATTTATTTAACGAGCAAATGAACCAGATAAAAGATTACGGGGAGAAAAATCAGCTTTAGAAATACTTGTTTCAATCTAAAATTGTCAAATTTAATGGAAATTCTATTTTTTTCATAAAATTTCATAAAATGACTGTCTCACTATGCAGCAAAGCACTGTGTCAACTTTTTTTTTTTTTTTTCCGTGTTTCCTCACTAAAAATTCCTGTCTTTTCCTTGGAATATTAAATGAAGTAAACCCAAAGATTTCACCTCCTTCAGCTGAGTTTTCCAATTATTTTCCTCTTCAGTTAACTTTGGTTTTATGGGTACTGAAAATGGGCAGGTTTCCAAGACTGACAGAAGTGAGCCTTTCAAAAGGGCTTTGTCTAAACATGTGCTGTGCAATCAGATCTTTAAACTCTCTACTAGCTTCAGAAATTGAAGACCCTTCCATTACATCCGTTCCATTAATTCTGGTGTGGGAGAAGCAGAACTGATGGAAAATTAAGGTCTTTCTTACTTTTGGGGAAAAAAAAGGTCAAATTAATACCTATTAAGAAAGACAAATTAGTTAGATTGTCTTGGGTAGGATGGAAATTGGGTTTATATGACTGAAAGAGATCTCCCAATAAGTTATTCAATGTGGACTAAGATAGTTGTATTTTTTTAAAGTGTTAGTTGTGTTGGAGTTTTTATGGCAGCACTATAAGCACGATGAAGCCAGCGTAATGAGTTATGTGATGCCAACATCCTGAACATTATTACAAGGATTTCTAAGGATAAGAATTAACATAAAGGATATACGATTCATGTCTTCTAGTGGGTCTCTCATTTCTGCGTTGGGCCTCAAGGAAATTCAAAACAGAAATGAAAGTCAAAGATGCAACTACTTTCATACTGCCAGTGCAGTGTTCATACATATTTCATGGAAGCTGCATAGGCGGGGAGATCACCATTTTTATTGGAATGGCGTAGCTAAGTCTCAGGGTCCTACTATTCACATCAAGTGCTGTATGCTTTCTAGGAACACAGCCTGTGGGGTTTTTTTGTTTGTATTTAACCATGGGTGTAAAAAGGAAAAACAGCAAGGGAATATTTCCTGTGTGTTCACTAGACTGACAACCTTGGTGTCCACTGGATTGCTTTAAACTGAACTTCATTTAGGCTTATCCCATTTTCACTTACTCATAGCAACGCAGTTGTCTGAGTTTTTACAATATCCAAATGGGAGAAAATTATTCATATATGACAGAATTAATTATCTGTAAGAGTGGTAAAGATTTACTAAATGTAAATAATTGCTGCGGTACCAATTAGCCTACCCACAGGTTATACTTGTAATAGCACCATACAGTTTTTAACCAGATCACGCACCATGTTCTACGTGTATCAGGATTTCAGATTTTAATGTATTGGTTGAAGAACATTATCAATAGCCAACAGAAAAAAACAGCAGCCCATACCGTAGGAGTTGTATTGAACAATAAACATTATTTGTGCCAGACACAGAAAGTTAGTTCCACTGAGCTCTGAGCTGTTTTCAATGGAAAGCATAGTTGATATCTCTAGGTGAGACATATTCTGTAAGGGAAGTAAATGCCTGGAAATCATGAAAAGCCAGATTTCAGTTTCTGCCTATAACAGAAGATTTTGATCTTTCCTATACATTATGGCCATGCCAAGTTATTCTCTGAAGTCAGAGAAGAGTTCAGAAATGCTGAATTGAATTCTGATAGCCCTGCAACCTCGACTCATCCTTGTTGTCTGATCAAGGCGTGATCAGCCAATGCTTCAGGATCGCATTATTTTATAGGATAGTGGTTATTTTCAGTATACCTTACATGGAGTGAGTCATTAAACCGGGAAAGTAATTTTTTAAATAAATGGGTAAAGAAAGTCTTTGTCATCCAAAATGATATTTTCCCCTCTCTGGGAAGGGAACGTTTTGTGATATTTTTGTCTTTTGGAAAAAAAAGCACGAATTTTCCTTTTTTCATTAACTAACTTTTCTGTAATGGATTTGCAGTTACTCAATGCGTCTGAAATAAGTTAACTAATGAGATGAGATTCAGTCCTGATGTGTAATTTCACAAAATCACAGTATAGCCACTTATAGCAAAGTTTTCAATTTCCCTGGTATACCTTTTATTCATACTACTTTTAATTACGTTCTATATTTATCTGACCTATTTGAACAGGATCCAGAGCTGGTACGGAACATCTGTCGCTGGGTTAGACAAGCTGTTCAGATTCCTTTCTTTGCCAAGTTGACCCCAAATGTCACTGATATTGTGAATATTGCGATGGCTGCGCAGGAAGGTAACCAACTCCAGTGCACAAGCTGTGCAGATTTACTAATTTGCTGGATGGGGGAAGATAGAGGATTTGCTGGAATAATAACAAATAACAATAGAAACTAATATGACAATAGTTTATCTGATGTATTTAGAATAAACACAGTGATCAAAGGCTTCGTAATTTTGTCCATGCTTCTAGAATATAGCAATATATGAAGAGAACTATATTAGATTGTTAACAATAAATCATATATGTTTTTGTACATGCTTGTCTGCGCGCTCCTGTTACTATCATAGTTATATGTTTACCATACCACTGTAAATTGCCCTATTCCTACCTTTAGTAGCGAAAATGGTGTGTGTGACCTGAGGAAAAGGAAATAGACCATTTGAAGGTATATATATTTTTTTATTTTTTTCCTCAGAGCTTGAAGTACAACATGTCAGGAAATTAGTTTGCAAGTAGGTGTATTAATCCATCACTTAGAACCGTGGCCATCTTTTCTCCGTCACGGTGTTCATTTTGTCTTGCTCTTCACAATGAGAAATGAGAATATGGGCTGGCTCCATCAATGTAGAGTTGGTGTCATCAGCTTGGAGGCGTTGACCCCTGTGCTGGGGCACGTCCAGGTGTTGAACCACCACTGTAGCAGGTTCTCTCTCACACAGCTGAAGGGCAGAGATCTACCCGCAAGCCTCAGCATTTCCCCTGTGCTGTCTTAGAACCCTTACAGCTCTTCCAGTTGATACAGCCTGCCTTGAAGCTAGTGTTAATCAGCCAGGATTTGTCTTAAGGATCCTTCTGCACATCCTCTTGCGATTTGTTGCTTTCTGTCTTCAGCTGTTTATTTGAATTTCTAGTTTTATCACAGTTTCACAGTTTTTCTGTTGTATTTTTTCCTCTCTTGTTCTTATACACATGATTTAACATAAAGTGACTGACCTTTTCTTTTGCAGGTGGCGCAGATGGTGTTACAGCCACCAACACTGTGTCAGGACTGATGGGACTGAAAGCAGACAGCACACCTTGGCCAGCAGTTGGTGGAGGACTGAGGACCACATATGGTGGCATGTCAGGTAGGTGTTGCCCTTTTTGATGCACGGACTTCCTTGGAGGTTTTCAAAACATCAGGAGGTCCTTGTAGTGGGCTAGAATATCATGTCTGCAGTTGCACCGAGTCCTTAAAGCTCACTGCTGGTCAATGATTCTAATAGTCATGACAGATGGAAAAGATTAAGTGTGAAGGCTCTAGCGTTGCCCTCTCCTTAATGGTAAAGCACTGCATCAGAATACTGTGATAGGGTCACTGGAGAGGGAAGGAAATCTCTTCTCTCGTGACCCTCGCTTTTCCTCAAATTTTTCATTCTGTCACAATTGTCAGGCCCCATGTTAGACAGAGGCTAATGAAAGGGCACCACAGGGGGAAATATCAACAATCCAAATGCAGTGTATCTTTCATAGGCCAAACTCCAACCTTCCTCCCTCCTTCCCATGGAGTGCACCTCTCCCAAGGAGGTTATTTCCTCCTCTTCCTGCTGTGGTAAAAGTGACAGATTGTATTAGGCAAGTATGTGTGTATTTTTGTAGCCTATTCCTTGAGATACACAAGAATATTTTATGTAGGCCATATTTCCAAGTCCTGCTTCACAGTTTAATTTTAAAACCAGCAGCAAAACTTTTACACTCCAATTCAGTGCCTGTGCACACTAATGTGTTAATCTATTGACCCTGTGCACTCTGTTGCTGTGACAACATGAACTTGGTCATGCAAAGACAATACTGTGAGCTTCTTGACTTTACTGGTATGGAGATTAGTCTCCTTGGTGATAGAGGTAGCAGTAAATATATGTAACAGAAGTAATCGCATCCTCCTGATTGAGTCAAACACGATTTTATCAGACCAACCTCCTACCTTACCCCAAAAACGTAATCAGAGGAGACCAGACAGGCAAAAAATGCTTTATTTTATGTGACTGGTGTTATCCTTACAGAACTATAAGAAATGTAGCAAAAGATACCTTTTAAACAAACTTTCAGACGAGTGTATTCAGTGGAAAAGTGCCTTATTGCCTTAGATAACTGCATGGAATTTGGAATTTTTTAGAGAATGCTGAAAAGCAAGGAAGAGATAACAATCAGAAAAAATTGTTGTGGTTATTGCATAATGATTATTTCACACTGACAGTCCAATAAGATGTAATAATTTTAACATTATGCAAAATGGGAGGAAGAGAGGAACAAGAAGAGAACAGCTACAGCCCATTTCAATTTCTCTAGCCTGCCGTGTTGATGGCAAAAGAATAAAGGAGGTCACAGTGGGTGCTGCACATTAAAAATTAATAAAAGAACTATTGCAGTAGTATTTTATATATGTAACACCATTCACATTTTCTCATTTAAGTTGCAATTTCTGAATATTCCTTTCTACCATAAGTCTGTCTAATAAAAATCTATAAAATGACTGCATTATGAAAAGTATGTCTCATATCACAAATTTAAAACATGTATATAGCATAAGTTACAGTGGCACCTGGATGCTCATCTATAAGGGAGGACATACCAGCATTTCTGTAGTTTGTGATTCTGTTGTAAGTGGGACCTGCGGAGAAGTTCTTTATTTCTTTTATTTTTTATATGTATGTGCATGAGTATGTATAAAAATGAGGGGTTTTTCCTGAGGTTTTACATGTATTAGAGGAGATCAAAAATGTCATTTTAGGAAGCACAATTACCTATGACACAAATCTGGTTATTTAAAAAATATTAAAACCACTGGAAGTTCTGTCAATTTATTATGTTTAGAAAGAGCGTATTGTTGCAGACAAATATATAAAGGCTTCTTGCTGATAATTGACATCACTAGGTCCCAATCCCACAACTCATTGTGCAAAAGAAAGCCACGGAGTCAATAAAGTCAATAGGCTCTGCAACACATTGCAATACTTTCTGCTCAGCGATCGGGGTATAGCAGTATACACATCTATGAAAGCAGGAAAGCAATTTTAAATGCAGAGAGCTAGCATGCTTACAAGAAGACAAAAAATGGGAGAGCATGTCCTCTTGTCAGAGCAAGGGGCAGGGTGGCTGTACTTCTGAGATCTGTTCCCGGCCACGCCAGGGCTGAGCCATGTGGCCTGGAGCCAGAAACCTGACCTTTCCGTGCTTTATTTCTCCTGTCTGTGAGATGGCAGGAACACCACTTACATGCCTACGGGCTTGTTGGGAAGGGCTCTGTGGTCCTGGCATGCAAGTCGCTTGCTTCATAGTGTAAAGTATCGGTTCTCTGTTTTGACTTGCTTAACCTTCCTGTTCTGTTTTATTATCTGGTAGAGTCGGTAAGTTTCTGTTGTTTTTTCAAATAGTTCCTCGAGAGAGAGAATTAATTTTTTAAGTGAAAGTCAGCGCTGTTATAGAAGCAGTATGTCTGCTCTGTTTTCCGAGTGTTTTACCAAAGCACAGCTGGTTTATCGCATTATCTAGTGCGCAGCCCTGGAGCAGATACAGGGCATAGCCAAGCTGTATCTCGCTTTCCGCACTTTTTCCAGCTGCACGTATTTTAGTTCTTTTCTGGACTTGGGATGGCGCCGGCTTGGCAGGGAGGTGCGGTGTGCGGGGCAGGGGTCTCTGCCTCGCGGGGTGCCCCGGGGAGGGGGGGCTGGTCCCCAGCGCCGGGGAGCTCTCAGCGTGGAGCCACCCGTCAGGTCTGCTGGTGAGGTCGGGAATGTGCCGAGGCTGAAAGCTGGCGGCCCTCAGCATCACCCAGCCGGTGAGGATCTGCTCGCAATGGAGTATTTCTGGAGCGCTGGATCAACCCACACCTTAGATCCGTCTGCGCTTGCTTACCTTTTTTCCCCTTCTCTTTACATGTAAATCACAGGTAACTCCCTGTGCCTCCAGCAGCACTGCCTGCTAGGAGAGGGGCTGCTCTGTCTGCAAAGGTGCTTTTGCTTCAGTGAAAAGCAGAAGCCGTTGTGCTCAGGGCCCACATCAGCAGCAGGGCCACGTTCCTCCCGTGACGTCGAACAGCAAAAGCGCCCGCTGCCTCCCCGGAGGCCGAAGGAGCCCCGCGCCTCGGTGGAGGGCCGCGGCGTGGCGGGGGGCGGAGCGGCCAGCGGAAGGCTGGCGGTAAGCCGGCGAAAGTCAGCCCTTCACAGCCCGAAGCAGGGCCGGGGGCAGCGGCCGCCTCTGCTCGCTGCGGGGCTGCGCTGGCAGCCGAGGCCTGGCTGCCGCCGCTGGG